>ERZ778021.3282-NODE-3282-length-12069-cov-7.800067_pt1 | contig 12069 bp, 9 predicted proteins | sample MGYA00375751_ERZ778021 | MGnify/ENA primary metagenome ERZ778021 (study PRJEB29350, sample SAMN05389814) | bioreactor metagenome | isolation source: Thiocyanate stock bioreactor | place: South Africa: University of Cape Town | collected 2013-08-29 ... | reverse complement strand
GCGGCCACCCAGACGCTGCCGATGCCGGCAGACAGGGTGGCCAGGAGAATTGCTATCAATATCATTGCTTTTGGCGCCCGTCCCTATTGGGCTAGATGCGGACCTCTTTCAAATAATTCAACCGCATGCCCCGTCAATCATGCCTTGCGAATCCTTGCGGAATTGGATCATCTCCTTGCGGAGATTCTCCAGGGCCGGAGTGGATGGACATGTATCAATGACGGCGAGCGTTTCATCCGCAAGCCGCTTGCCCCAGCGACCGGAAACGCAGATGCCCCCACTGGCCGGGACAGCGTCGAGTGTCTTTTGCAAACGGGCCTGCATTTCTGCGTCCGAACACCCAGCGGGCACAGCCGCTGCCTTAGCAGGCGGCACGCCCGATATTGCCCCAGCTCTTTGTGCCGAACCCGCCCCGGAACCGGATGCGCCCACAGGGGACTGCGCACTCGCGGGCGCTGCCTTGGGCGGAATGCCCTCGGGCAAGGTCAGGGGCAGCGTTTGGCCGCTGGGCGTGGTGATGCTGGCGTTGCGCAGCTCCAGAAAGTCCTCGTCGATCATGCGCAACTCACCGGACACGTTCATGTCTTTGGCATCAGCAAATTGCCGGGCTTGGGCGGGCGGCAGCGGCACCTGCACGGGTGCGCCGCGCCAGTTGCCCATGAACAGCCCCCGGTCTGCGTCGTAATCGACCAGCTTGACCTGCATGGCATGCGGCAGGGTTTGCGCAGCCAGCCGCTCCTGGTACTGCGCCGTTGTCTCGAACTTGTCCTTCTTCAGCGCGGCGAGGAAGGCGGCAACGGGCTGCCCGCTGCCGTCTTCGTGCGCGAAGCGCCACAAGCGGGTGCGGAAGTTGGGATCAACATGGTTCCACTGCTTGATGTAGCCCGACTCGAAATAGCTTTTTTCAGGCAGCTTGCGCAGCAACTCGCCTGTTCGCACATCGAAAAGCTGCGTCGGAATGTTCCCGCCCCATGAACCGACCAGGAGCAAGTGGGGCTGGCCTGGAATGCCCTGAACCAGCGGGTTGTCATCCTTGCCCTGCTTGCGGTACTGCGTTTGCAGCGTCGTGCGGCGCTGCCAGGTGGCGGTATCAACGATATCCAGGCTGCCCGTCTGCTCGTTGAGCAGATAGACCACCGAACTATCGCTGGACGGGATAAGGCGTTCGTTGCCGTTGCTGACGCGCACCCTGGAGCAGTCCGGCAGGCCCAGGCGCACGGGCGGCTGAGACGTGAAGAAGTGGCCGCGCTTGTCTGCAAACGGCCAACCGCCCAGGGCGACGTCTTCTGACAGTTCGCACAACATGCGGCCCTGGGCCACATCCCACAACCGGTATTGGTACGTCGAACCGCCTGCATTCAGCGCGGAAAAGGCATAAGCCCCGTCGCCCAGCCATCTATAAGTTGCCCAGGACCTGAACGAATCGTAGTCCTTGTAACGGTTATCCCCTTGGAATTCACCGACTTTCGCACCATTGACGTAGTAGGTGGCGATGCCGTTCTTATGCGACAGAACCACGTACTGCCCCTGGGCATCCATGCGGGAAATGCAGCCATCGGCCTCGTGCACGGTGACGCTGCCCAACTCGGCCCCCTTCGCGTCGTAATAACTGACGCCCGCGCAAAACTGGCGGTACTCCTTTTCTGTATAGCGCTCGTACTCGATCACATGACCCTTGCCTGTTTTGTGCGGTCGCGCATAGCCGCCCGGCGGCAGAACGCGCAGCGAGTTGCCTTGCAGGTCCAGCAGTTCGGCCCCCTTCGAGCCGGTGATGAGCAAGGCGTCGCTCCCGACAAAGGACACCTGACGAGCGATGTGATGGCCACCCGACAGGATTTGGGCGGGAACGCGGGTCGGCACCACCCGATCCTTGCCCGAAGCGGTGTCGCGCAACACGATCTGCCCGCCCGTCGTTTCAAACGCTAGCCATGCGCCGTCAGGCGACAGCGACACGGTGCCGGGCGAGGTGATTTCAAAATCAGGTCGCTCATTGCCGGTCTGTGCCTGGGTCAATGTGCCGCGATGGATCACTATGCGGCCATCGTATGCAGGCGGCGGCACCAGCGCTTGCGCGGCCTGTGCGCGCTGCTCGGCCTGGACGCGCTCTTGCGTGGCGCGCTGCTGGGCCTGCTGGCGCTGCTGCACGGCTTCCTGCTGCTGGCGCTGGGCCGACTCACGCTCAGTGCATGACTGGTATTGCGACGAACAACGGTCGGTGCATTCCGCCGCCTGCTTCAAATCCCTTTCGCCTTGCTGCTGCGCCGCGCTGTTGCCTTTGAGCGCGCCCGCCATTCCCAGGACGAAGCCCGTGGCCATGCTGGGGCAGCGGGCCTCGCAGCTTTCCTTGGCAGAAAAGCAGTCTGCCCATGCAGGCTGCGCTGCCAACAGCGCAATGCCCAAGGCTGGAGTCAAGCGGCCAAGAAGACGATTTTTAAGGGACACTGTAACCTCCTGTTATTGATGCAGCGGGTCAGGCCACTCCGTGCTGTTTGAACCAGGCCAGCGCCCGTTTCCAGCCGTCCTCGGCGGCTTCCTTGCGGAAGCTCGGGCGGTAGTCGGCATGGAAGGCATGCGGCGCGTCGGGGTAGACCACGAACTCGGACGCCTGGGCGGCGGCCGAACCCTTGTGCAGGGCTTCTTTCATCTTATCGACCGTGTCAAGCGGGATGCCGCTGTCTTTTTCGCCATACAGGCCCAGCACCGGCGCCTTGAGCGCGGCGGCCACGTCCAGCGGGTGGCGCGGCGCGAGCGCGCTGGCCTCGCCCGCGAGCCGCCCGTACCAGGCCACGCCCGCCTTCACCGGGCCATGGGCCGCGTACAGCCAGGCGATGCGTCCGCCCCAGCAAAAGCCGGTGATGCCCACCCGGGCCAGGTCGCCGCCGTGGGCGCCGGCCCAGCGCACGGTGGCGTCCAGGTCGCCCAGCACCTGCGCGTCGGGCACCTTGGCGACCAGCTCGCTCAGCAGGCGCGCCACCTCGGTGTACTGCGCGGGGTCGCCCTGGCGCGCGTACAGCGCCGGGGCGATGGCCAGGTAGCCCGCGTGCGCCAGGCGGCGGCACACGTCGGCGATGTATTCGTGCACGCCAAAGATTTCCTGCACCACCAGCACCACGGGCAGGCCGCTGCGGCCCTCGGGCGCGGCGCGGTAGGCGGGCATCTGGAAACCGCCCGCGTCGATCTGCACCATGCCCGCCGCCAGCCCCTGCGCGGGCGTCTGGATGGCGGTCTGCGCCATGACCGGCGCGGCGGCGGCGGCGTAGCCCGCGCCCAGCATCAGGTGCAAGGCGGTGCGGCGGCTGGCGCCCCCGGCGGGCTGGCCGGGCACGAGGGCATCGAGGTCTTGCTTCAGTTCGTCAAACGCCATGGCATTGCTCCTTGAAAAAAGAAAAGAGAGGGATCGGCTTTTACGCCATGCGCCGCGCCTTGCGCCGCCGCAGCCGCCGCACGAGGCCCCAGGCCAGCCCCAGCAGCAGCAAGGCCAGCAGGAATTTGCCCAGCGCCGCGACGATGGCGGCACCCGAGATCAGGCCGACTTGCACGGCGAAGGCGAATCCTTCCGCCAGCAGGACAGCCGTCGCCTGCTTGTCGGCCACGGCTTGCTTGTCCTTCAATGCGCCTCTTCCCAGTTGCGCCCAACGCCCACCTCAGCCACCAGCGGCACCTTCAGCTCCGCCACGCCGGCCATGGTGCGCGGCACCTCGCAGCGCAGCCAGTCCACGGCGCTCTCGGGCAGCTCGAACACCAGTTCGTCGTGCACCTGCATGACCATCAGGATCTCTGGCTTCTCGGCATCCAGGCGCGCCTGCACGGCCACCATGGCGCGCTTGATGAGGTCGGCCGCCGTGCCCTGCATGGGCGCGTTGATGGCCGCGCGCTCGGCGGCGGCGCGGCGCGGGCCGTTGGGCGAGTTGATCTCGGGCAGCACCAGGCGGCGGCCGAACACGGTTTCCACGTAGCCCAGCGACTTGGCGCGGGCCTTGGTTTCCTCCATGTACTGCTGCACGCCGGGGTAGCGCTCGAAGTAGCGCTGGATGTAGTTCTTGGCGGCCTGGTTGTCCAGCCCCAGGTTCTTGGCCAGGCCGAAGCTGCTCATGCCGTAGATGAGGCCGAAGTTGATGACCTTGGCATAGCGGCGCTGCTCGCTGCTGACCTGGTCCACGGGCACGCCGAACACCTCGGCCGCCGTGGCACGGTGCACGTCCAGGCCGTGCTGGAAGGCGTGCAGCAGCGACTGGTCGCCGCTGATGTGGGCCATGATGCGCAGCTCGATCTGGCTGTAGTCGGCGCTGGCGATGACGCGCCCCGGCGGCGCCACGAAGGCTTCGCGGATGCGCCGCCCCTCGGGCGTGCGCACGGGGATGTTCTGCAGGTTCGGCTCGTTGCTCGACAGGCGCCCGGTCACCGCCACGGCCTGCGCGTAGTGCGTGTGCACGCGCCCGGTGCGCGGCAGCGCCAGGGTGCCGAGCTTGTCGGTGTAGGTGCCCTTGAGCTTGCTGAGGCTGCGGTGCTCCAGCAGCTTGGCGGGCAGCGGGTAGTCCTCGGCGAGCTTTTCCAGCACTTCTTCATCGGTGCTGCGCGCGCCGGTGGCGGTTTTCTTCACCACGGGCATGCCAAGCTTGTCGAAGAAGATCTCGCCGAGCTGCTTGGGGCTGGAGAGGTTGAACGGCTGGCCCGCGATCTCGTAGGCCTCCTGCTCCAGTTGCACGATGCGCTGGCCCAGCTCGTGGCTCTGCTGCGCCAGCAGCGCGGCGTCGATCAGCACGCCGTTGCGCTCCATGCGGAACAGCGTTTCGCTGCTGGCCATCTCCAGTTCGTAGATGGCGCGCAGGCGCTCGTTGGCCTGCAGCAGCGGCCACAGGGCCTGGTGCACTTCCAGCGTCTGGTCGGAGTCCTCGCACGAGTAGGCGGCGGCCTTGTCCACCGGCACCTGGGCAAACGGGATCTGGTGCACGCCCTTGCCGCACAGGTCCTCGTAGTTCAGGCCGGTGCGGCCGGTGTGGCGCTCGGCCAGGCTGGCGAGGTTGTGCGGCTTGTGCACTTCGAGCACGTAGCTCTGCAGCATGGTGTCGTGCACGTAGCCGTGCACCTCGATGCCGTGGTTGGCGAGCACGTGGCGGTCGTACTTGACGTGCTGGCCCAGCTTGGCGTGGCGCGCGTCCTCCAGCCAGGGCTTGAGGCGCGCCAGCACCTCATCGAGCGGTAGTTGCGCCGGGGTGTCCGGCCCTTCGTGGCGCAGCGGAACGTAGGCCGCCTCGCCCGGCTGCACGCTGAAGGAGATGCCGACGATCTGCGCGCGCAGGGCGTCGAGCGAGTCGGTCTCGGTGTCCAGCGCCACCAGGTCGGCCTTCAGCAGCCGGGCCAGCCACTGGTCGAAGTCGGCCCAGTTCAGGATGGTGTCGTACACCACGCTGCGCTGCTGCGCCGCCTCGGCCACGGGGCTGGCGCTGTGGTCGGCGAACAGGTCGCCGCTCTCGCCGGGCATGGCCACGGCGGGGGTGGGCACCGGGCTGGCCTGCTGCAGCGCGCGCGCCAGGCCCTTGAATCCGTATTTTTCATAAAAACTGGCCAAAGCGCCCGTCTGCTGTGCGCCAGCAGCTATCGAATCAAGAGCAGGCAGGCCCGCCACGTGCGCGCTCAGGTCGCAGTCGGTCTTGATGGTGACGAGCTGGCGCCCGGTGGGCAGCCAGCCCAGCGTGGCGCGCAGGTTCTCGCCGGCCACGCCCTTGATCTCGCCCGCGCGGGCCATCAGCGCGTCGAGCGAGCCGTACTCGCCCAGCCACTTGGCAGCGGTCTTGGGGCCGACCTTGGGCACGCCCGGCACGTTGTCCACCGCGTCGCCCACCAGGGCCTGGAAGTCGATCATCCGCTCGGGCGGCACGCCGAACTCGGCCGTCACCCCGGCCACGTCGCGCTTCTTGCCGTTCATGGTGTCGATGATGGTGATGCGCTCGTTCACCAGCTGGCTCAGGTCCTTGTCGCCGCTGGAGACCACCACTTGCACGCCCTGCCGCGCGGCCATGCACGCCAGCGTGCCGATCACGTCGTCGGCCTCGACGCCGGGAATCGCCAGCACCGTCCAGCCCAGCAGACGCACCACCTCGTGGATGGGCTCGATCTGCGCGCGCAACTCCTCCGGCATAGCCGGGCGGTGCGCCTTGTATTCGGGGTAGAGGGCGTCGCGGAAGGTGGGGCCGCTGGCGTCGAACACGCACACCGCATAGTCGGCCGCCACGTCCTTCTTCAGCGCCTGCAGCATGTTAACCATGCCGCGGATGGCTCCGGTGGGGCTGCTCGCCGGGTCGCCGGGCACGGCGCGCAGGTCGGGCATGGCGTGGAAGGCGCGGTACAGGTAGCTGGAGCCATCGACCAGCACCAAGGTTTTGTCTTGCGTCATGGGGGCGATTGTCACCGCAAGGAAAAGGCCGTGAAAGGCTTGGCGCAACGGCACAATCCGCCGATGCCGAAGGAAACCGCCATGAAAAAACTCCTGCCCTTGCTGCTGGCCAGCGCCTGCACCCTCGCCCTGGCCGAACCGGCCTTCCAGAACGTGCCCGAGGTGCTGCAAAAGCCCCTGCTGGGCAACGGCCTCACGGCCGCGCGCATGCAGCAGGGCGTGCTGCAACTGCAAATGGGCAAGCCCGAGGTGACCGAGCTGGTGTACGCCACCTTCGTCTTCCACAGCATCTGCGCCCCGCAGTGGCGCCAGCCGCAAGCCTTTGCCCAGGCCGGCCTGGCGCGCGTGGAGCTGCTCAACGCCGATGCCAGCCAGGGCTACGCCTTCGACGCGCGCGGCGACGTGTGCGCGCGCATGGGCCAGATGGGGCAGAACTACCGCGGCCTGATCACCCAGCACACCAGCGCCTGCACAGCCCAGGGCTGCCCGCCGCAGCGCTGAGCGCTGGGACGGCGCACCCGCCTACAATCGCGCCATGCGCGCCGTTTCCACCACCCTCACGCTGCTGGCCTGCCTGGCCAGCACCTCCGTCCTTGCCCAGAATATGGGCCAAAACAGCCCTGAAGGCGCGCCAGACAAGCGCCAGCAGCTACAAAGAGATGAGCAAAAAGACTCCCGCCTGAACCAGCGTGCCGAGCGCATCCAGGTCGAGGACGAAGGCAGCCGCGTGGACGAGCTGCGCGTGGGCGGCCAGACCCAGACCATCACCGTGCAGCCCAAGACTGGCGAGCTGCCAGCCTACGAGGTGCAGCCCGGCACCCAGAGCCCGCACACCCGCAGCCGCAGCGACAGCACCGACACCAACGGCCCGCGCGTGTGGAACGTGCTCAAGTTCTGACGCGCGCGCCCCCCCTCCTTCCTCACCTTCCCCGACCGAATTTCCGGATTGCAGGCGCCATGGCGCGCCTGTTCGCACCATGGCTGTTTTCACCGAAGTTTCCGAAGACGCAGCGCAGGCGCTGCTGCAACGCCTGTCCCTGGGCCGGCTCACGGGCCTGCGCGGCATCGAGGGCGGCATCGAGAACACCAACTACTTCCTCAGCACCGACCAGGGCGAATGGGTGCTGACCCTGTTCGAGCGCCTGAGCGCCGAGCAGTTGCCCTTCTACCTGCACCTGATGAAGCACCTGGCGCACAAGGGCATCCCCGTGCCGGACCCGCAGGCCGACCGCGAGAGCGGCGACATCCTGCACCAGGTGTGCGGCAAGCCCGCCGCCATCGTGCAGAAACTTGCCGGCAAGAGCCAGCTGGCCCCGGCCGCCGTGCACTGCGCGGCCGTGGGCGCCATGCTGGCGCGCATGCACCTGGCCGGACGCGACTACGAACGCAGCCAGCCCAACCTGCGCGGCCTGCCGTGGTGGAACGAGACCGTGCCCGTGGTGCTGCCCTACCTGCAGGAGGCGCAGGGCGCCCTGCTGCGCGCCGAGCTGGCGTACCAGAACCACGTGGCCGCCGGCAGCAGCTACGCGGCGCTGCCGCGCGGCCCGGTGCATGCCGACCTGTTCCGCGACAACGTGATGTTCGACGGCGAGCGGCTCACCGGCTTCTTCGACTTCTACTTCGCCGGGGTGGACACCTTCCTGTTCGACCTGGCCGTGTGCCTGAACGACTGGTGCATCGACCTGCCCACGGGTGCGCACGACGGCGCGCGCGCCCAGGCCATGCTGGCCGCCTACCAGGCGGTGCGCCCGCTCAGCGCCGCCGAGCGCGCGCTGCTGCCCGCCATGGCGCGCGCCGGGGCGCTGCGCTTCTGGATCTCGCGCCTGTGGGACTTCCACCTGCCGCGCGAGGCCAGCATGCTGAAGGCCCACGACCCGACGCACTTCGAACGCGTGCTGCGCGCGCGCGTTGCCCACCCCTTGCACATGGACGCATAGACTCCCAGGCCATGAAACTTCGCATCGTCCCCGCCTACACCGGCGTGAAATGGGTGCAGCTCGGCGTGCGCGCGTTCTGGCGCCAGCCGCTGGCGCTGGCGGCGCTGTTTTTCATGACCATGGCCGCCATGTCGCTGGCCACGCTGGTGCCGCTGGTGGGCGCGCCCATCGCGCTGGCGCTGCTGCCCTCGGCCACGCTGGCCATGATGGTGGCCACGGCCGAGACGCAGCAGGGCCGCTTTCCCACGCCCGCGCTGCTGCTGGTGGCGTTTCGCACCGGGCAGCAGCGCCTGCGCGCCATGCTGGCGCTGGGCGGCATGTACGCCGTGGGCTTCCTGGGCATCATGGGCCTGTCGGCGCTGGTGGACGGCGGACAGTTCGCCCAGGTCTACTTCGGCGGCGCCAAGCTGACGCCGGAGGTGGCCGAAAGCCCCGCCTTCCAGGGCGCGATGTGGCTGTCGGTGCTGCTGTACCTGCCGCTGTCGCTGCTGTTCTGGCACGCGCCCGGCCTGGTGCACTGGCACGGCGTGCCGCCGGTCAAGGCGCTGTTCTTCAGCCTCGTGGCCTGCGTGCGCAACTTCGGCGCCTTCACGGTCTTCGGCCTGGCCTGGATGGGCGTGTTCCTGGCCGCGGGCATGGTGGTGGCGCTGGTCACCGGGCTGCTGTCGCTGGCCATCGGCACCGCCGCCGGGGGCATCATGGTCGGCGCGGCCATGGTGCTGGCGGCCATGTTCTTCAGCTCGGTGGTGTTCACCTTCCGCGACTGCTTCGAGCCGCCCGAGCAGTACCTGCAGGCGGCGCCCGAGCCCGCCGCGGAAGACGCGCCCCCGCCGCCGCCCGTGGACTGACCGTCCCGCGCGCCCCCAGCACAACCCGGCCCTGGCCGGGTTTTTCTTTGCCTTCACGGATCTGTCACACGGGCTTCCTAGCATGGGCCGCGGCAGCCGTGATGGACGGCGCCTGTTCCTTCCGTTCTTGACCATATAACGACCCCACCATGTCCCATACCCCCCAGCCCACGCGCCGCAAGGCCCTGCAATTCCTGGCCAGCGCCCCCCTGCTGCCCCTCGGCTCGACCGCCACGGCCGCGCTGCTGGCCACGGGTTGCGGCGGCGGTGGCGGCAGCAGCAGCGCCGCATTCGCCTCGGCATCCTTTACCTCGATGGCCGCCCCCACGCTGGCCAACGCCGCCGCCATGGCCACGACCACGGTGGGCTCGGCGCTGGATGTGAAGTTCAGCGACGGCAGCGCGCAGTCGTACCAGTTGGCCTACCAGCCCTTCTTCATCACCGGCGACCTGGTGGCCGACGGCAAGGGCGGCAAGATCCTGGCCGGCGGCTACGTGGACATCCGCAACCAGCCCATCATCGACAAGAGCGTGGCGGGCGCCGAGCGCCAGTTCTTCTCCGACTCGCCCGACGGCACCTCGCTGCTCACCGTACCCAATGCCAAGGTGGACGGCGTGAAGGGCAAGCCGGTGTTCGCCGTGGTGCAGTTCGAGTACACCACCTGGGCGCAGGACGGCAAGACCGACATGTACGGCAAGCTGCCCTCGCCCATCGCCGTGCTCACGCTGGACCAGGACCAGGCCACCGGCAAGCTCAGCCTGGTGAAGTACCACAACGTGGACACCTCCAAGGTGCACGGCCTGTGGATCACCTGCGGCGCCAGCCTCTCGCCCTGGGGCACCCACCTGTCGAGCGAGGAGTACGAGCCCGACGCCTTCACCGCCGCCACCAACGCGCAGTTCAAGGCCTACAGCCAGAACCTGTACGGCAGCGAGACGGCTGCCAACCCGTACCACTACGGCCACATGCCCGAGGTGACGGTGAACCCCGATGGCACCGGCAGCATCAAGAAGCACTTCTGCATGGGCCGCATCTCGCACGAACTGGTGCAGGTGATGCCCGACCAGCGCACCGCGCTGATGGGCGACGACGCCACCAACAGCGCCTACTTCGTCTTCGTGGCCGACAAGGAGAAGGACCTGTCTTCCGGCACGCTGTACGCCGCCAAGGTGGGCGCGGGCTTCTCCATCGACCCGGCCTCGGGCAGCGCCGCGCCGCTCACCTGGGTCAAGCTGGGGTCGGCCACCAGCGCCGAGATCGAGAATCTGGCCAACACGCTCAAGCCCGCCGACATCATGAGCGTGCAATCCAAGGACCCCGGCGACGCCAGCTACACCAAGATCGTGGCCAACGGCAAGACCGAGTGGATCAAGATCAATCCCGGCATGGACAAGGCCGCCGCCTTCCTGGAAACCCACCGCTACGCCGCATACAAAGGCGCCAGCATGGGCTTCACCAAGATGGAGGGCACCACCGTCAACGCCAAGGACAAGGTGGCCTACTCGGCGCTGCAGAACTGCGAAAAATCCATGGTGGCCGGCGACGCCGCCAACGTGCCGGGCAACGGCATCTCCATCCCCAAGCAGCTCAAGGCCGGCGTGGTGATGGCGCTGAACCTGCGCGGCGGCCAGAAGGACACCGCCGGCGCCGCCATCAACAGCGAGTGGATGCCCGTGGACACCAAGGCCCTGCTGGCCGGCGAGGACATCGCCGCCGACGCGCTGGGCAACACCGGCAACCCGAACAAGATCTGCAACCCCGACAACCTCAAGTTCTCGGAGAAGCTGCGCACCCTGTTCATCGGCGAGGACAGCGGCCAGCACGTGAACAACTTCCTGTGGGCCTACAACATCGACACCAAGCAGCTCGCGCGCCTCATGTCGATCCCCGCGGGCGGCGAATCGACCGGCCTGCACGCCGTGGACGAGATCAACGGCTGGACCTACATCATGAGCAATTTCCAGCACGCCGGTGACTGGGGCGGCATCCACAACGTGGTGAAGGACACGCTGGATCCGCTGATCAAGGCCAACTACAAGAACAAGGCCGGCGCCGCCGTGGGCTACCTGACCGGCAGCGCCAAACAACCCACCCTGTAGGACGCCCAGCGCGGCTCACGCCGCGCATGCGCAGCACGACCCGGCCCCGGCCGGGTTTTTTCATGGCCCCCGTCACACCCCCGTCACGCACGCCTTCTAGATTTGCCCGCAGATCAACCAACGACTCCATCGAGGGCAATCCAATGAAGCTGAAATTGTTGTGTGCGGCGCTGGCAAGCGCATCCGTGCTGGTCACCGCCTGCGGGGGGAGCGGCGGCGATGGCGGCAGCACGCCCGTGCCGCAGACCCCGACCAAGAACGTGCTGTTCTTCCTCGGCGACGGCATGGGCATCACCACGCTGACGGCCGCGCGCATCTACAGCGTGGGCGAAACGGGCGAGCTGACCATGGACCAGTTGCCCGAGACCGCCTTCGTGCACACCTACTCCAACGACGGCCAGGTGACCGACAGCGCGCCCTCCATGGCCGCGTACATGACCGGCGTGAAGATGAACAACGAGGTCATCTCCATGTCGCCCGAGACCCGCGCCACCGGCGCCGACGGCAAGCCCTACCACGTCAAGTACGACAGCACCTGCCCTGCCAGCGGCAACGGCACGGCGGTGGAAACGCTGCTGGAGCAAATGAAGGCCGCCGGCTACGGCACCGGCGTGGTGACGACCACGCGCATCACCCACGCCACGCCCGCCACCACCTATGCGCACGTGTGCCACCGCGACGCCGAGAACACCATCGCCGCGGCCCTGGTGCCCGGCGGCGCGGGCTACAACGCCAAGCTGGGCGACGGCATCGACGTGGTCTTCGGCGGCGGCACGAACTACTTCACGCCC
>ERZ778021.3281-NODE-3281-length-12073-cov-6.045182_pt1 | contig 12073 bp, 8 predicted proteins | sample MGYA00375751_ERZ778021 | MGnify/ENA primary metagenome ERZ778021 (study PRJEB29350, sample SAMN05389814) | bioreactor metagenome | isolation source: Thiocyanate stock bioreactor | place: South Africa: University of Cape Town | collected 2013-08-29 ... | reverse complement strand
CAACATCCACGAGTCGCTCATCAAGAAGATCAAGGCCGGCCAGAAGGCCGAGGTCCGCATCGACGCCTTCCCGAACATCGTGTTCATTGGGACGGTGAAGTCGGTTTCGCAGCTCGCCGACTCCAGCTCCTCGTGGCGGACCGGCGGCGTGAAGGAGTACACCACGATCGTCGTCATCGACGACCTCGTCGGCCAGGACCTCAAGCCGGGCATGACGGCCGAGGCCCGCATCCTCGTCGGCGAGCTGAAGGACGTCCTCGTCGTCCCGATGCAGGCCGTCGCGGAGCACCGCGGCGACTTCTTCGCCTTCCTGATCGTCGGCGAGGACATACGCATGCAGAAGGTGAAGGTGGGCGACAACAACGAGAAGCTCGTCCAGGTGCTCGAAGGGTTGAAGGAAGGCGACGTCGTGGCCCTCGACGCCCACGCCCGCGCCGCGGCCCACTTCAAGGCCGAGGACGCCAAGGACGGCGGGGCGGACGAGAAGAAGCCCGAGACGACGCCGGCCCCCGAGACCAAGGGGCCGTGAGGCGGCGTATTCAAGGGAAGGGCGTTTGCGATCGTCGTCTTCCCCCCCGGCGGGGGAAGACAGACCCCGAAGGGGTCAGTTGAGGGGGACGCGAAGCACGGGTGCCGTCGGGCTCCGAAGGGCCGCCCATGCCGGCCGTCGCGAATCCCGAAGGCCGTCCGGCGCGTCGTCCCCCTCATCCGGCCCTCCGGGCCACCTTCCCCCGCCAGGGGGGAAGGACGTCATGAGAGCCCCGAACCATCTTCCGGAACAGGCTCCGCGATGCATCGCCTCTACAACGCGGTCAAGTCGGCCCTGCGGAACCTCACGCTGCACAAGCTGCGGGTCCTGCTGACGATCCTCGGCCTGATCTTCGGCGTCTCCTCGGTCATCGCCATGCTGGCCATCGCCGAGGGCGCCAGCGCCGAGGCCCAGCGCCAGATCGCCGAGCTGGGGGCGACCAACATCATCGCCCGCAGCTCCAAGCCGGTCGACGAGGTGAACCCCTCCAAGGCGAACGCCGAGAGCTTCATCTTCAAGTACGGGCTCACCTACCGCGACTTCGACCGGATCGTCGAGACGATCCCCACCGTGGTCGGCGCGACGGCCGTCCGCGAGTTCCCCCAGAGCCTCCGCCACTTCGACCGCGAGATCGAGGGCCGGGTCGTCGGCGTCGGCGCCGGCTACTTCGCGCTCACGAACCAGAAGGCCGCGGAGGGCCGGTTCTTCGGCGACGCCGACCTCTTCTACATCGCCAACGTCGTCGTCCTGGGGGCGGAGGTGGCCGAGCGCCTGTTCCCCTACGGCAACCCGGTGGGCAAGAGCATCCGGATCGGCGACCAGCACTATTACCGCGTCGTCGGCGTGGCCGCGGACAAGTCCCCGGCCGCCGGCGCGGGGGGGACCGGCTCCGCGGGGCCCGAGTTCAACAAGTGCGTGTACATCCCCCTGACCACCGACCGCGCCCGCTTCGGCGAGATCCTCATGAACGAGAAGCAGGGGAACTTCAGCGCCGAACGCCTGGAGCTGTCGCAGATCACGCTCACCGTCGGCTCGATGGACCAGGTGAAGGCGACGGCCGACGCCCTGTCGAGCATGCTGACGCAGTTCCACCCCAAGAAGGACTTCACGATCACCGTCCCGCTGGAGCTGCTGGAGAAGGCCCAGGCTACCAAGCGGATCTTCAACCTGGTGCTGGGGTCGATCGCCAGCATCTCGCTGCTCGTCGGCGGGATCGGGATCATGAACATCATGCTGGCGACGGTGTCGGAGCGCACGCGCGAGATCGGCATCCGCCGCGCCCTGGGGGCCAAGCGCCGGGACATCATCGAGCAGTTCCTCATCGAGACGACCGTGATGTCGGGCTCGGGGGGGCTGATCGGCGTCGCGCTGGGGCTGGCGGCCCCGCCGCTGGTGGCCCGGTTCTCGGGGATCCCGGTGGTCGTGAACCCGTGGTCGCCGATCGTCGCGTTCCTGATCGCCGTCCTCACCGGCGTCGTCTTCGGCGTCTATCCCGCCCGCCGCGCCGCCCGGCTCGACCCGGTCGAGGCCCTCCGCGCCGAGTGACGGCCGACGTTCGCACGGCTGAGCAATCCGCTTCGCGGTCCCCGGGCCGCGATCGGCCCGCCGGGGCCGGACCGTCGGCCCCCGGCGGCTTCCCCCCGCCCGCCGGGCCCGGGGCGATCGAGGTCCCGGCCAGGGCCGGCCTTACGTCGCACGGTGGGCGAAGTCCGGCGACTTCCCGGGGCCTCCCCGGGCGAATGGCATGTCGATTGCGTTTTCATCCTCCCAACAGCCGGGACGGCCCGGGCCGCTTGGAGAAGCCGGCCGGACGCCTGGCCTTGAACGCGGGAATCGCGAGATCCGGGCCCCCCGCATCGAGGGCCGGGCCCATCAACCCGAGGGGATGAATCATGGCCGTCAACCTCCAGAACCTCCAGGGGCAGTGGAATCAGCTCAAGGGCGAAGTCAAGAAGAAGTGGTCGCAGCTCACCGACGACGACCTCCGCTGGACGAACGGCAACGTCGATCAGCTCGTCGGCCGCATCCAGGAGCGCACCGGCGAGAAGCGCGAGCAGATCGAGAAGTACTTCGACTCGCTGCTGTCCGAGGGCTCGTCGGCCCTCTCGAACGCCGTCGAGACCGTCGGCCACGCCGCCACCCAGGCGACGAACCGGCTCCGCGAGAGCTACGGCAAGCTCAGCGACCAGGCCGGCGAGAAGCTCGGGGCCGTGAGCGACATGGCCAGCGAGCAGTACGGCCACGCCCGCGAGATGGTCGTCCGCAACCCGGTCCAGTGGGTCGCCGCCGCGTTCGGCATCGGCTTCCTGGCCGGGATGATCGCCGGCTACACCAGCAGCGCGGCGTCGCAGCAGCAGTCGCGTCGCTTCTTCTGATCGTGATCGGCCCGCCGACCGTCGTCGTCCGTGGCCCAGCGGGCCGCGGCGACGGGTCGTCGACCCCCATCCACGGAGACACCACGATGTTGCGCCTGGCGATCCTGTTCGCGATCGTCTCGATGCTGGCCGCGGCGTTCGGCTTCTACGGCGTGAGCGACGCTTCCGCCGGGATCGCCAAGTTCTTCGCCCTGGTCTTCGCCGTCCTGTTCCTCGTCGTCCTGTTCCTCGGCCTGGCCGGGGCCCGCAAGGTGACGACCTAGACGGCCCCGAGCGATCGCACGCGACCCATCGGGAAGGACGGCCCTGCTTGCAGGCGCCGTCCTTTTCGTTTGCGCCCGGATCGATGAGCCCGGGTCAGTTCCCCTCGCGCTCCAGCCGATCCAGGTCGCACCACGGGCCTCGGCTGCGGAACGTCGGCTGCGGGAGGGTCTGGGCCAGTTCGAGGGCCGAGGCGGGGTCGATCTCGTCGCGACGCCGCGCGAGCCCGCGGAAGATCCGCAGGCCGCGTTGCAGCGCGATGATCTCGCGCCGGGAGCGGCCGGCGGGGCTGTCCGGCCAGGGCTCCGGGTGCTCCTCCAGCTTGAAGAAGTGGGGGAGGAGCTTCGTCATGTAGGCCCAGTAATCCGGGTTGTCGGTCTGGACGACGAACAGGCCGCCGGGGGCGAGGATGCGGTGGACGTCGGCCGCGAACCGGGGCGTGACCAGGCGCCGGCCCGCCTGGCGATGGTCGTGGTACGGCTGCGGGTGGTACAGGTGGACCTCGGCCGCCGCGCCGTCGGCGACGTACCGCGACGCGAACGTCTGCGCATCCTTGACCGCGAACCGCACGTTCGAAAGCCCGCGCTGATTCCCCCGGCGCGTGGCGTAGCGTATCACGACCGGTAGGACGTCGATCGCGAAGTGGTCGACCTCGGGCCTGGCGAGGGCGCTGAGGAGGGTGGATCGCCCGTTTCCGCAGCCCAAGTCCAGGACCAGCGGGGCCGACCGCCCGAAGATCGCGGCGAAGTCGAGCGGGCCCTCGTCCGGCAGCCGCTTCACCGCCGTCCGGACCCATTGGTCCTCCGGGAGGATCCGGCCGGGGATCGGCACCCCGAATTCATATTCCACGTCGTCCGTCGGCATGCATCACCCCTCTGCGGCGGCCCCAGGCCGCCGTGATCGGGCTATTCTACCGCGTCCGCGCGCCGGACGCCCGCCTCGCGGCGTCGACCCCGATCGATCCGACCCTGGCGCGGCGAGCCCGGGCGACGAAGCCGCGCGCGGTCGGGGCGATCGGGTGGACTTGAGGACAAACGTCACCTAGGCTTGAATGTCCGTCGGATCCACAAGCTTTCTCCTCATTATGAGGCTTCTATATGCGAAACCCGCGAGTCCTCAAATCCCGCCCGGCCGTCGAGGGCCTGGAAGGCCGCGCGCTCATGGCCGGCTTCGACCTTTCGCTGATCCGGGCGTTCGCCCGCCCGGCCCTGATCCGGAACGTCATCCCGGTCGGCGTGACGACCGACCCGTCGGCCGTCTCCGCGATCACGAGCGCCCTCGGCGGCGGCGTGGGGAGCGAGTGGGCGACGCTGATCCGCCGCCAGGTCCGCAACCCGCAATCGATCGTCGCGAGGTTCGCGACCGGGCAGACCTCGGCGTACTCCGCGACCGGGATCACGTTCCGGACGCCGCACGAGCAATCCCAGTTCGTCGGCCGGCCTTACGACCAGCTCCTGCCGCTGGCGGCGGGCGGGGCCGTCTTCCGCGGCAACATCGTCGAGTTCGCGACGATCCTCCGCGGCGAGTTCCGCAACCCGGACACGTCCTACTACGTCTTCGCCGTCGACCGCGGCGCGGGGGGCTCGCTGGGGCCGGTCTACGCCGCGCGGCCGGGGATCACGCCCGATGCGCTCGTGACCATCACCGTCGGCCCTTATGGATCGTCGGCCTCGGGCGAGGTCCGCGACCTGACGAACGGGACGAGCCAGGCGATCGACGCCTCGAACATCATGATCCGCGGCGCGACGCTCCGCGTGTTCCTGAGCACGTCGCAACTGCCGTCGCGCGGGGCGGCGCTGAACCGCTACCGGTTCGCCCTGTGGACGCAGACCGCGCCGGGGACGGACGTCGCGAACGTCGCCAGCTTCGCGCCCGAAGCCTCCATGATCCCGCTGGCCGTGCTCAGGAACATCAACGTCCGCCGCTGACCGGCCGATTCAGCCGATGTAGCCGAGGCCCCGGAGCCGGTCGCGGAGGAGTTCGTCGTCGTCCAGGTCGGTCGGGCCGGCCGCGGGGTCGGTCGGCTCGCGGCCTTCCAGGAAGTTCCGGCCGACGGCGTCGGGCAGGGGGGGGAGGCCGGCCAGTTCGAGGAGCGTCGGCGCGACGTCGAGCACGCGGACGCCCTCGATCTCGCCGAAGGCGGGGAGTTGCGAACTGGCCAGGATGAAGACGCCGTCCGGCGCGGGGTTGCAGTCGTCGGGCCCGACCTCGTCCGCGCCCAGGAACGGCGACGGATATCCGACGCCGCCGATCGCCCGCAGCGCCATCGCCCCGAAGTCGACGATCAGGTCGGGGGCCACGCCGCGGGCCTCGCGGTAGGCGTCCTCGGGCTTGATCGCCCGCACGCCCAGCGGCTCGCCGTCGGGGCCCGCGACGGCTTCGAGTCGGGCCTTCAGGTCGTCGCGGGCGGCCTCGTAGTCGGCCGGATCGATCATGCCTTCGGGCTCGCGGCCCTTCACGTTCAGGTAGACGCGGGCGGAATAGCCCCCCTCGGCCCAGGCCGTGGCGGCGGGCCAGTCGACGTCCAGCCTGGCGACCGTCGCGACGTGTTCGGGCCGCGACTTCAGCTTGAGGAAGCCCTCGCGCGCCAGCCATTCGTTGATCGCGAAGCCCCCTTCGCACCGCCGGGCGCCATGGACGGAGGCGATCAGGACGATCGCGTCGTCGCCGGCGAGTTCGAGCGTCTTCGCGATCTCCCCGTCGAGTTGGAGGTAGTAGTCGCGGACGACGTCGGCGTGGGGGCCGTCGGGCTCGTGGCGAGGGTCGTCGGGGTCGAGGTGCCGCCAGTAGGCGTGCTGGATCCGGTCCAGGCCGACTTCCACGAACTGGGCGTAGTCCCAGGTCTCCTCGGCCATCAGCCGGCGGAGCGTTTCGAACTGCTTCCGGCTCATGTCCAGGATGCGATCGCGGAGGGCGGCGCGGTCGGCGGTGCGGTAGTCGGCCACGTCGGTCGGGTAGGGGCCCACAATCGCCTCGATCCGCGCCGCCAACTCGGGCGGGTGCGTGTAGGGGCCGAGGTCGTTCCCGGGCGTTAGGGGGCATCCGACGGACAACCCCTCGATCGGCCGCGGCGGGTAGCCGGGCGGCACGCCGATCAGGATCGACCGCCCGTTCGCCTCGGCCACCCGGTCCCACATCGCCGGTGCCTGGATCGTCCGGGAGTCGACGCTCGCGAGGTTCGTATACGAGCGGTCGGCGCGGTTCCGGAGCCCGTACACGCCCAGCAGGCCGGGATCCTGACCGGTCGCCAGGCACATCCAGGAGGGGACGGGGCTCGGCGGAATTACTCCTTCCAGAAGGCCGTAGCAACCGACGTCCATCAGGCTGCGGAGGGTCGTCAGCCGCTCGTCCTGGAAGACGATCTCGGGGGCTGCGCCTTCCAGGCCGATCACCAGGATCTTCATCGGAGCGGGCTCCCTTCCATCTGCGGGCCCTTCTCGACCCCCAGGGCGTTCAGGATCGTCGGCGCCAGGTCGAGCAGCCTCGCCCCGTCGCGGCGGAACGGGCGGTTCATGAACAGGACGCCGGGGGCGGCGGACGGGTCGATGCAATGGTCGCCGGACCACTTCTTCACGTTGTCCTCGTGGAGGGGGCCGTCGGCCACGCCCCCCATCGAGGACGACCACGACACGCGATGCCCCGGCGCGTAGTCCACGACCACGTCCGGCGCCTCCTCGACGTAGGGCCCGGAATACACCTCGTCGCGCGGCCGGGCCGAGCGGACGGCGACCCGCCCGCGTTCGTCGTCGCGGGCTCCCGAGAGCCTATCGGCGATCGCCCTCCGGAGCGCGCCGGCGTCTCCGGGCCGGACGATCCCGCGGCCCTCGCGGCCTTGCAGGTTGAGGAACAGGCCGCCGAGGCCCATCGCGTAGGCTTGCGTCCGGTCCCAGTCGATCCCCTGGAGGAATTCCCCCGCGCCGTGGCCGGGGGACAGTCCGTCCTTGAGGGCGAGCAGGCCCTCGCGGTGCAGCCAGGAATTCAGGTGGAACTGGCGCTGGAAGCTGCTGAAGCCGTGGTCGCTCAGGACGATCAGCAGCGTCCGGTCGTCGACGTGGTCGAGGACCTGGCCGACGACCTCGTCGCCGCGGCGGTACTGGTCCTCGATCGCCGCGGCGAGCGCCGGGTTCGAGTCGCGCCCGCGGTTGGCCGGATGCTCGGGCTCGCGGGACCGCCAGAGCATGTGCTGGACGCGGTCGGGCGTGTCGAACAGGCAGTAGAACAGGCCGGAATCGAGCCTCGCCAGCTCGCGTTCCATCATCGCCCGGCGCTCGCGCCAGGCGTCGTCGCACTGGGCGAGGAACTGCTCCTCGGAGATGCGTTCGTTGATGAGTCCGTTGTGGTCCTCGACGAACCCCGCGGTGTGGAAGCGGCCGACGTCGTCGGCGAGCTTCTTCGCGAAATCGGGGGGCGAGCTGATGGGGAACAGCGGCGAGGCCGGGTCGAAGTTGACGGGCGAGGCGTACAGGACGATCGTCGGGTCGCGGCGGATCAGCAGGAACCGGACGATGCCGTGGGTCGCCTGGAGCGGGCCGATCTTGAACTTCACCTTGAGCCAGCCGCTCCATTCGCCCTCGCGGACGTGCAGCTCGCGGGGCTCGCCGGCCGACCGGATCGTCAGGACGCCGGGCTCGGCCGCGCGGGCGAGCTGGATGTCGAACCGGAGGCCGTCGCGCGCCTTCGGGTTCCGAGGTCCGAGAAGATAAGTGTCGATCGGCGAGCGGCCGTCGTCGGCCAGGGCGACGACGTTCTCGGCCTCGCGGGGGGAGGCGTCGGGCTCGGCGGTGTAGTAGCTCGACGTCCCGAAGCCGCCGCGGAGGTCGGGCACGCCCATCCCGGCGAGGAGCGAGCCGCGCAACCGATCGGGCGGGTAAGTGCAGGGGCAGCGCAGGACGGTGGAGGGGACGCCGGCCGCGGAGAGGCGGTCCCAGATCGTCTCGCCCTTGCGCTGGTTGACGGCCTTCGGCGGCAGGAGGGCGGACTTCTGCTCGTAGTGGTTCAGGCCGCTGTCGATGCGGTAGGATTTCGGGTCGCGGCGGAGGAAGTCGAAGACGCCGTGGCCGCCGGGGTTGACGCCGGTGGCGAAGCTCGACCAGGCGACGGGGGTCTGGGCGGGGGCCGTGGTGGCGACCCGCGCCGCGCCGGCGTCGCCGGACAGTCGCGCGAGGTTCGGCAGGTCGCCGCGGGCGAGCATCGGGTCGACGATCGACGGCTCCAGGCCGTCGAGGCCGATCACCACGACCTTGCGTATCGGTTGGCTGCTCAAGGCTCCGTCCCACTCCCTTGCCGGCCGGGCGCGGGGAATCCCTCGGGCGCGCGGACGCCCCCCCGCGGGGTCGAGACTACCAGGGGGGGGACCCTCGGGCAAGCTCGGTTCGCGGGGGGGGGCGGGGCGAAGCCTGCGGGCTCGTCAGTCCTTGTGGCCGTGGACGGCCGCCTCGGGGCCGTGGAAGTGGACCATGCCGTTGCCGGCGGAGCCGATGAGGGCCGGCTGCATCTCCTCCCGGACGCGGCCCCCCTCGTCCTCGTTCAGGTGGTCGTCCTCCCCCTCGTCGCCGTGGCGGAGATGCTTGAGGTAGTCGCTCAGGCGCTCGCCCAGGACGTAGTAGATCGGGATGACGAACCGGCCGAGGACCGTGGAGATGGCGATCCCCGCCGCGATGACCACGCCCAGCGAGTTCCGGCTGGCGGAGCCGGCCCCGGTCGCCCGGGCCATCGGCAAGACGCCCATGACGAACGCGAACGACGTCATGAGGATCGGCCGCAGCCGCTCGCGGGACGCGATCATGGCCGACTCGATGATGCTCTTGCCGTGCTTCTCGCGCTGCTCGACCGCGAACTCGACCAGCAGGATCGCGTTCTTGGTCTCCAGGCCGATGAGCATGACCAGGCCGATCTGGCCGAAGACGTCCAGCGGCATGTCATACCACCAGAGGCCCACGATGGCGCCGAACATGGCCAGGGGGACCGTCAGGATGATGACCGTCGGCCGGATCCAGCTCTCGTACAGCGCGGCCATGAACAGGAACACGCAGATCACCGAGAGGGAGAAGATGTAGATGGCCTGGCTGCCGGTCTTCACCTCCTGGAGCGTGGAGCCGGTCCACTCGTAGCCGAAGCCCTCGGGGAGGACCGAGTCCGCCAGCTCCTGCAGCGCGGTGAGCGCCTGGCCGGAGCTGAACCCCGGGGCCGGGTTGCCGGTGATCTTGGCGGAGGTGTAGAGGTTGTAGTGGGGGACGTCGATGGGGCCGAGGCTGTAGTGGACCTCGCCGAGCGAGGAGAGCGGCACGCGCTCGCCCTTGCGGTTCAGGACGTAGAGGTTGGCGATGTCCTCGGGCTTCCTGCGGACCTCCCCCTCGGCCTGCATGAGCACGCGCCAGACCTTGCCGTAGAGGTCGAAGTCGTTGATGTAGTAGGCGCCCAGGTTGACCTGGAGCGTGGCGAAGACGTCGGCGATCGGGACGTCGAGCCGGCGGGCCTTGACGCGGTCCAGCTCGAACCGGAGCTGCGGGACCCGCGTGGTGTAGGTGGTGAAGACGCTGGCCAGCTCGGGCCGCTTCCTGGCCGCGTCCTGGAACTGGTCGACGACGCGCTGGAGGGCGTCGACCCCCTTGGCGGCCCGGTCCTCGATGACGATCTCGTGGCCGCCGGTCTGGCTCAGGCCGCGGACCGGCGGCGGCTGGAGGACCAGGGGGAGGGCGTCGTGGATGTTCGCGAACAGCATCCCCTGGAGCTTCTGGGACAGGGCGGCGGCCCGCAGCTCGGGCTTGCGCCGCTGCGACCAGGGCTGGAGCGGGGTGAAGACGATGCCCGAGTTGCTCTGGGTCGTCGAGTTCATGATGTTCAGGCCGTCGAGCGCGACGACGTGCTTGATCCCCTCCAGGCCCATCGCGATCTCGGCCACCTGGTGGACGACCTTGGACGTCGCCTCGCGGCTCGTGCCGTCGGGCGTGTTGATGACGACCATCAGGTAGCCCAGGTCCTCGGTCGGGACGAACGCCTTGGGCCGGGACATGACCATGGAGACCGTCAGCGCCAGCAGCGCGACCGACGGCACGACGATGGTCCACCAGTGCCTCGCCGTGAAGATCAGGACCGAGTCGTAGGAGTCCTCGATCCACTTCATGCCGGCGTTGAACCAGCGGAAGAGGAAGAACCGCGCCTCGCCGTGCTTGGGCTTGAGGAACAGCCGGGCCATGGCCGGGCTGAGGGTCAGCGAGTTGATCGCCGAGAAGATGAACGAGAAGACGATCGTCATCGCGAACTGGTTGTACAGCTTCCCCGTCATGCCGGGCATGAACGCGATCGGCACGAACACGGCGGCGAGGACCAGCGTGATCGTGACGATCGGCGTGGTGATCTCGGCCATCGCGGCGCGGGTGGCCTCCAGCGGCCGGTAGCCGCGGTGGAGGAACTTCTCGACGTTCTCCACGACGATGATCGCGTCGTCGACCACCAGGCCGATCGCCAGGACCAGCCCGCAGAGCGTCAGCGTGTTGATCGAGAAGCCGAAGACGGCCATCGCGGCGAAGGTCGCGATCAGCGACACCGGGATCGCGATCATCGGGATGATCGTGGCGCGGACCCCCTGGAGGAACACGAACACCACGATCATGACCAGCCCGAACGCCTCCAGCAGCGTGTGCTGGACCTCCTCGATGTTCTCCTCGACGTACTTCGTCGTGTCGTAGGCCATCGCGTAGTCGAGGCCCTCGGGGAAGTCCTTCTTCAGCCGCTCCATCTCGTGGCGGACGGCCTCCACGATGTTCAGCGCGTTGGCGTCGGCGTACTGGAAGATCGGCAGCGAGCCGGCCGGCTTGCCGTCGAGGAAGCCGGCGGTCTCGAAGTTCTCCGAGGACAGCTCGACCCGCGCCACGTCCTTCAGCCGCACCATCGAGCCGTCGTCGTTGCGGCGGACGATGATCTCCTCGAACTCGGCCGCCTTGGTCAGCCGGCCCTTCACCGTGATCGGGAACTCGCGGACCTGCCCCTCGGGGACCGGCGCCCCGCCGATCTTGCCGGCCGCGGCCTGGAGGTTCTCCGACCTCACCGCCGCCATGATCTCGTCGGGCCCGATCCGCATGTTCGCCAGGCGGTCGGGGTCGAGCCAGATCCGCATGGCGTACTTGCGCCCGAACGACATGACGTCGCTCACGCCCGGGATCCGCTTCATGACGTCGGAGACGTAGATCTGGCCGTAGTTGTCCAGGAAGTTGGCGTCGTAGCGGCCGTCGGGCGAGATCAGGTTCACGACGCAGACCATGTCGGTCGACGTCTTCTTGATCGTCACGCCGTACTGCTTGACCTCCGGCGGGAGCTGGGCGTTGGCCGTCTGCACCTTGTTCTGGATGTCGACCGCCGCGATGTCCTGGCTGTATCCCACCTCGAACGTCGCCATGATGTTCGAGATGCCGTTGGTCGTGCTGTCCGAGCTGAAGTACAGCAGCCCCTTGGTGCCGTTGACCTGCTGCTCGATCGGCGTGGTCACCGTCCGGGCCACGCTCAGCGCGTCGGCCCCGGTGTAGGTCGTCGTGATCTGGACCTGCGGGGGCGCGATCGGCGGGTACTGCGCGATCGGCAGCAGGAAGGCGCAGATGCCGCCGATGAGCACCATCAGCACCGCCAGCACCGTGGCGAAGATCGGCCGGCCTATGAAGAAATTCACCATGATGGATCAGTCGCTCGCGGGGTTGGGGGCCGCCCGGGGGGCGGGTGGATTCCGGACCGACGCTCGGGGTCAGTGATCGGCCTTCTTCTCGGGGGCCGGCTCGGGCTCCTTCTCGGCGGCCGGCTCGGCCTTGGTGGGCTCCTCGACGGGGCGGGCGAGCGTGGCGGGCGCGACCTTCACCGGCATGCCGGGGCGGATCATCTGGAGCCCTTCCACGATGACCGGGACGCCGGCCTCCAGGCC
>ERZ778021.3277-NODE-3277-length-12084-cov-8.944218_pt1 | contig 12084 bp, 8 predicted proteins | sample MGYA00375751_ERZ778021 | MGnify/ENA primary metagenome ERZ778021 (study PRJEB29350, sample SAMN05389814) | bioreactor metagenome | isolation source: Thiocyanate stock bioreactor | place: South Africa: University of Cape Town | collected 2013-08-29 ... | reverse complement strand
CATCTACGCCTAGCGAAGACAAAAGGGCGTTGGAATTAGCCATCATATCGCCCGTTCCCATTTTCACATATTCGACATCAATATTGACACGATGCGCTGATTCTGCTCCAAAATATACACCCCTTTGGTCACCGGTAGTACCTTTCGCTGCATTCGCGAAAATGGGATCTTTCTCATCGTCGAGATAAACGTTGTATGTAGTATGGTCTTTTTGAAGAACGATGCGGTAAACGTGCCATTCCGACGTATTTAATACATAAGCATTCGAGCCGTTGGCAACCGTGCTTATCGAACCACCGGTTGTTCCGTCGCCGTAACGCAGGAAAATGGGCGCGGCGAGGTTTTCACTTCCTATCCGAAGACAAATTTGACTTGCCTCGAAATAGGTGCCATCGGGAAACTGGGTTTTATCAATTTCCCCTGCACGTGCTTTCACTTCAATTGTGTAAGCCGTATTAGCCGTTAATTCGGCAAGCGCCGCGGCATGTCTTATCCATACCTTGCACTTGTACCTGTTTCCGTCTTTACGATATTCAAATAGTTGCCTGTCTGTGTTACGATGTCCGCAGCCGAACCGCCATGGTTTTGACTCCATGCTTTATTGGTACTAAGACCTTCGTCCATATTCCAAGATGCCCCCATGGATTTATCCAGAATATCCCAACTCCATTCGCTGCCCCATACGGGACCGGCTGCAAATACAGCCATAACTAAAATAATTAATACACTCTTTTTCATGATATTTATTTTTAAAATTTATAATTATTAATGTTTATCTCACCACTACTTTCAATGTTTTGGCAGCTGCTGCTTTTACAATATATACACCAGTCATTAAATTTAATGACGTTCCCTGTGTGTTAGACTTTACATCGGCTATTTTTGCCCCATTAACATTATAAACCGTGTATGCTTCCACTCCTTTAACCGTCAAACTACCATTGATTACATCGTAGCTCATGGCGTTTGTATTAACATCATTCAATCCTGTGAAGATTGTATAATGCATGGTATAGGTTTTTGTAGTAATTCCATCAAGCGCAGTCACAACGATGGTTGAAGTTCCCGAACCGGATGTTACATCAACTTCTTCCGTGCCAGTAATTTTCACATCCTGCACATTGCCAGTAGCCGTAGGAGTAACAGCGGTAGTTCCTTCAGGTAAAGTAACAGCGTAAGTAGATGTTTCCGGCAAAAATTCGAGACTTCCAATGCTCAATGTGATGCCAGAAAGACTCGCATCGGCTGCCGTAACAGGGTCTATCTTTGTAAGCCGGAAATAATCCACTTTAAACCAACCCCATTGATTACCCCCTTCACTACCATCACCTTTTATGCAACCGGTACGGATACCTATTTTCAACGAATCGTTCTCACCGATAGTAGTATAAACAACCATTTCTTGGAGAGTTTTATCTGCCACCGGATCCAGATAACCCGCGAAAGTAGCTATTTCACCTTCGGTTTGATTCTGGAGATAATCTCCTGCAGATTTGAAATACTGTACATTTTGATTGGCAAACAAACGCTGGCTTGTCGGCATTTTTGTTCCCGACAACAGACACTGAATTTTATAAGTTCCGGATTCAAGAGCGTCTTTGGCTATGGTTTGAGAAAATTCATAAAAAGCAGGAAACTTACCACCAACTGCTGATATCCATGCACCGTAAGTACCACTGTGATTTTCAAAATCCTGATTGATGCCTGCTGATGTACCGGCTAAAATAGCCAAGTCGCAAGTCCAACCGTAAAACTCAGTATATCCATGATTGTAAGTACCACTACCGGTATTCGTATCTTCCGGCTTCCAGCCCGTTCCTGTTACTGGCTCATTCTCAGCCATATAATCAAAGTCATTATTCACTATCAAGTGAGTAAGATTCACATCCTGCGCAAGCAGGTTTTGTCCTGTCAAAAAGAAGACAGACAATAGAGACCATCCAAGTAAAGTAATTCTTTTCATGATAATAATATTGTAAAAATGTTTGTAAATAAAGTGTTTGTGAAAAAATGTTTGTAAAAAAAAAATGTTTGTATTTATTTTTAACTATTGTTTTGTCTATCATCGGCTTTCGCCTGAAGGCAAAGCTACGGTTTCGCCCCATCCCACGGGAGTTCCGAAATCAGGGGTTCCATCCTCCTTCCACGTGAACTTTTGAATGAAGGTCGAACGACCTGAAGACCATGTATTGTCATTACGGTTTTTAACATGGTACACGATCCAATCTTCCTCTTCATCCGGCGATTTTGTGAAACTGCAATGGCCTACTCCATTAACCCCATCAACACTTGATGTATCATCACAGCGGAAAAATACATCCTTTGGCGATTTTGTCCAACTCGACCCTTGCAGCGGATTCGCCAAGGTGTCGCTAAGAACTAAGTAACCGAGTCGATACTGCTTTGTCCATGAACCGTTACAGGAGTAGATCACGAAAAACTTGCCTTTCTCTTTGTTTTTCAGAAATGCCGGACCTTCATTGAGTTTCCCTGTATAAACTTCCCAACTTTTATCCGGTTTCGAAATAACCGATCTTGAAGAAGATATCGTGTAAGGATTTTCCATAGTAGCAATGTACAACCATTGGTCTCCACTTCCTGCCGGGTTGCCCGACCATACAGCATATAACTGATTGTTCAGATGGAACACTCCTAAGTCAATCGCATAGCTCGTATTATCGGCAGCAGGAACTATTCCCTTTTGATAATCATCACCCGTATAGAGCATACCTAAATCCTCCCATTCTCCCATCGGGTCGTTAGTTTTTGCCCTTAACACACCACTACGCTGCATTTTATACGATCCATTTGATTCTGACGTTGGACGTCCTGCTGCATAATAAATATACCAGCTGCCATCAATATAATGAAGTTCCGGTGCCCAGATATTTTCCACGTTCCACGGCTTGTTATTCCCTATATCGTAGGGACGATTCCAAATCCTTTTGGTTGGTGGAAATTCTGACAATCTACTCGATTTCGCAATATTAATTCCTCCTCCTTCAGCTTTGCAGAAATAATAAAATTCACCGTGTTTTATTATCCATGGGTCCGGTATCCCTGCTATAGGATTAGTGAAAGTGAGTTCCGTTTGGTTCACGATCAATTCAACAGGGTTAACTCCCTCGGCAGTAAGCCTAATAACGCCCGAACGTTTTGCTGTAGTGTTCGCATCATAATTGACCTTAATAGACATTTCGCCATCACCCTTTGACCTTTCAGGCTTGAGCCATGTATTTTTTGCTTCAACACTCCATGTCGTATTGGATGTTACCTGGATATTGAAAGAACCAGCTGTATTAGACACCGTTTTTTCCTGGGTGTTTATCCTTAAAACAGGCTTAAAAACATTCTCAGTATCATCCTCACCACATCCTGAACAGACGGAGAACAACACGAGAAAGACCGGAAGCAAAATCATAAGTTTATTCATGTAATTATCTATTTTACCAAAATTTTAAACCCTTTCGATGTATTATCTGCCAGACGTACATTCAAGAGATACATCCCCTTAATAGCCAAGTCATTTTTCCTTTAACTTTTACAATCTGCCTTTGGTTTTGGGGGAGGTAATCAGAAACTGATGTCAGCGTATGGCTAATGTGGCGTTCTTTCAACACTTCCTGTGCCGACATAGCGACAGAGATACAGCATAGGGCTAACAATACTTTCAACTTCATATTTTATAGACGATAAATCATTAAAAACTATCGGCTACAAATGTATGCCATTCCCTTTTAAAGGATGTTCCCACTATTGCCAATTTTATTCTCATGTCCGCCAATTATGATTAATAGAAGGTTGTATTATCTATATAGATAATTATTCCCAACTATTTATATAAATAAAAACAAGACTATTTATCTCATAATCAAATAATTAACAGAAAAATTAACTAACTATTGTTTAAACACAAGTATTTTTTATATACCTTTGTGCCTTTAATCTATATTATATTACTTGGATACATTACTTTACATTTTAATTGCATTATTGCTTTCTGCATTTTTTTCAGGGATGGAGATTGCTTTTGTTTCGTCTAATAAATTAAGGTTTGAGTTAGAAAAAAAACAACGTAGTATAACATCTTCTATTCTGAATATTTTCTATCAACAACCTCAACAGTTTATTTCCTCTATTCTGGTAGGCAACAACATAGTTTTGGTTGTTTACGGACTAATGATGGCTAATTTATTAACTCCATTATTCAGTTTTACATCAAATCAATTAATTATCACTTTTCTTCAAACTGTTATAGCTACAATTATCGTATTAATTACCGGAGAATTTATACCCAAATCTATATTCAGAATTAATCCTAATCTATGGTTAAACATATTTTCCGGATTAATTTTTATTTTCTATATAATATTGTATCCTATTGCGTTTTTTACAACTTGGCTTTCTAAACTTATACTTCGTTTATTTAACGCAAATATGAACAAAAAAGATGATGAAGATATTTTTACACGCGTAGACCTAAGCTATCTGATTCAGGAAAGTATAAATCCTAAAGTTCAAAAGGAAGAAATAGATACAGAAGTAAAGATTTTTCAAAACGCATTAGACTTTTCAAAAATTAAACTGAGAGACTGCTTAGTTCCACGTACAGAGATAGTTGCATTAGAAAATGACACAACTACGGATAATCTAAAACTAACATTTATAGAGACAGGTTATTCCAAAATACCTATATATAAAAATAATATAGACAATATTATAGGTTATATCCATGCTTCGGAAATGTTTGAACATCCCGATAAGTGGAGAGATTACATCAAACAAATTCCCGTCGTACCGGAAAATATGAGTGCACATAAGCTGATGAAACTATTCATGCAGCAAAAAAAGAGTATGGCAGTAGTTGTTGACGAACATGGCGGTACTGATGGAATTATAACATTAGAAGATATAATAGAAGAAATTTTTGGCGAAATAGAAGATGAACACGACAATCGAACATTTATTGCAAAAAAACTTAGCGAAAAAGAGTTTTTGTTATCCGGAAGAATAGAAATTCAACAGGTTAACAAAAAATTTGAGCTAAATATTCCTGAATCAGATGAATATGACACAATTGCAGGGTTCATTTTATTTCATCATCAGCACTTTCCTAAACTTAATGAAATCATTCAAATAGGAAATTTCACAATTAAGTGTATAAAAGTAACAAACAACAGAATTGAGTTAATAAGATTGATTTTGGGTGAATAAAAATATTTTCGTATATTCGTGCCCTCAAAAAACAGAGTTATTTTTTTGATAATATTGAGTAAATTAAATACGATTTAAGTAACAAAATGGCAACATTAGAAAAAATCAGAAGTAAAGGAGTTTTACTTTTAGTTGTAGTTGGGGTAGCCCTTCTATCATTTATCATTGGGGACTTTCTAACCCAAGGATCTACATTCTTTAACAAGGCACGAGAAACTGTTGCCGAAATTAATGGCGAAAAAATTAGCATCCTCACTTATCAAGACATGTTAGATCAAATTACAGTTTTTCAAAAATTTGAAACCGGTCAACAAAACATTGACGAACAAACTATGCAGCAAATTCGTGCTTTTGTTTGGGATCAGTTAGTTAGAGAAAAGCTATTGCTTACAGAAACAGAAGCGATTGGACTAACAGTAAGCAAGGAAGAATTGTCAGATCAACTGATTGGCAATAACATACATCCAATGATACAGCAAAGAAGATTTTTTGCTGATGAGTCAGGTCGTTTCAATAGAACTTTATTACTACAGTTTCTCAACTTCAAAGATGATGAACCAACTGATTATCAAATGCAAGAAACATTGAATGACTACAAAAAACTATGGATATTCCTTGAGAGGACTGTTAAATTTTCTATCCTTCAAGAAAAATATAATATTTTAATGTCGAATGTGGTAGTAGCTAACAGTTTGCAAGCTAAATCAAACTTCGATTTAAGCACTAAGCACTTCGATGTTCAGTATTTAGTTAAGCCTTATTATTCATTACAGGATGCTGAATTCACAGTAACAGACAAAGAAATTAAAGCTAAATATAACGAGCAAATCAACAGGTATCGACAAGAGCCTAATGTTTCTATCAACTACGTTAGTTTACCAATTCAACCAAGAGATGTTGATTATGAGGAAACCGAAAGATTTATCAACAACTTAAAAGATGAATTTGCTTCTACTGACGATATAATAGAAGTGGTAAATATGAATTCTGATATACAATATACAGGAAGAAACTATTCGGCATCAACAGTACCTGCATATTATAAAGAATTTGCATTCTCAGGCAAGAAAGGTGATGTTACCGAACCTGCATTCGTAAACAATGCATACAGTATGGCTCGTATCATAGAAACCGGCATTTCACTTCCGGATTCAGTTAAATTGAGACATATTTTCTTGCTAAGTTCACAGGAATCAAAAGCTGATAGCATTATAAAAGCTGTTAAATCAGGTGCTAACTTTGGCGAATTGGCTAAGAAGTATTCTGCTGTTACACAAACTGCAAATAATGACGGTGAAATAGGTTGGATTGTGGATGGTGAAGAGGCTTTGGACAAAGAAATTATGAATAATGCACTTGCAAAGCCAGTAAAAGATATCTTCACTTATAAAAATGCACAAGGCACACAGATAATTCAGATAATGGAGAAAACTGCTCCTAAGAAGAAAGTTAAACTTGCTATTTTAGAAAGAAGTGTAGTTGCAAGCTCAAAAACACAAAGTGCTATTTTCAATGAAGCAAAACGTTTTGCAGCCGGACTGAAAGCTGCTGATTTCGACAGTATCGCACGTCAAAATAACTTTATTGTTCGTCAGGCAAATGATATATATCAATCAAACGATAATGTTCAGAACATACCTCATTCACGCAATATCGTGCGTTGGGTGTTTGATAATTCTAAAGGTACTGTTTCTGATGTATTTGAATGTGACAATGAACTAATAGTTGCTGTTATTACAGATGTCAACAAATCAAAATATCGCTCAATTGATAAAGTGTCAAGCCAGATTCGCAGTGAAATAATACGTGATAAGAAAGCTGAAAAATTAATTGCAGAGTTTAATGATAAAATTAAAAATGCAAATACATTATCGGGTATAGCAGAAGAGTTACAACTCGAAGTAAAATCAGCCGAAAATGTAAACTTCACTTCATATCAATTTGGGTCTGAAGGATTTGAGCCATCAGTGATTGGTAAAGTTGCTGGTATGACTGACAACAAATTATCTTCACCTATAAAAGGTAACTCAGGCGTATTTATGGTACAAGTAAACGATGTAACTAAAGATGATTCTGAAATTGACATTGCATATGAAAAACAAAACTTATCATCAAGATTGAAATACTCATTGTCAAATATGATTTTGATGGATATGAGAAATAATGCAGAGATTTCAGATAATAGATTAACTTTCTATTAAATTTAGATAAATTGAAAATTATGACGGAGTGAATGTATTTCATTCCGTCATTTTTGTAAAAACGGTTCAAACAACATCTCGATAAATCTCATTGGAATATGACAAAATTACCTCTATTGGGAAAAACATTAAGTGAATTAAAAAATATCGCTGTAGAACTTGGTATGCCTGCATTCACAGGTAAACAATTGTCCGATTGGATTTATAAGAAGCGAATTACATCCATAGACGAAATGAGTAATATTTCATTGCAAAACAGAAATTTGCTTAACGAGAAATATGAGATTGGTCGTAGCATACCCGTTGAAAGTCAAGTTTCAGTTGACGGTACAATAAAATATCTTTTCAGAACTCACAAAAATCAATTTATAGAGAGTGTTTATATTCCCGAAGAAGACAGAGCAACATTATGTGTTTCCTCGCAAGTTGGCTGTAAAATGAATTGCTTATTTTGTATGACAGGAAAGCAAGGTTTCAGTTCGCAACTTACTCCTACTGAGATTATAAATCAATATTATTCCATTCCTGAATCGGAAAAACTTACCAACATAGTCTTTATGGGCATGGGAGAGCCTATGGATAATCTCGATAATTTACTGACTTCTCTCGAAATTATGACATCTGATTACGGCATGGGATGGAGTCCGAAAAGAATAACCGTTTCAACCATAGGGATATTACCGAAAATGATAAGCTTCCTCGAAAAATCTACATGCCATTTAGCTGTAAGTATGCACACTCCTTTTGCTGATGAGCGTTTAAAACTTATGCCTGTTCAAAAAGCATATCCTATTGAAAGCGTTATTGAGGAGTTAAAGAAGCATGATTTCTCAAAACAACGGAGAGTTTCATTCGAGTATATTATGTTCAACGGACTAAATGACACTATGCGACATGCAATCGCAGTTGTAAAATTACTAAAAGATATTCCATGCAGAGTTAATTTAATTCGCTATCATAAAATACCTGAAATAGATTTAGATAGCTCGGATGAAGCTCGAATGGTATCGTTCAGAGATTATCTGACTAACAATGGAGTTATGACAACCATACGTAAATCTCGCGGTGAAGATATCTTTGCTGCCTGTGGAATGCTTAGTTCCTTAAAACACTCTTAACACCTTTTATCTGACTGATTTTCTTCACTATCATATCAAGGTCCTTATTGTCATTTACCATGATAGTAAGATTACCTTCAAATAATCCTGCATTTGAGTCGATTGAAATAGAACGTAACTGTATCTGTTTCTCTTTAGAAATCAATGATGTTATGTTAGCAACAATTCCAATGTCGTCATGCCCTACAATTCGCAAAGTAACAGGATATTGAGAGCCTGCTGACTTACCCGACCATCTTGCCTTTACAATTCGATAGCCATAACGAGAAATCATTTCCGGAGAATTAGGACAATCAGTACGATGAATTTTTATACCACCCGATACAGTCACAAATCCAAAAACATCATCACCATAAATTGGGTTACAACATTTAGCAAGTTTGAAATCAATATTCTTCAAATCCTGACCGATAACCAATACATCTTCTTTATTCTCAATCTCATGTGTGAATGTATCTTTGCTAAAACCTTCTGCACTTCGAGTTTCGACAGGCAATTCAAAGGCATCTTTTTTCTCAATTTCGAGATAACCGTCACGCACCTCAAACACATCTAACTTGCCTAAAGCTAATTCCTGATAGAAATCACTTACAGTCTTAAATCCTTTCTTTTTAGCTAATTTTGAAATTTTCCCTTCTTCGAGATCAATTTTCCAGTTTTTAAATCTTCTCGCAAGAATTTCTCTACCGGTTTCAGCCTCCTTATATTCAATTTCTTTTAATGCCTGACGAATTTTATTTCTTGCCTTCGAAGTAGTTACAATTTTCAACCATGATTGATTTGGTTTTTGAGCCTGAGAAGTAAGCACTTCGACCTGATCTCCATTTTTCAGCACATATTTAATTGGCATATTCTTGCCATTAACTTTGGCACCAACACATTTAGAACCTAAACCTGAATGAATTGAAAAAGCAAAATCGAGAGCTGTAGCACCTTTAGGTAGTTTATGCAAATCGCCGGTAGGAGTAAATACAAAAACCTCCTCATCATAAAGATTCAGCTTAAATTCATCCATAAAATCTATGGCATTCAAATCAGGGTTTTCCAAAATATCACGAACATTCTTCAACCATTCATCCATGCCGGTTTCACCTTTAATGCCTTTATATTTCCAATGTGCTGCCAAACCTTTTTCAGCTACCTCATCCATCCTTGTAGTTCGTATCTGAACTTCCACCCATTTACCTTGCGGACCGATAACTGTAGTATGCAAGCTCTCATAACCGTTTGATTTTGGTATAGAAAGCCAGTCGCGCAAACGATTTGGATTAGGTTGATACATATCTGCTACGATAGAATAAGCCTGCCAGCATACTGATTTCTCTTTTTCAGGAGCAACATCAAAAATAATTCTGATTGCAAACAAATCGTATATATTCTCAAAAGCAGTATTTTGTTTTTTAATTTTATTATAAATAGAATGAATTGATTTGGTACGACCTTTTATAGAAAATGGTAATCCAATAGTCAAAAGTTTCTGCTCAAGAGGATCAATAAATTCACGAATATACTTTTCTCTCGAACGTTTTGTCTCGTTTAATTTTTTGGCAATTTCAGAGTAAATCTCTCTGTTAGTATGTTTTAATGAAAGATCCTCTAATTCGGTTTTTATAGCATACAACCCCATTCTATGAGCTAATGGTGCATATAAATAAGCTGATTCTCTTGCAATATTTACACGTTCATCTTCTGTATATTCATTTAATATTCTCATTATATGAAGTTGTTCGGATATTATAATCAAAATCACTCTTATATCTTCGGCAAATGACAATAATAATTTTCTAAAATTTTCAGATTCAAGCGAGGTATTCTTCGCATATAATTCACGCACTCGAGCAAGACCGTTAATAATAATTCCAACATGAACTTTAAATTTCTTTTCAATATCCTCTACAGTTACAATTCCGCTCTTCACCAAATCCTGCATTAGAAAAGCAATGACAGCCGTCTTACCTAAGCTGACTTCATTTAAAATTATGTCAATTATGTGTATTTTATAGTTTAAGTATTTCGAAAAATCATTTTTATTGATAGATTGCGTATCGAAAAATTTGGAAAAAAGATTCTTAATTTCCAATTTTTCATTTTCCGAAAGTAATGTATTGTGATTTCTATTTAGCTTGAGATATGATTGAAATATAGTTTGCATCTTAAAAAAATTAATCAGAATATTTATGTAAACCTAACGATGCAAATATAATTGATTTTTAAATCAACTTGCTTTTAAATTTATAAAAAAACAATATTTGGGAGATATTTAATTTGAAATTATTATCATGAGTATGGGTTTGCTCAATCAAACATCTGCCCGGCATTATTACTCAACTGCACCATCTGATCATATTCTTCGGGATTTAAATCTAAGAAATAGTAGTTTTGCGGATTCATGATTTGTCCTTTGTAATGCACTTCATAATGGAGATGTGGTCCTGTCGATTTGCCTGTACTTCCTACCAACCCTATTATATCACCTCTTTTAACTTTCTGACCGGGCTTGACTAATATTTTATGCATGTGACCATATAACGTAACATAACCAAACCCATGGTTAATAACCACTGCATTACCATAACCTTGTTGCCATCCGGCTTTTGTAATTGTACCATTACCTGTAGCAAAAATATCAGTACCAACAGGTGCTGAAAAATCCATACCTTCATGAAAACGCCTTGTCCTGTAAATTGGATCGATACGCCACCCAAAGCCTGAAGCAGTTCGCGTTAAATCTTTATTCAAAATAGGTTGTATAGCCGGTATACATTGTAACATTTCCTCTTGCGTACTTGCTAATTTTACAAGCTCGTCATAAGATTTAGATTGAACATACAATTGTTTTTTCAACTCATTGTACTTCTGAGTTGTAGCAACAGCAATTTCAGAATTGGTCATTGTTAGAAGCTGTTTGTAAAATTCACTGTTTGCCGATGTAGATTTTCGAATAGAATATGGAATTGGGTCAGCTTGAAAAATAACACGATACAAATTATCATCCCGCTGCTGCAAATCAGCAAGGACTTCATTCACATTTTCCATATCTCTTTCCAATAATTTGTATTGCGCCTGTAATCTGCTCTTTTCTTGAATCAGTTGGACCTCTTCAGGGGAACGAACTAACCATACGAAAACAAAGAAAAAAACAATACCCAATGATACACCATAAAAAAGATTAATAAGAAACCTTTTAAATTTAAAAAAGAAGGTATGATCTGTTTGTTCGTAACTTAAACTCTCCGGATTGAAGTAGAATTTCTTCTTTGCCATGTTTTTACACTCAATTCTATACTTTTATCGCTCAATGTTGTGCAAAAGTAATAAATTTGAAGTATTTTTGCACTTCTTTGAAACTATTTTAGTGTTTATTATGGAAAATGGTGATTAGTAATTGGTGATTAGTGACTGGTGATTAGTAATTGGTGATTGGTGATTGGTGATTGGTGATTAGTGATTGGTGATTGGTGATTAGTGATTGGTGATTGGTGATTAGTGATTAGTGATTGGTGATTGGTGATTGGTGATTGGTGATTGGTGATTGGTGATTGGTGATTGGT
>ERZ778021.3275-NODE-3275-length-12093-cov-4.188237_pt1 | contig 12093 bp, 11 predicted proteins | sample MGYA00375751_ERZ778021 | MGnify/ENA primary metagenome ERZ778021 (study PRJEB29350, sample SAMN05389814) | bioreactor metagenome | isolation source: Thiocyanate stock bioreactor | place: South Africa: University of Cape Town | collected 2013-08-29 ... | reverse complement strand
CACCGCCGCGAGCGCGGAAAGCAGCGTGAAGGGCTCGAAGGAGGTGACGGTGTGGCTGCGCCGCAGCGCCTCGATCGGCATGTTGAGCACGGCCAGATGGTCGGCCATGAAGAACGCATCGAACTTCGCGGCCTCCAGCGTTTGCGCGAATCGCCGCAGATGGGCGAAATTGAAGTTGGCGTCGGGATAGGCGCCCGGATAGCGCCAGGCGCCGGTATGGAGGCTGACGGGGCGCATGAAGGCGCCAAGACGGAGCTTGCGGCCTGTGCTCATTTTCCGATCCTGGTTCCGGCCCTGGCCGGCGTCTCCCCTTTCCGGCGGCGAGGGCATTGCGACGAGGGCATTGCGACGAGGGCGTTGCGTCGGCAGCGCATACGATAGCGACCGCCGGCCGATGCGCCGACACAGCGTTTTCCCATTCGGCCGGGCTCCGGAGAAATTCTTTCCGGGCAAGACATCGAACTGGCGGGGGCTCCGGCGGATGTGAACCTTGCCGCTCGCGAATTCACGGCGACGGAGCCGTGCTTCACTCAGCCGCTGGCTGCTCGCAGCGGTTCCTTTGCGTCGTCGCTGAAAAAGTGGCCGGCATATTTGATGAGATTTTCGGTCGTCTCGCGGATATGGCTTTCGATCCGCGACAGGGCGAGCGCTTCATCGCGCGCCAACGCGGCATCCATGATCGCCTTGTGCTCGACTTCCTTGGAGCGCCATTTCACCCGGAACGTGGACGACATCCGACGATAGCGTAGCGCGCGTGCTCCGAGCTTGTGGCGTATGCCCAGCAGGTTCGGCGAGCGGCAGGCACTGACCAGCGCCAGATGGAACGCCTCGTGGATCGGTCTCCACTCTTCGTTGAGGAAATACTGCTCGCCCAACCGCTCTTGAAGCCGGTGCATGCGATGAAAGCTGCCGACGATCGAGGCCTCCCAGGCGTCGTCGCCATGGATGATCGAAAGGCGCAGCGCCTCCTTCTCGATCAGGACACGGGTGTTCGTCAGGTCGAGCAGGTCATCGATCGAAACCGGCGATACGAAGAAGCCTTTCTGTTCCTCAAACACGACAAGTTCTTCGACGAACAGGCGCGACAATGCCTCGCGCAGCGTAGAAAAACTCACTTCGTATCGATCGCGCAGGACTTCGAACCGAAGCCTTTCCCCAGGAAGAAGCGCGCAACTTACTATGTCATTGCGCATCCGCTGCAACACGTCGCTGGCGCGGGTCTCCCCCTTTGGCTTGTTCATCTTGTCGCTGCGATCCTGTTTGGCCTTGTTTTAGGCTGTCGATGGGAATGCGAGGTCATTCTATGCGAAACCCGCAGGGACCGCAATTTTCGAAATCGCTCATGTCTTCTGGCTTCAGGGGCGACTTGCGCACACGCTGGGCGCTTCGATACGCCGCTGTTGATACCTCGACAACGCCTCCAGTTCCGGCGTGATCGCAATTGCGAATGGCGCTTCACATGATTACGATAATTCTCATGTTTTCGAAATATAGGTGAGCGCATGCGGTACGTCAGCTTCCGGCATCAGCGGCGGAGTTCCTATGGATACGCCTCGGGTGGGGGGATCGTCGATCTCGGCGCGCGCACCGGGCTGGCGTCGCTTTCTGAGCATATAGCTGCACGTTTCGACATCATCGGCACCGAGCCGGATCTTCCGCCGGACCACGACATGTCGGAGGTCGAGTTCCTTCCGGTCATCCCGGACCCGTCCAGGGTGATCTGCGTCGCGACCAACTACCATGAAGATGGCGATGCAGCACGTCCCGCACCTGCCTATCCGTTGCTGTTCACGCGGTTTGCCAGTTCGCAGACCGGGCATGGGCAGCCTTTGATAAAGCCGTCCGTCACACAGCAGTTCGACTATGAGGGCGAGCTCGCCGTGGTGATCGGAAGAAGCGGGCGGGCAATCGCAGAGGCCGACGCCCTCGATTGCGTAGCCGGCTATTCCTGCTTCAACGATGGCAGCGTGCGCGACTGGCAGAAGCATTCCACGCAGTTCACGCCCGGCAAGAATTTTGCCCGATCCGCCGGATTCGGGCCGTGGATGGTGTCGCGCGATGAGATTTCCTCACCGCTTGGCCTCGATCTGGAGACCCGCGTGAACGGCGAGGTGCGGCAGTCCAACAACACCGATCGGATGATCTTCCCGGTTCCGTGGCTCATTGCCTATGTCAGCCGGTTCACTCCGCTTCAGCCTGGTGATGTCATCGTCACCGGGACGCCGACCGGTTTCGGCTCGACGCGCAAGCCGCCGGCATTCCTGCAGGCGGGCGATGTGGTGGAGGTGGAGATCGGCAGGATCGGCATCCTGCGGAACGTGGTGGTCGACGAGACGGAAGTCGATCTCCAGGCAGAATTCTAAATTTCGATAATAGTATTGATTTCGAAAATATGACCAGCTAATGGTGAGTGAACGTCGCTCGCGAGGGCAGGCGACGGGGTTTCGAAAATGGAGGAGCGTATGCGGCACGTCGTTCACGCGGTGGGGCACATCAAGATCAACGTGACGGATCCTGACGCCGTTGTCCGCGACGCCACCGAGATCCTGGGTTTGAGGGTCACGCACGCGACGAGCGGCCAGACTTGGCTGAGCGCCAATGGTCGCGCGGCCGAGCTTGTGCTCAACCATGCCTCGAAAAACTCCACGCACACGATCGGCCTTGAGGCGCTGAGCGCCGACTTGGTCGAGGGGGCGCGAAGCCGTGTGGAAGAGGCGGGGTGCCGCGTACTCTCCACGGTCCCGAGCATGGATTGCATCGCGGCCGGTGTGACCTTTGCGACCCCGGAGGGGCTGCGCTTCGAGATCCATACGCCGGTCCGCAACAGCTTGGTCGAGCGGCGGCACCCGACGACCGGGGTCGGAGCGAGCAGGCTGGATCACATCAACATCATCACGCCTGACCCGGAGGCGACGCGCGGCCAGCTTTCGCGGATCGGCGGGATGGGGCTCTCCGAGCGGCTAGTCAACGACAGCCTGAGCTGGATGTATGGCGGCAACCGCCAGCACCACATACTGGGCCTCGTGAAGGGTGTGGTCGGGTTGCACCACTACTCGTTCGAGTTCCTGGAGTTCAACCAGTACCTGCGCCTCGGCGATACGCTTGACCGCTTCGACAAGCAGCTTCTGTGGGGGCCGGGCCGCCACCGTCCGGGTGACAACACCTATGCCTATTACACCGACGCCAGCGGCGCGATGATCGAGTGCTCCGGCCCGATGTCGATGATCGCGGATGATGAAGGCTTCGTGCCGAACGTCATCACCAACCTCCAGCGTCCTGGCAATGTCCGCCAGATGAATGTCTGGGGAACCCCCGCGCCGCCGGAATGGCGCGAGTACCACTTCCCGTTCGCCGCCATCGACTGACCGCTTCAAACGAGAGTGTCCCATGCAAGAGAAACTTCACTTCATGTCCGACGGGCTGAAGCTGTCGGCGGTGCTTTACGTTCCGGACAACAGGCTTCCCGGCCAGAAGCTGCCGGCCTTCATCGTTCTGCACGGCTTCGTCGGGTCCAAGGACGAGTCGCATGCCGAAATCCAGGCGCGGATGCTCGAGGCGTTCGGCTATGTGACGTTGCGCTTCGATTTTCGTTGCTGCGGCGAAAGCGAGGGTGAACGCGGTCAGGTCCGTTGCTTTGACCAGGTCGCGGATGCCAAGAACGCTCTGACCTTCCTCGCCGGGCGCGAGGAGGTCGATCCAAACCGCATCGGCGTCGTCGGCCACTCCTTTGGAGCGGCTGTCGCCGTCTACAGCGCCGGTGTCGACGATCGCTTCGCTTGCGTCATATCCTCGTGCGGCTGGGGCAATGGCGAGCGCAAGTTCCGTGGCCAGCATCCGACCCCGGAAGCCTGGGAGAAATTTACGGGCCTCATCGAGCAGGGACGCGAGCACAGGAAGAAGACCGGCGAAAGCATGTGGATCTCGCGCTTCGATGCCGTTCCAATCCCCGAGCACCTGCGCGGGAACCTTTCGCCCAAGGCGATCATGGAGATTCCCGTCGAGACCGCCATCAGCATGTACAACTTCCGCGCGGATGACGTCGTCGGCAACATCGCCCCGCGCCCCGCGCTATTCTTTCATACGGCGGATGACGGCATCACGCCCACCGAGCAGTCGATCAGAATGTTCGAGAAGGCGGGGCAGCCCGCCGAATTGATGCTGGTCACCGGCACCTCGCATTTTCCGCTGGCTCCGGAGGATGCCCCGCGTACGAAGATGATGATCAAGGGATGGCTGGATAAGTTCTTCCCGTGCCAGCCGGCGAACTGACATGAGCGACGTTCCAATCATCGTCGAGGCGGATTCGCTGCGCGACTATGCGCGGCAACTGCTGCAGGCCGGTGGCTTTCGTCCCGACGATGCCGCGGCTTCGGCGGACCTCCTGGTGTGGGCCAATCTGCGCGGGGTCGATTCGCATGGTGTGCTGAGAATTCCGCGCTATGTCGAGATGGTCGAGCAGGGCCAGATCAACCCGGACGCGGAGCCACGCATCATTCGTGAGCATGGCGCCGTGGCGGTTGCCGATGCCGACCTCGCCCCGACGACGTCCGGGATGACGGTCGTCTGCGAAAAGGCCGTCGAGATCGCCCGCAGGTTGGGAGTCGGGGTCTGCGCCGCGCGCAGGATCACCCATGCCGGTGCGATCGGCTATTTCGCCAAACGTGTCACCGATGCCGGCATGGTCGGGCTGGTCGTCACGGCATCCAGGCCGTTGATGGCATATCCCGGTGCCCGGGGAGAGGCGATTTCGACGAATCCGATCGCGATCGGCGCGCCGTGTGGCGCCGGCAGGGAACCTATCGTTCTCGACATGTCCACGGCAGCGGTGGCGTTCGGAAAGATCATGGCGGCGCGCGATGCCGGCAAGCCTCTTTCTCCGGGGTGGGCAGTCGATGCGCAGGGCCGGATGACGACCGACGCGGCACAGGTCGATGCGCTTCTGCCGATGGCCGGCTACAAGGGGGCAGGCCTTTCCCTGATGATCGAGATCCTCGCGAGCGTCCTTTCAGGGAATCCCATTATCGCGACGGCGCTTGAAGGCGGCCGTCCGGAGGGATTCAACGGGTTGGTGGTCGCTCTCGATCCTGTTGCTTTCGGCACTCCGGAAATCATTCTCGCAGAAGTGGCGCGGCTGGCCGATGCCATCCATGCATTGCCGCCGGCAGAGGGTGGCGGTGCCGTGCTGTTGCCGGGCGAGCGCGGCAGTCGCGAGGCGGCGAACCGCGATCGCGACGGCATTCCCGTAGCGGCGGGGACGATGCGCAACCTGGCCGGGCTGGCCGCGAAACTGGGGGTCCGTCGCCCGGCATCCATCGATGTCGTCGCCTAGATCCGACGCCAGTCGGCCTGCCGTAGTGAATGCTGCATCCGACTCTCCCAATCGCATGACGGGTTTCAGGATGTGCGAAGGTTCGTGCCGGGCTCTTTTCGGCGGAGTACATTTCGTAATCAGGTTGATTGCAATGTTGCAAGTTAGATTTTCGTAATTTTATTGACTAAACGAAAATACCGAAATATCGTTCCTGCGAACTTGCATGCGATCGGGAGGTGGGCATGAAAGTGGGCCTCAATACATATGGCTACACCTACCGGGAGAGTGTCCTCGACACGATCCCGCGCCTCGCCCGGACGGCGGGGGTCGACAACTTCGAGATCCTCGCCTCGCCCGGGCATTGCTGGCCAATATCCGCTGCCGAACGCCGCGAGCTTGCTGCTGTGATCAATGGCGAAGGCGTCGAGGTGAGTGCGCTCAACCTGCGGGCCTCCGACCACAACCTTGTCAGCGACTATTCCGATGCGCAGGCGCTGGCGCTGGGCCACTACCGGATGCTCGCGACCGCGGCAGCCGCAGCGCGGATACCCTACATCGTCGTTGTTCCGGGGCGGACGTCATCGATCCTTTCGGAAACCTTCCCGATATTGCGCGATCGCTTCATCAAGGTGATCCGCGACCTGAACGCGCAGGCGCGCGACGAAGGCGTGGGCATATTGCTTGAGAACGTCCCGCTCGGATTTCTCGGCGACACCGACTCTCTGGTCCGGATGGTCGAGGAACTCGGTGAGCCGAACATCAACATTGTGCTTGATGCCGCCAATGCGGCGTTTCTCGGCGAGGATTTCAGGCGTTCCTATGAGCACGCGGCGGATTTCGTCCGCATGGTCCACCTCTCCAACACGACCACGAACAAGTTGAAGCACAATGTCTTCGATGCTGGAACCGCTCCGATCGCGGATATACTCAGATTCATCTGCCAATCTGGGCGCATGGAATATGTAAATGTCGAGGTTGTCGGTGATGAGAGCGAAATAATATCGAATTTTAGAACGGCAAGATCGACAATAAACAACAGATAAGGAGGAAAAATTGAATAAGATACTTCGGATCGCATGTTCGCTTGCATTGATGGTCTCAGCGAGTGCGGCGAATGCCGACATTGTTTTCCGCGCTGCCCCGAGCGAGCCGGCTCCTTTCATCTCCAACATCGTTCTTTACAAGAACTTCGGCGAGTTCCTGAAGGATGAGTCCGGCGGCGAACTGTCGATACAGGTGATCGGTCCGGAAATCGCCGACGGTCGCGGCATGAAGTCCGCTCTCGACTCCGGCCTGATCGACATCGGCAACCTCCTGCCGCTGATGCAGCCTTCGGCATTGCCGCAGACTGCCAGCATGGGCGAACTGGCGATGGCCGGAATCAACCCGCAGGCAATCGCGGCCGCGATGACGGACTACATCCTCAACTGTGCCAAGTGCGTCGCCGAATTCGACAAGAACGGCTGGGTGTTCGTCGGCTCCAACTCGACCGACATCTATGTGCTCGCGACCACCAAGCCGGTGCGGACGCTCGCCGACCTGCAGGGCATGCGCATCCGCAGCCCCGGCGCGCCCTATGCCCGTTGGGCCGAGTCGGTTGGCGCCGCGCCGGTCTCGATCCCGTTTTCCGAGACCTATGAGGCGATGACGCAGGGCGTGATCGACGGCGCGATGGTGTCGGTGAATGCACTCGTCGACATGCGGCTCATGGACGTCGCGAAATACGTCATCGAAATCCCGCTCGGCGCCTATACGCCGACCTCGAATTTCACGGTCCGCAAGGCCGCGTGGAACAAGATGACCGACGACCAGAAGCGCGTCTTCATCCGTGCGGCCGATAGGTCCAGCACAGCCTATGTCCAGGTCGGCTATCTCGACTCGGCGGTTCGCGCGCGCAAGGCGTCAGCCGACAAGAGCATCGAGTTCATCGTGCCCGAGGAGGAGGTGCTCAAGCACACCCGGGACTTCGTTGCCTCGCAGATCGAGCACATCCCCGATCTGATGAAGAATGACTACGGGATCGAGGACGGCGCCGAGAAGGTTTCCTCCTACGTCTCGCTTCTCGAAAAGTGGGTTCCTTTCGTCGAAGAAGCCGCCGGCGACTGGGAAAAGCTCGCCGCGCGCCGTTACGAGCAGATCTGGGACAAGGTCGACCTCGCAACCTACGGCAAATAGAGCCGATCGAACGTCAAAAAAATGCGCAGCCCGAACCGAACAGGAATTGGGAAATGACCAAATTCTTCTCCACAGCCTGTTTCATCCTGGGCTGCGCGTTCATCTTTCTCTTGCTGACGCAGCTCAATGTGGAAATCTTTTCCAGAGCAGCGTTCAACTATTCCATCCCTCTCAGCGTCGACCTGATCATACGCTACTACATGGTCGGCCTGTCGTTCATCGCGCTTCCGCTCGTCGAGATGCAGAAGAAGATGATCACGGCCGGAATTCTCCAGGCGCTGCTTCCCCAAAAGGCGATCGGCATGATCGGTCTGGTCATCGATGCGGTCAGCCTGACCGTCTACATCGCCCTTACCTACTACACCCTCCTGTTCGCCTGGACGCACTACGAGGAACGCAGCTTCATCATGTCGTCGACCGCCAAACTGGTCACATGGCCAAGCTACTTCATCATTCCCATAGCCTTCGCGGTCACCGCGGCGATCGTGCTGGAGCGATTGCTGGCGACCGTCCGCTCGCATCGGTCGGCGGCGTAGTTCGTATCGGTTCGGAGACGCAAGAATGTTTGAAGGACTGATATATTTCGCGCTGCTGCTGGGGTTGATGTTCTCCGGTATTCCGGTCGCTCTGTCGCTGATCCTGACCGCGTTCATCGGCATCTCGCTGACGGTCGGCGTGGACCCTGCGGTGCGCATCATCGCGACCGTGCCCTACGACTTCGCCTCCTCCTGGACAATGTCGTCGATCCCGATGTTCCTCCTGATGGGCTACATCGCCTACTACTGCCGGCTAACCGACGGTGTCTTCAACGTGGCGAAACTGTTCTTCGCCCGCGTGCCTGGCGGGCTGGCCATCTCCGGCGTGTTCGCCTGCACGGGGTTCGCCACGGTCTGCGGATCGAGCCTTGCCACATCGGCCGCGATGACAAAGATCGCGGTGCCCGAGATGATCAAGGCCGGCTACAAGCCCAGTTTCTCCTGCGGAACAATCGCTGCTTCCGGAACGATCGGCGCGCTGATCCCGCCCAGCATCATCATGATCCTGTTCGGCGTGCTGAGCAACGTTTCGGTGCCGCAGGTGTTCGCCGGTGGCCTGATCGCAGGTCTTCTCACCTCGTTCTTCTACTGCCTCGGCATAGTCATTCTGTGCACGCTACGGCCGAACTACGGCCCGCGCGCAGTCGAGGTGCCGAAGCTCACCTGGGATCTCGTCGGCGACATCCTTCCCCTGGTCGTGCTCGTGGCGGTCATCTTCGGCGGCATTTTCAGCGGCCTGTTCACGGCAACCGAAACGGGCGCCGCGGGCTGCCTCGCCGCGATCGTCATTGCCGCATTCCGCCGAAATCTCACCTTGGGCGCGATCAAGAGTGCGCTCTTCGATACGCTGACCACGACGGGATCGATCATCATCATCTCGGTCGGCGCGTCTGCTTTCACCAAGCTGATCGGCCTCACCGGCATCGCTTCGTCAATCTCGGCCTTCGTCGCCGAAAGCGAGTTCACGACGCTTCAGCTCATCGCCATCATATCGCTGATCTACATCATCCTCGGCATGTTCATCGAGCCGTTCGGAACGATGCTCATCACCCTGCCGATCGTGATCCCGATCCTCAATCTGCACGAGATCAGCCTGATCTGGTTCGGCGTCTTCCTGACCAAGCTGCTGGAATTCGGTATGCTCACGCCTCCCTTCGGCCTGAACGTCTTCGTCGTCGCCGACGTGGGACGGCAATGGGTTCGGCTGGGCGACGTCTATCGCGGGGTGGCGATGTTCATCGCGCTGGACCTGGTCATTCTCGTCACGCTCTATTTCGCTTTGGACTATATCGTCGCATTCACCCGGCTGGTGGGGTAGGACAATGCTGGAAAATCTCTCTCTGCATCACCTCACCCTCATCCATGCCAGTCCGCGTGAGCTGATCGAGGCGGCGTCACGTCACGGCTTCGGCTATTGCGGCATCCGGCTGATACCTCCGCGCGCTGGCGATCCGGTCGACAATATCGACCGGCTCTGGATCGACCGTCATCGGCTGCTCGGCACCCTCGCGCAGTCGGGCGTGAAGGTTCTCGACATCGAGACGGTATGGCTTACCGCCCTGACCGACGTCGCAGCCCTGTCGCGCCATGTGGAACTGGGCGAGCTGCTGGGTGCCAGGTACCTGCTCGTCAGCGGCAACGACAGCGACTATCCGCGGCTGATCGACAATCTGGGGAAACTGTCCGAACTCGCATCCTCCCACGGCATGACCTGCATGCTGGAGTTCATTCCCTACAGCACGATCCGCAACCTCGACGATTGCCGGAAGATCATCGCGGATGTCGGGCGGGTGAACATCTGCACGCTCGTCGACTCGCTGCACCTGTTCCGGTCGGGCTATTCGGTCGAAATGCTCCAAGAGCACGAACTTGAAGCGATGCCCTACATGCAATTGTGCGACGGTCCCGCGCAGATCGGCGACGACCTTGCGTCGCGGCGGTTTGAGGCTCGCCAGTCGCGGCTGCTTCCAGGCGATGGCGAGATACCGCTCGCGCCTCTGGTGCGGAAATTCTATCCGCACAAGGTGATCAGCATCGAGGCGCCGAGCCCCCGCTTTCAGGAAATGGAGATCACTGCCGCGGCAGGCGAGATCGCTCGGTCGGTCAGGGCTTTTCTTGCGCGGCTGCAGGCTTAGGGCGTCGCCGCGCCACTTTCGACTGGCGAGAGGTATCTACCGATGAACCGGAAGGAGGCCCTGCCCGCCAGTGTCGACGTCGTCGTCGCAGGCTCAGGAGCCGGTGGGATGATGGCGGCGCTGGTGGCTGCGGCCAGCGGGCTCGAGGTGCTGCTGGCCGAGGCGTCGGACCTGCTCGGCGGAACGACCGCCTATTCGTCCGGCACCGCATGGATCCCGGCGACCGATCATGCCGCAGGCTTCGCCCCCGACACCCCCGAAGCGGCGCTTCGCTACATGCAGGCGCTTGCCGGTCCCAGGGCAGACGCGAAACGGCAGATGGCGTTTCTGCAGGCTGGGGCGGAAGCCGTCCGCTTCATCGAGGCCAATGCGGATATCGGCTTTTTCGCGCCCCCGCATGCGCCCGACTATGCCGCACATCCCGACGCGATGGATGGGGGCCGCGCCCTCGTCGTTGGAGAGTTCGACGGCCGCCGTCTCGGAAAGGACTTGGAGCTGATCAGGCAGCCACGACCGGGTTTCACGATCCTCGGCGGCATGATGGTGAACCGGGCTGACATCGAGGCGTTGCTGGCCCCGCTCTCGTCGCTGCGGAACCTGGGGCACGTCCTGCGCTTGCTGAGCACCCATTTTCTGTCTCTCGCTACGCATCGCCGAAGCGCGCGGCTGCTGATGGGCAGCGCGCTGGTGGCGCGCCTGCTGTTCGAGTTGAGGCGGCGCAGGGTCGGCATCCACATCTCGACCGCGATGACCGGTCTTCGTACCGATGAGACCGGTCGGGTCTGCGGCGCGGTGCTGCGGCGGCAGGGGAATGTAGAGGCAGTCGTCGAGGCGCGACGTGGCGTGATCCTGGCAACCGGCGGCTTCGGTGCGTCGAAGCGACTGAGGGAGCGCCTGATCACCGTTCCCGATGCGGGCTACAATGTCGGCGCACCGACGCTGCACGGCGATGGCCTGATCCTCGCCGAAAGCGCTGGTGCTGCGATCGACTCCGAAGGACACGGCTCCGGCGCCTTTTGGATGCCTTCTTCGATCCTGACGGAAAGGGGCGCGGAGCTACTCTTCCCGCACCTCATACTCGATCGCGCGAAGCCTGGTCTCATCGCGGTCGGCGACGACGGCAAGCGCTTCGTCAACGAGGCGGATTCCTATCACGATTTCTGCCAGGCGATGTTCCGGACCGGACTTGGTCGCGAGCGACCGGCATGGCTGGTGTTCGACCGTTCGTTCCTGAAGTCCTATGCGGCCGGGCTGATCCGCCCCGGACCTTGGGGATTGAAGCGGTTTCTCGATGCCGGATACCTGCTCGAAGCCCGCAACCTGGAGGAACTGGCTGCGGCGGCGGGCATTTCGCGTAGCGGCCTTGTCAGCACCGTCGAGCGCTTCAACGGTTTTGCCCCAGACGGCGTCGACCGTGATTTCGGCAAGGGAACCACCTCTCTCAACCGCCACAATGGCGACCCGAAAACGAAGCCCAACCCGTGCATGGGGCCGATCGGCAGGGCGCCGTTCTATGCAATGCCGGTCTGGCCCGCCACGCTCGCCACCGGGGCCGGTATCAGCACCGACGGCAACGCCCGCGCGCTTCGGGCGGATGGCAGTCCGATCGAAGGGCTCTATGCCGTGGGTAACGACATGTCATCGGTTATGTACGACACCTATCCGGGTCCGGGAACGACGCTCGGTCCGGCCATCGTCTTCGCCTATCTTGCGGCGCGCCACGCCGCTGGTCGATAGTCCGGCCGTCTGCTGGAGCCCGGCGCACCTCTTCCTGGTCGCCACCTTCTTCGTGCTTCTCCTTTTGCCCCCAGGGGCGGCGGCGAGGAGACATGGCGGGGGCCGTAGCCTCGACTTCCGGCTACCCGGTGGCCGGCCTGCCGGAAAAATGCCGCCACTTCGTGGTGCTCGCCGGTCACCGCCCCAAAGCGGTCCAGGC
>ERZ778021.3274-NODE-3274-length-12097-cov-5.207025_pt1 | contig 12097 bp, 13 predicted proteins | sample MGYA00375751_ERZ778021 | MGnify/ENA primary metagenome ERZ778021 (study PRJEB29350, sample SAMN05389814) | bioreactor metagenome | isolation source: Thiocyanate stock bioreactor | place: South Africa: University of Cape Town | collected 2013-08-29 ... | reverse complement strand
CCGAGGACTACCAGGAACTGAGTGAGCTGGCCGCGGCCCTGGTCCTCGCCGAACTGATGAAGCCCGGTCGGGCGAACCTCTCGCTCACGGCGGGTGCGACGCCTGCGGGCATGTACCGCATTCTGATCGAGCGGCTGGCGACCCGCGGCCTGCTGGCCGATGCGCACTTCTACAACTTCGACGAGATTCCGCGCGTCGTCGGCGGTCCGTAGGAGTACGGGATCCCCGGTGCCAGGCACGCGATCAGGGCCGGTGAAGGGGCCGAGGTCCCGGCCGCCCAGCCGAGCGTGGTGGGGCATTGACGCCTGCAGTCGACAGCGACAAGCGCCCGCTGCTGGTCTTCGTCAACGAGGTTGCAGGTGGCCGCGGGCTGCTGAAAGCAGTGCGCGAGCGCACCGAGGCGGGCGAGGTCTCCCAGGTCATCGTCGCGGCGCCGCAGAACCAGCCCACGCTGGGCACCAAGATCCCTCGTGACGAGCTCTTCGCCTCGGCGCAGGCCCGGGTCGAGGTGACGATGTCGATCTTCGCCGAGTTCGGCATCGAGTCGGTCGGCGAGGTGCTCGACCCGGCGCCGCAGCTGGCGCTCGGCGACGCGATCCGCGCCCACGAGCCTGCCGAGGTCCTCTTTTCGGCGCTCTACGACACCCGCTTCGGGGTCGCCCGCAAAGACCTGGTCGAGTGGGCCCGTGATCTGGCCGAGCCGGAGGTGAAGTTCACCCACATCCCGGTCCGCCTCGAGGAGGACGCGATCCGCCTCGACGTCGCCCACGTGCTGGTGATCTCGACCCAGACCGTGAACGCGCCGGACCTGGTCAACCGGCTGAAGGAGCGTGCCGTGACCCGCCCGCACCGCTACACGATCGTCAGCCCGCGCAGCGAGGCCGTCTCCGAGGACCAGGTGGTCCGCGACCTGGCGGCGACGCTGGCCGAGCTCTATCGCGCCGAAATCGACGCGACCGGCCTGCCGATCTCCGCCGAGGACCCCTTCGAGGCGGTCCGCAACGCGATCGAGCACTACAAGATCGACGAGATCCTGATCTCCACCTTCGCCGGGCAGCAGTCCCGCTGGCTGGAGAGCGACCTGGTCGGACGGGTCCGCGGGATCACCGACAAGCCTGTCAGCCATCTAGAGGTCGGTCGTGCCCCGGCCGCGGTCGCCGCAGCGGTCGCCGAGGGAGGTGAGCACTGATGGAGAGCGCTTCTGTACCGCTTCCTGGCGGGGCCGGCGGTCACGCCGCCGACACCCACCAGCACGATCACCACGGCCCGCCGGAGGCCAACCAGAGCTCGCGGATCGACCGCCAAACGCTCGGCATCCTGCTCTTCATCATCTCCGAGGTGATGCTGTTCGGCGCCTTCTTCGCGTCGTACTTCTTCCTCCGTGTCGTCGTCAACCCGCCGTCCTGGCCGCCGCACCCCTTCGAACTCCCGGTCGCCGTCGCGGGTATGAACACGGCGATCCTGGTCTCCTCGAGCTTCACCATCCACTACGCCCTCGAGGGGATCCGCAAGGGCAACAAACAGGCGATGAAACTCGGCCTGGCGGTGACCTGGCTGCTCGGCCTGACCTTCCTCTTCGTGCAGATCAACGAGTACGTGCACATCGGCTTCAGCGCCCGGACCGAGGCCTTCGGCTCGATCTTCTACTCGCTGACCGGCCTGCACGGCGCCCACGTCTTCGCCGGACTGATGCTGCTTACCTTCGCCACGATCCGCGCCTTCCGCGGCCACTTCGACAAAGACGCCGAGAAGCACCTCGGCGTCGAGGTGCCGGGCATCTACTGGCACTTCGTCGACATCATGTGGATCATCGTGTTCTTCACCGTCTACATCCTCTAGTCGGCGGCAGCGGATGCGCTGCCGCGCGGTAGGAGCGGGGCGATGAGGTACAACGAGGCCGCGGTCTTCAAATGGGTGTTGATCTTCGCGGTCGCGGTCGGATCGGCGATCGCCCTCACGCTGCTGACCAGCGGCCTGGTCGGCGCGCTCTACGCGCTGGTCTTGGCGATCATCGGTAGCTGGTACGGGATCCGTTGGAGTCGCGAGTGGTGGCGCAACGCCCGCGACCGTCCCGGCGGCCCCGACCACAAAGCCTGACCGCACACAATTGGCGCCTTTCCCGTTTCGGACAGGGAAATCTTCGCCTTAGCCTTCGGTTCGTGGAGGTGATGACAGCGATGGAGGCAAAGCCGACGAGATGGAGTGATGACCGGCTCGACGATCTGAAGCAAAGCGTCGATGTCGGCTTCATAGAAGTCAAAGGAAGGATCGATCGTTTGGACGACCACGTCGACCGTCTTCAGCACGCGATGGTCCTGGGATTCCTCGCCATGGGCACGATGATGTTCGCGGGCTTCGGCGCGATGATCACGCTCTTCGCTACGCACTTCTGAGCCGGCGCTTTTCCCAGCGACCCCAGAGCTCGAGGGTCAGCAGGGTGAGGGCGACGGGGACGGTCGCCGGGGTCTCGTGGACGAAGAAGAAGAGCAGGTCCCAGGCGCAGCAGAGGAAGGCGGCGAGGATGGCGCCGCGGAGTTGGAGGCGGGGGTCGCGGGCGAGGAGGGCGCCGAGGACGGCGGCGATGAAGAGGTCGCCGAAGCCCATGATCGCGCCGCCCCAGCTGACCAGTTGGAGCTTCGGCAGGTCGGCCGCCGGGGCAGCCGTGTTGAGGACCGAGTTGGGGGCCTGGAGGAGGTCGGTGAAGACGAGGTAGGCATCGCCGATCGCCATCGCGTAGATGCCGAGCTTCACCCAGCGCGCCGGCACCACGCAGACGAGGAGCCAGCCGAGGGTGACGCAGGCGAGCGCCGAGAGGGCCAGGGCCGCCGACTGGCCGCCGAGTTCGCCCTTCGCGGCCCAGGCGAGAGCGAAGAGGGGGACCGCGAGGAGGGTCAGCGGCGGCCGCGCCCCGTGGACGATCCAGCCGAGCGCGATCGCGGCCAGCGGCGGCACCGCGATCAGGGCCAGCCAGGTGAGGAAGTGGGCCGAGGATTCGTCGAGGGCGATCGCCCCGATCACCACGACTATCGACAGCGGCAGCACCAGGGCCCACCAGCGGCCTCCTGCACGGCTGAGAAGCGGAATCGTGACCGTGGGGCGGGGGAGAGCGACCAGGACGCCCTGGACGAAGCTGAGGAAGCCGATCGAGAGCCAGAAGGGGAGCATCGGGGCTCCCCCGCGCGCTCTAGGCGGCCCCGGCGCCCGCGCCCGCCGGGGTGCCGGCCGAGTCGGCGTCGTCGGCGCCGCCTTCGCCCGAGGCCGGTACGGAGCCGTCGCGGGGCTCGAGCCGTCCGGCGGCGGCGATCGTCCACAGCATCGCCAGCCAGTTGAGGGTGGCGAGGGCGACGTGGACCCAGACGATCTCCGACGGCAGTTCGAGCTCCCACTGGGCGTAGCCGACGATCCCCTGCAGGGCGAGCAGCAGAAGGACCACGGTGAGCGGTTTCACCGCTCTGCGGTCGCCGTCCGGACGGCGCAGGTAGAACCAGACGCCGATCGCCGCCAGGCCGTAGATCGTGGCCAGCACGGCGTGGCGCTGGACCACCCATTCCAGGGTGTCGTGGCCCTCGAAGGTGAAGCGCTTGACAAGCTGACCTTCGAACTCGCCCGCGTGCGGGCCGGAGCCGGTGGCGATCGTCCCGGCGAGGATCGTCAGCTGGCCGAGCGGCACCAGCGCCCGCCCCGCCCAGACCCCCTTGCGGTCCCAGGATCGTCGCCGGTCCCAGGGTTCGTAGCGCGAGCACCACATCAACGCGAAGCCCGCGTCGAGCAGCATCATCGAGAGGATGAAGTGGCACATCACGAGTTCCGGCCGCAGGTCGTACTTGACGACGAGGGCGCCGAGGATCGCCTGGGCGATGACGCCGAGCGGCAGCAGGGCGCCGAAGATCGCCAGGTGTTTCCGGTAGGGGCGGCGGAAGAAGGCGAGCACCGCGGCGGCGATCACGGCGATGCCGAGCAGGCCGGTGATGATCCGGTTGCTCATCTCGATGATCGCGTGCGATTCGAGCGCCGGATGTTGGCCGCCGCCGTAGCACTGCGGCCAATCGGGACAGCCGAGCCCTGACTCGGTCAGCCGCACGGCGGAGCCGCTGAGCACGATCAGCGTGAGCCCGATCAGCGCGACGACGGTCACCTGCGCATAGCGTTGCGGGGTGATCTCGAAGCGATTTCGGAGGCGCGCGAACATATTCAGACTATGACCGGCGCGGCGCTCCGGCCGCCGGAGCTCAGCCGCCGGATTTTTTCCCGGCGTTTTCAGCCAGGAATTCGACCAGCTCTTTGATTTCTTCGGGCTGGATCGTTTCTTTGAAGTTCTCCGGCATCACGTTGGCCGGGTAGCCCTGGGCGATTTTCGCGTTCGGGTCGACGATCGATTCTTCGATTTCGGCTTCGCTCTGGCCGGGGAGGACTTCGTCCAGGTCCGGGCCGGTGGTGCCGCCCGCGTTGGCGACGGCGAGCGTGTGGCAGCCGCCGCAGCCGTTGTTGGCGAAGACCTGGGCGCCGGGGCCGCCTTCGACTTCCGGCGGCGCCGCGCCGGGCACGCCGGCGTACTTGCCGACGTAGGCGGCGATGTCGTTGAGGTCCTGGCCCTCGACGATCTTGGCGGGCATCGAGGCCGCCGGGTTGCCGTTCGAGGGGCGCGGATCGTCGACCTGCGCTTCGACGATCCCTTCGATCGTGGCCGCGTCGAAGCCACCGGCTTCGCGCGCCGCCGCGAAGGCGTCGTCGAGGTCAGGGCCGATCGTTGCCGTCGTGCCCGCCTGGGCGAGCGCGTGGCAGACGCCGCACTTCGAGGTGAAGAGGACGCGCCCGCGGGCGATGTCGGGCTGCGTCGTCCCGCAGCCGGAGACCACGACGACGGTCGCGATCAGGGCCACGAGAGGCGCGAGCAGGCGGATGGGCTTGGGGAAGTTCTGCATACTGCCGAGGCGCGGCGGAGTCTATATGTCGAGGCCCCCGTCACGGCGTTTGCCGGCCGCGCCAGGCGGGGTACATTTGCATCGAATCGCACTAACGTGTTAACTCGTCCAAGAGGAGGAGCGATGCAGGTAAGGGATGGCATGTCCGAGGTATCGGTGACGGTGGGCCCGTCGCACACGTTGCGCCAGGCCGCTGCGGCGATGGTCGAGCGCAACGTCGGCGCCGCGCTGGTGATCGACGACGAGGCGCCGACCCCGGGGATCGTCACCGAGCGGGACCTGCTGCTCTCGATCGGCGCCGGCGAGGACCCCGACGCCGAGCCGGTCGGCGGCCACATGACCGAGTCCGTGATCGCCGCCGCCCCCGACTGGAGCCTCGAGCACGCCGCCGCCGAGATGTCGCGCCGCAGCGTCCGCCACCTGGTCGTCTTCGACGCCGGCGAGGTGGTCGGCATCCTCTCGATGCGCGACATCGTCCGGGTCTGGACGTCCGAGGGCGCGACCTCGGAATTTGCCCTGCCGAAGCAGGCTTGAGGCCTTGGGGGCGGCCGGCATGGCCCCTTCACTCACAACAGCAGGGAGGTTCGCTCAGGGGCCATGCCGGCCGCCCTGGACGATCATGCCCTGCCAGACGCGCTGAGAGCGCTTCTCAGCCTTGCGGGCGGCTGGTGGAGGGTCGAGACTCGAGGTAGATCTGCTCGACCGGCAGCGGCGACGTGTCGGCCTGCTGGCGCTTCGGCAGGCTGAAGTAGCTGCGCACGGAGGTGCGGACGATCGCGCGGAAGCCGAACAGCAGGATGACGATCCCGATGTAGGACCAGATGAAGGCGGAGAAGACGAAGCCGTTGGCGTAGATCCCGCCGACCGCGCCGGTCGCCCCGAGGGCGAAGAAGGCCGGGCCCCAGGAGGGACGCGGGACCTGGATGGTCTCGCCCGACGCGGGAACTTGACGGTGCTCGCTCATCAGTGCGCGATGTAGAGCATGGCGACGATGAAGGCGAGCGCGAAGACGGCAGCGGCAAAGCCCCCGGCAACCAAGCCGGCGGTCATGTTGCGACGTGCGGTCTCACGATCCACAGCCGGATTTCTATCAGTCCCGGCGGTCCCGAGCGCAGACGCTGCGGCGGGGACGGCGCGATTCGGGGCGCCTGCGGCCGGGGGACGGCGCGCTTCGGGGCCCGGGCGGCGGGCGTTCGCACTTTCCCGTAGCCGGTACGGGTAACTGCGAACGCATTGCCAGAGATGGCGCGCTTCGTGGCCCTTGCGGTAGGGACGGGCCCGTCCTGGGCGTCTCGCGGCGGTCCTGGCAGGTTGTGACCGCCGCGAGACGCCCAGGACGGGAGCCTTTCGGGGGGAAGTGCGCGGGTCCGGTGCGCCTGCGGGGAGAGACGTGACGGAGACGTCGCCTTCGAGGCGGCGCGACAGGGCTCCTGATCCTGCTGTGGAGCTTTACTCTCGTATAGAGAGAGTTTCACTCCACAGCAAAGGGCTGACCGATGGGACAGGTGTGACGTCTCATTAAGGAACGCGGAGTTCCGCGCCGGACCCGCGCAGATCGTCACGGACCCTCGGCGTGACCCGCACGGGACCCGCGCCCTCGCCCCTCTCCCCGAGGGACGGCCCTCTCGTAGGCGGTCACAGCCTGCCCGGACCGCCTACGAGAGGGCCGCGTCCCTTCCCCGTCCTTCCCGTCCCTTCCTTCGCCCCGGGCGCCGGCGCGCTCGCAGCCGCTACGCGTGCGCGGCGACGGCCATCGAGATGAACAGCAAAGCCAGGTAGGCGAGCGAGAAGAGGTACGTCCGCAGGGCCCAGGCGCGGCTCTTGGTGCGCAGGAGCATGTAGGAGAAACCGATGAAGGCGGCGCCGAGGAGCATCGAGGGGACGAGGTAGGCGATGCCGAGGCCGCCGGCGCAGAAGGGCAGCTGGGTGACGGCGTAGAGGAGGACCGTGTAGAGCATGATCTGGCGGCGGGTCTCGTCCTCGCCGGCGACCACCGGCAGCATCGGGATCCGGGCCCGCGCGTAGTCGTCCTTCATCAGCAGCGAGAGGGCCCAGAAGTGGGGCGGGGTCCAGAAGAAGACGATCGCGAAGAGGTAGAAGGCCATGCCGCTGAGGCCGCCGGTCATCGCCGCCCAGGCGACCAGCGGCGGGACCGCGCCCGCGGCGCCGCCGATGACGATGTTCTGCGGCGTCGTGCGCTTCAGCCAGAGCGTGTAGACGAAGACGTAGCCGAACAGGCCGGAGAGCGAGAGCGCCGCCGCCAGCACGTTCACCTGGGTCGCCAGGAGGAGGAAGGAGAGGGTGCCGAGGAGGCAGCCGAAGGCGATCGCGGCGGCGGGGGAGACCCGGCCGGAGGCGACCGGACGGTCGGCGGTGCGCTTCATCATGCGGTCGATGTCGCGGTCGACGGCGTGGTTGATCGCCCCGGCGCCGCCGGCGGAGAGCGCGCCGCCGAGGCAGGTCAGCAGGATCAGGCGCAGCGAAGGGCTGCCGGCGACGTACATCGTCGTCACCGTGGTCAGCAGCAGCAGCGACTGGACCGTCGGCTTGGTCAGCGTGAAGTAGTCACGGACAAGCTGTGATGCGGCCGAGCGGGGGGCTACCCCGGCCGCCTGGGGTGGCGCGGTGCTCGCGCCGGCGCCGGATGACATGCCGTCAGGCTACCGGCTGGGACTGCCGGGCCGCGCGCTCCTCGACCTCGCGGGCGCGGCGTGCGACCGCGTCCCGGATGTCGAGCAGCGGGCGGTCGCTGCGGACGTCCGGCTGGACGTCGAAGTTGTGGACCGGCGGCGGCGAGAGGGCGAACCACTCGAGCGTGTCGCCCTTCCAGGGATCGTGCCCGGCGCGGGCGCCGCTCTTGACGCTGGCGACGGCGTTGATCAGGACCAGGACGACCCCGATGAACAGGACCAGGACCCCGATCGAGGCGAGCAGGTTGTAGAAGTTCACCCCGGTGTGGTTGAAGAACTTGTAGGCGTCGACCACCTGGTCCTGTTCCCAGCCGGCCAGCGCCTGCGGCACGAAGGCCAGCAGGCTGCCCGCGGCGAGGGTCCAGAAGGAGATCCGGCCGAGCTGCTCGCCCATCGAGCGCCCGGTGATCTTCGGGAACCAGTAGTGGAGGGCGGCGAAGCCACCGAAGACGGCGCCGCCGATCAAGGCGAAGTGGGTGGCGGCGGTCGAGTCGGTGGTGTTTTTGAGGTACCAGGCGGCGCCGACCAGCGACTGCTGCATCTCGGCGGCGAGGCCGAGCGAGATCGCCGAGAGCGCGCCGATCGCGAAGAGGAGGGGCGCCCGCATCACCAGCGCGCCGCCCTTCAGCGTCTGGATCAGGTTGAAGAAGATGAGGCCCACCGGGACGATCAGCAGCAGGGCCATGAACATCGCGAAGTACTTGTAGCCGAGGCCGATCGGCGCGGTGTACATGTTCTGCATCCAGGCGAGGGTGCCGATCACGGCGATCGCGGCGATCGAGCCCATGATCACCGGCCGGTTGAAGATCGGGTTGCCGGAGAAGACGGCGAAGATTTCGGCGATCGCGGCGAAGGCGAAGATCAGCACCAGCGCGTAGGCGCCCGAGTAGAAGATCCAGGTGAGGTGCTGCCAGAGCAGCGGCGCGCCGCCACCGCCGTCGGCGAAGAAGGTGCCGTCGTAGTTGCGGTCGATCAGCAGCATCGTGAAGGCGGCGAGCAGGACCGGGCCGATGAAGAGCATCAGCCAGGAGCCGACGGCGGCGGTCCAGGCGAAGACGGGGGCGCGGCGCCAGGCCATCCCGGGCGCCCGGTCGACCCGCAGCGTCACCGCCAGATCGATCGCGATGAGGACGAAGCCGAAGGTGGCGAAACCGCAGGCGGTGAGCCAGGCGTCGACCCCGTTGTTGCTGAGGAAGGCGAGCTCGGACAGCGGCGGCAGCGGGTTGACGCCGGCCTCCGACGGGGTCCAGAGGAAGCCCGAGTAGAGGACGACGGCGCCGGCCGCCCAGAGCAGGCCGCCCATCTGCGAGAGGCGCGGCAGGGCGGTGCCGCGGGCGCCCACCTGGAGCGGCGCGACGTAGAGGAAGAGCCCGATCACCAGCGGCAGGGCGAAGAAGAAGATCGAGGTGGCGCCGTAGAGCGAGAGCACCCGGTTGAAGGTGCAGGGCCTCATGAAGGTGTTCTCCGGGCTCGCCAGCTGCAGCCGCATTAGGAGCAGCTCGAGCGCGGCGAGGAAGAGGAAGCCGCCGGACCCGACCATGAGGATTTTCGCGACGTCCTTATGGTCGGCGCTGGTCAGCAGGTGGTGCCAGAAGGAGCGCTTCTGGCGCGGGAAGCCGTCGATGGCGATCTCGGGACGGCGCTCTTGCGTGGTGCTCATTCTTCGTTCCGCCTTACTTCCCGTTGATGTCTTCGACCACGTAGGACGCGACGCTGGCGATTTCTTCTTCGCTCAGAATGCCTTTGAACGCCGGCATCCCGCCGCCGCCGTTGGTGACCTGTTTTTCGGCACCGGCCTGTTCCTGGGCCAGCGGCATCGTGGTCAGGTCGGGACCGCCGTTGCCGCCGTGTCCGGTCGCGCCGTGGCAGACCGAGCACTGTTCGGAGAAGATTTCTTCGCCGGCGGCAGCGGTCGCCGTGCCTTCGGCTTCTTCGCCTTCCCCGCCTTCTTCGGCCGGTTCTTCGGATTCGCCTTCCGTGGCTTCGCCTTCTTCGCCTTCTTCGCCTTCTTCGGAAGAGGCTTCTTCGCCGCCTTCACCGCCGCCGTTCGCCTTTTCCTCTTCTTCGATTTTTTCGGTCTCGATTTCCTCGGCGCCTTCGTTCCCGGCTTTGATGCCCTTCTGCTGTTCCTTGATGAATTCTTCGAAGCGTTCCGGCGAGACGACTTCCACCGTGGTCCGCATCGGCGCGTAGGCCTGGCCCGAGAGGGTCGAGGCGGTGCCCCAGAATTCGCCTTCGGCGTCGGCGCGGAAGAGCACGTGGGTCGTCTTGCCCGGCGTCGCGTCCACCTTGGGAGCCAGATCGGGGACGTTCCAGGTGTGGATCACGTCGGTCGACATCAGTTTCAGTTCGATCGCCGTGTGGGCCGGGATGACGAGCTTGTAGTAGCTGAACGACCCGTTCGGGTAGTTGTAGCGCCACAGCCACTGCTGGCCGGTCGCCTTGATCACCAGCGGCTTGCCTTCGAGATCCTTGCCGTTCAGCGAGGTGAGGCCGGCGGAGGTGGTCTTCGGGGTCGAGAGCGCGTTGCTGGTGAAGATGATCCCCAGCACGAAGAGGATGAGGGCGAACCCCGAGAGGGCGCCCGCGACGCGCAACTGCGTGCCCGGCTTGCCCGCGGTCGCGGCGGCGGTCCGGCCGCGCCCGCCGCGCCAGCGCCGCACCGAGCCGAGCAGGCCGAGGTTGATCGCGACGACGACCAGGAGCGCGGCGAAGAAGCCGATCCAAATGAGCGTGTTTATCTGGCCGGTGCCAGGCGAGTGCGGCGTCAAGGCGGGGCCATTCTAATCACGGCGAGCGGCCGTGATGCGGTGCGGCCGGCCCTCGTCGAGTCGTCGCCGACCTATACTCGCCGACCCATGAGGAGGCGCTCCCGGCCACCCCGCGCGGTACAGCTGGCCGTCAGGGCGGGAGCGATGGCCACCGTGGGCGCGGCGATCGCCCTGCCGCTGGTCCGCAAGCGCCTCAAGATCCCCGGCCCGGTGACCCTCGCGGTGGCCGCCTCGGGCCCCCTCGCCGTCGCCGTCCTCTCGCCGCGGACGCGCAAACGCGACGTCGCTCTCTTCGCCATGCAGATGTGGGCGTTCACGGTCGTCCACGAGATGCCCTACGACGATCCGGAGCGCCTCCGCCGTCGCCTCTACACCCGCTACCCGATCGAGGTCGACTCGCGCATCGGCTACGGCCGGCTCCCCGGGGCGCGCCTGCAGACCATGCTCGAGGGGCGCCGCGGGACGAAGGCGCTCGACCGCTTCCTCACGGTCACCCACTGGCTCTGGTTCTTCGAGCCCTACGCGATCCTCTTCTGGATCCACTTCCGCCACCCGGAGCGCTTCCCGCGCGCCGCCCGCCAGATGGCGGCGGTCTTCGACGCGGGCGCCTTCGGCTACTGGGCGGTGCCGACCGCGCCGCCCTGGTGGGCAGCCGAGCAAGGGCTGACGAATGAGCCACTGCGCCGGATCATGTTCGAGGTCGGCGAGCCGCTCTGGGGCCGCTACTGGGGGGCCCTCTACAAGGCGCTCGGCGGCAATCCGTGGGCGGCGATGCCCTCGCTCCACTTCGCCACCTCGGTGGCCGGTGCGACATCGCTGGCGGAAGCGAGTCGGGAGGAGGGGGCGGTCGGCTGGGCCTATGCGCTGACCCTCGGCTTCGGCCTCGTCTACCTCGGCGAGCACTACGTCACCGACCTCCTCGCCGGCGCCGGCCTGGTCGCCGCCGTGCGCCGCGCCGACCCCGTCTTCGCCCCCTCCGTAGGTGCCGTCAGCTCGGTCGTGCAGCGGCTCGAGCGGATCGCCGGCGGGCGGCCCCGGTAGCGTCTCCGCTGCGGTGCCGGACCACACGAGTGCAGAGAAGGACGAACGGAAAGAGTCGGGCGGTAGGCCCGCGGCAGAGGGTGCCCGGCCTGAGGCAGAGGGCGCGCGGCCGGAGGAGGAATCGGGCGGCGGCCTCGAACTGCCGGTCTTCAGCACCAAACGGATGGTGCAGACGGGGATCGTCGTGGTCATCCTGCTGGTCGGGATCTACTTCCTCTTCCCGAAGCTGGTCGGGCTCGGTGACGCGCTCGGCAAGCTCGACGACGCCGACCCGCTCTGGATCGGGATCGCGGTCGTCTTCAGCATCGCCTCCTACGCGACCTACATCGCCCTCTTCAAAGCCGTGGTCGGCGGCGAAGACCTGAAGCTGACCTGGGGCGAGACCTACGAGATCAACATGGCCGGGGTGGCGGCGACGCTGCTGTTCTCGGCGGGCGGCGCGGGCGGCGTCGCGCTCACCTACTGGGCGCTGCGCAAAGCGGGGATGCGGCGGCGCGAGGTGGCCCGGCGGATGATCGCCTTCGTCAGCCTCCACTACGCCTTCTATCCGCTGGCGCTGATCGTCTTCGGGCTGCTGCTGCGGACCGGCGTCCTCAACGGTGAGCACTCGGTCGAGCTGACGATCATCCCGGCGGCGATCGCCGGGGTGATGCTGGTGCTTGGCGTCCTGATC
>ERZ778021.3272-NODE-3272-length-12103-cov-3.778303_pt1 | contig 12103 bp, 9 predicted proteins | sample MGYA00375751_ERZ778021 | MGnify/ENA primary metagenome ERZ778021 (study PRJEB29350, sample SAMN05389814) | bioreactor metagenome | isolation source: Thiocyanate stock bioreactor | place: South Africa: University of Cape Town | collected 2013-08-29 ... | reverse complement strand
AGGCAGATCGCCGTGCGGAGCCATCCCGACCCACCACGTCGCTCCTGATCCATCCCCACGCTCCCCGCCCCAAGATCTGCGAACCCGGCTTCCGCCGATGCCGCCAACTGTATAGTTTTGACGCTGCCAAATCCGTACTCGAAGGAGGGTCGTCGATGCCTCAGCTAAACGTCCCGCAGGTCGCGGGCGCCGCAGGCGGTGTCGGCACGTCGACGATCGCCGCGGCGCTTCGGGCCGGCGACTGCGGGATCTACCGCGGCGGGTCCCCCGTCGACGTGATGGTCTGCCGGTCGACGCTGTACTCCGTCGGGTGCGCGCAGCGCGCAATCGGTGCTGCGCCGCGACCTCCACTCCTGGCCGTCGTCGCCGACACGCTGTCGGGCCTGGGCTCCAACACCAAGTCCCGCCTTCGAATGACCGAACCCTACGTCCAAGGGATCGTCGTCGTGCCATTCGTCCACGAGTGGCGAGACACCGACCTTCCCTACGACCAGGCGCGCGATGTCCTGGCGGTCGAGGGCGCGAAGCACCTCCGTGCATTCACCGACGCCGTCGAGCAGCTGGTCGAGCACCTGCTGTCCGCCTGTGAACGCGCAGCGTCGACGAGGGAGCCGGTCTCCGCCTTCGCCTCGCTCCACCGCCCGCCGGCCTATCCCTAAGGAGCAAGCACATCATGTCCATGTGGCACACGATTCTTTCGCAGGTCCCTAACCCTCCGGCGACTGAGCCTCCGGGCCTCGGCTCGATTACCAATACGGTGCTGGGCTGGCTGAAATACGGCGCGCTCGTCGGCGGTGTCGCCGGCCTCCTCATCTGCGCGATCCAGATCATCATTGGTCGTCGCAATCGGAACCAGTACGCCGCCGAAGGGCTCACCGGGTCGATGTGGGTGATTGCCGGACTTGCTCTCGCTTCCGCCGCCGCAACCCTCGTGGGCGTCTTCACCATCTGAAAGGAGGTGCTCGGTGGCCTACATCGTAGGTGAATACGGCGAGAAGCCTCGCCGTCGTCGGCCAATTCTCATCGTGCTGGCGTGCGTCGCCGTAGTCGCCGTCGTGGCCAGCGCTTTCCTGCTGGGCACGCACGATGCTTCCACCGCCACCTCCCAGGACGGCGGGCAGGGCGGCGTGGCCGAGTTCATTTCGTGGCAGATTGTCGGGACGCAGCCTGTTCCTGTTTCGCGCGAGCACGGGCCGAGAACACTCGTCAACGGGCTGGCCTCGGGTTTCAGCGACGACGAGCTTGGCGCCGTGATCGCGGTCATCAACATCGACGCCCGCCTCTCTTCTGCGCTGGGGCCGGCGGTTTACGAGCCTACGTTGCGGCAGCAGTGTGTCGGCGATATTGACGGTGCGCTGCGGTCGATTCCCTCCATCATCCGTCCGAGCACCCCGGACTCGACGTTCCCCACGCAGTACTACTACAAGCTCGTCGGCGGCTCTATCGCCGCGGGCGCTGTGGACCTTTCGATCGCCGCGGCCACCCCGCAGGCCACGCAGCTCGGTGGGTACGCAGAACTCACGCGGACCGCGTATTGGTACAAGGGCGACTGGAAGCTCCAGGTTCCCACCGCCAGGCCCCGAGTCATCAACTCGACGGACGGCTACACGCCGCTGGGGGGTCGACCCCGTGCCTGAGTGCGATCCGAGTCAGCCGAACTTCGACCAGTGCCAGAAGACACTTGAACAGTTCATGGACAAGGTCAACCCTATCGGCGGCTATTGTGGCGTCGATCTTGGATGCCACGCCGAGAAGACTGCACAGGACGCGTTCGAGAAGATCGCCGACAGTGCTGGTCGAGCTGCGGCGGACCTCATCGGCAAGGCCTTCACCTGGTGGATCAAGACACCCACGACGGGACTCGACGTCGGCGAGGTGGAGAAGCTCCAAAACTACACTCTGCCGATCGCGGTCGCCGTGCTGGTCGGCTCCGTCCTGTTCCAGGCGATACGCATGGTCTTGTCCCGGAAGAAGGACCCGGCAGTAGCCGTTGGCCTCGGCCTCATCCGCTATGCGGTGATCCCCACGATCGGTGTCGGGCTGATCGCCGCAGCACTCACCGCCGGAGACCAATTCGCGTCATACCTCGTCGACCAGGGCCTCGACGCCTACACCGAACGCATGAAGCAAGTCTTCACCGTCGGCTTGGTGACCAACCCGTTCCTTCTCCTCGCTATGGCATTCATCGGCCTCCTTCTCGCCGCGATTCAGTGGGCCATCGCATTCATTCGGCAGGCTGGCATCGTGGTGCTGGCCGTCATGCTGCCGCTCGCGGCATCAGGCTCGATCAACGACTCCACGAAGGCGTGGATGCAGCGCATCACCCCGTGGCTTTTGACACTCATCTTCTACAAACCGATGGCCGCCATGATCTATCTGATCGGCTTCAAGTTGTTCGGCGAGAGTGACGATCTCTCCACGATGATGATCGGGCTCCTCGTCATGGTGCTGGCTGTCGTCGCTATGCCGGCGATGATGCGCTTCTTCTCGTGGTCGCAAGCGGCCGCGACGGGTGGCACCGGGGCGGGCGGGGCGTTGGCCCTCGGCGCCATGGGCGCGGCGGGGGGTGCCTCGTTGAGGTCCCGGATCATGGAGAACACCGGCCCGGGCACTGGCCCCGGGGCAGGTTCAGGCTCTCCGCAGGGCGGAGCCCCCGGCGGCGGGCAAGGCGCGTCGCACAACGCGGGCATGGGCAGGCCGGGCGGCCCCGCTGGAGGCGGCCCGACCGGGGCCGGCACGTCGGCCGCGAGCACCGGTTCCGGAGCCTCCGCCGGCGGCGCGCCAGCCAGCGGCAGGGCAGCGGCAGGCGGTAGCGCCGCAGCCGGCGGCGGTGCAGCCGCCGCAGCGGGCCCCGTCGGAGCCGCCGTGGCCGCAGGAGCCGCAGTCGCGCAACGCGTTCAGCAGACAGGCAAAGCCGCGGTCGACGGCTTCACGAACGGTGGTCAGGGATGACGGGCGCAGAGGTATCGACGACTCGGACCTACGGGAACTGGCGCCGCGAAAGCGGCTTCGGCATCGGCCGCCTGGGCCCGGCGCAGACGATCACGGTGTTCGCGTCGGTGCTCGTTCCGATCTTGTGCGTCTACATCTCCCCAAGCGTCGCACTGGTCGCCGCGCCCATCGCGGCGCTGGTGCTAGCGGCCGTCCTGATCCGGGTGGGTGGCCAGTCGCTGGCGGATGTCGTCGCGCGCAGCGTCCGGTTCACACGAGCCCGGCACGCGGGCTGGACGGAACTGTCGGGCGGGATGTTGACCGACCATCCCCGCAAGCACGATCTCCCCGGCCCGCTGGCCCCGCTCGTGCCCCTGAACGTCGACGACGGGCGCGGGGGCAAGCAGGGTCTGCTGTGGGACCGCCGCACCGGCTGGCTGACCGCGGTGATCCGGGTCAGCCCGGTCGGGCTCGACCTCGCCGACCGCTCCCAGGCGGACGCCTGGGTTGCTGCATGGGGGGCATGGCTGGCCGACCTCGGCTACCAGCACCTCGTCCGACACATCGCGGTCACCGTGGACACCGCTCCCTCCGGTGGCACGACGCTGCAGGACTACGTGATCGACCGGATCGACCCGCGCGCCCCGGAGATGGCGCGCTCGGTCATGAGCGAGCTGGTGGAGTCCACGCCGACCACGATCGCCGACGTCGACACCCGGGTGTCGATCACCTTCGACCCCACGCGGGCGGCGCCACGCCCGGCCGACCTGCTGGGCGCGGTCACCGAGGTGACCCGCTGGCTACCGGGCATGGAGTCCAGCCTGGCGATGGCGGGCGTCGCCGTGCTCGGCCGGGCGAGCGTCGAGTGGCTGACCGGAAGGCTGCGGATCGCCTTCGACCCGGCGAGCCGACCCGAGGTCGCGCGCGCACGCAACGGCGCCGGGTCCGATCTGCTGCTGTGGAGCGAGGCCGGGCCCGTCCGGGCACAGGAGAGCTGGGAAGCCTGGCGCCACGACTCCGGGATCTCCGTGGCCTGGGCCCTGTCGGAGGCGCCGCGCCAGGCCGTGGTCGATCGGGTGCTGACCCCGCTGTTGGCCCCGGGTCCCTTCCCGCGCCGGGTCACGTTGCTCTACGAGCCCTACTCAGCCGGCATCGCGGCCACGGAGGTCGAGCGCGAGATCACCAACACGCAGGTGCGGCGCGCGTTCGCCCAGCGCACCCGACGCGACGAGACCCAGCGCGAGCGTGACGACTTCGCCCGCGCGCTGCAGTCCGCACGCGAGGAGGCGGAAGGAGCCGGCGTCGGCAAGTTCTGCCTGTACGTCTCCACCACGGTCGGTACAGAGGACCTGCTGCCCGCCGCGACCGCCGACGTCGAGCAGCGCGCCGGCCAGTCCAAGCTGCGGCTCCGGCGCCTTCGTGGCGCCCAGGCCGCCGGATTCGCTGCGGCGCTCGGCGTCGGCCTGAACCCGGCGGAGCTCGCCCGGCGAGCGTTCCGTTGATCGCCCTTCGCCGGCATCGGCGCCCCACCCCTCGGAGGATCTGATGAGCCGCACGCTGCGCACGACGTTGTCCTCCCGGGACTCCGCGGCCGAACCGGTGCGGCGGCCCGACCGCGGCCGGGTCGACCCCGCCGGCGCAGCCCGCGATCGGCCGGTCCCGCGGTCGTGGGGGTGGACCACCCCGCACGGTGGCCGCGCCGCCAACGTCGAGGCCGGTGTCTCCTACCAGGGCACGACTCAGCAGGTGTGCGGTCTGTTCCCGTTCGCGGTGAGCTCGGGCGCTGCGACACCGGGTGTCCCGGTCGGCCGCCACATGCACACCGCCGAGCCGATCGGCCTCGACCCCTCGGAGTGGCTGCGCGAAGGACTCGTGTCGAACACCGGCATGTGGATCCAGGGGCAACCGGGCATCGGCAAGTCCACGATCGTCAAGCGGCTGATGACCGGACTGGTTGCCTTCGGCTTCACCGGGATCGTGCCCGGTGACGTGAAGGGCGAGTACTCGGCGCTCATCGAGAACCTCGGCGGCCGGGTCTGGCGCATCGGACGCGGGCTGCACTCGCTGAACCCGCTCGACGCCGGACCGCTCAAGCAGGCGGTCGCGCAGACCTCCGGCGAGGAACGCACCCGGCTCCTGGAGACGGTGCGCGCCCGTCGACGCTCGCTGCTCGAGGCCCTGGTGGTCATCGTGCGCCGCGCCGAGGTCACCGTCACCGAGCGACGCCTGCTCGACGTCGCCCTCGACCTCGCCGTCGCCGCTGACCACACGATGGAACCGACGATCCCCGACGTCGTACGCGTGTTGACCAACCCGCCCGCCGAGCTGCTGTCCATCACGGTCTGCGAGAGCGAGCAGACGTTCCGCCGCGACGCCCGCGACCTGCTCAATACTCTCGGCCTTCTGTGCGCGGGCGCCATCCGCGGCATCTTCGACCGCCCGTCTTCGGTCACCGCAGACCTCGACACCCCCGCGCTGTCGCTGGACATCTCCGCCCTCGACGACGACGAGGACGAGGTCGTCGCGGCGGCGATGCTGTCGTCGTGGGCGTGGGCCGCCGCGGTCATCGACGGGTCCGCCGCCATCGGCCGACGCCGCAACATCTTCCGCGTCCAGGACGAGCTCTGGCGCGCTCTGCGGGTCGCCCCCGGGCTCGTCGAGCGCTCCGACCGCGTGACCCGCCTGGGCCGCCACCGTGGCGAGGTCTCAGCGCAGGTCACGCACTCGCTCGATGACCTCGAGGCGCTGCCCACGGAGGCGGACCGGGCCAAGGCCCGGGGCATGGCCGCCCGCAACGGGATCATGGTGCTGGGCGGGATGGCCGACAAGGAGCTCGACGGCATCCGGCGCATCACCCCGCTGACCGCGCAGGAGCGCGGCCTCGTCCGGTCCTGGGCGGCCCCGCCGACCTGGGTGTCCGGCTCGGCGCATCCCGGCCGCGGGAAGTATCTGATCAAGTCCGGCGAGCGGATGGGGCTGCCGGTGGCGATGTCGCTCGTGCCCGCAGAGCTGGGTCTCTACGACACCGACCAGGCCTGGCGGCGGGAGCCTGTCCAATGAGTACGACCGCGCGGCCGCCGCTGCGCCTGCACGACGCCGGCGCGCCGCTGGCCCTCATCGGCGTGCTGGCCCTCGGCTTCGTCCTGAGCCTCATCACCTGGTTGAGCGCGCTGATCGCCGCGGCGCCCGGCTTCGCCGTGCCGGCGCTGGGCAGTCCGTTCCTGCAGGCGTTGATCCGCGGCACCGCCGCGGGCTCCCTGGAGTCCATGATTGGCGTGGGAGGTTCGCGGACCGCGTTCTGGTTCGCCTTCGCCGCGATGTGCTGCCCGATCGTCGGCGGCGCCATCTCTCTCACGATGGTCGTCTCGAACCGGCTGGGCAGGCTCGGCTCGCCGGCGGCGTCGCTTGCCGGTCGCCGCGACTACGCCGACATGCACGGACGCGGAGCCGCGCAGCGCGCGGTGAACCTGCGGCCCTCGCTGTCGGACCGGCAGCTGACCCCCTCCGACCTGGGCATCCGACTGGGGCGCTTGGGTAACCAGGACCTCTACGCGTCCGAGGAGGACGTGCTTCTCGAGATCGCCGGCCCGCGCTCGAACAAGACGTCCGCGATGGTCGTCCCCGCCGTGCTCTCGGCGCCCGCCTCGGTGATCACCACCAGCAACAAAGTGGACGTCTACACCCTGACGGTCGGCGTCCGGTCGCAGGTCGGCCGGGTCTACGTCCTGGACCCGCAGGGGCTCTCCGGCGTCGAGCAGACCTGGTGGTGGAACCCGCTGGCCGCGATCCGGGACATGGCCGACGCCCAGATGCTCGTCGCGCACTTTTCTCAGACCATCGGGGCCGGCCACGAGCGCGCCGACCCGTACTTCACCAAGGGCGCGGAGCGGCTGCTCGGACAGCTGCTCGTCGCGGCCGCGCACGGCCCGGACAAGAGCCTGCGCGACGTGCGCCGCTGGCTGGCGACGCGCGACGAGGAGCCGGTCCGCCTACTGAAGACGGCCGGTTTCGGTGACCTCGCCGAAGGTCTGCAGGGCACCATCGAGGCCCCGCCGGACCAGCGTGGTGGCCTCTACGAAACCGCGCTGACCGCGATCAGCTGTCTGGAATCCGAGGCGGTCGCCCGCTACGTCACCCCGCCCTCGACCTGGACGAACGCACCCCGGATCAACCGGATCGACGAGTTCGACCCGTGGTCGTTCGTGGTCGGCGGCCAAGGCCAGCGCGGCGCCACCTTCTACATGCTGACCCGCGAGGGAGCCGGGACCGGCGCGCCGATCGTTGCCGCCCTGGTCGACCACCTGCTGCGCGTCACCGCGATGGCGGCCACCGCCCGCGGGGGCCGAATCGACCCACCGGTACGCGCGGTGCTCGACGAGGCCGCGAACATCTGCCCGATCCGCAATCTGCCCGACCTGTACAGCTACTTCGGCTCGATGTCGATCCAGGTCATGACCTTTCTGCAGTCCTACGGACAGGGCGTCGCGGTGTGGGGCCGCTCCGGGATGGACAAGCTGTGGTCGGCCGCGACGATCAAGCTCGTCGGCGCCGGGGTCCACGATCCGGAGTTCTGTGAGCACGTCTCGCGGCTGATCGGTGATCACGACGTTCCCACGTGGTCGGATCAGCGCGGCCGCGGTGGCTCGTCGACCTCCTACTCGACTCGCCGCGACCGGATCCTGGCCGCGTCCGACGTTGCCGCGCTGTCGAAGACCCAGGCGGTGTTGATCGCCTCCGGCCGGCGGGCGGGGATGATCACGCTGCTGCCCTGGTACGCCGAGCGTGACGCGGGCGAGATCAGCGAGTACGCCGCCGAGGCATCCGACCAGGTGCGGCAGGCTGCGGTCGCCGCTCTTGGGCCGGCCAATCCGCTGGCCCGGCTGCTCACACGCGAGCGCGGGCTCGGGAACCTGCAGCAATGACCGACGCCGAGCCCGACCTCGTTGCCGTCGTCTTCCGGCTGGCCGGGGACCAGGCAGCGCTCGCGGTGCGGGTAACGGAGGTGGAGGACCGGGTCGACGAGTACGGCAGCGTGCTCGACGACCTCGAGGCGGCGGCCGCCTCCCCGGCTCTGTTCGATGTCGGCTCGCCCGAGCAGCCGGTGGCGGAGCCAGCGGGCGAGGCGCCGCCGGTCGAGACAGGGTTGGATCTGCGCCGCCTGGTCGACTGGGTCCGCGAGAACGTCGCCCTGCTGATCGAGCGCAAGATCCCGCAGACCGGCGCCGCGCCCTACTGGTGCCGCAAGTGGTGGATGCATCCGGAGGCAATCGCCCGGTTCGAAGCCCTGCGCCGGTCGTGGGCCGAGGCCGTCACCGCCGGCGAGGGCAACGCCATGGTCGTCTACTTCGAGCACCTCGACCTGCAGCTCGGGGTGTTGTGCGCCGACCAGGGGCCGTTCTCCGGATGCAAAGGCGGCCACGCCTCGGCCGCCGTGTCCGCACTGGGCCACGACGACCCCGGCGAGAGCTACTTCCGCGACTTCGAGCAGAGCGCCGACTGAGCGCGCCGCCTGCCCGTGAAACACCGTGCAGCGCTATACGCTGCAGAAACGGAGAGTGCTGTGCCCGGCCGCCGCAGACGAACTGAGCCAACTGAGGATCAGCTCCACCTCGAATTCCTGTTCAGTGGTTCCGCCGAGCCGGCGTCGGGCGTCGGCACCGGCGCGTCGGCGACCCTCGCGCCCGAGCCGCGCTTGACGTCCGTCCCGGATCGCCCTCGCCCCGCCGACCTCGAAGGACCCAGCGATGAACCGCTACGGCCAGCAAGCGATGAGCCACTGGCGCCGTTGGCTGCCCCGGCGGTTCGCCTCGATCCCGGAGCCGGAGACGTTCTTCACCGATCTGGGCGAGCAGGTGGAGAGCCAGGTCATCGAGACGGCCCAGAGGTTGGCCGGGGACGACCCGCCGGGCGAGGGCTACATGAGCAAGCTCGGCCGGCTCAACATGGCGCGGCTGCAGGCCGAGGAGATCGTGCTGGCCGAGATGGTGCTGCTGCCGGCGGAGACCGGCGTCGAGGACAGCACGGAGGCCCCGCTGCCAAGCGAGTGGGCGGACCTCGCTCAGACCCACGAGCCCCCGACTCGGTAGCCACCGAGGGGGCCGCCGCCGTCGAGCCGCCGCGCCCGGGCTCGGAGGAGGCGCGCCGCGCCGCCCACGAGCTGTCGGTCGAGGCGCGAGCCGCCTACGACGCCGCCGACCACGAGCGCGCGCTGCAACTGATCGACGCCGCCGAGGCGCTCGACCCCGCAGCCGCCGAGATGTGGGTGCGGATTCGCGGCATCCTCCTCGCCGCTCGGCCGGCTCCGTCGCCGGCGCCCGGCCCCGCTCCCCTGCGCTCCGCTGGGGCGACGCCTTCCGACCCGAACACGCCGGACGCATCGTCGTCCACCGCCACCTCCGCGGGCGCCGCCGCCAATGCCGTGTCGACGCCTGCCCCCGGTCCGGCTCCCAGACCCGCGTTGGGCTCGGGCGCCGTTGATGCCGGGCAGCGCCAGGACACCGCGATGGCGCCCATCGTGCCTTCGGAGACGCCCGCGCCCGCCCCCGCCGAACCTGCACCGGAAGCCGAGCTCTCAGCAGCACCTGCTGCTCGGCCGCCGGCCGACGAGCCCGCTGTGATCGCACCGGCCTCGCGTTCCACCGAGGCCCCGCCAACCGCCGCGAACGCGGACCCGGCCCCGGGTCCGCTGCCGGCGGCTCAGCAGTTCCGAGCCGCGACCCAGGAGCAGCTGGCCCCGTCGGGGTCGGTCGCCCGGATCCGGGCGAACCTCGCAGCATTGCAGACGCTGCGCGCCCCGCGTGACGGCCGGCCCTTCACCGCCGACGAACAGGCCGTCCTCGCCCGATGGTCGGGCTGGGGCGCGGTTCCAGAGGTGTTCGATCCCCTGCGCGAGGACCTCGCCTGGGCCAAGGCGCAGCTCGCCGACCTCCTTGACCCCGAGGAGCTGAAGGCCGCCGCGCGAAACACCCTCAACGCGCACTACACCGACCTCGGCCTCGTCGCGCCGATCTGGTCGGCGCTAGAGCAGCTCGGCTTCCGCGACGGCCGCGTGCTCGAGCCGGGCTGCGGCTCCGGGAACTTCATCGGCGCCGCACCGCCAGGCGCGCAGATGGTGGGCGTCGAGCTGGAGCCAGTGACGGCTGAGATCGCGGCAGCGCTCTACCCGGACGCCGAGATCCGCAGCGAGTCGTTCGCGCAGACGCGCGTGCCCGCGGGCAGTTTCGACATGGTCGTCGGCAACGTGCCGTTCGGCAAGGTGGTGCTGGCCGACCGCGACTACAACGCGCAAAAGCTCACTATCCACAACCACTTCATCGTCAAATCGTTGCGGCTCACCGCTCCGGGCGGCCTGGTTGCGCTGATCACCTCGCGGTACACCATGGACGCCGCGAACCCGGCCGCCCGCCGCGAGATGGCGCAGCTGGCCGACCTCGTCGCCGCGATCCGCCTGCCCGAGGACGCCCACCAGCGCGCAGCCGGCACTCACGTCGTCACCGACCTGCTGATCTTCCGCCGGCGCGAGGACGACTACGAACCCGAGTCGACGTCGGCCGACTGGGAGCTCACCGAGCTGGTCGAGCTCGACGGCAGGCAGGTGCGGGTCAACAGCTACTTCGCCGCCCGGCCGGAGATGGTGTGCGGCCGCCTCGCCGTGGCCCAGGGACAATTCAGCGACGCCGACCTGACCGTCGTCGCCGACGCTCCGGCCGCCGACCTGCTTAGCGATCGGCTCACGGCGGCGGTCGCGGAAGCCCGCGTCCACGGCTTGACCCACGCGCCGACGGCCCCGGCCGCGGCCCGAGCCGCGGCGTTCGTCCCGGCCGAGGCCCGCACGGCCGACGGTCACATCCGCCATGACGGGACGCAGTTCGTCCAGGCCAGCGACGGGCAGTACCTCCCGTTCACGGTCCCGAAGACTCAAGAGCCGGAGCTTCACGCGCTGCTCGAGCTGCGCGACGCCGCCGTGCGGCTGCTGGAGGCCGAGGCCGCCTCGCTTGACTACACCGTCGAGCTCGACGAGCTGCGCCAGCAGCTCAACACCAGCTACGACGCCTACCTCGCGCGGTTCGGCCCGCTCAACCGGTTCACCTGGCGACGCACCGGTCGCACCGACGCCGAGACCGGCGAGCCGAAGCTGGCGCGCATCTCGCCCCCGCAGGGCAAGTTCCGCAGCGACCCGGCGGCGCCCGTCGTCTACGCCCTGGAGCACTTCGACCCCACGACCCAGCGCGCCACCAAGGCCGACATCTTCACCCAGCGCGTCGTCGCTCCGCGCGCACCACAGCTCGGCGCCGACACCGCCGAAGACGCCCTCGCGATCTGCATGGACACCCACGGCCGGGTGGACATCACCGAGATCGGCCAGCTGCTCGGCCTTGACGACGCAGAGGCCCGCACAGCACTCGGGGCGCTCGTGTTCGAGGACCCGGGCCAGAACCACAAGCTGGTACCGAGCGCCGAGTACCTGTCCGGGCAGGTTCGCGAGAAGCTGGCCATCGCCCGGGCTGCGGCAGCCGAGGAGCCCCGCTTCGAGACCAACGTCGCCGCGCTGGCCGCGGTAGTCCCGGCCGACCTTGCGCCCGAAGACATCGTCGCGCGTCTGGGCGCGGCCTGGATCGACGTCCGCTATGTCCAGCAGTTCCTGCGGGAGTTGCTGGGGGACAGCCGCCTCACCGTCGAGCACCTCTACGGCTCGAACTGGAAGGTCGAGGGCGACTGCTTCGGCATCGCCGCGACGAGCACATGGGGCACCGAGGACTACGCCGCCCCGAAGCTCGCCGAGGCGCTGCTCGAGCAGCGCCCGGTCGTGGTCCAGGACGAGGTCGAGGTTCCCCTCCCCGGCGGCGGCACGACGACGCGGCGGGTCACCAATCTCGCGAGAACCGTTGCGGCGCAGGGCAAGGCCGACGAGATCGCCGCACGGTTCGGCGACTGGGTGTGGGAGGACCCGCAGCGGGCAACGGAGTTGGCCCGGGTCTACAACGACCGGTTCAACTCGCTGGTGCTGCGCACCTACGACGACGTCAAGCTGACCCTGCCGGGTCTGGCCCTGTCGTTCACCCCGCGTCCACACCAGCTCGCCGCCCTCGCCCGGATGATCCACGAGCCAGCCGTCGGCCTGTACCACGAGGTCGGGGCGGGCAAGACCGCCGAGATGGCGATGGGCGTGATG
>ERZ778021.3270-NODE-3270-length-12115-cov-4.470315_pt1 | contig 12115 bp, 12 predicted proteins | sample MGYA00375751_ERZ778021 | MGnify/ENA primary metagenome ERZ778021 (study PRJEB29350, sample SAMN05389814) | bioreactor metagenome | isolation source: Thiocyanate stock bioreactor | place: South Africa: University of Cape Town | collected 2013-08-29 ... | reverse complement strand
GTAGCGTGACGTCGTTGGAAACCGCGGCCGATTCGGGGCGATGCCCCGGCAGCGGCCGCCTTGGGAGGACCTTTTCATGGGGATTGAAAGCCTGATCGTCTTTCTCATCGTCGGCGCCATCGCCGGCTGGCTGGCCGGACTTGTCGTCAAGGGCTACGGCTTCGGCCTGATCGGCAATATCGTCGTCGGCATCGTCGGCGCTCTCATTGCCGGCTGGCTGTTTCCCGCGCTGGGCATCAGCCTGGGCAGCGGCATCCCGGCGGCCATCATCCATTCGGCCATCGGCGCCATCATCCTGCTGGTGCTGATCCGGCTGGTGAAGTCCGCCTGACGGCACGGAAACGGAAAAACCGGCTGCCCGATGCGGCAAGCCGGCACTTCAGTATCTGGATTTTTTCCGGCGCGCCCTGCGGTTTTATCGCGTGGCGTGCCGGGTCCGGTGCTGCTCGGCGGCCAGCGGCGCCGGGCCGCCGTCGACCAGAAGCCCGGTGATGCGCGCAAACCCGGCAAACGACTTTCTCGCCTCTTCGGCACTCATCTGGGCGGCCATGGCCGCCGCGCAGCAGTTGAGGGCGCAACGATAGACCGGGCCGCGGCGCCCGACCGGCCATTCGCGCAGGAAGATCATCGCGTCGGCGACGTTGTCTATCTCCTCGACGGGATGACCGGGGCCGCGCGACAGGCGCACAGTCGAAAAGAACTGCAGTCGGTTCATAGACTACCTCCCCGTACGGACCGCGATTTCGGTGGTTAACCTTTATTAACGTGCCGGTACCGCTTTGGTTCCGGGCCGCCCATCAAAAAAACAGCCCGCCGCGAGGGGGTGTCGCAGCGGGCCATGAGTAGGGCATGAAGGGTCATGCCCGTGGTCCCGGAGGGCGGGGCCGGCCATATAACGCGCAGCGGAGACCGCGGTTCCGCACGACGTGAGAAAAGAGCCGCCCGGGATCGCGCCGCCGTTTCGCGCTTGGCTCTAAGGGTGCTGGCCGAAATATTTCGCCCGTATCTTTTCGATCTCCCCGCCGTCGTGCATCCAGATGATTGCCAGCGAGGCGGGCTTCGCCAGAGGGCTGCCGGGGGTGAAGGCGAACCCGTATTTGTTGGGGCGGAAGATGTTGCCGACGACATCCAGCGTCAGGTCCGGATGGGTATGGGCGTAGTATTCGAGGACGCTGCTGTCGCCCACGATCGCGGAGATGTCGTCGTCGAAAAGGGCCGCCACGGCATCGTCGAGCCGGGCGAACGGCCTGGTGGTGATGAAGGCGGACCGCATATATTCCTCGGACAGGCTGCCGCCCTGCACGCCGACGACCTTGTCGTTCAGGTCGGCGACGCTGTTGATCTCGTTGGTGATCTGGGATGCCGTCATCACGCTGGTCACCGACGAGGTGACATAGGCGATGATGGCGACGCCGCACACCATCCACACGGCCTGCCAGACGCGGCCCACCCAGCCGAGCAGGTTCCTGCGGCTGGTGCGCCCGGTCGTGGCTATGGACATGACATGGTAGAAGCTCTCCGCCAGGCCGTCGCGCCACCGCTTCGGGAAGCCCGTGTCGAACCGCCTGTCGAAAAGCGTCAGGAGCGTCGTTGCGATGAGAAGGGCGAAGGCCAGCCACGCATAATTCATGAGGTGCCCGGCATCGCCGAGATTGTCCACGACCTCCGAAAAGCTGGAGCCTTCGCGGGAATCCACCATCACGCGCAGGCCGTCGTCGAACCAGGGGTAGGAGAAGTCCGCCATCTCCGCCCGCTTGCCGGTGACGCTGAGGTTCGTGACCGCCGCCTGCACCGTGCCGTTGGCGACGGCATCGACCAGTTCCGCATAGGTGCCGAACTCCTTGTAGTCGGAGACCAGTTTCAGGCGCGCGGCCACACGTTCCCAGACCTCGATCGCCATGCCGGAATAGCTGCCGTCTCCTTCGGCGACGATGAAGGGAGCGCTGACATATATGCCGACATTGACGACCTGCGGGGACGGTTGTGCCTCCTGCGTGAAAGCGGGAGACGCCAGAAGCATTGCCGAAATCGCCACCAGGGCCGAAATCAGCCATTTCCGAAGGGAAGCGGGGTTCGCTTGAAGCCGCATCTCGAAGCACCAGCCATTCGCAAATTTTGCGGAAGTTTCCAGACATTCATTACGAATATCTTGCATTACGAATATCTTGCATTGCGGATATCCTGATCGGCAGCGCGGCCTTTACGCCGCTGCCGGGGGAACCGGTCCTTAACCCGCCCTTAAATCGCCGCATCTAGTGTTCACGGGCAACGCCATCGGCACCGGGACACTATCGAAAGCACATGGCGAGCCGCCGCGACAGACGCATCGAGCCCAGCTTCGAAAGGCCGTCGCAGGCGACGCCGGCGGACGGTTTCTCGGTGAGCGAGGAGGACCGCGTCGTGCCGGGCAACCGCAAGGCTTCCGCGAAACGCCGGCCCGCAAAGGCTTCGGCAAAGCCCAGAGCCGCCCGCGGCGGCCGCAGGCGCCGGCGCGGCCTAGCCGGCCTTTTCGGGCGCCTCGTCTACTGGTGCTTCGTGCTGGCCATCTGGGGCGGCATCGCCGCCGCCGGCCTGGTGGTCTATTACGGCGCCAAGATGCCGGCGGCCACGACCTGGGCCATTCCCGAGCGCGCGCCCAACATCAAGATCGTCTCGGTGGACGGGCATCTCGTCGCCAACCGCGGCATGAGCGGCGGCGAGGCCGTCAGCCTCAAGCAGATGTCGCCCTACATCCCCGAGGCCGTCATCGCCATCGAGGACCGCCGCTTCTACTCGCATTTCGGCATCGACCCGATCGGGCTGGCGCGCGCCATGCTCACCAACCTGACGGGCGGGCGCTTCAGCCAGGGCGGCTCCACCATCACCCAGCAGCTCGCCAAGAACCTGTTCCTGACGCCCGACCGCACGCTGGAGCGCAAGGTGCAGGAGGTGCTGCTGGCGCTGTGGCTGGAGCAGAAGCACAGCAAGGACCAGATCCTCGAAATGTACCTGAACCGCGTCTATTTCGGCTCCGGCGCCCAAGCGCTCAACACGGCCTCGCGCCGCTATTTCGGCAAGGGCGCGCGCGACGTGTCGCTGGCCGAGGCGGCGCTGCTGGCCGGCCTGCTCAAAGCGCCCTCGCGGCTTTCGCCGGCACGCGACCCCAAGGCCGCCGAGGAGCGTTCGCAGCTCGTGCTGGCGGCCATGCGTGACGAGGGCATGGTCAACGGCAAGGAACTTGCCGGTGCCATGAGCGCGCCGGCCACCCGCGCGCCCTCCTACTGGACGGGCTCGGAAAACTATGTGGCCGATACGGTGATGGAGGAATTGCCCGACCTGATCGGCGACGTGCGCGGCGACATCGTGGTCGACACCACGATCGACCTGACCCTGCAGAAGCTGGCTGAGAAGTCGATCCGCCGGCTGATCGACCAGAACGGCAAGAAGCTCAACGTCTCCCAGGGCGCGCTGGTCTCCATCGACAATTCCGGCGCTGTGCGCGCCATGGTCGGCGGCTACGACTATTCGACCAGCCAGTTCGACCGCGCCTCGGAGGCGCGGCGCCAGCCCGGCTCGGCCTTCAAGCCGTTCGTCTACATGGCGGCGCTGGAGGACGGCCGCACGCCCGACAGCGTGCGCAACGATGCGCCGGTCAGGATCGGCAACTGGACCCCGGCCAATTTCGGCGGCAAATATTACGGCAAGGTCACGCTGGCCACGGCGCTGGCCAAGTCGCTGAACTCGGTGGCCGCGCAGCTTGCCATGGAGGTCGGGCCGAAGGCGGTGGTGGAGGCGGCGCGCCGCATGGGCATCGACTCGCCCCTCCAGGCCAACACCTCGATCGCGCTCGGCACGTCGGAGGTGACGCCGCTGGAGCTCACCTCCGCCTATGTGCCCTTCGCCAATGGCGGCTACCGCCCGCAGGTGCACTTCATCCGCCGCATCACCGGCGCCGACGGCAAGCTGCTCTATTCCTTCGACGGCGGCAGCGCGCCGCGCGTCGTCAGCCCCCAGGTGGTGGGCATGATGAACTCGATGATGGCCGGAACCGTGCGCAGCGGCACCGCCACCAAGGCCGCCTTCGGCTGGCCATCGGCCGGCAAGACCGGCACCAGCCAGAACTCGCGCGACGCCTGGTTCGTCGGCTACACGGCCAACCTCACCACCGGCGTGTGGTTCGGCAACGACGACGGCGCGCCGATGAAGAAGGTCACCGGCGGCGCGCTGCCGGCGCAGGCCTGGCACGAATTCATGCTCGCCGCGCATGAGGGCGTGCCGGTGGCGCCGCTGCCCGGCACATGGAAGTCCACGCCCTCCAGCACGGTGGTGCCGGACGAGGTTCCGCCGGCGGAGATGCCTGCCGCCCGCGCCGCGCCCGCGCCGGTGCCGTCGCGCGCCGTCGGCGCGGCCCAGACCGTGGACGCCGACGGCTTGGCCATGCCGGCCGACCGCTCGGCCACCGGCGCCATCGGCCATCCGGTGCCGCCCGGCGAGGTCGGCGGCCCGCTGAAGAAGCGCAAGACCTCGATCCTCGACATATTGAGCGGCGGCTGAGGCCGCCGCGCCGCGACCCTTTCGCCGCGGCGGGCGATCTGCTCTCGCCATGGCATGCCGGTTCGGCTACATGTGCCGCCGGAGACCGAGACCAGACCGAGACCATGGCGCAGACGCAGACCAGAAAGACGATCGTGCTGACCGGGGCCAGCCGCGGCATCGGCCATGCCACGGTGAAGCGCTTTTCCGGCGAGGGCTGGCGGGTCATCACCTGCTCGCGGCAGGCCTTCTCGCAGAACTGCCCGTGGCCGGCCGGACCGGAAGACCACATCAAGGTCGATCTCGCCGACCCCGAGGATGTCGGCCTCGCCGTCTCGGAGATCCGCCGCCGGCTGGAGGCGGAGGGCGGGCAGCTTCATGCGCTGGTCAACAATGCCGGCATCTCGCCGAAGCTGGACGACGCCAGCCGCATGGATTCCATCGACACGCCCATGCATGTCTGGCGCGACGTGTTCCAGGTGAACTTCTTCGCGCCGATCATGCTGGCGCGCGGCCTGTTCAAGGAACTGGCGGCGGCCAAGGGCGCCATCGTCAACGTCACCTCGATCGCCGGAACGCGCGTGCATCCGTTCGCCGGCACCGCATACGCCACCTCGAAGGCCGCGCTGGGCGCGCTGACGCGCGAGATGGCGCACGACTTCGGCCCGCACGGCATCCGCGTCAACGCCATCGCGCCGGGCGAGATCGACACGGCGATCCTGTCCCCCGGCACGGAGAAGATCGTCGAGGCGATCCCGCTGCGCCGGCTCGGCACCACGGCCGAGGTGGCCGACACCATCTACTTCCTGTGCTCGACCCAGGCGTCCTATGTCACCGGCGCCGAAATCCACATCAATGGCGGCCAGCACGTCTGAGCGCCCGGCCGGCGAGATGCCGGCACGTCCATGACACGACCGGGGTTCTCGCCGGCAGGGAAACGTGCCGCGGATGCGCCGCTCGGGCGGGACTGCGCTGGCGGCTCGTTGTTTTCCTAATTTCTACAAAAACTATAGAATTTAGAAAATTATGGTTTGGCGATCACCTCGCCATGCTGCCCGAACGGCCGGAAACGGCGCGTGGGGCGGCGTGCCGGCTCCGCGAATCCAATGGGTGTGGAATGTTTTTCTCCCGCCTGTGACGCCTGCGCAAAAGCGATTGCCTGCCGCGACGGGCGGCGCGAGTGCGTTTCTTCTGGCCGGCGGCGTGTCCGCGTAAAAATGCCAATTCAATCAGGATTTTATCGTGATGCCGCATGCCGCGCCGAAGCTCAACGCGTTTCCCGTCTTCCTGCGGGTCGAGGGGCGCGTTGTGGCCATCGTCGGCGAGGGCGAGGAGGCGCTGGCCAAGGCCCGCCTGATCGGCCAGTCCGCCGCCGAGCTGCGCATCGTGGCGGCTGAGCCCGAGGCCGCGCTTGCGGCCTTCATCGCGGAACATGGCGCTGCCCATATCCGAGCGGCCTATGCGCCGCAGCATCTGGAGGGCGCCGCCCTGGTGTTCGCCGCCTCCGGCGATGCCGCGCTCGACGCGCGCGTGTCGGCGGATGCGCGCCGGCTGGGCATCCCGGTCAATGCGGTGGACCGGCCGGAATTGTGCGACTTCTTCACGCCCGCGCTGGTCAACCGTGCGCCGGTGGCGGTGGCCATCGGCACGGAAGGGGCGGGGCCGGTGCTGGCGCAGATGATCCGCGCCCGGATCGACCGCATGCTTGCGCCTTCGCTCGGGCCGCTGGCCGTGCTCGCCGCCACCTTCCGCGAGGCCGCGGAGAAGCTGCTGCCCAGGGGCGCCGCCCGCCGCCGCTTCTGGAGCGAGTTATTCGCCGGGGCGCCGGCCCGCGCCATGGAGGCGGGCGAGGGTTCGCGGGCACATGAGGCAGCGCGCGCCCTCCTGCTTGCGGAGGCGCCGGTTCGCGGCCATGTCGCCCTTGTCGGCGCCGGGCCGGGGGCGGAAGACCTGCTCACCCTGCGCGCGCAGCGCCTGCTCATGGAAGCCGACGCCATCGTCTACGACGCGCTGGTGCCGGAGGCGGTCGTCGCCATGGGCCGGCGCGACGCGGAGCGCTTTGCCGTGGGCAAGCGCAAGGGCTGCCATTCCAAGTCGCAAGGCGAGATCAACGCGCTGCTGGTGCGCCTCGGCGGCGAGGGCCGCCGCGTGGTGCGCCTGAAGGGCGGTGACCCGCTGGTGTTCGGCCGCGCCGGCGAAGAGCTGGCCGCGCTGCGCGAGGCCGGCATCTCCTGCGAGATCGTGCCCGGCATCACCGCCGCGCTTGCGGCCGCCGCCGATTTCGAGCTGCCGCTGACGCTGCGCGGCGTCACCTCCTCGCTGGTCTTCACCACCGGCCATGACCTGAAGGGCGGCACGCTGCCGGACTGGGCCAGGCTCGCCATCTCCGGCGCCACGGTGGCCGTCTATATGGGCCGCTCGGTGGCGGCCGACGTCGCCGGCCGGCTGATCGAGGCGGGGCTTTCCCCCGACACGGCCGTGGCCGTGGTCGAGAACGCCAGCCTGCCGGGCCGCCGCCGCTTTCACGGCACGCTGGCCGACCTGCCGTCCCTCGGCGCCCGCGACGACCTTTCCGGCCCGGTCATGACCATCATCGGCGATGCGGTGGCCGGCGCCAGTTTCGACCGTTCCGAGCCGCTTGCGGCGCACCGGCATCATCATGCGGCGCTGGCCGCGGAAGGAGCGCCTTCATGAAGATCCTGACCGCCAACCGCCTCCGGGACGGCGAAGCCGTCTGGTATGCGCATGGCCGCTGGGCCGAGACGATCGACGATGCCGACGTCGCATCCGACAAGGAAGGCGAGGCGCGGCTGGAGGCGATCGGCGCGGCCGCCTTCGCCAACAACGAAGTGGTCGACGTCAACCTGGTGGAGGTGACGCAGGTGGACGGCGTCATCGAGCCGCTGCGCCTGCGCGAGAAGATCCGCGCCGCCGGCCCCAGCAACCGCAACGACCTCGGCAAGCAGGCGCGCGCCGCGTAGCCGCCACCGCAAAGGCGCCCGCCGCAACGGAAGACGAGACCATGTACCGCTACGACGAGTTCGACCACGAGTTTGTGAAGGCCCGCGTCGCCCAGTTCACCGACCAGGTGGAGCGCCGGCTGGCCGGCGAGATCACCGAGGACCAGTTCCGGCCGCTCAGGCTCATGAACGGCGTCTATCTCCAGCTCCACGCCTACATGCTGCGCATCGCCGTTCCCTACGGCACGCTGAGTTCGCGGCAGCTCCGGATGCTGGCCCATATCGCGCGCAAGTACGACAAGGGCTACGGCCATTTCACCACGCGCCAGAACATCCAGTTCAACTGGCCCGCGCTGTCGGACGTCCCGGCGATCCTGACCGATCTGGCCAGCGTGGAGATGCACGCCATCCAGACCAGCGGCAATTGCATCCGCAACGTCACGGCCGACCATTTCGCCGGCGCCGCCGCCGACGAGGTGGCCGACCCGCGCCCCTATGCCGAGATCCTGCGGCAATGGTCGTCGGTGCACCCCGAGTTCTCCTACCTGCCGCGCAAGTTCAAGATCGCGGTGACGGGGGCGGAGCGCGACCGTGCCGCCATCCAGACCCACGACATCGGCCTGCACCTGAAGAGGAACGACAAGGGCGAGCTTGGTTTCGCCGTCTATGTCGGGGGCGGGCAGGGCCGCACGCCCATGGTGGCGAAGAAGATCCGCGACTTCCTGCCGGAAGAGCAGCTGCTCGCCTACTGCACGGCGATCCTGCGCGTGTACAACCTCCACGGCCGCCGCGACAACAAGTACAAGGCGCGCATCAAAATCCTGGTCCATGAAACCGGCGTCGAGGAGTTTTCCCGCCAGGCCGAGGCCGAGTGGGAGGCGCTGAAGGATGGCGAGCTCAAGCTGCCGGAAGCCGACATTGCGGCCATCGACGCCTATTTCGCGCCGCCGGCGCTGCCCGCCCGGCCGGAAGGCGACGAGGCGGTGAGGCTCGCCCGGCTGGATTCGCGCGCCTTCGGCGAATGGCTCAACCAGAACGTCGTCACCCACCGCCACCCCGACTACGCGGCGGTGACGATCTCGCTGAAGGCCATCGGCGAGGCGCCGGGCGATGCCAGCGCCGAGCAGATGGAGGTGGTGGCCGATCTCGCCGAACGCTATGCCTTCGACGAGCTGCGCGTCAGCCACGAGCAGAACCTGATCCTGCCGCATGTGGCGCGCGCCGACCTCAAGGCGATCTACGACGTGCTGGCGCAGAACGGGCTGGCGACGGCCAATTCCGGCCTCATCACCGACATCATCGCCTGCCCGGGCCTCGACTATTGCGCGCTGGCCAACGCCCGCTCCATCCCAGTGGCGCAGGCGATCTCGCACCGCTTCGCGGCGCTCGAACGGCAGCGCGACATCGGCGAGCTGAAGCTCAAGATCTCGGGCTGCATCAATGCCTGCGGCCACCACCATGTCGGCCATATCGGCATCCTCGGCGTGGAGAAGAAGGGCACGGAGCTCTACCAGGTGTCGCTCGGCGGTTCGGCCGACGAGCATACCACGGTGGGCGAGATCGTCGGCCGCGGCTTCGGGGCGGACGAGATCACCGACGCCATCGAGACCATCGTGGAGACCTACCTCGCCATCAGGCTCGACCGCAGCGAGCGTTTCATAGACGCCTACCGCCGTGTCGGCGCACAGCCGTTCAAGGAGGCGCTCTATGCTGACCAAGCCAAGGCGGCCTGAGGGGCCATCCGCGGGGCAGCAGTCAGACGCAAGGCCGGACGAGACCGGAGCCAGGGCGGCAGGGCTGGACGCGCTCTACGGCCATTTTTCCCCGCATGAGGTGATCGGGCTGGCGAGCCGCGAGCTGTTTCCCGGCGCAATCGCGGCGGTTTCCTCCTTCGGGGCGGATTCGGCGGTTCTGCTGCACATGATCGCCGAGGTCGACCGCAGGCTGCCGGTCGTCTTCCTCGATACCGGCAAGCATTTCGAGGAGACGCTTTCCTACCGCGACGCGCTCGCCGCCGATTTCGGCCTCACCGACATCCGCGTCATCAAGCCCGACGCCGTCGCGCTGGCACGCATCGACCCGGCCGGCAGGCTGCACGAGACGGATACCGATGCCTGCTGCGCCGTGCGCAAGGTGGAGCCGATGGCGCGCGGCGTCGCCCCGTTCCGGGCCTGGTTCACCGGCCGCAAGCGCTTCCAGGCGGCGACGCGCGCGGCGCTGCCGGTGTTCGAGGCGGTGGGCCCGCGCATCCGCGTCAATCCGCTGGCGCGCTGGTCCAGCGCGGAGATCGCCGACTACATGCGCGCGCATCGCTTGCGCGAGAACCCGCTGGTGGCCTATGGCTATCTCTCCATCGGCTGCTTTCCCTGCACGCGCCCGGTCAGCCTGGGCGAGGACGCCCGTTCGGGCCGCTGGGCCGGCAAGGCCAAGACCGAATGCGGCATCCACCTTTCGGGGCTGGAGCAGTCGCTGACCGACGCCGCGCTGTGACCCGCCATCAGGATTCTGGAATTTTTTCATGAGCCAGCAGACGGCAAGCGCCTCCCGCCTGTGGACCCGCGAAGGCTTTCGCGAGGACGAATGGACGCATGCCGAAAGCGTGGAGCAGCTTGCCGGCAACGGCCGCTTCATCCTGCCCCTGCAGGTGTTTCTCGACCTCGACCCGGCGGAGCGGAAGCTGGCGCGGGAGCGTATCGGCGTGCTGCTCCAGCCCGGCGATCAGCTGGACGCCATCGTCGGCCTGCTGGACGAGCTTTCGCTGGTGGCGCTGGCCTTTCCGGCCTTTAGCGACGGGCGCTCCTTCTCCAAGGCGCAGCTCCTGCGCAGCCGGCACGGCTTTGCCGGGGCGTTGCGCGCGACCGGACAGGTGCTGGTGGACCAGCTTCCGCACATGCTGCGCGTCGGCTTCGACGAGTTCGAGGTTTCCGATCCGGTGCTGGTCAAGCGGCTGGAGGCCGGACGCACGGACGGCCTGCCGCTGTTCTACCAGCCCGCCGCGACCCCTGCCGCCAGGGCTGGCGGCTATTCCTGGCGGCGTCTGCCGGGCGATTGAGCGCTTCAGCCGCGGCTGCCCTGGCCGTCTTCGGCTTGCTCCAGCCGCTCCAGCAGCAGGCGCAGGTGTTCGGGCAGCTCGGCAACGACCTTGAAGGCCGGCAGGCTGCTCAGGAAGCGGCGCGTGGCGCGGTCGCCGGCCTGGCGCCTGATCTGGCTGGATACGGCCCGATCGTCGGGCGGCTTGGCGGGTTTCCTGGCTTTGACCTGGCTCATGGTTTTGACATCCTCGTTCTCGGCCTTGAAACTCCTCCTGCATGGAATCGTTCCTGCATTGCGCCGTCACCGCAAGCCGGCTGCGAAGTTAAGGTAAAATTTGATTTAATTCCGAGAGGACCGGCCATGCCCCGGCGGAGGGGTCGCCCCTTGATTTTTGCATGCCGAACCTCGATATCGGGCGCGAATTCCATCCATTCGACATGACGGGAAATGGCATGAGCGACCAGGCAAAAGACGAACGCGGGCCCGAAGACATCGAGGCCACGGAAGCGGAAGCCGCGGCCGAGCGCGCCGAAGGCGGCGTCGGCGACGACTACGAGGCGCTGGTGCGGCTTCTGAAGGAAAACGAGGAATTGAAGGACCGCGCGCTGCGCGCCGCGGCCGAAGTGGAGAACATGCGCCGCCGCGCCGCCCGCGACGTGCAGGACGCGCGCGCCTATTCGATCGCCAACTTCGCCCGCGACATGTTGTCCGTCTCCGACAATCTGCGCCGGGCGCTGGAGGCCGTATCGGCCGATGCACTGGCCGGGGACGCGACGCTGAAAGGGCTTTTCGAAGGCGTCGAGATCACCGAGCGCGCCATGCTTTCGGCGCTGGAAAAGCACGGCGTGAAGAAACTCACGCCCGAGGGCGAGAAGTTCGACCCGAACTTCCATCAGGCCATGTTCGAGGTGCCGAACCCGGACGTTCCGGAACAGACCGTGGTGCAGGTGGTGCAGCCGGGCTATTCCATCGGCGAGCGGGTACTCAGGCCGGCCATGGTCGGCGTCTCCAAGGGCGGCCCGAAAACCGAGGCCGCGAAGGCGGAGCCGCGGGAAGGAGAGTAAGGGAATGGGGGAGTAGGGGAGTAAGGCAGTAGGGGAAATAGGGCTGCCCGCAGCGGTGTCTCCCATCCGCGCGACGCGGTCGTCAACCTCACCGCTTGCGCTTTGCCTGCAATTGATCGACCTTCCTACTGCCCTACTGCCCTACTGCCCTACTGCCCTACTGCCCTACTGCCCTACTGCCCTACTTTTCTGGCCGCCATGCCGCTGCTCACGCTCCTCGACTATGCCGGCGTCGCCGTCTTCGCGGCGACCGGCGCGCTTGCCGCATCGCGCAAGCAGCTCGACATCATCGGCTTTCTGTTCCTGGCCAGCGTCACCGGCATCGGTGGCGGCACGTTCCGCGACCTCATCCTCAACGTTCCCGTGTTCTGGGTCGTCAACCGTGACTATGTGCTGATCTGCGCGGTGGTGGCGGTCGTCGTGTTCTTAGCCGCACACCGTGTCGAATCCCGCTACAAGCTTCTGCTCTGGCTCGACGCCATCGGCGTTGCCGCCTTTTCGGTGATGGGCGCGGCCAAGGGCATGGCCGTCACCGGTTCGCCGGCG
>ERZ778021.3269-NODE-3269-length-12116-cov-4.216566_pt1 | contig 12116 bp, 10 predicted proteins | sample MGYA00375751_ERZ778021 | MGnify/ENA primary metagenome ERZ778021 (study PRJEB29350, sample SAMN05389814) | bioreactor metagenome | isolation source: Thiocyanate stock bioreactor | place: South Africa: University of Cape Town | collected 2013-08-29 ... | reverse complement strand
AGATATTTCAGGTCCGAAAAACGCCCCTGCGGCGGCGGGCCATTCTCCTTGAGCATCCTGCGCATGGCCTCGCGCGTGGCGCGCAGCTCGTCGGCGCGCGCGCCCACGACATGCTCGGCCATGATCGCGGACGACGCCTGCCCCAGTGCGCAGGCCTTCACCTCGTGCGCGAAATCGGTGACGACGCCGTCCTTCACCGCGAGGTCGACGGTCACCGTCGAGCCGCACAGCTTGGAATGCGCGGTCGCGCTCGCGTCGGGCGCGGCCAGCCGGCCGATCCGGCCGATATTGCCGGCAAAGCCGAGAATCTTCGCGTTGTAGACGTCGTCGATCACGTTTTTTCGTCCCGCGGCGCTGGCCCAGCAAAACTTGCTGCGCGCGCGCCTTTCATTCCGCCCGGCCCCGCTTATATAATGGCGAGGTCCCGCTGGCGGCAAGGATCGCCGGAGGGAAGGAATGCTTGCCGCTTCCGGGAGAGGTTTTTTGCCTCGGCGGTCCCGCGATTGGCAGTAGTCCGTTCAACTCGTCCCTTCCTCGAAAGGGACTACGGGAGACGCCTTTCATGGACGCCATCGTCAGAAACTTTCCGCCGCGGCCCGACGCCGCCTCCACCACCGACGCCAGGAAGCCCGACGCGCCGCGCCGCGCCGACGACCGTCCCGGCTACATGCAGAAGCCGGTCACCGACCGGCCGAGCCAGGAGGAGGTCGAGGCCGCCGTGCGCACCCTGCTGCGCTGGACCGGCGACAATCCCGACCGCGAGGGGCTGGTCGATACGCCCAAGCGCGTGGCGAAGGCCTTCCGCGAGATGTTCGACGGCTATGACAAATGCCCCGCCGACGAACTCGGCCGTACCTTCGAGGAAGTGGCCGGTTACGACGACCTCGTCCTCGTCAAGGACATCCAGTTCCATTCCCATTGCGAGCACCACATGGTGCCGATCATCGGCAAGGCGCATGTCGGCTACCTGCCGGACGGCAAGGTCGTCGGCCTGTCCAAGATCGCGCGCGTGGTCGACATCTTCGCCCATCGCCTGCAGACCCAGGAGGCGATGACCGCGCAGATTGCCGGCGTGATTCAGGACGTGCTAAATCCGCGCGGCGTGGCGGTCATGATCGAGGCCGAGCACATGTGCATGGCCATGCGCGGCATCCGCAAGCAGGGCTCGACCACGCTGACGTCGAGCTTCACCGGCGTCTTCCACGACAACCCGGAGCAGCAGATGCGCTTCATGGCGATGCTCAGGGAAGCCAACAAGGGCTGAGCCGGACGGCCGGCCGCGAAAGGGCCGGACATGGCAGCATATCAGTTCCCCGCACCTGCATCCGACAAGAACGCGCTCGAGGAAGGCGCGGCATTCACGCCGCGCTTCGACGCCAACGGCCTGGTCACGGCCGTCGTCACCGACGCGCATGACGGCCTGCCGCTGATGGTCGCCCACATGAACGCGGAAGCCCTGTCGCTGACGCTGGAGACCGGTATCGCCCATTACTGGTCGCGTTCGCGCGGCACGCTGTGGAAGAAGGGCGAGACCTCCGGCAACCTCCAGCGCGTCGTCGAGATGCGCGCCGACTGCGATCAGGACGCCATCTGGGTGCGCGTGGAAGTCGCAGGCGACAATGCAACCTGTCACACCGGCCGGCGTTCTTGTTTCTATAGAACAATCGACATTGCCGACGGGAAAATCAGGCTTGTCCAAGCACCTTCCATGTAGCCGCCCGCACGGGCGGCAGACGACGACTTGCGCAGCCGCGCGCTCAACTCTCGGAAGCGATTCATCATTTCGATACGCGTCCTGCGCTATTCTGCGTCGGGGATGTGGAGGCGACAATGCTTGAATGGGCGTCGTTGCGTGGGAGACAGGACATGCGGGTGACGGACACGTTTCCGCCCGCGCCCGTGGCCGGCGAGCCGGAGGGGAAGCCAAGGCGCCGCGGCCTCGCGCTGGCGCTCGGCGGCGGTGCCGCCCGCGGCTGGGCCCATATCGGCGTGCTGCGCGCGCTGGACGAGGCCGGCATCGAGATCGACATGATCGCAGGCACCTCGATCGGCGCGCTGGTCGGCGGCTGCTACCTCGCCGGCAAGCTCGACGAGCTCGAGGAGTTCGCCCGCTCGCTGACCAAGCGCCGCATGTTCGGCCTGCTCGACCTGCATATCGGCGGCAGCGGCCTGTTCGGCGGCATGAAGCTCGACGCGCGCATGCAGCAGCACCTGAACGGCACCACCTTCGCCGACCTCGACAAGCCGCTCGTCTGCGTGGCGGCCGAGATCCGCACCGGCCACGAGATCTGGCTGTCGAGCGGTTCGCTGATCACCGCCATGCGCGCCTCCTATGCGCTGCCGGGCGTGTTCGAGCCGGTCGCCTGCAACGGCCGCGTGCTGGTCGACGGCGCGCTGGTCAACCCGGTGCCCGTCTCCGTCTGCCGTGCCCACGAGCAGCAGGTGGTGGTGGCCGTCAACCTCCACTACGACCTGTTCGGCCGCGCCGCCGTCATCAAGCACAGCGCCGACATCATGGATGCCGGCACGGCCGAGCCGAAGCTGGTCGTCGATCGCGGCCCGAGCGAGCGCGACGCCCGCCTCGGCATCATGGGCGTCATGGTCGAGGCCTTCAACATCATCCAGGACCGCATCTCGCGCGCGCGGCTGGCCGGCGACCCGCCGGACCTGTCGCTGCAGCCGAAGCTCGGCCATATCGGCCTGTCCGAGTTCCACCGCGCCGACGAGGCGATCAAGCTCGGCTACGAGGCCACGCGCGCCAATCTCAACGAGCTGAAGCGGCTGCAGACGGTCCTCGCCTGAGCGGTCAGTCGGCGGCCGCCGCGTCGACCACCCTGAACTGGAGCCGCTGCGAGCCGTTCCAGTGATTGACCGCCAGCGAGCCGGCCAGATGCACCGGCCGCCCGCGCCGCTCCACCAGGAAACGCCCGAGATCGCCCTCCGCCGCGCGGAACGCGATGCCCGACAGCCGCGCGCCGGTCTGCGACGCGAGGTCGACCCGCACATGGCCGTTGCCGACCTCGCGCGCGTCGAGGATGCGGTGGCGCGGCAGCGCCAGCACCGGCGCCGGGTGGCCCGCGCCGAACGGCCCGGCCCGCTCCAGCGCATCCACCAGGTCGAAGCTGGCGCCGTCGGCCGAAAGTGCTGCGTCGACACGCAGGCTCTCGCCCTCCCGCAGCCGCATCACCATGTCGGTCGAACGCTCCTCGAAGAAGGAGCGCAGCGCGCCGAGCCTGTCGCGCGCGACCGTGATGCCGGCCGCCATGGCATGGCCGCCGCCTTTGGTAAGCAGGCCGGCCTCCACCGCCTCGCGCACCAGCCGGCCGAGGTCGAAGCCGGCGATGGACCGGCCCGAGCCGGTGCCGATCCCGTTGGCATTGAAGGAGATGGCGAAGACCGGCCGGCGCGCATGCTCCTTGAGCCGCGAGGCGATCAGCCCGACGACGCCCGGATGCCAGCCGTCGCGCGCCGTCACCAGCACCGCCGGCCCGTCGCCGGCGGCAAGCTCGGCGTCGGCCTCGGCACGCGCCTCGGCGAGCATCTCCTGCTCCATCGCCTGCCGCTCCTGGTTGAGCCGGTCGAGCGTGGCGGCGATCCTTTCGGCCTCGGCCGGGTCGTCGGTGGCGAGCAGCCGCGCGCCGAGCGCGGCGTCGCCGATGCGCCCCCCGGCATTGATGCGGGGTCCGAGCAGGTAGCCGAGATGGAAGGCGTTCAGCGGCTCGCCGATGCGCGCCACGCGCGCCAGCGCCGCGATCCCCGCATTCTGCATGCGCCGCATGGCCACCAGCCCCTTGACCACGAAGGCGCGGTTGACCCCGGTGAGCGGGACGACGTCGCAGATGCTCGCCAGCGCGACGAGGTCGAGGAAGCCCAGCAGGTCCGGCGGCGGGCGGTCGGCATGGCCGCGAAGCTGGCGCGCCGTCTCGACTAGCGCGAGGAAGACGACGCCCGCCGCGCACAGATGCCCCTGTCCCGAAAGGTCGTCCTCGCGGTTGGGGTTGACCACCGCGACCGCGGTCGGCAGCGCCCCGCCGACCTGGTGGTGGTCGAGCACGACCACCTCCGCCCCGGCCGCGTTCGCCGCTTGAACCGCCGCCGCGCTGTTGGTGCCGCAGTCGACCGTGACGATCAGGGAGGCGCGCGAGGCCAGTTCGCGCATGGCGTCCGGGTTCGGCCCGTAGCCCTCGAAGATGCGGTCGGGGATATAGATCTCCGCCTGCACGTCGTAATGGGCGAGAAAACGCTTGAGCATCGCCGACGAGGCCGCGCCGTCGACGTCGTAGTCGCCGAAGATCGCCACGCTCTCGCGCCGCAGCGCCGCCTGCGCGATCCGCGCCGCCGCACGCTCCATGTCGGTCAGCGAGGCGGGATCCGGCAAGAGATCACGGATGGTGGGATCGAGGAAGCGCGCCGCCGTCTCCGCGCTGACGCCGCGCCCGGCGAGCACGCGCGCCACGAGATCCGGCGTGCCGTGCTTCTGCGCGATCGCCAGCGCGCCGAGCTCCTGCGCCGGGTCGAGCCGGTGCTGCCAGGAAAGCCCCGTGGCCGAGCTGCGCACGTCGAGGAAGTAGCGGGCGTCTGCGGGGCCCTTGCCGGGGGATTGGACGTTCATGGCGCCAAGATAGGGATTGCGGCGGCTCCTGTCAGCCGCGCGGCCGACCGACGTCCCCCGCTACCGACATATTCCGCGCACGCGCGGGTTCCATGCGTGCTGCACCCCGTCTTGCGCCCGTCCCGCAACCGCCTATCATCGCCGGCGGGTGGGAGGAAAAAGCCATGAAATGGTGGTCCGTTCCGGCCGCGATCGTGCTGGCGATGGCCAGCGCCCCGGCCTGGGCACAGTGGCAGTATCATGAGGATCTCGACCTCGCCGAGGCGCGCGTCGAGGCCGACGGCGCGCGCCTTGCCGTCGTCTGCGAATATGACGACTGGGACGATGAGGTCTACGAGGACGTGCGGCTGGCGCCGTCCGCCCGCGGCACGGAGAAGGACGTCGAGGCGCTGAAGGCGCGCTCGCCACGGCTCACGGTGCGCATCGACGGATGGGAATGGGCCAGGGACGCCTATGCGTTCCACGACAGCGGCGAGAAGCGCATCTATTTCTGGGCGGGCGTGAACGAGGAGGTCTACAAGCGCCTCGCGGCGGCATCCGCCCCGATCCGGGCGACCGTCACCCTGTCGTCGCCGGCGGAGATTCTCGCCGACCACAGCTTCTCGCCGAAGGGCTCGAAGGCGGCGATGCGCAAATACCAGAAGGAATGCGACGACCTCTGGTGAGGGCCGTCGCGGTCCGGCGGCGGGCTCCTCAGAACTTGCCGAGGTCCTGGTGCCGCGCCTTGATCTCGCGGATGGTGCGCGAGGACGAGCGCATGACGATCGTGTGCGTGTCGATGGAGGCGCGGCCGAACTTGACGCCCGCGAGCAGGTTGCCGTCGGTGACGCCGGTCGCCGCGAACAGCACGTCGCCGCGTGCCATCTCGTCCATGCGGTAGACCTTCTCCGGGTCGGAGATGCCCATCTTGGCGGCGCGGGCGATCTTCTCCTCCGTGTTGAGCTGGAGCCGCCCCTGCATCTGGCCGCCGATGCAGCGCAGCGCGGCGGCCGCCAGCACGCCCTCCGGCGCCCCGCCGGTGCCGAGATAGATGTCGATGCCGGTCTCGTCCGGCTCGGTCGTGTGGATGACGCCGGCAACGTCGCCGTCGCCGATCAGCCGGATCGCCGCGCCCGTGGCCCGCACCGCCTCGATCAGGCGCGCATGCCGCGGCCGGTCGAGGATACAGGCGGTGATCTCGGCGACCGGCACGCCCTTGGCTCTGGCGAGGTTGTTGATGTTCTCGACCGCCGGCGCGTCGATGTCGATCACGTCGTCCGGGTAGCCAGGGCCGATGGCGATCTTGTCCATGTAGACGTCGGGCGCGTAGAGCAGGCTGCCCTTCTCGGCGATGGCGATGACGGCCAGCGAGTTCGGCAGGTTCTTGGCGCAGATCGTCGTGCCCTCGAGCGGGTCGAGCGCGATGTCGACCTCGGGCCCCTCGCCCACGCCCACCTCCTCGCCGATATAGAGCATCGGCGCCTCGTCGCGCTCGCCCTCGCCGATGACGACAGTGCCTCTGATCGGCAGCCGGTTGAGCTCGGAACGCATCGCGTCCACCGCCGCCTGGTCGGCCTCCTTCTCGTCGCCGCGCCCGCGCAGCCGCGCCGCCGCCACCGCCGCACGCTCGGTGACGCGCACCAGCTCCAGCGTGAGGATGCGGTCGAGGCCGGACGAGGCGGTCATGAGCATGGATCTGTTCCCGGAAATGGCGCCGCGCGGAGCGGGCGCGCCTTTCGATCCTTCTGGCAAAGTCGGACGGGCGCGGCAAGTCACGCGCCGCGCCTTCCAAGAATATGAATCGATTGAATATTCGCCGCGTTCGTGCGGGCGGGCTATGCGGCCCGCTCGATGCGAATCACCTGCGGCTTCGACGTGGTGTGGCCGTCCCGCGTGATACCGTCGACCGCCTTGCGCACGGCGGCCTCGGTCGTCTCGTGGGTGATCAGGATGACCGTCTTCTCGGCCTCGGCGGAATCGCTGGCGTGCTGGACGATCGATTCCAGCGAGATGTCGTTGTCGGCCATGCGCTTGGCGACCGCCGCGAACACGCCGATGCGGTCGTGCACGGTGAGCCGGATGAAGTAGCCGCCGGCATGGCTGCGCATCTTCGCTTTCTTGTAGGGCTTCAGCTCCTTCGCCGGCCAGCCGAACACCGGCCCGTGCTGGAAGCCGGGACGGCTCTTGGCGATGTCGGCGACGTCGCCGACAACGGCCGACGCCGTCGCGTTGCCGCCCGCGCCGGGGCCGGACAGAAGCAGCTCGCCGAGGATGTCGGTCTCGATCGCCACCGCGTTGGTGACGCCGTTGACCTGCGCGATCACGCTCGCCGTCGGCACCATCGTCGGGTGCACGCGCTGCTCGATGCCGCTGTCGGTCTTCTGCGCCACGCCGAGCAGCTTGATGCGGTAGCCGAGGTCGCGCGCCGCGCGGATGTCGGCCTGCGTGATGTTGGAGATGCCTTCGAGATAGATGTCGTCCGCCGCGATCTTCGTGCCGAAGGCGAGACTGGTCAGGATCGACAGCTTGTGGGCCGTGTCGTTGCCCTCGATGTCGAAGGTCGGGTCGGCTTCGGCATAGCCGAGCCGCTGCGCGTCGGCGAGACAATCGTCGAAGGACAGTCCCTCGGCCTCCATGCGCGTAAGGATGTAGTTGCAGGTGCCGTTGAGGATGCCGAACACGCGCGACACGCTGTTGCCGGCCAGCGCCTCGCGCAGCGTCTTGATGACCGGGATGCCGCCCGCCACCGCCGCCTCGTAGTTGAGCAGAACGCCCCTGCGCTCGGCGATCTCGGCCAGCGCCACGCCGTGCTTGGCCAGCAGCGCCTTGTTGGCCGTCACCACGTGGCGGCCGGCCTCCAGAGCGGTTTTCACGGAGGTTCGCGCAGGCCCCTCGTCGCCGCCGATCAGCTCGACGAAGACGTCGATCTGTGCCTTGCGGGCGAGCTCCGAGGGGTCGTCGAACCACTGCGCGCCCGACAGGTCGGCGCCGCGGTCGCGCTTGCGGTCGCGCGCCGAAACGGCCGTCACCACGATCGGCCGGCCGCACTGCCGCGTCAGCTCGCCGGCCTTCTGTTCGAGCACTCGCGCCACCGCGGCCCCGACCGTGCCCAGCCCGGCAATTCCAACACGCAACGCTTCGGCCATGTCCCCGGCGCCCCCGAATTCTGCTTGAAATGGAAGAGGCCGCTCAGCGACGGGCGCTGAGCGGGATCACGTTGTCGAGCTGCTGAGGCGCGGTCGACAGGAACTTCTTGATGTTGCGCGCCGCCTGGCGAATGCGGTGCTCGTTCTCCACCAGCGCGATGCGCACGTAGTCGTCGCCATGCTCGCCGAAGCCGATGCCGGGCGACACGGCGACGTCCGCCTTCTCGACCAGCAGCTTGGAGAATTCCAGCGAGCCGAGCGCGCGGAACGGCTCCGGGATCGGCGCCCAGGCGAACATCGTCGCGGCCGGCGGCGGCACGTCCCAGCCGGCGCGGCTGAACGAATCGACCATCACGTCGCGGCGGCGCCGGTAGATGTCGCGCACCTCGGCGATGTCGGTGCCGTCGCCGTTGAGCGCTGCGGTCGCCGCCACCTGGATCGGCGTGAAGGCGCCGTAGTCCAGATAGGATTTCACGCGCGTCAGCGCCGCGATCAGCCGCTCGTTGCCGACGGCGAAGCCCATGCGCCAGCCGGGCATGGAGAAGGTCTTCGACATCGAGGTGAACTCGACGGTGACGTCCATCGCGCCCGGCACTTCCAGCACCGAGGGCGGCGGCGTATCGTCGAAATAGATCTCGGCATAGGCGAGGTCGGACAGGATGATCAGGTCGTTCTTGCGCGCGAAGGCGACGACCTCCTTGTAGAAGTCCAGGCTCGCCACATAGGCCGTCGGGTTGGACGGGTAGTTGAGGATCAGCGCCAGCGGCTTCGGCGTCGAGTGGCGGATCGCCCGCTCCAGCGCCGGGATGAACTTGTCGTCCGGCTCCACCTGCATGGAGCGGATGACGCCGCCCGCCATCAGGAAGCCGAAGGCGTGGATCGGATAGGTCGGGTTCGGGCACAGGATGACGTCGCCCGGCGCGGTGATCGCCTGCGCCATGTTGGCGAAGCCTTCCTTCGAGCCGAGCGTGGCGACGACCTGCGTCTCCGGATTGAGCTTCACGCCGAAGCGGCGGGCGTAGTAGGCGGCCTGGGCGCGGCGCAGGCCGGGAATGCCGCGCGAGGAGGAATAGCGATGCGTCCGCGGATCGCGCACGACCTCACACAATTTGTCGACGATGGCTTTCGGCGTCGGCAGGTCCGGGTTGCCCATGCCGAGGTCCACGATGTCGGCGCCGGCCTTGGCCCGCGCGCCTGCCTTCAGCCGGTTGACCTGCTCGAAGACGTAGGGAGGAAGGCGGCGGACCTTGTGAAACTCTTCCATGGCTGGTTCCAGTTCGGATGAGCCCTCGGCGGGCGGACGTGACGGGCGGCGATATACACGCAATCGCCGATCCGGTCGACAAAAATGCCGTGCCGGAGGCGGCGGGCCGCCCCCTACTGCTCGATCTCCTCCAGCGCGTCGCTGGCGTGCTCGCTGCCCAGCTTGCGCAATTGATCGGCCTGCGTCGGCGGCGGCGTGTCGGTGGTCACTGCCTGCGCGTTGCGCGCCGCCGCGAGCTGCGCGCTCGAGGCCTGCGCCTCGGCGTCGGTGAGCTGCCGCGTCGCCGCCGTCTGCGGGATGTTGAGGTTGGGATAGTCGCCGCTGTGGCGGGCGCCCGGCACCGCCTCCTCGATCGTCGTCCCGCAGCCGCCGAGCAGGACGGCCGCCAGCGCGGCCGCCGCCGCCAGCGGGGCGAATCGGAACGAACGTTCAAGCCGGCTGCGCAATGGAAAAAACCTCACCCCGGATGCCCCGCGTCACGGTGCTGACATCGTTGGACCGCCATCTGCGGCTCTGTTAATGTGTGGACAAAAAGCAGCGGGAGGACAAGCCGGGGAATGGCAGACAAGCGCGACCCGGGGCGCGACCCGGAGAGCAACCCGGAGAGCAAGGCCGAAACGGGCGGCTCGACGATCGACCAGTATCTGGTCAAGGATCCGGAACGGTTCGCGCTCAATCTCGCCCGCATGGTCGAGCAGGCCGGCAAGGCGGCCTCGGCCTGGATCGAGCCGCGCGAGCGCGGCGAGGTGCGCGACACGCTCGCCGACCCGATGACCGATCTGGTCAAGACCTTCTCCAAGCTCACCGAATACTGGCTGGCCGAGCCGGCGCGCGCGCTCGACGCCCAGACGCGGCTGTTTTCCGGATACATGGACATCTGGGCCAATTCCATCCGCCGCCTCTCCGGCGAGAATGTGGCCGACGCGGCCGAGCCCGACCGCACCGACAAGCGCTTCAAGGACCCCGAATGGGCGCAGAACGCCTTCTTCGACTTCCTGAAGCAGGTCTATCTGGTCACCTCGCGCTGGGCCGCCGACCTCGTCGAGGACACCGAAGGACTGGACGAGCACACGCGCCACAAGGCCCGCTTCTACATGAAGCAGATCACCAACGCGCTGTCTCCGTCCAACTTCGTGCTGACCAATCCGGAGCTCTTCCGCGAGACGATGGCTTCCAGCGGCGAGAACCTGACGCGCGGCATGAAGATGCTGGCCGAGGACATCCGCGCCGGCCATGGCGAGCTGAAGCTGCGCCAGTCCGACCAGTCGCGCTTCGTCGTGGGCGAGAACCTCGCCACCACCCCCGGCAAGGTCGTCGCGCGCAGCCCGGTGGCGGAGATCCTCCAGTACGAGCCGGCGACCGAGACCGTGCTCAAACGGCCGCTGCTGATCTGCCCGCCCTGGATCAACAAGTTCTACATCCTCGACCTGAATCCCGAAAAGTCCTTCATCCGCTGGGCCGTGGCGCAGGGCCACACGGTCTTCGTCATCTCCTGGGTCAACCCTGACGAGCGGCACGGCCGCATGAGCTGGGAGGACTACATCCGCGAGGGGCTGGCCTTCGGCCTCGACACCGTGGAGGCCGCGACCGGCGAGCGCGAGGTCAACGCCGTCGGCTACTGCGTCGGCGGCACGCTGCTCGCCGCGGCCCTCGCCCTGATGGCCAGGACCGGCGACGACCGCATCCACTCCGCCACGCTGCTCACCACGCAGGTCGACTTCACCTATGCCGGCGACCTCAAGGTGTTCGTCGACGAGGACCAGATCTCCGCGCTCGAGAAGGCGATGGGCGAGAAGGGTTATCTCGAAGGCACGCGCATGGCGACCGCCTTCAATATGCTGCGCTCGGGCGAGCTGATCTGGCCCTATTTCGTCAACAACTACCTGCGCGGCAAGGAGCCGATGCCGTTCGACCTGCTCTACTGGAACTCCGATTCCACGCGCATGCCGGCGGCCAACCATTCCTACTACCTGCGCAACTGCTACCTGGAGAACAACCTCTCCTGCGGCCGCATGGAGCTTTCCGGCAGGAAGCTCTCGCTCGGCGACGTCAAGATCCCGGTCTACAACCTCGCCACCCGCGAGGACCACATCGCGCCGGCCCGCTCCGTCTTCGTCGGCTGCCGCTTCTTCGGCGGCGACGTCGAATATGTGGTGGCCGGCTCCGGCCACATCGCCGGCGTGGTCAACCCGCCCGCCTCCGGCAAATACCAGCACTGGACCGACGGCAAGCCGGAGGGCGAGTTCGACGACTGGCTGAAGGGCGCGAAGGAGAACCCGGGCTCATGGTGGCCGCACTGGCAGGCCTGGATCGAAAGGCAGGAATCGAGCCGCGTCCCGGCCCGCAAGCCGGGCGGGAAGACCCCCGTGCTCGGCCCCGCGCCGGGGGACTACGTCAAGGTGCGTGTCTGAAATGCGATAACCGCCAGAATTCGTCTGGACATAATTCGTGATAGGCTTGACAGTGTCCAAAGGGTGACAGGAGAGGGTTTCCCGCGCAATTTGCGCACTGATTTGGCGGCTCGCCGCCGGACGGTGCATTTCGCATGCGGCCAGCCGCGCAGTCGGCGGCCGCACCGTCGACCAGGAAGACCCGGCACGCCGGGCGCATGCGAAGACAAGCAGGGGACAGTCGAATTGAGGCAGCAGGGCGCGTCGGCGAGAGTTTCGGGCCATCTGGCGCTCGCCGCCGTTTCGGCCGTGTTGCTGGCTTCCTGTTCGACGACCTCCGAGCCGATGCTGGCCGTCGCGCTGCAGCCGCCTGCGCCCTCGCTCGCCGCCGCCGGCCCAGCGGCCGCCACCACTGACCAGGCCGGGGCCGCGACGGGGACCGACGCGATCGCCGGCGCGCAGGCGACCACCGCCTATTCCTTCGTCGGCGACGGCGACCCGGTTCTGCCGCAGAAGGTCGCGGCCGTGCCGACTCCCGCCCCCGCCGCGATGCAGGTCGCCTATGCCGCCCCCGCGACGGGCGACAGGCTCACCCAATCGCAGATCGACGCCGTCATCGAGCGCATCGCCGGCCCTGCCGAGCCCGCCGCGCAGGCGGCGCAAGCCGACGCCCAGCCGGCGGCGGCGCCCGAGCCCGCCCCTGCCCCGCAGAAGAAGCGCGGCTT
>ERZ778021.3267-NODE-3267-length-12119-cov-6.227702_pt1 | contig 12119 bp, 8 predicted proteins | sample MGYA00375751_ERZ778021 | MGnify/ENA primary metagenome ERZ778021 (study PRJEB29350, sample SAMN05389814) | bioreactor metagenome | isolation source: Thiocyanate stock bioreactor | place: South Africa: University of Cape Town | collected 2013-08-29 ... | reverse complement strand
CCCGCCACCTTCAGCCGCAGCTACAGCCCCACCACGGGCCGCCTGGGTGTGGTGTGGGACATTGCGCCCGGCGCCAACCTGTATGCGCAGGCCTCCAACGCGGCCGACCCCCCATCGGGCTCGCTGGCATCGGCCTCGTTTGCCGACGTGCGCAACAACAGTGAGCTGACCACGGGCCGCCAGGTTGAGGTTGGCAGCAAGTTCGACTTCTGGGACGGCAAGGGCAGCGCCACGGTGGCGGCGTTTGACATCCGCCGCAAGAACATCGCATCGCAAGATCCGTCCAACCCCAACCTCACGGTGCTGGTGGGCGAGCAGTCGTCCAAGGGCATCGAGCTGTCGGCAGGCATCCGCCCCACGGCGCAGTGGCAGCTGCAGGGCAACCTGTCGCTGATCCGTGCGCGGTATGAAAACTTTGTGCAGAGCGGCATCTCGCGCGCGGGCAACGTGCCGCAACTGGTGCCGCAGCGGGTGGCCAACCTCTGGGCCTCGTACGCGATCACGCCCACCGTCACCGCCAGCGCGGGTGTGCGCCATGTGGGCAAGGTGTATGGCAATGCGGCCAACACCAAGTTCTGGCCGTCGTACACGCTGCTGGACCTGGGCCTGGCCTGGAAGGTCAACAAGACCACCACCCTCACCACCCGCGTGCGCAACGCCACCGACCGCATCTACGCGGCCGAGACGCGCGACCAGGTTTACCTGGGCGCACCACGCACGCTGGACGTGACGCTGCACACCGCGTTCTGATCGACCACCGGCCGGAGCTTGTTGCCAATGACACACGCCAAACGCTGGCTGTACCTCGTCCACCGCTGGCTGGGCGTGCTGCTGTGCGCCTTCTTCGCCATGTGGTTCCTCTCAGGCGTGGTGATGATGTACGTGGGCTACCCCAAGCTCACGCAGGCCGAGCGGCTGGCCCACCTGCCGCCGCTGCGCAGCGCAACGCTGGGCACAGAGCCTCTGTTGGAGCCCGCTGACGCCTTGGCGCGCGCAGGCCTGACAGGCCCGCTCCAGGACCTGAGGCTCGCTGCGGCCAGCGGCGGCCGCGCGGTGTACCTGGTGGTTCCCGCCGCCCCTGCCGGAGACGCCGTACCACGCCCGCGCAGGGCGCCAGCGCCTGCGGTCATCGACGCCCTCACAGGCGAACGGTTGCAGCGCGTAGACGCCGAGCACGCCCTCGCTTCGGCCCGCGCCTTCGCGCAGGAGCCCGGCGCACGGATCGCACACCTGGGCACGATCGACGAAGACGCCTTCACCCACTCGCGTGCGCTCGACGTACACCGCCCCCTGCACCGCCTGCACCTGGGCGACAGCGCGGGCACCGTGGTCTATGTGTCGAGCACCACGGGCGAGGTGGTGCGCGATGCACCGCTGCAGGAGCGCGCCTGGAACTACGCAGGCGCCTGGATCCACTGGCTCTACCCCTTCCGGGGCAATATCTTCAATGGCTACTGGACGGACATCGTCAACTGGCTGTCCATTGCGGGCATCGTGCTCACGCTGACGGGCACCGTGGTTGGCATGCTGCGCTGGCGCTTCCAGGGCCGGTACAAGACCGGTTCGCGCACGCCCTACCGGGGTTTCATGATGCGCTGGCACCATGTGTTCGGGCTGGTGTTTGCGCTGATCACATTCACCTGGATCTTCAGCGGCCTCATGTCCATGAACCCATGGAAGATTTTTGACAGCGGCGCCGCGCCACTGCGCCAGCAGGCCATGAACGGCGGCCCGCTGGTGTTGCCCCCGCAAGCCGCCGCCGTGCAGGCTTTGCTGTCAGGCGTTTCGCCGAACACGCGGGAGCTGCGCTGGGTGCAAAGCGCGGGCCACCCGCTGGTACTTGCGTACAGCCCTACCGGCGCCCCCGCGCTGCTCGACGCGACCACTGCCGCACCCCACCAGTGGCCCCCAGGCGCGGTCGCCGAGGCCGCAGCGCGCCTGCTGCCCCACGCCGTGGTGCGCACCGAAACGCTGACCGCCTACGACCTGCACTACTACGATCGCGCCACCCACACCATGACGGGCGGAGGCGACAAGCCCCTGCCCGCGCTGCGCCTGGTGTTTGACGACCCCCATGCTACCTGGGTCCACATCGACCCCCACACCGGCGCCGTACTCGGCCGCACCGACAGCTATCGCCGTACCAGCCGCTGGCTGTTCTCCATGCTGCACAGCTGGGACTGGCTGCCGCTGCTGGAGCGGCGCCCGCTGTGGGACATCGTTCTCATTGTGCTGAGCCTGTGTGGTGCGGTGCTGAGCGCAACGGGGGTTGTCATTGGATTGCGGCGGCTGGGCGCCAAGTTCGCATTCGTAGCGGGCCGAGCGGCGCAGCTTGCCGGACAGGGCCGCCGCAGGCGCGCCCGTGTCTTGCCTACGACAGGTGGCTGAGCCGTCATTTTTTGTTTGATACTTTTTGTTTCAAACAACTACACTGGGCTTCACCCACCGCACGTCCATCCCGGGCGTGCGGGGGCTCCATCCCTCGCAGAGATTTTCCCCATGCAACTGATCCGCACCATCACTGGCGCCGCCCTCCTGTTGGCCGCTGGCACTTCGGCCTGGGCCGCCACCGACTACAACCGCCCACCTGCAGGCGACGCGCAATACCGGCAGTGCCTGAGCTACTCTGCCACCGTCTACGAGGGTGGCAACGAGCCCAGCCCCATCAAGGGCCAAACCAAGGCCCAGGCCTGGTGCACCTGCATGTGGAACGAAACGCCCGAAGATTTCAAGGGCAACCTCGTGAAGTTCGCCGAAACCCGCAAGGGCAAGGAAACCAACAAGCTGTGCGAGAAGCATTCGGACTGGAGCGAATAAGCGCCACGGTGCAATAGACCGGTTGGCGGTTTCCCACGACAGCTGAAGTGCCCCCATGTTCGCCCAAGCTGTTGGGTTTCAATCAGTCTGCCAACCTGCAGGCCATCAAGGCACAAGACGAAATGATGGGTTCGCTGCTCGACGTGAAGGCCTGAGCCAGCAGTGTGCAGTCAGGCGGAATTCCTTCGGCGCTCACCCGGCACCCACAGTTCGCGCCCTTGCGTCCTACCTGCCCGCCGTAAAAGTCTGTAACCCGCGCAGCCCACCTCCTGCGTTTCCCGCGCGCAGGGCGCTCCTGATTCAGTAGCTGTTTGCGCAATCCCCACGTCGCTTGCAGCCATATTCATTTCATCCCCCACGGCTCCCACTGGCCTGCCCTATGTAGGGGTCATTCCTAGCTAGGAACACTCCTAGCTAGGAGCCTTCCCAGTTTCGCGCGCTGCGGCCTGTAGGCACAGTCGCGCGCCATGCAAGTCGCACCCTCAGCCTCCACCTACGCTCCCGCCCCTGGCGATCTGGCCAGCCCGCCCGCTCCTGGCAGTGCATTCAACAGCTATACAGACCAGCCCCAGGACAACGCCAGCGCCTTCACCGACAGCGGCCCAGGCGGCTACGCCCAGCCCGATCCTCAGAGCCCCCAGGCTGACCCCACCCTAGCCAGCACCTCCCTCTTCGCCCCCACCGACCAAACCCCCAGCACCACACTGGCCCTGATGGTGCAGGCACAGACCAAACCTCTGCTGGTCACCCCTGAGAACGCAGCAGGCCTGCGCATCGACCTGGTGAGCACCAAGCCCCTCACGGTCACCCCGGAGAACGCAGCAGGCCTCGGTATCGACCTTGCTCACACCAAACCCCTGCAGATCACCCCCGAGAACCCAGCTACTGGCACTGCCGACGCCCAGGCAGCAGCCCCCAACGCCAGCCCCACCGAGATCGCCGCCCTGGAGCTGCTGCTGGCCGAGCCCGCCAACCAGGAGATAGTGGCCCAGTTCGGCCCGCCCCTGCGCCCCCTGAACACCGACACCGACGTTGGCCAAGGCATCCTTGCGCGCTTTGGCCCCGACCTGGGCGCCCGGCTGACCCAGCTGCAAGAGGCGCACAACGCCGTGCGCGACCAATTCCTGCAGGCCCTGGACCACGCCCAGCAAGACCCCGGCCCCGAGGTGGCAGGTAGCGAGCTGATGGCACGCCGCTACAGCGGGGGAGATGCCGAGAACGTGACCGAGCAGACGCTCTACAGCGTCACTCATCCGCCCAGCGCCAATCAGGCCAGCGACCTCCAGGCCATTGAGACCCAGGCGCTCGCCGCTGGCGGGCAACACCAGACCCTTTGGCGCCTGAGCGACCCCGCCGAATTCGCCAAGGCCTACGCCAGCGGCGACAGCCCCGCGCAAAGAGCCTTTGCCCAACTGCACGGCAAAGAGCCCCTGCAATGGCATGCCGCTGTACAGCACGGCGAAACCGATGCGGGCCCGGACATCACCCCTGCCTACTACGGCCTGGGCGAGAGCCAGCTGGTGCTCGGCGGCCCCACCGTCACAGAAAACGGAAACCCCGGGCCCTGGGCAGCCAGCACCTGGCAGACCACCCAGCTCACCCCCGAACAGAACCGGGATCTGATCAACAACGAATACCTGTGGTTTGACCCCGTCAACGGCTGGAGCACGGACCTGGCCAACAACATCCGGCAAAGCACCAGCTTCCTGGACAAAGCGCTGCCCATGGTGTTTGCAGGCGTCATGACCTTCGCCACCGCAGGCGCCTTTGGCATTACCGCCGCCAGCGCCAGCACCAGCCTGGGCCAAAGCATGGCGCTGGGCGCCATCAGCAGCGCCACCATGCAGCTGACCACCGGAGGCAAGATCGACCTGGGCGACCTGCTGCGCTCGGCACTGATCGCCGGAGTGAGCTTTGGGGTGATGAACGCCACAGGCATGAACGAGCTGCTGCAAGGCGGCGATCTGGCTACGCGCAGCCTGGGGCACCTGGGCAAGGCGGGCCTGCAGGGTGTGCTGCAAGAAGCCACGGGGGGCAAGTTCAAGGACGGCCTGACCAACAGCCTGCTGGCCAGCGTGGCGGGAGAAGTGGGCAAGAGCCTGGAGGTGCAGATCGCCGAGCTCAGCAAGAACGAAGGCCTGAGCGTGCAAGAAGCCAGCATGCTGCGCCTGATTGGCCGGGCGGCCAGCAGCGCAGTGAAGGTTGCGGGCAGCAATGACCCGGCAGCGGGGTTTGCGAGTGACTTCCTGGGCGGAGTGCTGGGCGAAGAGCTGCGGGGCGCACAAGGAAAGGGGCAAAGCCAAAGCCAGAACCCAAGCCAGGCAGGGAATGAGGGACAACCAGGAGACAGGCCCTCCAGCGACTGGGTGAGGAACCTGGGGGCCAGTGAGGTGGATGCACAGGGGCTGGGCCTGCGGCCAGGGCTCGGGGGACTGGGCGTGCGGGTTTCAGACGAAGTCCTGTCTGGCTGGAGTGACGAGATCGATGGCGGCATCGCCCTGAACGGCAGCATGGCCCCCGAAGCGCAAGCGATCACTGAAGCAGTGGTCGGCAAGGGCCAAGGCCCGCTGGCAGCACTGGAGGCAGCGGGGCTGGACAAGCAGCAGCAGATAGCGGCCTACGGTCAGTTGCTGGCTAGCGGTCAGATACAGCTCAACGCGCAGGGCGTGCCCATCGTGCAGCCGGGGCAGGTGCTGCAGTTTGATCTGTCGGATACAGGCGCGGCGCAGCTGGGCGGCCGGGCCATTGCGCAGGAGAGTGCGGGGCGGGCGCAGCGGGAGGCGCTGGCCCAGCAAGCCAGAGAGGCGCGCCAACAAGGCATGAGCCCCGAGCAGGCTGCTGATATCTATACCCAGTACGGTGGGCGCTCCTCCAGTTACGCAGGTTTGACACCCACCTGGAGCGGCCGCATGGTTGACGTGCCAGGGGGTGGAGTGGATGCCCTGGGCAACCCCACCGGCATGCCCGAGCAGGTCTGGGTCAGCGACAAACCGTCGAGCAGTTGGTCGAGCGTAGGCAACGCAATTCAAACCGGCGCCATGCTGATTGACGGAGCCGTGCAGCTGGGGGTGAACGGAGTCGTCAACGGCATGTGGGCTCGCCCGGCCAGCGGACTGGCGGCACTGCCCGCATTGGTCATCAACGGCACAGAAGCCTACACCGCCATCCAGGCAGACCTGCAAGAGCGCATGAGCCTGCAAAGCAACAATCCTGGGGCCATCGCCATCCAGCAAAGCCTGGGCCAGATGCTGCAGCCCGTGGGACAAACCCTGGACCAGCTGAGAACCGCCAGCGAGAACCGGTTCGGTGATGGTTGGACGACGGCAGGCTTCACGGCTGCGCAAGCAGCGTTGGAGGTGGGCGGGTTCTTGGGCGGCGTAGCGGCCATCCCTGGAGGTCGGGCTGCACTGTTCGGGCTGGGGGACAGCATCCAAGGGGGATTGAATACACTGGTGGATGCCATGCCGGTGGGCTCTGGGGATGCTGCGCGTTGGCGGTTGACGTCGCAGGTGGGGGCTGTGGGGGATTTGGAGGGAACGAGTGCTAGGGTGAGCAATAGTGAAAATGCTCTTCCTGAGGGCTTAGCGTACCGCACCGATTTGCCAGAGCATTTGACGGGACCAGATGGATTCACAAAGTCAGGCCAACTGTCTGGCACTCATAACCTCTACAACGCGACAGCGGCCCTCGATGCGAAGGGAGCAACCTACACGCTCAAACAGACGGGCACCGAAGGAATTTTGGAGTTGTCTTACAGCTACACGAAACCCACATCAGGCAAGATAATCGCAGGCAGCAAGACGGTGTATGACCCGTCTAAGTTCTCTAACCAGACATTGCTCAATTACTCGCTGAGTGCAGGTCAAAAGGGCTGGACTCAATATCTGGCGAATCCGAACTTTACTAGCGTAGATGTAACCCACGGCGGCATAAATTTCAGGGTGTACATTAATGTCGACGAATACGGCAACCGATACGTCGGAAATGTTCATCCAATAAATTAAGACATATGGAATACTTCAACACAGCCTTCGGAGGCTTCGCACCTCATCAAGACAAAGACGGTGCGGTCAAATTCGCATTGAACGCCATTCTTATGGACAATCGTGTGCAGGAGCTTTCGGAGCTTGTCGTCGATGGCAATCCATTAGGTGGTATCGAGGGCGAGCCTGGATGGATTTTGGAACGCCGTGACGTTGCCGACGACAACAAAATAGCCTACCTCAATTGGCCGAAGGGTGCTCGTTTCATGGCTAGCGTGGACGAGCAGGTTTTCAGACTCCAGCACTCTCAGTGCTTTATGAGCCGCGATGCATTCATTAAGTACCTCATGCCAGCGATTGACGCCTACATTAGTGCAGATCCTTCGAGGGCCACAGCTCCTGCTGTGATTGCACTTCGCAAGGCGATCGCATAGGTGTCGCATCCCGGACGACAATCCACCAAATTCAAGCTACAGCATCTCTCCTAACCATTGATTTTAATGGATTTTTTGCAAAATCTCTCTTGACAAAGAAGCACCATTGCAAGAAAACTCAGGATTAACCCTTGGATTCAATAGCACTGCCCTTGCGCAACTGCTTGGCGATCTGAGCCAGCACATCCACAGCGATGCCTTCGCCCAAGCCGCACGGCTGGCTCAATACCCCAGCGCTTTCACGCGCAGCCGCCAACTGCCCTTGCCACACCTTGTAGGGGCCTTGGTCAGTCGGCACAGCTCATCACAGCAGGTCATGCGCGACGGCTTCTTTGCAAGCCTGGGCACTGATGATGGGACTGGTCTCGGACATGTGCGCGGTGTCTCTGATCGCGCCTTTGCCAAGGCCCGCAATCACCTCGATTGGAATGCCCTGCCCGAGCTCAATGCGCGCTTGCTCGCGGCTGCTCGTGCCTTTGTACCCCGCTGTCACGGGCAGCGTGTGGTGGCCGCAGATGCCAGCCTGTTCATGCCCGCCCTTCGTGCCGGCCATCAGGCGCGGCTGGTCAAGGTGGACCAGCGTCTGTTTGCCCGGAGCCTGCCCAGCGCTGAGCTTTGCTTGAATGCGCGGGTGTACGGTGCACAGGTGCGAGAGCGGCAGATGTTGTTTGAATCCTTGGAGCAACCGGGGCTTCGGATTTGCTGGTACTGGACCGGGGCTACCCCGCCAGCTGGCTGGTCGCGCATTTGGAGGAGCAGGGTATCGGCTTTTGCATTCGCTGCGACAAGGCCAATGGCAGGGTGGCGATGCAGGAGTTCTTGCAAAGCCAGCACGATGAGCCCATCGTGCAACTGAGGGCGCCCAGTACGCAGGATGCCAAGGACTACGAGTGCTCGGGGGCTGCGCCCTGGGTACGTTTGGTGCACTGCATCTCCAGCACCGGGCAGGTGCGGGTGATGGCGACGAACCTGCCAGCGCAGGACTTCCCGGCATCGGTGTTTGCAGAGTTATATCACCAATGCTGGCGCATCGAAGATGCGTTCAAGCGGCGTTCAAGATCGAATGTGTTTCAGGTGCTGACGCAGCAGGCGCTGCTGGTGGATGTGGCGGCTAAGGTGTTGGCGGACAACCTGGCAGCACTGGTGTGCGCGGCGGCGCAGACTGAAAACAATCTGCAGCCCGAGGATTGGGTGTGCAATCGCGCGCATGCGGAGGCCGTGATGCAGCGCTGGTTGCCGCTTGCGCTGCTGCTCCTACGGGGCGACCTGCAGGGCCGCAGGAGCCGATTTCCCATGCCGTTGGCCTGCTGGGCAAGAACTTGGTGCGCCGCAGTTCCGGGCCGATCTCAGCCCAGACCTGCGCGGCATGTGAAGCCGCATCCGCATATGGCTTACAAGGGATGGTGGGGGCTCAAGTTCGGTGGATTGAGGGCATTGCGGGGATGGCGCGGCCGGGCGTGCATTTGCATGTACCCAGCCCAGCTCACACCTCTATCCATAGCAGGTCTCTGTCCTTTTAGGTTCACTCAGGTTCATGCATTGGGGCTAGCAGCGCAATGGGCCCAACTTGTGCAACAAAGCCCCCATGAATTGCAATCAAAAGAAACATTCTTTTCACACTTCCCCAGTGTGCAGTAACACCTGCTGTTGCGTGCGCGCGAAACCACGGCTCAGCGCCGCCAGCGGCTTGCTTTAATCCCGCGCTGGGCTGCCCTGCCAGGTTGGACTGGTGGGCATCAGGGAGGGGCAGCCTTTCTACAACCTCTGGATCAAATACTGTTCATGAATAAATACCAAGTAACCCCTTTGGCTCTGGCAACCCTGCTGGCTTGCGCACCGGCCTGGGCGCAATCGAATGTGACGATTTATGGCGCTGTGGATGTAGCTGTGGGTAAAACATATCAAGTAGACAGTACCCAAGTGAAGCCGGGCAGGATCGGCCTACAAAGTTCTTCCATGGTGAATCTCCAAGACAGCTTTGTAGGTTTCAAAGGGGTGGAAGACTTGGGTGGCGGGCTGCAAGCGGGCTTTCAGCTGGAGCAAGGCTTAGATGCGTCCAGTGGCGCAACCGACCCTGCAGGCGCGTTTGCTCGCAACTCCAGCGTTTGGATAGGTGATAGCTGGGGCCGCATAAAACTAGGTCGAGCCACTACGCCCAGCTATAACGCTATGGCATCCTGGGATTTGATGGGCGCAGGAAATAATTCCATTGCATTTCGACTTTTCGGCGCTGTGGGCGCTGGCATGCGCCAATCCAATCAGATCAGTTACCGTACGCCGCAATTGGGTGGTCTTCTGCTGGAGGCCGCCTATGTGCCGAAGGACAACGATCTGCTCAATGGTGCCAACCGCAGTAAGGTGGACCTCGGCGCTACTTACAGAACAGGCCCCCTGACTATGGGCGCCGCCTATAACAAGGCAAGTTATCAGAAAGCCAATTTTGCCTTTGGCGCCAAATACCAATATCAAAATCTTGCATTTTCAGGCGGATACTTTCAGTCGCGCAATGGACGATATTACGACCCTTCCACCCTACTTAGCGTGGCCAATGCTATTTTTTCATCCAGTGGCATTACTGTGGGCGCCAAGGCCACCTGGAATCAATTCTCAGCAGGTATTGATATAGCCCGCGAAACCAAGGCTGAGTACACCATTGGCAATGCACGGTTTGGACGCAAAAAATACACCAACGCGACTATCAACGGTACATACGCCTTATCAAAGCGAACGCAAACCTACATCAACTACATGCGTGAAGGCACTCTTAACAACTACAGTATTGGAGTTAATCATAGCTTCTAAAAAATACAAATATCCGGTGCGAAAATATACTTGAAATAACCTTTTTCACTAATGTTCATCGGCCATAGTGATGCACTGACCCCACCTGTCACTCCTACTCCCACCGACGGGCCCGCGCAGCCCCCCGCTGCGCCCGAGGCTCCGGTGCAGGCCCCCACACCCAGTGAGCCTCCCGCACCGGTGGATCCTCACCTGCCGCCAGCCTCCGACCAGCCGCCCCCTGCTCCGGCAGAGGGCCCCAGTGCGGACCCTGCACACAACCCCACTCCAGCCCAACAGCCCGGTGAGGCCAGCCCCACGGATGGGCCCAACGGCTCAACCAACACCGGCAGCAGCCCACCCGGCACACACCCTGGGCTAGACAGCAGTGGGGAATCCAGTCCGGGGGGCTCCGGAGCTGGCGGTACCGGCAGTGTTGGCCCTGGTGGCGGGGGACTGCAGCCTGTGGGCGGGCTGAGCACTAACGTCGGCGGTAGCGGCGGTGGGAGCCCGGGAAACTGGGCAACCCACAGCGGTGCAGGACAGGTGCAGGGCGGCGGCCAGGCGTACTCGGCCGCGGGTACGCCACAGAGTGGTGGCGCATCTCAGCCCACGGCCAGTGGCACGGGCGTGCCGCCTGGCGGCTATGGTTTTGGAGGAGGGAGTGCCCAGCGGGGCGGTGCGCAGGGTGGCCAACCCCCTGTTGGAGCGCCGCCGGGGGCGCTGGCACCGGCCACCACGCTGGCTGGCACGGTTGTGACGATTTCAGGCGCTGGCACCAGCTGGGGTGCTGGTTCTGCCGTACACAACGGCAGCGCCATGGGAGGCCAAAACTACGGCGCTGCGCCATGGCAGGGCGCGGCGACCGGCGGCGGGCTGCGGACTGAAGGGACGAGTACGGGCGGGGGTTTACCGCGCCCGCCTGGCACCAGCCCGGCAGCAACGCAGGTGGGCATTGCCAACCCTCGGGCTGATGCAGCTGCGCAGTCTTTGGCACAAGGCAATGGGTTCGCTGCTGCCAAAAGCACGCCTGCCAGCGCAGGACAAACACCTGCGGCGGTGCAGGCCGCGCAGGCAGCACAGAGCGCACAGGCTGCAACTGTGGGACCGGCGCCGCAGACGGAAGGCCGCAAACAGACACCCCCCCAGCCACGCACGGAGGCCCGTGAGGGTGCGGCGCCATCAGGGAGCATGGCGGGGCGCGCCGGTGCGCAGCCTGCAGTGGCGCAGGCGCAAGCTGCCCTGGCCCAGGCATTGGGGCGCACTCTGGCAGGACAAATGACGGCGGGGGCAGCTGCGGTGGCGCTGGCGCAGGCACAGTGGGCGTTGCGGGCTGCGCGCTTGGGCGAGAGCCCTGCGGGGGGCATTGCGGGAATGGCGCGGCCGGGCGCAGGAGCCGCCGCAACAAGGGCTACGGCGCGCGGGCCTGAATTCGCCCCGCGCGGTGTGCGGCCCGATGGGCTGGCGCTGGGGCCACGCGGCCGCGCTGAGGGGCCTGTGGCAGCTGTCACAGGCGCAGACGCCAAAGGTTCGGTAGCAACGGGGGCCGCAGGCGTGCGTGAGGAGCGGGGGCTTGGCAAGCCACTGCTCGCGGGCGAACCGACGGAGATGCCGCATGCCCTGGCAATGGCTTTAGCGCTGGCACCGAAGGTTCGGCAGCGGGTGTCGCAGGACCGGGTGGAGCGGGTGGAACGCGACATGCCACGCAACGCTGCGCCGGAGCTGGAGGACGAAGATTTCTGGGATGCCTGGAGCGATACCGATGAGGACGCGCAGGAGGAGCCCGGTGAGGCGCCAGGGCTGGAGGACATGAGCCGAGAAGCCGCTGCCCAGCACTACCGAGCGCTGCGGGTGTGGCTGGAGGCCAATGCGCAGCAGGCATTGTTGCGGGAGCTGGAGGCGGGTCGCTGTGTGTTGGTGCTGGCTCCGCCCGATGTGTCGCACATGCGCCTGTGGGGGCATGTACTGCGCCCGGATGCGGTGCGTCCGGGGCGGGCTGCTGGCGTAGCAGGGCAAGCCTGGCCGCTGGTGGCGCGCTGGACGGCCACGATGCCTGCCGATACGCAGTGGCGGGTGTGGCGCTTGCGCCAAGACGTGGATGCTG
>ERZ778021.3266-NODE-3266-length-12122-cov-7.030579_pt1 | contig 12122 bp, 12 predicted proteins | sample MGYA00375751_ERZ778021 | MGnify/ENA primary metagenome ERZ778021 (study PRJEB29350, sample SAMN05389814) | bioreactor metagenome | isolation source: Thiocyanate stock bioreactor | place: South Africa: University of Cape Town | collected 2013-08-29 ... | reverse complement strand
CCAGGTCGCGCTCCAGGCCGGCCAGGGTCTGGCCCGGCAGCGCGTACATGATGTCCAGGTTGAAGGTCTCGAACGCCTGCGCTGCCTCCTGCACGGCCGCCAGCGCCTGTGCACGGTCGTGCACGCGGCCCAGGGCCTTCAGGTGCCCGTCGTCAAAGCTCTGTACGCCAATGGACAGGCGCGTCACCCCGGCGCCGCGGAAGGCGCGAAAACGCTCCTTCTCGAACGTGCCAGGGTTGGCCTCGAGCGTGATCTCGCAGTCGGCCTCGACGCGCAGGCGCGCGCGGATGTCCGACAGCAGCCGGTCGATGCCATCGGGCGAGAACAGGCTGGGCGTTCCACCGCCGATGAAGATGCTGTGCACGGTGCGGCCCCACACCAGCGGCAGCGCGGCTTCGAGGTCGGCCACCAGTGCGTCGATGTAGCGCTGCTCGGGCAGTTCGCCCGCCTTCATCTCGTGCGAGTTGAAGTCGCAGTACGGGCACTTGCGCAAGCACCAGGGCAGGTGCACGTACAGCGACAGCGGCGGCAGGCTCTGCAGTTGCAGCAGCCCGGGGCGCATGTAGTGCTGGATGTCGCGGGGAGAAGTCATTGCGCTCTTGAAAAAATAGCGGCTAGCGCTTTATCAGCAAGGCTTTCGATGCGAAAACCATCGCAATCCCACGATAGAAAAGCGCCACAAGCTCTCATTTTGATAGCCAATGCTCGCGCATCAGCACCAGCATCTGCTGTGCGGCGCGGCCACGGTGGCTGTGCGCGTTCTTCACCTCGGTGGGCAGTTCAGCGAAGGTCTTGCCGAATTCGGGGATGAACATCACCGGATCGAAGCCAAAGCCGCCGCTGCCACGGCGCTCGGTCGCAATCTCGCCCTTGACGCGGCCCACGGCGATGAGCGGCTCGGGGTCTTGCGGGCTGCGCACGGCGACCAGCGTACTGACCATGGCGGCGCGGCGGTCGGCGATGCCCTGCATTTGCTCCAGCAGTGCGCGCACGTTGGTGTCGTCGCCCTTGTCGTAGCCAAACTGGGTGGCGTAATACGCCGTCTGCACGCCCGGCAAGCCGCCGAAGGCGTGCACGCACAGACCCGCGTCGTCCGCCAGCGCGGGCAGGCCCGTGTGCGCAGCGGCGAAGCGCGCCTTGGCCAAGGCGTTTTCGACAAAGGTGCAATGCGGCTCCTCGGCCTCGCCCACGCCCAGATCGGCCTGGCGCACCAGCTCCACGCCCAGCGGCGCCAGCATGGCCTGCAGCTCGGCGAGCTTGCCGCGGTTGTTCGATGCCAAAACGATTTTCATAGTCAAATCGGACGCCAGCGCCCGTCCACCAAGCGCTGGGAGCTATCAGTTCGAGAGTGCCTGGCGCTGCAGCGCCACCAGTTCGCCAATGCCTTTTTCGGCCAGCGCAAGCAGCTGGTCCATCTCGGCACGCGTGAAGGCCACGCCCTCGGCCGTACCCTGCACTTCCACGTAGTGGCCGGCGCCGGTCATGACAACGTTCATGTCGGTGTCGCAATCGACGTCCTCGACGTATTCCAGGTCGAGCAGCGGCGTGCCCTGCACGATGCCCACCGACACCGCCGCCACGGGCGCGGTGATGGGCGAGGCGGCGATCTTGCCGGCCGCAAGCAAGCCGTTGACCGCGTCCTGCGCCGCCACGAAGGCGCCGGTGATGGCCGCGGTGCGCGTGCCACCGTCGGCCTGGATGACGTCGCAGTCGAGCTGGATGGTGCGCTCGCCGAGCGCCTTGAGGTCGAACACCGCGCGCAGGCTGCGGCCGATGAGGCGCTGGATCTCCTGCGTGCGCCCGCTTTGCTTGCCGCGTGCGGCCTCGCGGTCGCTGCGCGTGTGGGTGGAGCGCGGCAGCATGCCGTACTCGGCGGTGACCCAGCCTTCGCCGCTGCCGCGTTTGTGCGGCGGCACCTTTTCCTCGACCGAGGCAGTGCACAGCACTTTGGTGTTGCCGAACTCGATGAGCACCGAGCCCTCGGCATGGATGGTGTAGCCGCGCGTGATGCGCACGGCGCGCAACTGGTCGGCGGCGCGCTGGCCGCTGCGTTCAAACGTCATGGAGAAGATTCCTTTTCGGGGAGGCGTGGCGCGCTGTGCGCTCACGCTTTTTTGGCGGCGGAGCGGCGAATGGCTTCGTTGATCTCGGCGATGGAGCGCTCGATCGCCGCATCGTCGAGGTCGTCGACCAGCGCATCGAGCGGCCCCGACTGGATGGTGGACTCGAAGGCGTCGTCGTCGATGCCCTCGGTGGAAATGCCCTGGGTGGACTCGAAGGCGTCGGGCGTCTCCCACTCCATGGCGACGACGGTGACGTTGTCGCTGGTGCTGCCGGCCTTGCGCAGCGCGTCTTCCACCAGGTCGGGCACGGCCTGGGCCACGGCCTGGCGGCCCAGCTCGCGCGTGATGGTTTCGTCGTCCAGGCTGCCCCACAGGCCGTCGGAGCACAGCAGGATGCGGTCGCCCTGCTCCAGCGTCACCGGGCCGGTGATGTCGAAGATGGGCTTGGACGGCGAGCCCAGGCAGGTGAACAGCACGTTGCGGTTGACGCGCTCCAGGCCGGGGGTGATGGCCATGTTGCGCAGCTCCAGGTACGAGTGGTCGCGCGTGCGCGAGAGCAGCGCGCCGTCGCGCACCATGTACAGGCGCGAGTCGCCGCAGTGGATCCACTGCGCGCGCCCGTCCTGCACCACGGCGGCCACCAGCGTGGTGCGCGGCGTGTCGAGCATGCCCTTGTCGATGGCGTGGCGCAGGATCTGGTGGTGCGCCGCCAGCAAGGCCTCGGAGAGAAACTCGCGCACGTCGTCGAGCTTGGGCTTGGCCATGCGCTGGAACATCGCCGAGATGGTCTGCAGCGCGATCTGCGCCGCCACCTCGCCCTGCGGGTGCCCGCCCATGCCGTCGGCCAGCGCGAACAGGCCCGACTCGCGCGTGTAGCAGTAGCCCATGCGGTCTTCGTTCTTCTCGCGGCCGCCGCGGCGGCTGACCTGGAATACGGAGAACTTCATTTCGGCTTCACACCGAGATCGGTGGCCTCGCCGAGTTTTTGCACGTTCTTCTTGGCGTCGGAGACCAGGGTGTCGAGCTGCAGGCGCATTTTTTCAGCCACCGTGAGTTTGGTGTAGCGGCGCTCGCCCTCGCGCGAAAGCTCTTTCTGCAGGGCGAACACGGATTGCGGGCGCGACAGCGGATCGAGCGCCATGCACCACTCGACCACCTCGATCAGGTTGTCGGAGTACACGCCGCGCAGCTTGGTCAGCGCCAGCGACAAGCGGTCTTTCTCGGTGCGCTGCGGCGCCTCGTTGGGCGGAAAGCCCTGCATGCAGGCATAGATGCAGGCGCCGATGGCGTAGATGTCGGTCCACGGGCCCATCGAGGCATCGCGCCGGTACATCTCGGGCGCAGCAAAGCCGGGCGTGTACATCGGGCGGATGAAGTTGCCCTCCTTGGACAGCACCTCACGCGCCGCGCCGAAGTCGATCATCACGGCACGGTTGTCGTCGGTGACGAAGATGTTGGCCGGCTTGATGTCGAGGTGCAGCATCTTGTGCTGGTGCACGATGCGCAGGCCGCGCAGCACCTCGTCGAACAGCGAGCGGATGGTGGACTCGCGGAACACCTTCTGCGTCTTGAGGTCGCGCGCGGTGATGATGAAGTCCTGCAGGGACGCGCCCTCCAGGTAGTTCATCACCATGTAGACGGTTTCGTTCTCGCGGAAGAAGTTGAGCACGCTCACCACCGAGGCGTGCGAGATCTGCGCGAGCGAGCGGCCTTCCTCGAAGAAACTCTTGAGGCCCAGGCGGTAGAGCGAGAGCTTTTCCGGCGGCACCTTGGGCGTCAGCTCGCCCGGCGCCCGCGTGGCCAGCGAGGCGGGCATGTACTCCTTGATGGCCACTTGCTGGCCCTCGCCGTCCACCGCCAGGTACACCACGCCAAACCCCCCGGCCGCCAGCCGACGCACCACGCGATAGCCACCAATCAGGGTGTCGGGAGGCAAAGGTGCGGGCTTGATCTTGGGCGACGACATACTTTCTGCGAAGAGACCTCGGGCGGGGGAGTGGAACCCGGATAATCGCCGGATCGCAAGCAACCATCGGAAAGTCCTATGCCAGTTTACAGCATGACCGGGTACGCCAGTGCCCAGCATGGCACCAGCGCGGAAGGCGCCCAGGCGCCTGCGGCGGCACACCGGCTGGGACTGGAAATCCGCTCCGTCAACAGCCGCTTCCTCGACCTCACGCTGCGCCTTCCCGACGAACTGCGGGCACTGGAGCCGCAGTTGCGCACATTGCTGACCACGCGGCTCAAGCGCGGCAAGGTGGAACTGCGCGCCGCCATCGAAAGCGAAGGCGGCGGCGCCCTGCCCACCCCCTCGCCCCAGTTGCTGCAGCGCCTGAACGGGCTGCAGGACACCGTGCAGGCCTGGCTGCCCCAGGCCGCACCGCTGAGCGTGGCCGACGCCCTGCGCCTGTGCGCCAACGCCAGCGCCGGCTCGGACCAGGACTGGAGCGGCATCGCCCCGCAGCTCGCCGAGCAGGCCCTGGGCGAATTGATCGCGGCACGCGAGCGCGAGGGCCAGCGCCTGGCCGCCATGCTGCAGGATCGCGTGGCGCAACTGCGCGCGCTCGCCAGCCAGGCCACGCCGCTGGTGCCCCGGCTCGTGGAGCAGCAACGCCAGCGCTTCATGGAGCGCTGGAAGGACGCCATGGCCCTGGCCGATGGCGCCGTGGCGCCGGAAGCAGCCCAGGATCGCGCCCTCACCGAAGCCACAGCCTTCGCCATCCGCATCGACGTGGCCGAGGAAATCACGCGCCTGCAGTCCCACCTCGACGAGATCGAGCGCCTGCTGGAAAAAGGCGGGGAAATCGGCAAGCGCCTGGACTTCCTGATTCAGGAACTGCACCGCGAAGCGAATACGCTGGGCTCGAAATCGGCAGCGCTCGACCTCACGCACATCAGCGTGGACATGAAGGTGCTGATCGAGCAGATGCGCGAGCAGGTGCAGAACATCGAGTGAAGCCCGGGCTTTCGCGCACTGCCGATCTGGGATAATCCCGTTTTGGCCATTGGAGTAAGGGCAGCATGGACTACCCTGGAAATCTGTTCGTCGTCTCTGCCCCCAGCGGGGCGGGCAAATCCACGCTGGTCAAGGCCCTGCTCGAACTGGACTCACAGGCCCACCGCTCCATCTCGCACACTACGCGCGCACCCCGAGGCCAGGAGAAGCACGGGAGGGAGTACTTTTTCGCTTCCGAGCAGGAGTTCGACACCATGGTGTCGGGCAACGCCTTCGTGGAGTGGGCCAATGTGCATGGCAATCGCTACGGAACTTCGAAAAAAGCCATCGAGGAACGCATCTCTCAGGGCGCGGACATCGTGCTGGAGATTGATTTCCAGGGCGCCCTGCAGATCAAGCAGGCGTTTGCCAATGCCGTTCTGGTGTTCATCCTTCCGCCGAGCTGGGAAGAATTGCGCTCCCGGCTGGAGCGGCGGGGCGAAGACTCGGCCGAAGTCATTGAGCAGCGCCTGCACAACGCGGCGCACGAGATGGCCCAAGTGGAGAAATTCGACTTCGTTATAATCAACGAAATGTTCGAGCGTGCGCTCTTCGACCTGAAGGCCATCGTGCACGCCCAGCGCCTCAAGTACGCGGCCCAGCGCCGCGCCCGTGCCAGCACGTTCGAGTCGCTCAATATCACCTGATTCTCTGGAGTATTTCCCATGGCACGCATCACCGTTGAAGACTGCCTGCAGCAGATCCCCAACCGCTTCCAGCTCGTGCTGGCCGCCACGTACCGTGCGCGCATGCTCAGCCAAGGCCACGCCCCCAAGATCGAAAGTCGCAACAAGCCCGCCGTGACCGCCCTGCGCGAGATTGCCCAAGGCAAGGTCGGCCTGGAAATGCTCAAGAAGGTTCCCGGCTGACACCCGCCGCACACCACGCTCCCTTGTGGGAAAGCACCGCCAAGCGGTGCTTTTTTTTGCCCCGGCCCTAACCGCCTCTCTCCGCGCTACATTAAGCCTATGAACGCGGCCATGCCTCCAGCCTCCCTCTCCCGTCCCGACCCAAGCCACACCCCGGCAGGCCCCACCGTTGCAGCCGCCAACGCGGCTGCAGCGAGCTTCGCCGCACTGACGGAAAACCTGGGCTATCTCGACGCCGCCAGCATCGAGCAGGTGCGGCAGGCTTACCGCTACGCTGACGCGGCCCACTTGGGACAACTGCGCAACAGCGGCGAACCCTATATCACCCACCCCATCGCGGTGGCGGCACAATGCGCGAGCTGGAAGCTTGATGCCCAAGCCCTCATGGCCGCACTGCTGCACGATGCCATGGAGGACTGCGGCGTCACCAAATCGGATCTGATCGACCGTTTTGGCGCGCCGGTGGCAGAGCTTGTTGACGGGCTCACCAAACTCGACAAGCTGCAGTTCAATACACGGGAAGAGAATCAGGCCGAGTCGTTTCGTAAGATGCTCCTGGCCATGGCACGCGACGTGCGGGTCATCCTCGTCAAGCTCGCCGACCGCTCGCACAACATGCGCACGCTGTCGGATATGCCACGCAGCAAGTGGGCGCGCATTTCCTCGGAAACCCTGGACATCTATGCCCCCATCGCGCACCGGCTGGGCCTCAACCAAACCTACCGCGAACTGCAGGACCTCGCCTTCCGCCACCTCCACCCGTGGCGCTATGCCACGCTCACCAAGGCAGTCAGCAAATCGCGCAACCGGCGACGCGACCTGATTCAGAAAGTGCAAGGTGAAGTCGATACCGCCTTTGCAAAGCTAGGCATGAAGGTTCGCTTGGCAGGGCGAGAAAAGACCCTGTACGCCATCTACCAGAAGATGAAGCTCAAGCACCTGAGCTTTGCCCAGGTAACGGACATCTACGGCTTCCGTGTCATCGTACCCACGGTCACCGACTGCTACACCGCGCTAGGCGTGCTGCACCAGATGTACAAGCCGGTTCCCGGCAAGTTCAAGGACCATATTGCGATCGCCAAACTCAATGGCTACCAATCGCTGCACACGACATTGGTAGGCCCCTCCGGCATCAACATCGAGTTCCAGATGCGCACGGAGGAAATGCACGTCGTCGCCGAGGCCGGCGTGGCGGCCCATTGGCTGTACAAGGCCCAGGACACGGGCAGCGGCGCCGCCGAACGGCTCGGCACCAAATGGCTGCAATCGCTGTTGGACATCCAGAACGAGACACGCGATGCCGCCGAGTTTTGGGACCACGTCAAGGTCGACCTGTTTCCCGACGCAGTGTATGTCTTCACGCCCAAGAGCCAGATCATGGCGCTGCCACGCGGCGCGACCGTGGTGGACTTCGCCTATGCCATCCACAGCAATGTCGGAGACCGCACCACCGCCGCACGCATCAACAACGAGCCGGTTCCGTTGCGCACCGAGCTCAACAACGGCGATGTGGTTGAAGTATTCACCGCACCAGAATCCACCCCCAACCCCGCATGGTTGGGATTCGTTCGCACGGGCCGCGCGCGCTCCAAGATTCGCCACTACCTGAAAACCATGGCGCAAAGCGAATCCGCGACCCTGGGCGAGAAGTTGCTGGCCCAGGCGCTGCGCGCCGAAGGCATGGACCAATTGCCCGGCAGCGAAGCAGACCACCAGCCTCTATGGGACAAGCTGCTGCGCTTCACAGGCAATCGCACACGCACAGAACTCATGACCGATATCGGCCTGGGCAAGCGAATTGCAAGCATTGTCGCCAAGCGGCTCATGGTGCTGCTCAGCGAGCATGGCCATCGCCCGAATGCCGTGCTAATGACCAAGGAGCGCTACACCTCCCACGAGAACCTTTCGCAAGGCGCGGTGACGCTGGATGGGAGCGAAAACGCTTCGGTCAAATACGCATCCTGCTGCCGCCCCGTGCCAGGCGACACCATCGTCGGATACCTCGGGCGCGGAGAAGGTTTGGTAGTACACCGTACGGAATGCAATGTGGCCAAACGGCTGCAACACAAGGACAGCGAACGCTTCATCGCTGTCGACTGGAGCGAAGACCCGACACGGGCATTTGAGACAGGCATCAAGGTCACGGTGCGCAACGGCAAGGGCGTGCTCGCGCGCATAGCCTCGGAACTGGCCACGTCCGAGGCCGACATCGTGCACGTGGACATGGACGACGAGACCGCCATGGACACGGTGGACTTGCGCTTCATTGTCGTAACCCGCGACCAGGCCCACCTTGAGAACGCACTGAAGAACTTGCGCCGCACGCAAGCCGTCCTTCGCGCGGAACGCATCCTGCCCCAGTAAGCCTCAGCCCCTGGGCGCTCCCTCCTTGGGAGGGTAGCGCACCGCCACAATCTCAAGGACGCGCAATCCACCCGGCGTCGGTAACTGCACTCCATCTCCTTCGCGCGCCTTCAGGAGCGCGCGTGCCACCGGAGAAATCCAACTGATCTGCCCTTGCGCGCTATCCGCTTCATCGATGCCCAGGATCGTCACCTCACGCTCGGTTTCGCCATCCTCCAGGTAGGTGACGGTAGCGCCAAAGAAGATCTGGTCACGCCCCGCGTGCAACGCCGGATCGACCACCTCGGCAATCTCCAGGCGCTTGGTCAGGAAACGGATACGCCTGTCGATCTCGCGCAAGCGCTTCTTCCCGTAGAGGTAGTCACCGTTTTCGGAGCGGTCTCCATTGCTGGCGGCCCAATGCACCACCTCGACCATCTTGGGCCGCTCGACATCGATCAGCTCCAGCAACTCGCCCCTCAGACGCGCATAGCCCTGGGGGGTGATGTAGTTCTTGCCACCAGGAGGAAGCGGCGCAGGCCCCAGCTCCTCCTCATCGCTGTCCGTTTCCTTTGTGAAAGCCTTGCTCATGGTGAGATTTTCACAAAAACGAAAAAGCCCTGGAACCTTGCAGTTCCAGGGCTTACCGTTTGGTGCGGCTGGCAGGAATCGAACCCACGACCCCTTGGTTCGTAGCCCGCCGCGACCAAGCATCCCCCCGGAAAATCAACGACTTACGGCGCCCACCCCCAGCAGTTCTGCATAGGACTGCTGGGTGCTGCTCGCACGAGTTACGCAAATCTCACGCACTGCCCTAGGCCTGCTTACGGGCTTCCTCCAAGGCGTCGAGGATCTTGGCTTCGCGCTCGCTTTCCATCACAAAGCTGTTGATGAACAAGGCATCGAAACCATGCGCCGCATCGACCTGCTGCCACTGGAACCGCTCGTAGACCTGGCGCCCCGCTTTCAGGCGCGGGTCTTCCAACTCCAGCAGCTTTACATCATCTTCGATATGCATGGCATTGCCATGCTGCAGCCCACCAACAAAAAGAATGTGCATCACCTGGTTCCTTGTTGTTCGGGCCGGATGAGCTCCAGCCCTTGAATGTGGATCGGATTCTAGGCAGCGCAATGGCAGCACGGCGGCCCCTACCGCTCGATCCCAGACATTCGTCACGCTTCAGCCAGCCAGCATGCCCCTAACAGGCTTGCCAGGCCGGTGTGCCGCCAACCGTTCCAGACCCTGCGATCTATACGCGCGTGTGCCCGGGCGCGCCATGCGCGCATGCGCAACTCGCGGAATTTCATGGAGGGTTCGGGAAAAGCCTGATTTCCCTAACTACCTCACCATAACATGCCGCAACCCGCTCCAGCATTGGGTTTCAGCAGACTCCATGAACCTGATTTTTTACTGATATGACCATGATTGATTAGATTCCATAGACCTGACAAATAGGAAATGAAAAATCCTTTTAAATCAATGGGTTACAAGGTCATCATGATTTCAATCAGCACACATCAGGATGGAATCTGACCACCAAGAGCCGCGCCAGCATTGGGTTTCCAGCCGGTTCGGCAGGGCACATCAGGAAATCAGGTTTTCCCCGAACCCATCCAGAAAACAGGTGTGGGCGTGGTGCTGCTGGGTGGGCCCAGGCCACCCCCGAATGCCTGCCAGAACCCGTCAAACCCCGTCATCCCGAACCTGCCCCAGGCTGGCGGCCGGCCCGCACCGGGCCTTGCGCTCGCCCAGCCCGGCACCGCCGTCAAAAGCGGGACATTTAGCGCGCAGGCGCGGCGGGGTCACGACCGCGCGCTGCGGGTGGGTGTGGGGGTGTGGGCCTGGGGGTGGGGGTGCTGCGGCAAGGGGGCATGCAGGGGCATGCCGGGCCCGTGGTGGGCCCAGCGCGGGGCGCGGGGAAGGGGCGGGCACAAAAAAGCCACCCGAGGGTGGCTGTGGGCCTGTATGCGCGCCTATCAGGCTGGGGGGGTTGTGAGCGCTGCCGTGTCGATGGCCGCGCCGATCTCCGTCATCTTATCGGCCACGCGCTGCAGCTCGTGGGGGTCGAGTGCGAGGCGGGCCGCGATGAAGAAGGCCATGTGCATGTTGAGCGAGCGCGGCTCAACCCCGCCTGTGTACTTGCGCCACTGCTGCCCACCGGCCACGCTGGCCAGGGCCGCCATCTGCTCGCCTGTGAAGCCGAGGCGATCCTTCAAACGCTGCAGATCGTCGGTGCTGGGTGGGGTGTACTTGACCATATCGCATGAACCGCGATACAGAATCAAGCATGCATTGCACTGCGAGCAGCTTCAACCAAGAAGCCACTGCGAGATAATCCTTGTCGTTTTGCATATTCATCAATACGAGCGAGAATTAATGCAGGCACTGTTATATTAATCTTTTCGGCTGGGCCTAGGTATTTCTCAACTGGAACATCTACAACCGCCCAGATACCATTTGCAAAGTCGGGATTGGCCTGATGCACAGTAATAGGCTCACGCAGTGGTAGAGAAAGCCCAGCTTCCAATGAGCTTTCAACATGAAATTCGATAGCCTCTTTGGCACTTGCCATCGCGTCGTCGAGATCTGACCCGGCAGAGTAGCACCCAGGTAGATCCGGCACGGTGACGCCATAATTTTGACCATTATCACTATGCAGAACGACAGAAAACAACATCATCTTTTCCTCAATTTTTCCACCTGCTCATTGTCAAGTGGAGATAAACCCATCCGATTGCAGCCGGATGGGTTCCTAATACTATTATTTCCAGCCCGCTTGCCGTCGTATGCTTGCCAAGGTGCCTTTCGGCATATCTTTGCAAGGATGTTTGATCGTCACCAAGCCTGATATTTTTGGATGTTTGAACTGATGGTGAGACCCTTTGACTCTATCCAGGTACCAGCCTTCACTCTTCAGTCGTTTGATTAATTCATCGCTATCCATACCTTTCCTAACGAGTTGCAATGGTGTTGATTGTACCCACCGAAAGAATTCTGTCAACACCATACCCACCAAAAAACGTCGCATCGCTTGTGGTTGCGCCTGTTACACGCTACACTACCTCCATCCCGAAAGGGACGCGGGCTTGGTCGCCCGGGATCACGGCGCAGAGCAAAAGCCGCGCCCAGCATTGGTACGCGGCTTTTTCGTTTGCGCAGCACAGCATGCTTTACGGCAGGCCGTGTGGGGACTCCCGCAAGGGGGTGCCGGCCCCGTGACCGGTCGACCAACCCTGCACGGTCTGCCACCCTCTCTTGGTCGAGGGGATGGCAGGTTCACCACCTGTTCACGGAGTCATCACCATGGCTGCATCCCCGGCGAAGGCCGCCCTTCCCCTCATTCTTGAAGACACCTACGTCCGCCAGGACGATCAGGGGCGCTTCTCCCTCAACGATTTGCATCAGGCCGCTGGAGGCGAGGATCGGCATGCGCCATGGCGCTTCAGCCGCTCCGACGGGTTCAAGGCATTGGTTGAAGTTCTGACACCAGAAATGGTGTCAGAACCTGTCGCTGCCGTTTCCACCGGCAAGCCCGGCACCTTCGTCGCCCGCGAGCTGGTCTACGCCTACGCCATGTGGATCAGCCCGGCGTTCCACCTGAAGGTCATTCGCACCTTTGATGCCCTGGTGACCGGCCGGCTGAGCGGCAACAGCGGGGGCACCATGATCGGCAAGGCCACCGGCCTACCCGTGGGCCAACTGGTGGTTTTGCAGGACCAGGCTTGGAAGTTGGTGCAGCGCCTGGAGCGCACCCAGGTGCATGAGCTGCGCGAGAGTCTGTACCAGCAGCTACAGGATGAATCGCCCCGGCTTCCCTAGACACTTTTGAGCCGTTGGAAATAGCGTTTCTC
>ERZ778021.3265-NODE-3265-length-12127-cov-6.207505_pt1 | contig 12127 bp, 11 predicted proteins | sample MGYA00375751_ERZ778021 | MGnify/ENA primary metagenome ERZ778021 (study PRJEB29350, sample SAMN05389814) | bioreactor metagenome | isolation source: Thiocyanate stock bioreactor | place: South Africa: University of Cape Town | collected 2013-08-29 ... | reverse complement strand
CTGTGGAGCCTTTCCGCCTCATCGGGACGGTTTCGCTCCACACCCGGGACCCGCAAGGGACCCGCACCCTCGCCAGTCCCCCGTGACCCGGCCCTCTCGTAGGCGGTCACAGCCTGCCCGGACCGCCTACGAGAGGGCCGGGTCCCTTGTCCGTCCCTCCGGGACTCCCGCGCCCAGCCGGCCTCTCGTCCTTCGTCGCCCTCGGTCTTCGGCTCGGGCGAGGAGGGTCAGGAGCTGGGCCACGAACATATGTTCGCATCGACTTCAAGTAGGTTCGGGTCAGGACGACCGCAGCCGACCCGAGGAGACCGATGACGACGCACGCAGACTTCACCGACGAGGAGTGGGACACCGTCCTCGAGGGGCCGACCAGCGCCGGGATGGTCGTCATCACGGCCGAGCGCGGCGGCACGTTCCGCGAGACCTTCGCGATGGCGAAGGTCTATAGCGAGGCGCGCCAGGAGCACGGCGCCTCCGAGCTGCTCGACGAGATCGTCTCGCACAAGCCGGAGACCGACCGCACCCGCGCCCACTCGCCGGAGGAGATGCGCGAGCACGGCCTGCAGAACATCCGCGACGCGGTCGCCCTGGTCGAGGCCAAGGCGACCCCGGCCGAGCTCGGCGACTACCGCCTCTTCGTCGTCACCCTGGCGAAGAAGGTGGCGGCGGCGAAGAAGGAGAAGGGCTCGACCGACGGGGTCAGCGAGCACGAGGCGCAGGCGATCACCGAGATCGAAGGAGCGCTTGGCGTCTCCTGACGTCGCGTCCGCCATGTCCGGCCCCGAGGTCCTCAACAAGAAGGGCTACAAAAAGGAGCTGCGGCGCCTGCAGGTGGAGCTGGTCCGCCTGCAGGAATGGATCGTCCACGAAGGCCTCAAAGTCGTGGTCATCTTCGAGGGCCGCGACACCGCCGGCAAGGGCGGCACGATCCGCCGGATCACCGAACGGACCAACCCGCGGGTGATACACAACGTCGCCCTCGGCACGCCGAACGACCGCGAGAAAACCCAGTGGTACTTCCAGCGCTACGTCGCCCAGCTGCCCGCCGCCGGCGAGATGGTCCTCTTCGACCGCTCCTGGTACAACCGCGCCGGGGTCGAGCGGGTGATGGGCTTCTGCACGAACGAGGAGTACGAGGAGTTCATGCACTCCTGCCCGCGTTTCGAGCGGATCATCCAGCGCTCCGGGATCATCCTGATCAAGTACTGGCTCTCGGTCTCCGACGACGAGCAGGAGCGCCGCTTCCAGGCCCGCCTCGACAACCCGCTGAAGCGGTGGAAGCTCAGCCCGACCGATCTCGAGGCGCGCGCCCGCTGGGTCGACTACGCCGAGGCGAAGGACGACATGTTCGCGAAGACCGACACCGACGAGTCACCCTGGTTCGTGGTCGAGTCCGACGACAAGCGCTCGACCCGCCTGAATCTGATCAGCCACCTGCTCGACCAGATCCCCTACAAGCGGGTCGACCAGGAGCGGGTGACCTTGCCGCCGCGCCAGCGGCGCCACTACGAGCGGCCGCCTAAGGCTTCCGAGAAACAGGTACCGGAACGGTTTCGCGTGGAGTAGCGGCGGGATGCGGGTCGCGGCGCGGGCTCGGCAGCGGCCGGGCGACGCCCCCGTGCGGGCCGCGCCGCCGCGGACGGTCCCCGGGCGACGGCAGCCGCGGCGGCATCTTCCGCGCGATCTCCGCCGAGGGACCCTCGGTGTTCTTCGATTCCTTCATCAGCCAGTAGACGAACGCCCACAGGCCGACGATCGGGATCTTCATCGCGATGATGAGCAGGACGACCGGTAGAACCCCCATCGGGACAGTGTAGGTACCCGTCCGGGCTGCTGTCAGGCAATGGCGGATCCGGCGCCGGCGCGCCGATCGAGCACCGCGACCACCCGCAGGGCCAGGGTCAGCAGGACGATCGCCGCCGCCGAGCCGATCAGCCAGGCCCAGATCATTTCCGTGGTCGGGGTGGCGATTTCGAAGAATTCGCGGGCGACCGGGATCGCGCAGGCGCCGAAGAAGAGCAGCGCCATCGTCGCGCAGAGCGCCCCGACGATCAGGCGCCGCGTCCCCGGCTGGTCCTCGAGCGCGAAGACGATCGCCAGGCCGGAGACCACCACCGTCGCCGCGGTGGCCGACCGCGCCTGGGTGAGGTCGCAGTCGAAGACGTGGCGGGCGAGCAGGTAGGTGGTGAGGATGCCGAGCCCGGTGGCGAGCCCGGCCGGGATCGAGAAGCGGGCGATCGCCCGCAGGAAGCCCTCCGGCCGCCACGGCCCGCTCGACGGGGCGAGCGCCAGCAGGAAGGCCGGGATCCCGATCGTGAAGGTCGAGGTGAGGGTGAACTGGCGCGGCAGCATCGGGAAGACGCCGCTCGGGATCGCGATCACCAACACCAGGAAGGCGGTGAAGATCGCCTTCGAGACGAAGAGGCGCGCGACCCGCTGGATATTGCGCAGGATCTGGCGCCCTTCGCCGACCATCGGCGGCACCTCGCCGAATTCGCCGGAGACGAGGACCAGGTCCGACACCGAGCGGGCCATCTGGGTGCCGCTGCCTTGGGCGATCGCCAGCCGCGCCTGCTTCAGCGCCGGGACGTCGTTCACGCCGTCGCCGAGCATGCCGACGTATTCGCCGCCCTCGGTGAGGACGCGGACGACCCGCGCCTTGTCCTCGGGGGAGATGCGGCCGATCGCGGGAGCGGCGCGCACCGCGGTGAGCAGCTCGGCGTCATCGGCGGGCAGGTGGCGGCCGTCGAGCGCCGGGCCGCTCGCCTCGATCCCGAGGTCCCGCGCGATCGCCCCCACGGTCGCCGGGTTGTCGCCGGAGAGCACCTTCAGGGCGACGTCCTCGCGGGCGAAGAAGGCGATCGTGTCGGAGGCCTCGGCGCGCAGCTCCTCGGCCAGGACGATCACGCCGAGCGGCTGCAGCGGCGCGGTCAGCTCGACCTCGGGGCCGGGCTCGGGCAGCGGCGCGGGATAGGAGGCGAGCGCGAGTACGCGGCGGCCCGCGGCGGCCTCCTCGGCGGCGCGGTCGCGCAGCCCCGCGTCCGGTACCGACCCGTCGGCGCCCTCGAGCAGCGCCTCCGGCGCGCCCAGCACGAGCCGCCGGTCGCCGAGCTCGAGCGCGCTCCAGCGCCGCCGCGAGGAGAAGGGGATGACGGCGGTTGGCTCCTGCGCGGGAGGGCGCGCCGCGCCGTCGGCTCCCGGTGAGCCCTTCGGGTCGGCGCCGTTCCCTCCGAGGTTCGCCGCGTGGATCGCCTCCAGCGTCGTGTTCCGGGTCGGCGCCGCCGCCGCGTAGGCGCCGAAGGTCTTGGCGAGGTCCTCCTCCGTGCCGCCCTCGGCCGGGATCAGTTCGACCACCCGCAGCGAGGCCTCGGTCAGCGTCCCGGTCTTGTCGGTGCACATCACCGAGACCGAGGCCAGCGACTCGATCGCGTTCAGCTGCTGGGCGAGGATCCCGTGTCGGGCCATCTTCGCCGCCGTCACCGCGGCGGTCAGCGAGACCAGCAGGATCAGCCCCTCGGGGACGATGTTCACGATCCCCGCGGTGAGCGTCTCGACCGCGTCGGCCTGGCTCACGTTGCGCACCGCCAGGGAGATCGCCAGCCCGATCCCGAGCGGCACCATCATCCCGACCATCACGATCAGCAGCCGGTCCATCGCTTTCTCGAGCGGCGAGCGCGGGTGGCGGAAGGCGCGGGCGGTCTCGGTCAGCTGGGCGGCGTGGCTCTCGGCGCCGACCGCGGTCGCCTCGAAATCGCCCTCGCCCTCGACCGCGAAGGAGCCGGAGAAGACTTCGTCGCCCACTTTCCGCACCACCGGCTCGGACTCGCCGGTGAGGTCGGACTCGTCCAGGGCGAGGCCGTCGGCGCGGACCAGCTTGCCGTCGGCGGGGATCTGGTCGCCGCTCGCGATCCGCACCAGGTCACCGACCACGACTTCCTCGACCGCCACCTGGCGCGGCTTGCCGTCGCGCACCACTGTGGCTTTCGCCACCACCAGGGCGGCGAGCTTGTCGAGCGTGCGCTTCGCCCGCACCTCCTGGAAGGTCCCGATCGCGACGTTGGCGACGAGGATGCCGAGGAAGAGCGCGTCCTTGGGGTTGCCGAAGACGATCGTCGCCAGCCCGAACCCGGCGAGGATCGCGTTGAACACCGTGAAGGTGTTGGCGATCGCGATCGAGAGGTAGGAGCGGCTGGTCGCCGGTGCGTGCGGCGTCCCGGCCTCCTGCAGGCGACGTGCCGCCTCGGTCTCGCTCAATCCGGTGACGGTGGCGGCCTCCATCGAGGCCGGAAGCCTAAACGCCGAAGCGCCCGGCGCCCCTCACCGGACTTGAGGGGCGCCGGGCTTGGATGGGTGGCTTCGGAGGAGGGCGCGGGTCCCTGGCCGCGCCCACCGTCTAACCCGCCGAGGTGGCGGGGCGTTCGGCGAGCTGCACGCTCACCGACGCAGTCTGGCCTTCGCGCACCACGGTCAGTTCGACCGTTTCCCCGGCGTGCGCGTCGGAGATCTTTTCGACCAGGTCTTCGGTCGAGGCGATCGGTTCACCGTCGACGGCGGTGAGGATGTCGCCGCCGAGCCCGAATTCGGTCCCTTCGACGGTCGCCGCGGTGGTCGCTCCCCGGATGCCGGCGGCCGCCGCGGGCCCGCCTTCCTCGACCTGCTGCACGAGCACGCCCGATTCGACCGGCAGGCTGAACGCCTGCGCCAGTTCGGGGGTGATCGTCGCGCCGCTGATCCCGAGGTAGCCATGTTCACTGGCGGTCCCGGACTCGAGCTGGGCGATCTCTTCCTTCGCCGTGTTGATCGGGATCGCGAAGCCGATGCCGACGCTGCCGTCGGAGCCTTCGCCGCCGGTGGCGATCTGCGAGTTGATGCCGATCACTTCGCCTGCCGCGTTGATCAGCGGGCCGCCGGAGTTGCCCGGGTTGATCGCCGCGTCGGTCTGGATCACGTGGTCGATGGTCACCCCGTCGGGGGCCTGGATTTCACGCTGCAGGGCGGAGACGATGCCGCTGGTGACGGTCCGCTTGAGGTCGAACGGGTTGCCGATCGCGACCACCGGGTCGCCGACTTCCATTTCGTCGGAGTCGCCCAGCTTCAGCGGGTGGAGCTTCGAGGCGGGGGCTTCGACCTTCAGCAGGGCGAGGTCCTTGTTCGGTTCGGTGCCGACGACTTCGGCCCGGTACATTTCGCCGCCTTCTTCGAGCGAGACGGAGATTTCTTCGCCGCCTTCGACGACGTGGTTGTTGGTGAGGACGTGGCCTTCGTCGTCGAGGACGACGCCGGAGCCGGAGGCGACGCCTTCGGCCACTTTCGATTCGATGAAGGCGACGCCGTTCGCGTCGGCCTTGTAGATCTGGTTGATCGTGTTGCCGCCGCCTTCGTCGGAGGTGACGGCGGCGGCGGGTGAGGTAGTGCCGGACGCGGCGACGACGCCGCTCGAGGTAGTGGTGGAACCGCCGCCGGTCGAGACAAGCCCGGTCGCAAGTGCGAGCAGGCCGGCGACCGCGACGATCGCTCCACCCAGAAGGGCGGAGCCGAACGCGTGACTTCTCTTTCGCTGGAGCATGGGAGCCAGGTTGGCGCCCTTCGCTCGGCGCTCCATAAACGGGCGCGAATCTCTTTCTAAAGAGTTGTCAAGAGATTTCTAAAGCGGCGAGTCGCGCGGCCCGGCGGGGCGCCGAAACGCGCGAAATCCATTCGGTCCCTAATCTTTCGGTCCCAAATGTCAGCCGACGACAGCACCTCCACGAGCGCGAGCGTCACCGACCGCATCGAGCCCTACGTCTGGAAGATCGCCGGCGTCGTGATCCTCGGGATGACGATGTCGATCCTCGACACGACGATCGTCAACGTCGCGCTCGACACCCTGGGCAAGGAGCTCGACAGCACGCTGGCGCAGATCCAGTGGGTGGTGACCGGCTACATGCTGGCGCTCGCCGCGGTGATCCCGTTGACCGGCTGGGCGGCGCGGCGCTTCGGCGCCAAGCGCGTCTACCTCGGCTCGGTCGCCCTCTTCACCGTCGGCTCGGCGCTCTGCGGGATCGCCGAGTCGAGCACCACGCTGATCCTCTTCCGCGTCCTCCAGGGCATCGGCGGCGGGATGATCATGCCGATCGCCCAGATGATCATGGCTGAGGTCGCCGGGCCGAAACGGATGGGCAAGGTGATGGGGATCGTGGTGATGCCGGCGATGCTGGCGCCGATCCTCGGCCCGGTCGTCGGCGGCCTGATCCTGCAGCACCTGCATTGGTCATGGATCTTCCTCGTCAACGTGCCGATCGGGATCGTCGCCGTCGCGCTCGCTCAGCGGATGCTCCCCGAATCGGACCTCGGCGAGCCGGGGAAGCTCGACTGGGTCGGCCTGTTGCTGCTGGTCACCAGCATGCCGCTGGTGATCTACGGGCTCTCCGAGATCGCGACCAAGGAAAGCTTCACCGCGCCGAGCGTGGTCTGGCCGATCGTCGGCGGTCTGCTGCTGGCGGTCGTCTTCGGCCGGCACGCGCTGCGGACCGAGCGCCCGCTGCTCGACGTGCGCCTCTACGCGAACCGGATCTTCACCGCCGCCTCGCTGACCACCTTCGGCCTCGGCGCGGCGCTCTTCGGCGCGATGATCCTGGTGCCGCTCTACTACCAGGAAGTCCGCGGCGAGAGCGTCATCGTCACCGGCCTGCTGACCGGGCCGCAGGGGCTCGGGATGCTGCTGGTCGCCCCCTGGATCGCCCGCATGACCGACCGCTTCGGCGGCGGCCGGGTGGCGATCGTCGGCGTCTCGATCCTCACCCTCAGCTCGCTGCCGCTGGCCTTCATCGGCGCCGACACCTCGATCCTCGGGATCTCGCTGCTGCTCTTCATCCGCGGGATCGGCATCGGCCTCTCCTTCATCCCGGTCACCACCGTCGCCTTCGCCTCGCTGCGCACCGACCAGCTCTCCGACGCGACCCCGCAGATGAACGTCCTGCAGCGGATCGGCGGGGCGATCGGGGTCGCGGTCCTCGCTGTCGTCCTGCAGCGGGCGCGGGCTGGCGCGAGCAGCCCGGCGGAGCTGGCCGACGCCTTCGGCACCGCCTACTGGTGGGCGGTCGGGATCTGCGCCGCGTCGATCATCCCGGTGATCGTGCTGCTCCGCGCCGAGGGGCCGCGCAAGGCGCCGCCGACGCCCGCCGAGGCGAAAGAGATCGAGATCGCCGAGGAGTACGTGGAGCCGCTCGGTGCCTGAGGTCGCCTCCCGCCGCGGGGCGGGGGAGAAGACGACCGAGGGGGCCGGCCGCCAGGAGGCGATCACCGAACTCGGCCTTGCCTTCCGCGGCGCCTTTCGCAGCCTGCGCAGCATGCGTGGCCGCGACACCCACCGCGGCGACGAAATCGGCCACGCCCAGTTCGAGCTCCTGATCGAGCTCTGCACCCGCGGCCCGCTGCACGCCGGCGAGCTGGCCGAGGCGGTCGGGGCGAGCGCCGCCACCGTCTCCGGCATGCTCGACAACCTCTGCGCCGCGGAGCTGGTCGAACGCAGCCGCTCGGAATCGGACCGCCGCCTCGTCGTGGTCAAGGTGACGCGGCGCGGAAAGCGCAAGGTGGAAGCGCGCAAGGCGCTCTGGCGGCGGCGTTGGGAGGAGGCGCTGGAGGGCGTCGAGGAGGAGGAACTGCGGGTGGCGGGACGCGTCCTCGGCCGGATCAGCGACATCTTCGTCGAGCGTCCCGAGGACTGAGCGCCCCACCTCACCGCGCCGCTAGGCTCGCCCGATGGCGCTGAGTGCCGAGGACGAGCGACGGCTGGAAGCCGAGGTGGCGCGGATGATCGCCGAAGTGCGGTGGCACCCGAACCAGGAAAAGGAGGACCGGGTGGGCCTCGAGATCTCGCTGCTGCCCGACGAGGAGCGCGAGTTCATCCCCACCGTCCTGCTGCGCTTCCTCGCCGCCGAACGCCGCGGCGAGCCGCTGCCCGAGGCGGCCTCGGGCACCGGGCTGCCGCCGAGGCGGCGCTTCGCCTGGACCCTGCGCCTGCCGAAGTAGAGGTTCGGGCGCCCGCGGCCGGCGTTCGCGCTTTCCCGTAGCCCGTAGGGGGAACTGCGAACGCATCCAAGGGGACGGCGCGGCGGTTCGGGGCCCCTGCGGCCGGGGACGGTCGCGTCCTGGGCGTCTCGCGGCGGCCCGGGCAGGCTGTGGCCGCCGCGAGACGCCCAGGACGCGAGGCTTTCGGGGGGAAGTGCGCGGGGTCGGGCACAGGCGCGGGGGACGCGGTCGACTCTTTCCGGGCCGGGGGCGGAAAAAGCCGGTCGCACGGGTCGACCGCGCGAGGGCGCGGTCGACCCGTTCGGCGCGTCGGAAGATCGGCCCTGCATGAGTTGAACACACCCTGGTGTGTTCAACTCATGCAGCGCTCCGGAACCTCCTTAGGGAACGCGGAGTTCCGCACCGGACCCGCGCACCTCGTCACGGACCTCCCCCGTGACCCGCACGGGACCCGCACCCTCGCCCTCTCCCCGAGGGACGGCCCTCTCGTAGGCGGTCACAGCCTGCCCGGACCGCCTACGAGAGGGCCGGGTCCTGTGGCCGTCCCTCGCTCGTCCCTTCCCCGTCCTTCCCGCCTCCGATCAGCCGCAAAGTTGCCCGTCCGGGCGCTTGTATACTAGTATCCGGCTGATGGCTGAGCCAATTCCCATCCGTGGTGGAGACGCCCCCGACGCGGGCCGTCGCCCCGGCCGTGCGTCGGCCGGCCCGTACCTCTACGCGGCGCTCCGCGACCAGATCGTGCGCGCCGAGCTCGCCCCCGGCGAACGCCTCTCGGAGGCGGAGCTGGGCGAACGCCTCGGCGTCAGCCGCACGCCGATCCGCGAGGCGCTGGGGCGCCTCCGCGACGACCGCCTGGTCGAAGTCCGTCCCCAGATCGGCACCTTCGTCTCCCGCATCAGCCCCGCCGCGGTCAGCGACGCGCAGTTCATCCGCGAGGCGCTCGAGTGCACCGCGGTCCGCGTCTCGGCCGAACTCGCCGATGACGAGTCGATGGCCCAGATGGAGGAAAACCTGCGCGCCCAGGAACGGGCGACCGAGCGCATCGACATCGACGCCTGGCAGCTGCTCGACGACACCTTCCACCGCCAGATCTGCGATCTCTCCGGGCACCCGGCGGTCTGGCCGGTGAACGAGCGGGCGAAGTCCCACCTCATCCGCCTGCGCCGGCTCAGCCTCTCGATGCCCGACTACCTGCCGACGATGGTCGAAGCCCACCGCGCCGTCGCCGACGCGGTCGGCAACCACGACCCGGACAGCGCCGAGGCGGCGCTGCGCGAGCACCTTCGAGCTGTCCTGCGCGAGGTCCCGCGCATCCGCGAACAACACCCTGACTACTTCGAGGAGCCCTAGATGGCGACGATCGACCGCACCGACGCCCCGTTCGACCTCGACAGCGAGGACCTCTACGAGCACTACCGGATGATGTTCCTGATCCGTCGCTTCGAGGAAGCGGCGGAGCGCCAGTACAAGGCGGCGCGGATCGGCGGCTACTGCCACCTGTCCTCGGGGCAGGAGGCGACGACGGTCGGCGCGGTGGCGGCGCTGGAGGAGGACGACCTGCTCGTCACCGGTTACCGCTGCCACGGCTTCGCGCTCGCCCGCGGGGTCCCGGCGGAGGCGGTGATGGCGGAGCTCTTCGGCCGTGCCCACGGCTGCGCCCACGGACGCGGCGGCTCGATGCACCTGCTCGACGTCTCCCGCGGCTACTACGGCGGCTGGGGGATCGTCGGCGGTCAGCTGCCGATCGCGACCGGGATGGCGCTCTCGCTGGTCCGCCGCGGCGCCGAGCAGGCGGTCCTCTGCGAGCTCGGCGACGGCGCCGTGAACATGGGCGCCTGGCACGAGTCGCTGAACCTGGCCGCGGTCTGGAAGCTGCCGGTCGTGTTCCTCGTGATCAACAACAAGTACGGAATGGGGACGAGCGTCGAGCGCGCCTCCGCCGAGCCCGACATCTTCAAGCGCGCTGCCGCCTACCGGATGGAGGGCGAGCGGGTCGACGGCGATGATCTCGAGCAGATGGAGGCGGCGACCTCGCGCCTGCTGAAGCGGGCCCGCGAGGAGCGCCGCCCGGCCGTGCTCGAGGCGATGACCTACCGCTACCGCGGCCACTCGGTCGCCGACGCCGGGCTCGCCTACCGGACCAAGGAGGAGATCGAGGAGCGCCGCCGCGAGGACCCGCTGGTGCGGACCCGCGAGCTGCTGGAAGCGCGCGGCGTCCCCGGCGAGGGGATCGACGCGCTCGAGATCGAGGTCGAAGCCGAGGTCGAGGCCGCCGTCGCCTTCGCCGAGCACGACGAGGCGCCTGCCGTCGACCGGCTCGCCGCCGGCGTCTACACCCCCGGCTCCGAGGAGCAGTTCGAGCGCATGCGCCCGGGCGGCCCGTTCGGCGAGGCCGAGCTCGTCTTCGCCGGAGGCCTGGGGGCGTGAGCGGCTCCGGTGTCGCCACTGCGCCCGCCCCGACGGTGGGCGCCGAGACGATGACCTATCGCGAGGCCCTGCGCCTCGCGATGCGCCAGGAGATGGAACGCGACGACCGCGTCTTCGTCATGGGCGAGGAGGTCGGGATCTTCGACGGCTCCTACAAGGTGACCGCCGGCCTGCTCGACGAATTCGGCCCCGACCGGGTCCGCGACACGCCGATCTCCGAGGAGGGCTTCCTCGGCGCGGGCGTCGGCGCGGCGATGCTGGGCGAGCGCCCGATCGTCGAGGTGATGACGCTGAACTTCCTCCTCGTGGCGATGGACCAGGTGGTGAACCACGCGGCCAAGGTGGGGGCGATGTTCGGCGGCGAGGTGCGCTGCCCGCTCGTCATCCGCACCCCCAACGGGGCGGGCAACCAGCTGACCGCCCAGCACTCGCAGAGCTTCGACGGCTGGTTCGCCGGGACGCCGGGCCTGAAGGTGGTCGCGCCCGCGACCCCGGCCGACGCCAAGGGCCTGCTCAAGTCGGCGATCCGAGACGACGACCCGGTCCTGGTGATCGAGAACCTGCCGATCTACAAGGAGAAGGGCGAGGTCGAGCTCGACCCGGAGCTGCTGACGCCGATCGGGCGCGCCGCGGTGGCGCGCGAGGGCGGCGACCTGACCGTCGTCTCCCACTCCTTCGCCACGGTGCGGGCGCTGCACGTCGCCGCGAAGCTGGCGGCGGAGCACGGGGTGGAGGTCGAGGTGATCGACCTGCGCAGCCTGCGCCCGCTCGACGTCGAGACCGTCGCCGCCTCGGTGGCGAAGACGAACCGGGCGCTCTGCGTCGAGGAGGGCTGGCCCAGCTACGGCGTCAGCGCCGAGCTCGCCGCCCGCATCCAGCACGCCTGCTTCGACGACCTCGACGCGCCGGTCGAGCGGGTGGGCATGGCCGAGGTGCCGCTGCCCTACGCGAAGGAGCTCGAGTTGGCCGCGATGCCGACCGAGGACCGCATCGAACGAGCCGCCCTGCGCGTCTTGGACCTGGCCCCCTGATGCCCGAGATCGTGATGCCGCGCCTCTCCGACTCGATGGAGGAGGGGACGATCCTCAGCTGGAAGGTCGCCGTCGGCGACACCATCGCGGTCGGCCAGGAGATCGCCGAGATCGAGACCGACAAGGCCAACATGGGCTACGAGGCCGACATCGCGGGCGAGCTGAGCGAGATCGTCGTCGGCGAGAACGAGAGCGCCGCGGTGGGGGCCGTGATCGCGCGCATCGGTGGGGGCGACACGGGGTCTGGCCCAGCGGAGGACGCGAAGGGACCGGACCCGCAGGCCGCGGGTCCTGTCACCGCAGGGGACCCACCCCTCCCTGCGGTAGCTGAAGCTTCCTCGGTCGGGGTCCCCCCTACGGTGCCACCCGCGGCGCAGGCGCCTTCGCCGGGCCAAAGGGTCAAGGCCTCTCCGCTGGCACGGCGGGTGGCCCGGGATGCGGGCGTGGACCTCTCTTCCCTCACCGGAAGCGGGCCGGGGGGACGGATCGTGAAGGCGGATCTGGAGGGCGCTCGGGTCCCTGCCGCATCCGCCCCTCTACGGGCAGTGGTCGGGGCGGATGCGGGAGGGACCGAGACGGCGAAGGGGACCACCAGCTACCAGGCCCTCACCCGCCTCCAGCAGGTCGTCGCCCGCCGGATGTCGGAGTCCAAGGCCACC
>ERZ778021.3260-NODE-3260-length-12145-cov-3.481390_pt1 | contig 12145 bp, 15 predicted proteins | sample MGYA00375751_ERZ778021 | MGnify/ENA primary metagenome ERZ778021 (study PRJEB29350, sample SAMN05389814) | bioreactor metagenome | isolation source: Thiocyanate stock bioreactor | place: South Africa: University of Cape Town | collected 2013-08-29 ... | reverse complement strand
TGCCGCCTGACAGATCGCGGCATCGTCGCCCATATAGTCGATGACCCGCACCAGCCCGTGATCCAGCACCGGATGGGCGACATAAAGGTGGTTCTCCATGCCCTCGGACACGGCGCGCAGGGTCTGACGGGGCGTCGCGCGCAGGCTGTCGATCTCGGCCTGCTGGTCGGGCGTGATGGGCATGGCGGAGGTCCTCTTGGGCGGTCGCGGTGCCCCTCGTCCTAAGTCAAGACGGGGGCTGCGGCAACCACTCAGACAGGACCGCGTTTAAGCCAGCGCGCAGACATGCCAGCCTCTGCCCGCAAGAACAGGAGAACCCATGAACATCTGCTATCTGCACACGATGGTCCGCGTGAAGGACCTGGACAAGACGATGGCCTTCTTCCGCCTACTGGGCCTGGAGGAGACGCGCCGCATCGACAATGACAAGGGCCGCTTCAGCCTGGTCTTCATGGCCCCTCCGGGCCAGCCGGAATGCCCGGTCGAGTTGACCTACAACTGGGACGGCGACGACGGCCTGCCCTCGGACAGCCGCCATTTTGGCCACCTGGCCTACCACGTCGGCAATATCTACGAGATGTGCCAGACGCTGCAGGACGCCGGCGTCACCATCAACCGCCCCCCGCGCGACGGCCACATGGCCTTCGTGCGCAGCCCGGACAACATCTCCATCGAGCTGCTGCAGGAGGGCGACCACCTGCCCCCGCAGGAGCCCTGGGCCAGCATGGAGAATACCGGCAGCTGGTAAGGCGCCCGGAACAGGCACACCCGGCCCCGCAGGGCCGGGTTCAATTCAGTAGATATAGCGGATCTGCTCGGTCCAGAACCGCTCGATCCGGCGGCATTGCAGGTTCACCTGGTCCAGCGGCGGGTCCTCCAGCACGCCGGACATGGCAAGACCCTCGGCGTGGCGCATGAACAGCTGGCGGCCCATGCCGCGCACCGCCTGTCCTTCGGCAGTCAGGCGCACCCGGACCGAGCGACGGTCCATGTCGCAGCGTTCGTGATGGACATAGCCCATGGCCACCAGCTTCTTCAGGTTGTAGCTGACATTCGAGCCCTGATACATGCCGCGCGACCGCAGCTCTCCGGCCGAGACTTCCGCCTCTCCCAGGTTATAGAGGATCATCGCCTGCACGGGCGTCAGGTCGCCACGGTGCAGGCGTTCGAACTCATCCTTGACCAGGTCCAGCATCAGCCGGTGCATCCGCTCCAGCAGCTGCAGGGATTCCAGATAGGCGTCGGTCATGTCCGACAGACCGGTGTCAAGCGACGAGGCATCAAGGATCGGGCGCTGATCGCGGGGTGCAGGGGCAAGCATGGGTTTGGGATGTCCTGTCCTGTTCGTCATGCACCCATGAATGACAGACAAAAGACAATCGTCAGTTAATTCACGCGACATTCCGCGCCGTAATTTCCGAAAGTTTTAGCGACCTTGCACGAATCTGCCTGCGGCATGGGCCGCCACGCGATCCAGCATCGCCGCCAGCAGGTCCGGCGCCCCCCGATCAGGGCCGTCGCCCTCTCCGATTCGCGCGGTGACCCACAGATACAGATCCTGGTCGTTTTCGGCCAGCATCCGCTCATAGAGGTCCAGATCGGCCGCGGACAGATCCGCCAGGCATTCATCAGCGAAATGGCCCAGGATCAGGTCCATCTCCTTCATGCCGCGCCGCCAGCTGCGCATGTGCAGGCGCTTGAGCCGGTTCGCGGGGGTTTCCAGGATCTCAGCCATGCGACAATGCCTCCTCCAGACGGTCCACGCGGGCGGCAGCCTCTGCCAGCAGGCGCCGCAGCTCGGCCAGTTCGGCGCGCATCGCCGCCCCCGTGGTGTCGTCTTTCGGCCCCGCGCCCTGCCCCGTCAACAGCCAAACCGCCGAAACCCCGGTCAGCGTGGCGATCCGTCCCATCAGGCTGGCGGTGGGTTCGGCCTGATCGACCTCCCAGCCCTCCAGCGTCTCGGGGCGCAGGCCCAGGGCGTCGGCCATGCCCGGAATGTCCAGGCCGGCCCCCTCGCGGGCGGCGGTCAGGCGGTCGCCCAGGGTGGCCACGGGTTCGGCATAGCTGTCCATCGCGTCTCTCTTGCTTGGGAGGCGGGTGGCCGCAGCGTATGCCATGCGGGCCGACAGTTCAAACCGACAGCAGCAAGGTGTCTCATGGCGTTCATCTCGGACCGGCTGGCCCGCATCAACCCCTCGCCCACCATCGCGATGTCCACCCGCGCGGCGGAGCTGGGCGCGCAGGGGCGCGACATCATCAGCCTCTCGGCCGGAGAGCCGGATTTCGACACGCCGCTGCATGTGCGCGACGCGGCCAAGGCCGCCATCGACGCGGGCCATACCCGCTATACCGCCGTGGACGGCACGCCGTCGCTGAAACGCGCGATCGCCGCGAAATTCGTGCGCGAGAACGGGCTGGACTATACCCCCGCGCAGATCACCGTGGGCACCGGCGGCAAGCAGATCCTGTTCAACGCGCTGATGGCCACGCTGGATGACGGGGACGAGGTGATCGTGCCCGCACCCTATTGGGTCAGCTATCCCGACATGGTGCTGCTGGCGGGGGGCACGCCGGTGGTGGTCGAATGCCGTCAGGAGGCCGGGTTCCGCCTGACCCCCGAGGCGCTGGAGGCCGCGATCACGCCGCGCACCAAATGGCTGATCCTGAATTCACCGTCCAACCCGTCGGGGGCAGGATACGACCGTGCGCAGATGCAGGCGCTGTGCGACGTGCTGCTGCGCCATCCCCAGGTCTGGGTGCTGGCCGACGACATCTATGAGCATCTGGTCTTTGACGGGTTCGAATTCTGCACACCCGCCCAGGTCGAGCCGCGCCTGAAGGACCGGGTGCTGACCATGAACGGGGTCAGCAAATCCTATGCCATGACCGGCTGGCGCATCGGATACGGCGCGGCACCCGAGCCGCTGATCAAGGCCATGGCCAAGCTGCAGTCGCAATCGACCTCGAACCCCTGCTCGGTCAGCCAATACGCCGCCGAGGCCGCACTGACCGGGCCGCAGGATTACATCCGCGACAGCCGCGCCGTGTTCCAGCGGCGCCGCGATCTGGTGGTAGCGGGGCTGAACGCCTGCCCCGGGCTGGACTGTCCGGTGCCGCAGGGGGCGTTCTATGTCTATCCGTCGATGGCGGGACTGATCGGACGCACCAGCGCGGGCGGCACGCTGATCGACTGTGACGAGGCCTTCGCCAATGCGCTGCTGGACGAACAGGGGGTCGCGGTGGTGTTCGGGGCGGCCTTCGGGCTCAGCCCGCATTTCCGCATCAGCTATGCGACCGCTGATTCGGTGCTGGAGGATGCCGTGGCGCGCATCCGCCGGTTCTGCGAGGGGTGCAACTGACCCCGTCCGCCTTGCGTTGAGCCCCTATCGAGCAACCGCAAGAAGGAGCTGACAATGCTGCCGCACAACACCGTGGTCGTCGTCGCAGACGGCCATTCCGCCACCCTCTTCCGCAACACGGCCAAGCACGGGATCGAACTGTCCCAGACCGAGACGGTGACCCCCGACAGCCTGACCGCAGGACCCGTGGCTCACCTGGACGAAATCTCGCCTCGCGACGAGGAGGAGGTAGGCTTTGCCGTGCAGCTGGCCAAGCATCTGAACGCGCTGGTCCTCAAGAACAAGGTCGATGACATCGCGATCATCGCGGACCCCTCGACCCTCGGCGTGATGCGCAAGCATTACCACAAGGAGCTGCAGCTGCGGCTGCGCAAGGAGGTCGCCAAGACCCTGACCAATTCCGACATTCCCGCGATCCAGAACAGCCTTTCCTGACCGCGCCGAATTGGCGTCAGCCACAAAGAAAGACGCCCCGCGATTGCGGGGCGTCTTTTTGCATCAAAAGATGCCGATCAGATACAGAATGATGATCACCACCACCGGAACGCCCATGAACCAGGCAATCAGTCCCTTCATCGTCATCTCCTCACGTTATGTTGAGGGCTAACGGTCCGGGCGCCCGGGGGTTCCCGTCAAAGTGCCGTCCAGCCGCCATCGACGCTGATCGTGGTGCCGGTGATCTGCGCCGCCGCATCGCTGCACAGAAAGACGGCCGTGTCGCCCAGCTGGTCGGTGGTGGCGAATTCCTTGGACGGCTGGCGTTCCAGCAGGACCTTTTCGATCACCTCGTCGCGGCCCATGTCGTATTTCGCCATGGTGTCGGGGATCTGGCTCTCGACCAGGGGGGTCAGCACATAGCCGGGGCAGATCGCGTTAGCGGTGATGGCCTCTCGCGCGGTCTCCAGGCCAGTGACCTTGGTCAGGCCGACGATGCCGTGCTTGGCCGCGACATAGGCGGATTTGTAGGGGCTGGCCGTCAGCCCGTGGGCGCTGGCGATGTTGATGACCCGCCCCCATCCCGCCTTGCGCATCAGCGGCAGCGCCGCCGCCGTGGTGTGAAAGGCCGAGGACATGTTGATCGCGATGATCGCGTCCCATTTCTCGGCCGGGAAATCGGGGATGGCGGCGACATGCTGGATGCCCGCGTTGTTCACCAGAATATCGCAGGCCCCCGCCTGTTCGATCAGCGCGCGGCAGGCATCGCCCTTGGACATGTCGGCGGCGATATAGCGGACGCGGGTGCCGTGATCGGCCGCCATTTTTTCGGCCAGGGCGTGATCCTCGTCGCGGTCGGTAAAGCTGTTCAGCACCACGTCGGCACCCGCGCGGGCCAGCCGTTCGGCCACGCCCAGCCCGATGCCGGAATTGGACCCGGTCACCACGGCGGTCTTGCCCTTCAGGAATTTCTCGAACATCGGCTGCTCCCTCTACTTTCCGACGCACCGGCTTTTGCAGGCGCAGCATGGGCAAAAAAAAACGCCCGCACAAGGCGGGCGCAAGTTATGAGGCAGGTTTCATACAGGCAAGAAACCTATCGAGCAGTAGGTCATTTATACGCGAGGAACCGCCCGAGTCCAACAGCAATCCTGCCAGCTTGGTTGACGCACCCCGGCCAAGCCTGTTGATAATGTGCGCAAACAAGAAACGATCGGGCGGCGGGCAATGCGAATCTTCGAAAACCTTAACAAATGCGCGATCAGGACCATGGCCGCGGGCCTGCTGGCGCTGTCGGGCGGTGTTGCAGCAATGCCGCTGGCAACCCTTGCCGAACCGGCCCATGGCATTGCAATCTATGAAGAACCTGCCCTGCCTGAGGGGTTCGCGCACCTGCCCTATGCCAATCCGGACGCGCCCAAGGGCGGCACGATTCGGCTGGCCGAGCCGGGCGGATTCGACAGCCTGAAGCCCTGGGTGCTCAAGGGCAACGCGGCCTGGGGTGTGGGCGTCCATGTCACCGAATCGCTGATGACGCGCTCCATCGACGAGCCCTTCACCCTCTATGGCCTGCTGGCCGAGTCGATCGAGATCGCGCCCGACCGCAGTTGGGTCGAGTTCTCCCTGCGCCCCGAGGCGCGGTTCTCGGATGGCAGCCCGGTCACGGTCGAGGACGTCATCTGGTCCTATGAGACGCTTGGCACGCAGGGCCATCCGCGCTTTCTGACCGCTTGGTCGCGGGTCGAGCGGATCGAGGCCACCGGCCCCCACAGCCTGCGCCTGACCTTCGTCGCGCCCGACCGAGAGCTGCCCTTGCTGATGGCCCTGCGCCCGATCCTGAAGAAGGCGCAATGGGAGGGGCAGGATTTCACCGATTCGACCTTGGAGGCGCCCATCGGCAGCGGCCCCTATGTGGTGGACCGGGTCGATCCAGGACGCTCGATCAGCTTTCGGCGCAACCCCGACCATTGGGCGCGCGACCTGCCGGTCATGCGCGGGCTGAACAATTTCGACACCATCCGCTATGATTACTTTGCCGATTCCAACGCCATGTTCGAGGCGTTCAAGGCCGGAGAGGTCACCGTCTGGCGCGAGCTGTCGGCGCAGCGATGGGCGGGCGAATACGACTTTCCCGCGGTGACCAGCGGCCGCGTCGTCAAGGCCGAGATCCCCAACGAGCGCCCTTCGGGGATCATGGGTCTGGTGATGAACAGCCGCAACCCGATCTTTGCGGACTGGCGCGTGCGCCAGGCCATGATCGAGATGTTCAACTTTCCCTTCATCAACCAGACGCTGAACGGCGGGGCCGATCCGCGCATCACCTCCTATTTCTCCAATTCTGTGCTGGGCATGGGCGACGGCCCGGCGACGGGCGCGGTGGCGGACCTGCTGGAACCGTTTGCAGCCGAGCTGCCCCCCGGCGCGCTGGAGGGCTATGCCCTGCCCGAGGGGTCGGACCGGTCGATGGACCGCGCGGGCGTGCGCCGCGCGCTGGACCTAATGGCGCAGGCGGGCTGGACGGTCCAGGACGGCCAACTGCGCAATGCCGACGGCCAGCCCTTCGCGTTCGAGATCCTGCTGAACCAGAACGGCACCGCGATGCGCAGCGGCTCCGAAACCCAGCAGATCGTGAACATCTATGTCGAGGCCCTGCGCCCCTTGGGGATCACGCCACGCGTGACGCTGCTGGATGCCGCGCAATATGTCGAACGCACCAACAACTATCAGTTCGACATGACCTGGTACGAACGCGGGTTGTCGCTGTCGCCGGGCAGCGAACAGCGCCTGTATTGGGGCCGCGACGGGGTGACCACGCCGGGCAGCCGCAACTGGATGGGCATCGACAGCCCCGCTGCCGAGGCGATGATCGACGCGATGGTCGAGGCCGACAGCGCCGAGGCCTTCACCGCAGCCGTCCAGGCGCTGGACCGGGTGCTGACCGCGGGGCGCCACGTGATTCCGGTCAGTTTTTCGCCGATCTCACGGCTGGCCCATGCGGCCGATTTGACATACCCCCCGCAGATCCCGATCTACGGGGACTGGCCGGGCTTTATGCCCGAAACCTGGTGGCAGGAGGCGAACTGATGCGGATCTTTTGGGTTACAGTGGTGGCCATGGGACTTTTGGCAGGATGCAACACCGTCGCCGGTGTCGGCGAGGATATTTCAGGGGCGGCACGCTGGTTCCAGGGTGCCATCCCGGCAGGAGGGTATTGATGAAGTGGCACCACGTGCAGGCCAACTGGGCCGCCTTCTACGAGGCGATCATGGACAAGTGGCCCGAGGCCGATGAGTCGGAGCTGGACGAGATCGACGGCGACCAGCGCGCCTTCCTGGCCTATCTGGTCGACGTGACCGGCCAGGAGCCCGAGGAGATCCGTGAAGAGCTGCGCGAGTGGCTGGTCGGAGAGATCCCGTCGGACGTCGTCATGGATCCGGTCCACGACAACCACTCGATCGCGCTGTCGTCCAAGTTCGTGAACGAGGGCGAGGACGAGTTTTCCGACGACGCCCGTTTCGGAGACGACAGCGACAAGCACGACTGACCCGATCCGCAGTCGCCCCAGGGCCGGGGCGACTGCGGGTCCGACAGGCCGCGCCCGGCGCGCCGATGCGGTCCAGCTTGGCGATATGGCGGGCCATCAGCAGATAGATCGCCCCGTACAGCGCCGCCACGACCAGCCCGACCCACTGAATCTCGAAGGGGGTGAAGACATAGGCCCCGACCAGCGTCAGCTGCAGCAGGAAGTGCAGCGGGTAATAGCGACGGTCGCCCAGCGTCTCCCGGGACCAGCCCAGATTGGCGGAATAGAGCCGGATCAGGCTGTCCAGAGAGTTGATCACGAAGACCACCCCCACCCCGATCATGAACCAGTTTAGCCAGTCGGGGATGACCACACCCCCCTGATGATAGACGAACAGCACGCTGAACCACAGACCCAGGGGCACGGCGGGCAGCGCCACCATCGCCACCGCCAGCTGCCAGACCCGCATGCCGCCGACGAACCGGGCGACGAACTGTCCGATCATGATCGACCAGGCGAACCACCAGAACAGGTAGAATTCGTGATAGTCTGAGATCGGCGTCGCAAAGCGCGGCAGGTGGCGGAAGTAATCGGCCAGCAGCCCCAGATTGGCAAAGAAATCGGGCAGCCCCACGCGGCTGTAGACAAAGGCAATCATCGCCAGCGCGGTAAAGGCCAGCATCCCGAACCCATAGCTGGACAGGATCGCCAGCCATTTCATCACCGCCATGTTCCCGCTGGAGATCACCGCCGTGGCGATCACCACCACCACCAGCCCCCAAACCGCCCCCTGCGACAGATTGGGCGCATAGGTCGGCAGGTTCGACATGAACAGATAGCAGGTGAATGAACAGGTCGCGATGACCGTCAGGTTATAGACCCATTTCACGACCGGAATCTGGAACAGCTGCAGGCGCGGCTCGATCGCGATGAAATAGAAGGTGGCGACGAAATACATCAGCCAGACCAAGGGGCCCCACATGCCGAACTCGACCGCCAGGGCGTTGGTGAAGCCGAAGGCCGGGTCCTCCTCATAGAGGGGGAACTCCGCCAGCGGCAGCATGACCAGGCCCATGTCCAGACCGGCGGTGAACAGCAGGGCGATCAGGGTGAACAGGCCGACGGGCTCTTCGCCCTGCAGCCGCAGGCGGGGCCAGCGGATCAGGACGAACAGCGCGCAGGCCAGCACGCTGAGATAGGCGACAGTGATGATTGGCGTCATGCGCAATCCTTCTTTGGAACCTGAATGATCCGTTCAGGTAATTCGTAGCCAAGCCCTCCGCAAAGGGCGAATGAGACGGCTTTCCTTGGCGCAGGGGCCAATATTTTCGCTTTGATAGCCTAAGTTTGATCCAACTTGAGTGACGGGTCAATCAAAAACCGTCCCATCGGCATCGACCTGCCATGGCAACGCCCCGACGCGCCGTTTCGGTTCATCATCCGCTTGAGATCGGGGGACGCATCTGCGACATGCTGCCCGGACACGCAGCGGAGACCCATGTGATGTCCAACAGCCTGAAGATCGCCCTGGGAAGCATCGTGGTCGGCCTTGTCGTGCTGGGCCTCAAGACGCTGGCCTGGCGGCTGACCGGGTCGGTGGCCCTGCTGTCGGACGCGCTGGAAAGCATCGTGAACGTGGCGACCGCTTTGGCCGCGCTGGTGGCGATCAAGGTCGCGCAGCGGCCCGCCGATCAGGGCCATCCCTATGGCCATCACAAGGCCGAATTCCTCAGCGCGGTGCTGGAGGGGGTGCTGATCATCGTCGCGGCCCTCCTGATCCTGCGCGAGGCGTGGCACGCGTTCCAGAACCCCCGCCTGATCCAGGATGCGGGCCTGGGCATGGCGATCAACGCGGGCGCGGGCGCGCTGAACGCCGTCTGGTGCTGGGTGCTGATCCGCCAGGGGCGGCGGCTGCGGTCCCCCGCGCTGGTGGCGGATGGCAAGCATCTGCTGTCGGACGTGATCTCATCCGCGGGGGTGCTGCTGGGCGTCGGGCTGGCGGTGGCGACGGGCTGGGCGGTGCTGGACCCGGCGCTGGCCATGCTGGTCGGCGTCAACATCCTATGGTCGGGCTGGAAGGTCATGACCGCGTCCCTGTCGGGGCTGCTGGACGAGGCGGTGCCCGAAAAGACCCTGGCCGTCATCCGCGAGATCATCTCGGACAAGGCCAGCGGCGCGCTGGAGGCGCATGACCTGCGCACGCGTCACGCGGGCGCCGTCACCTTCATCGATTTCCATCTGGTCGTGGACGGGCAGACCACCGTGTCGGACGCCCATGACATCTGCGACCGGGTCGAGGCCAGCCTCAAGGCCCGCCTGCCCGATGCGCAGATCACCATCCATGTCGAACCGGAACACAAGGCCAAGCATTCCGGCGTGCTGGTGATCTGAGGCCCCTCAGGCCGCCAGACGCACCCAGACCGGGACGTGGTCGCTTGGCTTTTCGCCGGCGCGGGCGGCGCGGTCGACGCCGGTCTCGACAATCAGGTCGGCCGCCTGCGGCGACAGCAGCAGGTGGTCGATGCGGATGCCGTTGTCACGCTCCCACGCCCCGGCCTGATAGTCCCAGAAGGTGAACGGCCCCCGCGTGGCCCAAGGGTCGCGGATGCGCACCGCATCGGTCCAGCCCTGGTTGACGATGGCCTGGAACGCGGCCCGGCTTTGCGGCAGGAACAGCGCATCCTCGGTCCAGTTCTGCGGGTTGGCGGCGTCACGGGCCTGCGGGATGATGTTGTAATCGCCCAGCATCACCACCGGCATCTCGGTCGCCAGCAATTCCGCGGCGCGTTGGCGCAACCGCTCCATCCAAGCCAGCTTGTAGTCGTATTTCGGCCCCGGCGCGGGGTTGCCGTTGGGCAGATAGAGGCCCGCGATGCGCACCGCGCGGGTGCCCACCACCGTCGCCTCGATATAGCGGGCCTGCTCATCCGCATCGTCGCCGGGAAGGCCGCGCGTCACGTCGTCCAGCGGCAGGCGCGACAGGATGGCCACGCCGTTGAAGCCCTTCTGGCCATGCGTCTCGACCTGCCAGCCCAGATCCTGGAAGTGCTCGCGCGGGAAGCCCTCGTCCACCGACTTGATTTCCTGCAGGACGACCAGATCGGCATCGGTCGCGCCCAGCCAGTCGGTCAGCGCCTGGATGCGGGCCTTGACGCCGTTGATGTTGAAGCTTGCGATTTTCATGGGCCGCATCTTTAGCGGCCCCACAGCGATTGGCAACCGGCTCCGGTCAGATCGAGAAGGACGTACCGCAGCCACAACTGGCGGTGGCGTTCGGGTTCTCGATCACGAAACGCGCGCCGATCAGCTCGTCGGTGAAATCGATCACCGCCCCCGCCAGATAGGGCAGCGACACCGGGTCCACCACGACGCGCTGGCCGGATTTCTCCAGGATCAGGTCATCGGGCTCGGGCGCGTCCAGGCGGATGTCATACTGGAACCCCGAACAGCCCCCGCCCAGCACGGCCACGCGCAGGGAGGCCGGCTCCTTTCCCGCATTGATCTGGGACAGGCGGTCAAAGGCGCGGTCAGTCACTTTGGGCGGCAGGTTCATGGGGCGTTCCCGTTTTCGTCTGATGCCATCAAATATAGGGTCGCCCGGCACCAGCCGCAAGGAATGCCCCGTGACCGCACTTGCCCCCTATGCCTGCCAGCCTGCCGACAGCCGTGGGCGGCTGCATGACGAAAGCCTGTCGACCTTTCGCTCGCCCTGGCAGCGCGACCGCGACCGGATCATCCATTCCAGCGCGTTCCGGCGGCTCAAGCACAAGACCCAGGTCTTTGTCGAACACGACGGAGAGGGGTATCGCGGCGACTATTTCCGCACCCGCCTGACCCACACGATCGAGGTGGCGCAGGTCGCGCGCACCATCGCCGGTGCCCTGGGCCTGAACACCGACCTGGCCGAGACCGTGGCCTTGGCCCATGACCTGGGCCACCCCCCCTTCGGCCACACCGGAGAGGACGCGCTGGCAGCCCTGATGGCCCCCTATGGCGGGTTCGACCACAACGCCCAGGCCCTGCGCATCGTCACCCGGCTGGAGCGGCACTATGCCGATTTCGACGGGCTGAACCTGACTTGGGAAAGCCTGGAGGGCATCGCCAAGCATAATGGTCCAATTGTCGGGACAAGCCCGACGGGGGGCCCCATCACCGGCCCCCTGCCCTATGCGCTGGCCGACGTGAACGCGCTGTGGGACCTTGAGCTGCACACCAATGCCAGCGCCGAGGCGCAGGTGGCCGCCGTGGCCGATGACGTGGCCTACAACCACCACGACCTGCATGACGGGCTGCGCGCGGGCCTGTTCACCGAGGCCGATCTGGCCGAGTTGCCCGTGATCGGTCCGGCCTTCGCCGAGGTCGACCGCCGCTATCCCGACCTGGACCCCACGCGGCGCCGCTACGAGGCGCTGCGCCGCGTCTTTGGCGTCATGGTCGAGGATGTGATCGCCGTGGCCCAGAACCGCCTGGCGGGCCTGCAGCCGCAATCGGCCGACGACATCCGCGCGATGGACGGCCCGATCATCCGGTTTTCCACGCCGCTCTATCAGAACATCAAGGCGATCAAGTCCTTCCTGTTCCAGCGCATGTATCGTGCCCCGTCCGTAGTGGTCGAGCGCACGCATGTCACCCAGATGCTGAACGACCTGTTCCCGCTGTATCTGGACCATCCCGACCGCCTGCCCGACCAGTGGCGCGCCGCTGCCGTGGCGCTGAACGATCCGACCGAACGCGCGCGGCTGGTGCTGGACTATGTGGCAGGCATGACCGACCGCTATGCGATTGCTGAACATCAACGGCTGTTTCACGACGCGCCCTGAACCTTCGC
>ERZ778021.3255-NODE-3255-length-12156-cov-3.875465_pt1 | contig 12156 bp, 9 predicted proteins | sample MGYA00375751_ERZ778021 | MGnify/ENA primary metagenome ERZ778021 (study PRJEB29350, sample SAMN05389814) | bioreactor metagenome | isolation source: Thiocyanate stock bioreactor | place: South Africa: University of Cape Town | collected 2013-08-29 ... | reverse complement strand
TCGCGCACGCTGATCGGCGACGACGAGCATGGCTGGGGCCCGCACGGCGTCTTCAACTTCGAGGGCGGCTGCTATGCCAAGACCATACGGCTTTCGGCCGAGGCCGAGCCCGAGATCTTCGCCACCACGCAGCGCTTCGGCACCGTGCTGGAGAATGTCGTGCTGGACGAGAACCGGGTGCCGGACTTCGACGACGGCAGCCTGACCGAGAACACGCGCTGCGCCTATCCGCTGCACTTCATTCCCAACGCCTCGGCCAGCGGCCGCGCCGGCCATCCGCGGAACATCATCATGCTGACGGCCGACGCATTCGGCGTGATGCCGCCGATCGCGCGGCTGACGCCGGCGCAGGCCATGTACCACTTCCTCTCGGGCTACACGGCCAAGGTGGCCGGCACCGAAAAGGGCGTGACCGAGCCGGAGGCCACCTTCTCCACCTGCTTCGGCGCGCCCTTCATGCCGCGCCATCCTTCGGAATACGGCAACCTGCTGCGCGACCTGATCGCCCGTCACGGCGCCACCTGCTGGCTGGTCAACACCGGCTGGACCGGCGGCGCCTATGGCGTGGGCCGCCGCATGCCGATCAAGGCGACGCGGGCGCTGCTGTCGGCCGCGCTCGACGGCTCGCTGAACGCAGCCGAATTCCGCACCGACGCCAATTTCGGCTTCGAGGTGCCGGTGGCCGTGCCGGGCGTCGATGCCGCCATCCTCGATCCGCGCTCCACCTGGGCGGACGCCGCCGCCTACGACCGCCAGGCGGCGCGGCTGGTCTCGATGTTCATCGACAATTTCGGCAAGTTCGAGGACCATGTGGACGCCGCCGTGCTGGGCGCTGCCCCGCGGGTGAGCGAAGCCGCCGAATAGGTGGGGCCGCTCTCCCCTTATTCAGGCAAAGGCCCGGTTCCGATCGGGCCTTTTCTTTTTGTCGCGGCCGCGCCATGAGTGGGCATGGCGCAAGACAGGATCATCGCCGCACCCGGCGCCGTGATCGGCGAGGACGAGCTGGAGGAGAGCTTCATCCGCGCCTCCGGGCCGGGCGGCCAGAACGTCAACAAGGTGGCGACGGCCGTGCAGCTGCGCTTCGACGCGGCCGGTGCGCTGGGCCTGTCGGACTATGTGCGCGGGCGCCTCATCAAGTTCGCCGGCCAGCGCGCCACCAAGGAGGGCGTGATCGTCATCGAGGCCGCCCGCTTCCGCACGCAGGAGCAGAACCGCGCCGACGCGCGCGCCAGGCTCGCCGCGCTGGTGGCGAAGGCGGCCGAGCCGCCGCCCCCGCCGCGCAAGAAGACCCGGCCTTCCAAGGGCGCGGTGGAGCGCCGGCTGAAGGAAAAGGCCGGCCGCGCCACGGTGAAAAAAATGCGCGGCAGGGTGGAGCGCGAATGAACGCCCGGCTTCCAATTCCGGCCATCGGATGCAAAGCTTGGCCGGCGTGAAACAGCAAGGAGGCCAGGAATGGGCATTTTCGATTTCGTGAAGGGCGTGGGCAGAAAGCTCGGCATCGGGGACGACGAGGCGCCGAGCGCCGACAACCTCAAGAAGGAGCTGGATTCCCACGAGCTCGGCACCGAGAACGTCGAAGTCGAGATCAAGGGCGACACTGCCGTTCTCAAGGGCGTGGTCAAGGACCAGTCGATCTTCGAGAAGGCGGTGATCGCGGTGGGCAACACGCTCGGCGTCTCCAAGGTGGAGGCCGGCGAGCTGAAGATCGTCGCGCCCGAATCAGGCCTGAAGCTCGACGCCACCGACATGACCGAGCTGGTCAAGGCATCGGCGCCGGCCAAGGAGCCCGTCTTCTACACGGTCAAGAAGGGCGACAACCTCTGGAAGATCGCCGAGGCCCAGTACGGCAAGGGCAAGGGCCCCAAGCACACGCTGATCTTCGAGGCCAACAAGCCGATGCTGACGCATCCCGACAAGATCTATCCGGGCCAGGTGCTGCGCATCCCCGACATCGAGACGGCCTGAACGGGCCTTTTCACCGAACTTGCGGACGGCGGCTTTCGGGTCGCCGTTTTTCGTTCACTATGGCATGCGAGCCTGCCGAATAGCGGCCACCGAGAGGAAGCAGACCATGCCCGCCCTGCCCGAAGGGGTGCGCCACATGCCCGGCTATCTGGACCGCGCCGCGCAGGCGGCGCTGCTGGAGGATATCCGCGCCGTGGTGGCCGATGCCCCGCTCTACGTCCCCGCCATGCCGCGCACCGGCAAGGAGATGAGCGTGCGCATGACCAATTGCGGCGCGCTGGGCTGGGTCACGGACAAGGAACGCGGCTACCGCTACCAGGCGACGCACCCGGCGACCGGCAGGCCGTGGCCGCCGATCCCCGAGGCGCTGCTGCGCATCTGGCGCGACGTGGCCGCCTGCCCGCTGGAGCCGGAAGCCTGCCTGGTCAACTTCTATACGTCCGAAGCCAAGATGGGCCAGCACCAGGACCGCGACGAGGCCGATTTCGCCGCGCCGGTCGTGTCGGTCTCGCTGGGCGACGACTGCCTGTTCCGCGTCGGCGGCCCGCGGCGGCAGGACAGGACCGTCTCGCTCAGGCTGCAAAGCGGCGACGTGCTGGTGCTGGGCGGGACAAGCCGGCTGGCCTTCCACGGCGTCGACCGCATCTATCCCGGCACCTCGACGCTGCTGAAGAACGGCGGCCGCATCAACCTGACGCTGAGACGGGTGACGGCGCCGCAGACATCCGGCTGATGCCGCGACATTTCTTGCGTGCCATAGCGATGTGTTAAGCTGCCTATGCCTACGGTGGCCGCCGACGAGCAACGGGCGGCTTCGATGGATCGGGACACGACAAATGCGCGCCGTTTGGCCTTCTGGTTCATCGCCGCCAGCACAGTGGCCGTCTTTGCGCTGATCCCGTTCACCAAGGTCAGATTTTCCTGGGTCGATCTTGGGGGATTCCTCGGTTTCCTGACTGCGGCGACGCTGTTCTGCGTCTTTTGCTGGCGGCGTGGAATGCACAGCCTCGCGCCGGCTCTGGAAGCCGTCATCATGGGGCTTTTCCTGACCATCCCGGTTCTGATCGCTACCTATCTTGCGGCCTCGTTCGACCTGCCCATGGCCGACGACGTGCTGGTGCGGGCGGATCAGGCGATGGGCTTCGACTGGCAGTCGTTCATCGGCTTTGTCGATGCCCATTCCCTGCTGGCGCGGGTCATGGCACGGGCCTACAGTTCATTCGCCCCCCAATTGCTGGCGATACCGCTGCTTCTGGCTGTCGTCGGCCGATACGAGCGCGCCTACAAGCTGATCCTGTGCTACGGCATCGTCTGCTATATCTCTTCCATCGTCTCGATCTGGTTTCCGGCGTTGGGCACCTATGTGGTCTACGGCGTGCCGCAGGACCATTTGCGCAACATCAACGCGCACTACGGCTTTGCCTTCATCCCGGATTTCACGGCGGTGCGGGCGGCCTCTTCATTTTCCCTTTCGTTCAACAACGCATCGGGCATCGTCACCTTCCCGTCGATCCATGCGGCGGCAGCGTCGCTGTGCGCCTGGGCCGCATGGCAAGTGAGGCCGGCTCGCTACGCATTCGCCGGCTGGAACGTGCTTATGGCCGCCTCGGCGATCTCCCACGCGAACCACTATCTCGTGGATGTGCTTGCCGGCATCGCGATCGCGGTGCTGTCTGTTTTGATGGTAAACTATAGTTTGTACTGGATTTCGCGCGCGAAATGGCAGATGCCATGGCCGTTCCCGGCAGGGGAAGGCGCAGGCATGCGCCCGGCCGCAGGAGGGACGCTGGGATCGAGGTGAGGTCGCTCGCAACCCGTGCGGCAAAAGCTACGCGCCCTGAAGGAACGAAAAGAACGCCATGCTCAAAGGCATCAATCCGCTGCTCAACGCCGACGTGCTGCATGCGCTGGCAGCCATGGGCCATGGCGACGACCTGATCGTCGCCGACACCAACTTCCCGGCCGCTTCCGTGGCACGCCACACCGCGCTCGGCCGGCTGCTGCGCATCGACGCGCCCGCCGCGGCCGTCGTGGAGGCGGTGCTGTCGCTCTATCCGCTCGACACCTTCGTGGACGACGCCGCCGCGCGCATGGAGGTCGTCGGCGCCCCCGGCGAGCTGCCGGCCGTGCAGCGCGAGGTGCAGGAAAAGATCGACGCCGCCGAAGGCCGCGCATGGCCGCTGAGGCCGATCGAGCGCTATGCCTTCTACGAGCGGGCCAGGCAGGCCTATTGCGTGATCCAGACCGGCGAACGCCGCTTCTACGGCTGCTTCGCCCTGCGCAAGGGCGTCATCCCGCCCGACGCGGCATAGGCCGCCGCTGCCGGCGCCTCAGACGGCCGCCGGCGAATTCTTCGTGCCGAGGATGCGTTCCCAGGCCAGCGCGTCGCGCACGATGAGGTCCAGGTCGTCGCGGGCGGGCGACCAGCCCAGTTCGGCGCGGGCAAGGGTGGGATCGGCGACCACGGCCGCGGCATCGCCGGCGCGGCGCGGCCCCGTCGCCACGTCGAAGTCGCGGCCGAAGGCCCGGCGCACCGCCGCGATCACCTCCAGCACCGAATAGCCGTGGCCGTAGCCGCAATTGGCCACCAGGCCGCCGCCGCCGGCGCGCAGCCGCTGCAGGGCGAGCCGGTGGGCCGCCACGAGGTCCGAGACATGGATGTAGTCGCGCACGCAGGTGCCGTCCGGCGTGGGATAGTCGGTGCCGTAGACCTGCATGGAGGCACGCTTGCCCAGCGCCGTCTCGCAGGCGACCTTGATGAGATGGGTGGCGCCGGGGGTGGACTGGCCCGTGCGCCCCTTGGGGTCGGCGCCGGCGACGTTGAAATAGCGCAGCGCCGTATAGCGCAGCCCGTGGGCGGCGGCGGCATCGCGCAGCATCCATTCGCTCATCAGCTTGGACAGGCCATAGGGCGATTCGGGCGCAAGGCGCGCATCCTCGCGGACCGGCTCGCTGCCGGCCCCGCCATAGACGGCGGCGGTGGAGGAGAAGATGAAGTCCGGCACGCCGGCCCGCACGGCGGTCTCGATCAGCGCGCGGGTCTTGCAGGTATTGTTCTCGTAGTAGGCGAGCGGGTCGGCGACCGATTCCGGCACCACGATGGAGCCGGCGAAATGGATGATCGCATCCACCCCATGGTCGCGGATCAGGCGCCCGACGAGGTCCGTGTCGGCGACGTCGCCGACGACCAGCGTGGCTTCCGGCGCCACGGCCCAGGCAAAGCCGGTGGACAGCCGATCCAGGACCACCACCTCCTCGCCCGCGTCGAGAAGCTCCCAGACCATGTGGCTGCCGATATAGCCCGCGCCGCCCGTCACCAGAACCGCCATCCGTGGCTTCCTCCCGGTTCGCCTTGCCTTAAGGCCGGTCTTACCCGCCGGAGCAGCGGAACGCCATCCGAATCCGATTTGCATCGGCTGCCGCAACCTCTATCGCGACCGGACGGCATCGTTCTGAAACGGAGTTGATCCACATCAACGCAATGAAACGCCGGCCGGGTTGGTTAGGACATGCCGGGCGTGGCATTTTGACCGCGCAAGCACGATGGACGATGGATGGGTCGATGATTATGATCCCGCGAAAAACCTGGGACGACACAATGGACTACCGCCAGTTCTTCGAAGAAGCGATCGATCAGCTGCACGCCGAGCGACGCTACAGGGTCTTCGCCGATCTCGAACGCATCGCCGGCAGGTTCCCCACGGCCATATGGCGCGCCAACGGCCGCACGCAGGAAATCACCGTCTGGTGCTCCAACGACTATCTCGGCATGGGCCAGCACCCGGACGTGGTGGCGGCCATGCAGGCGGCGGCGGGCGGCATGGGCACTGGCGCCGGCGGCACGCGCAACATTTCCGGCACCAACCACCCGCTGGTGGAACTGGAGGCCGAGCTTGCCGACCTTCACGGCAAGGAAGCGGGGCTGGTCTTCACCTCCGGCTTCATCTCCAACGAGGCGGCGATCTCGACCATCGCGCGGCTGCTGCCCAACTGCCTCATCCTCTCCGACGAGCTGAACCATGCCTCGATGATCGAGGGCGTGCGCCGCTCCGGCGCCGAGAAGAAGATCTTCCGCCACAACGACGTCGCCCATCTGGAAAGCCTGCTGCAGACGGCGGGCCGCGAGCGCGCCAAGCTGATCGTGTTCGAAAGCGTCTATTCGATGGACGGCGACATCGCCCCGATCGCGGCGATCGCCGACCTTGCCGAGAAATACAACGCCATGACCTATATCGACGAGGTCCATGCGGTGGGCATGTACGGCCCGCGCGGCGGCGGCATCACCGAGCGAGAGGGGCTGGCGCACCGCATCGACGTGATCGAGGGCACGCTGGCCAAGGCTTTCGGCACGCTGGGCGGCTACATCACCGGCACCAGCGCGGTCATCGACGCCGTGCGCTCCTATGCGCCGGGCTTCATCTTCACCACGGCGCTGCCGCCGGCCATCGCGGCCGCGTCCACCGCCTCGATCCGCCACCTCAAGGCCTCGCAGGCCGAGCGCGACGCGCAGCAGCGGCAGGCGGCCCACACCAAGCAGGTCCTGTCCGCCGCCGGGCTGCCGGTGATGGAATCGGCCACCCATATCGTGCCGGTGCTGGTGGGCGATCCGGAGCTGTGCAAGATGGCGACCGACCGCCTGCTCGGCGTGCACGGCATCTACATCCAGCCGATCAACTATCCCACCGTGCCGCGCGGCACGGAGCGGCTGCGCATCACGCCGACGCCGTTCCATTCCGACGCGCTGATCGAGACGCTGAGGGACGCGCTGGTCGAGACTTGGGGCGCGCTGGGCATCCCGTTCGGCACGGCCGGCCATGCGACGGTCGCGGCCAGCGACCGCGTCATCCCGCTGCTGGTGCCGAAGTCCGGCGGCTGACGCCGGCCCTCACGCAGTCCCGATCCACCGGGCCAGCCGCTCGGCGGCTTCCTCGACCTGGTCGAGGCGGCGGTGGAAGCACAGCCTGAAGAACGCGTCCCATCCCTCGCCGAACGCCGTGCCCGGCGCCAGGCCGACATTGGCATGGTCGACGATGTCGAACGCCGCCTGCCGCGAATCGGCAATGCCGTCCACGGAAAAGAACAGGTAGAAGGCGCCCTGCGGAACCGCGAAGCGCGCCCTGCCCGTGCGGCCGAGAATGCCGCAGACCAGATCCCTCGCCTGCCTGGCGCGCGCCACCTGCTCGTCGATGAAGGCGTCGCCTCCGTCCAGCGCGGCCACGGCGCCGCGCTGCATGAACTGCGCCACGCCCGAGGTGGAATACTGGATCAGGTTCTCGAACACCTGCTGGAGCGAGGGAGGGACCTTGAGCCAGCCGACGCGCCAGCCGGTCATGGCCCAGTTCTTGGAGAAGCTGTTGACGTAGAGGATGCGGTCGTCCTCCCCGGCCACGTCGATGAAGGAGGGCGCGCGGCGGCCGCCATAGTAGAACAAGGCATAGATCTCGTCGGCGATGATCCACAGCCCCCTTTGGAGCGCCAGCTCCAATATGGCGCGCAGCGTATCCTGGTCCGCCGTCCAGCCGGTGGGGTTGGACGGGCTGTTGACGAAGATCGCCCGCGTCGCCGGGGTGATCGCCGCCTCGATCCTGCCCACGTCGCAGGACCAGCCATTGTCCGAATAGTCGAGCGGCACGGCAACCGGCCGCGCGCCGGCCACGCCGGCGGCTGCGGCGAGATTCGGCCATGCCGGCGACAGGTGGATGACCTCGTCGCCCTTGCCGGCCACGGCGTCGAGGGCGAGCTGGATGGCGTGCATGCCGGAGCCGGTGACGATGAATTCCTCATGGTCGAACGCCCGGCCGAAATGGCGGCCGTAGTAGCGGGCCAGCGCCTGCCGCAATTCCACGATGCCCTTCTGCCAGGTGTAGAAGGTCTCGCCCGCCGCCAGCGCGCGGGCCGCCGCGTCGGCGATGAAGGCCGGCGTCGGCAGGTCGCCCTCGCCCGCCCATAGCGGGATCAGGCCCTCGCGGCCGCGGCCGTGGTTCATCACGGCCACGATGCCGCTTTCGGGCGCGGCCAGCGCTTCGGCGCGAAGGGTGTCGAGCAAGGTCATGGCAGGGGTCCGTCTTTCCGGTTCCGGCCAGTCTTACACCGGACGGCAGCAAAAAGCCCCGGCCGCGAGGGGCCGGGGCTTTGGTCCAGCATGGCTGGCGAAGGCTACTTCCTGGCCAGAGGGTCGCGAATCTCGGTGAGCAGCGCCCCACGGGCCGGCGGAGGCGCGGGGGCCGGGGCCGGCTTCTCGCTCTCGAGCCGCTTGCGCACATTGTTCACCGCCTTGACCATCAGGAAGATGATCCAGGCCAGGATGAGGAAGTTCAGCACCACGGTGAGAAAGCTGCCATAGGCGAAGACGGCGCCCTGCTCCTTGGCGGCGGCGAGGGTGGGGGCGGTTACCGCGGAAGAAAGCGGCAGGAAGTAGTTGTTGAAATCCAGTCCGCCGAAGATCGCGCCGATGATCGGCATGATGATGTCGTTGACCAGCGAATCGACGATCTTGCCGAAGGCGGCGCCGATGATGACGCCGACCGCCAGGTCCATGACATTGCCTCGGGATATGAACTCCTGGAATTCCTTGAGCATTCCGGTTCTCCTTGTGACGACAGGCGGCAGCGCCGCATCCGGCCTCCGAGTCGCCGGCGCGCCACAATAGCAAAAACCTGCGGTTGAAAAACCGGGAAAAAAACCGACCCGCCGGCGGCCCTTTCGTTAGGCCAACGGCGGTGAATCCGGGTCAACGAAAGGCGATCACCCCCACTCCGTCTCGGCTTCGCCGATCCACCTCTCCCCCTGCCCGGGGGAGAGGAAAGGCGCCGAGCGGTCCGGCCAGCACTTCCTCTCCGCCCGTCGAACGGGGGAGAGGTGGCTTGCGAAGCAAGACGGAGCGGGGGGTCGACCGAACCCGTCAGCCCGCGTTCGGAGCCCTTTCCTTAGGCCAACGTCGCGGTGGACGCGGCCGCCAAGCTGTGATTGCCTCAAGGCCGCTTCAGGGACGCTGTCAGGGAGGAGCGCGCGGCGTGCAGGGCTGGTTCATCGTCATCGTGGCGCTTGCCTATGTGACGTTCCTGTTCGTCGTGGCCAGCCTCGGCGACCGGCGCGTAACCGCGCACGGCCCGGGGCGGCCGCGGCCCTTCATCTATGCCCTCAGCCTCGCCATCTACTGCACCTCCTGGACCTTCTTCGGCTCGGTCGGGCTCTCCTCCGAGCGTGGGCCGGAGTTTCTGGGCATCTATATCGGCCCGGTTCTGGTGTTCGTGTTCGGCTTTCCGCTGCTTGCCCGCATCGTGCGGCTGGCCAAGACCGAAAAGATCACCTCCGTGGCCGACTTCCTCGGCGCGCGCTACGGCAAGAGCTTCACCGTGGCGGCGATCGCCACGCTGATCGCCACCATCGGTGCCGTGCCCTACATGGCGCTGCAGCTCAAGGCGATTTCCGGCTCGGTCAGCCTGATGGTGGCGCACTACACCGGCGCGCCGCCCTCCTTCGACCCGTTCGTCAGCGACATCTCGCTGATCGTGGCCATGCTGCTGGCGCTGTTTTCGGTGCTGTTCGGCACCCGCCACGCCGACGCCACCGAGCATCAGGACGGACTGGTGCTGGCGGTGGCGGTGGAATCGGTGGTGAAGCTCGCCGCCTTCCTGGCCATCGGCCTGCTGGTGACCTTCGTCATCTTCGACGGCCCGGGCGCGATGATCGACACGCTGGCGGCCGACACGCGGGTACGCGAGGCCATGAGCTACGGCACCTCGCTGGCCACCTGGCTGGTGCTGACCGGCCTCAGCGGCTTCGCCATACTCATGCTGCCCCGGCAGTTCTACGTCACCATCGTGGAGAACCGCAGCGAAGCCGAGCTGCGCACCGCCGCCTGGGTGTTCCCGGCCTATCTGATCGCCATCAACCTGTTCGTGCTGCCGATCGCGCTGGCCGGCCTGGCCATCGTGGCCGGCCGCACCGGCAGCGATCTCTACGTGCTGGCGCTGCCGCTGTTCACCGGCCACGACCTGCTCGCCATAATCGCCTTCGTCGGCGGCTTCTCGGCGGCGACCGCCATGGTGATCGTGGAAAGCGTGGCGCTGTCGATCATGATCTCCAACGACCTCGTCATCCCGCTCTTCGTGCGCCGGCTGGTGCGCTCCTCCAATTCCGAGAACGAGAACTGGTCCACCCTCATCCTCAACGTGCGGCGCGCGGCGATCTTCATCATGCTGTTCGTCGCCTTCCTCTACTATCGCGCCAGCACCGACAGCGCGCGCCTTTCCTCCATCGGGCTGATGTCGTTCGCGGCAATCGCCCAGTTCGCGCCGGCGCTGATCGGCGGGCTGATCTGGCGCGGCGCCAACGGCAGGGGCGCGGCGCTGGGCATGGCGGCGGGAATATCGGTGTGGGCCTACACGCTGCTGTTTCCCTCGCTGGCGGCAGCCGACAACGCCATCGTCGTCAACGGACTGTTCGGCCTGGAGGCGCTCAGGCCCCAGCAATTGTTCGGCACGGTGGCCGAACCGCTGAACCATGGCGTGATGTGGAGCCTTTCGGTCAATGCGCTGTTCTTCTTCTTCGGCTCGCTGTCGCGCGCCTCGCTGCCTCTGGAGCGCATACAGGCCGCCATCTTCGTGCCGCGCGAGGCCGGGCCCATGCCCAGCCTGCGCCGCTTCCGCACCTCCACCACGGTCAACGACCTGAAGGACACCATCTCGCGCTATCTCGGGGTGGAGCGCACGGAACGCTCCTTCCAGTCCTTCGAGGCGACCAACGGCACCGCCCTGCACGGCTACGAGCAGGCGTCGATGGAGGTCATCCGCTTTTCCGAGCAGCTTCTGGCCAGCGCCGTCGGCTCCTCCTCGGCGCGGCTGATCCTGTCGCTGCTGTTCCGCCGCAACGACCCCGGCTCGCGCGACGCGCTGCGCCTGCTCGACGACGCCACCGAGGCCCTGCAGCACAACCGCGACCTCCTGCAGATCGCGCTCGACCAGATGGAGCAGGGCATCACCGTCTTCGACAAGGATTTCCGGCTGATCTGCTGGAACCGCCAGTACCGCGCGTTGTTTTCCCTCCCGGACGAGATGGGCCAGGTGGGCGTGTCGCTCGACCGCATCCTGCGCCACCTGGCCGAGCGCGGCGACATCGCCCCCGGCAGCCAGGTGACGCTGCTGAACCGGCTGACCAGCTTCGACGGGCCGTGGCAGCTGGAGCTGAAGACCAGCGGCCGCATCCTGGAGCTGCGCTCGGCGCCGATGCCGGACGGCGGCATGGTGGCTACCTATGCCGACATCTCGGCGCAGGTGGCGGCGGACCTCGCGCTGAAGCGCGCCAACGAATCGCTGGAGCAGCGCGTGCGAAGCCGGACGGCGGAGCTCACCCGCGTCAACGAGGAGCTGGCGCAGGCGCAGATGCTGGCCGAGGAGGCCAACCTTTCCAAGACCCGCTTCCTCGCCGCCGCAGGCCACGACATCCTCCAGCCGCTCAACGCGGCGCGCCTCTATTGCGCCTCGCTGATCGAGAAGGCGGGCAAGGGAGCCGCCGGCGAGGCGGCGGTGAACATCGAATCCTCGCTGGAATCGGTGGAGACCATCCTGGGCGCCGTGCTCGACATCTCCCGGCTCGACGCGGGTGCGATGAAGCCGGAGGAAACCGTCTTCCGGCTCGACGGCCTGCTGCGGCAGATCGGCACCGACTTCCAGCCGATGGCGGCCGCCAAGGGGCTGGAACTCGTCATCGTGCCGTCGTCGCTGTGGACGGAGACGGACCGCAACCTGCTGCGCCGGCTGGTCCAGAACCTGGTGTCCAACGCCGTCAAATATACGCGGCGGGGCCGCATCCTGGTCGGCGTGCGCCGGCGCGGCGAGGACGCCGAGCTGCAGGTGATCGACACCGGCATCGGCATCGCGCCCGACAAGCTCAACACCGTGTTCCGCGAGTTCACCCGGCTGGAGGAAGGCGCGCGCGAAGCACAGGGGCTCGGTCTCGGGCTTTCCATCGTGGACCGCATCGCCCGGGTGCTGCGGCTGGAGATACGCATCTCCTCCGATCTCGGCCGGGGAACGCGCTTTTCCGTGCTGCTGCCGGTGAAGCAGGCCCAGGAGATGCCGAAGCCGGCCGCGCGCCGGGCGCCCCGGCGCGCATCGGCGGCGGCGACGGGGCTGGCCGTGGCCTGCATCGACAACGACGCCCGCATACTGGAAGGCATGCGGCTTTTGC
>ERZ778021.3250-NODE-3250-length-12180-cov-4.504000_pt1 | contig 12180 bp, 11 predicted proteins | sample MGYA00375751_ERZ778021 | MGnify/ENA primary metagenome ERZ778021 (study PRJEB29350, sample SAMN05389814) | bioreactor metagenome | isolation source: Thiocyanate stock bioreactor | place: South Africa: University of Cape Town | collected 2013-08-29 ... | reverse complement strand
ATATCTATTCCAAGGATTGTATGATATCAATGCACGAAGTAATATATGTCCCGGGTGCCGGTAAACTATTTGGTGACATCAATGCCTCCGACGTGAAAATTGAAGCAGCAGAAGACCCAATGAAAGTTTTCAGCAATACCAAGCAAACCACTTCTATAAAGGAAAGCAAGAATTTGCTCCATCATTTATCTGGTTCTATCCATTTAAAATGGCAGGTTGATGGAAAGCTTTTTGTGAACGAAAAGAAATAAAATTCGACAGCAAAGTATACCGATAAAAAAAGAACGTTCCATCGCGAACGTTCTTTTTGTTTGTTATAAAGAAGCTTTGATCAGCTCCGCTTTGTCTGTTCTCTCCCAAGGCAAATCTATGTCGGTTCGGCCGATATGTCCGTATGCGGCCAGCTGCTTGTAAATTGGTTGGCGAAGGTCGAGGTCGCGGATGATGGCGGCGGGGCGAAGATCAAAAACCTTGTTCACCGTTTCGGCAAGTCGGTCGTCCGATACTGTGCCCGTGCCATAGGTATCTACCATAACAGAAACAGGGTGGGCGACACCGATGGCATAAGCAAGCTGGATTTCACAGCGTTTTGCAAGACCCGCGGCTACGATGTTCTTTGCAACATAGCGGGCGGCATAGGCAGCGGAACGGTCAACCTTGGTGGGATCCTTCCCGGAAAATGCACCGCCGCCGTGCTTTGCGTATCCGCCGTAGGTATCCACAATGATCTTTCTTCCGGTCAGCCCTGTGTCGCCTTGCGGACCGCCGATGACAAACCTGCCGGTGGGGTTGATATAATACTTTGTGTGTTCGTCAAGCAGGGAAGAAGGTAAGATTTCTTTAATTACAATCTCAATGATGTCTTTTCTGATTTGTTCCAAAGTAACGGCTTCGTCGTGTTGGGTGGATACAACCACTGCATCAATTCTGATGGGTTTGTCGTCTTCATACTCCACCGTGACCTGGGTTTTGCCGTCAGGACGTAGATAGGGAAGCGTACCATCTTTTCTGACTTCGGTCAGTCTCTTGGCAAGCTTGTGTGCATATGCAATGGGCATGGGCATCAGCTCTTCTGTTTCATCACAGGCATAACCGAACATCATGCCCTGATCACCGGCACCGTGCAGGTTCAAAGCGTCACTCTCGCCGGATTTGTCCTCCAGTGAATGGTCAACACCCAAGGCGATGTCAGGAGACTGCTCATCAATGGAGGTTACCACAGCACAGGTGTTGCCGTCAAACCCCTGAGAAGGGTTGTTATACCCGATTTCTTTGATCACCTCACGGGCGATTTTTGGGATGTCCACATAACACGAGGTTGATATTTCGCCCATAACAGTCACGATTCCCGTGGTGGCAAAGCTTTCACAGGCAACACGTGCCATACTGTCTTTTGCTAAAATCGCATCCAACACCGCATCGGAAATCTGGTCACATACTTTATCGGGATGTCCTTCTGTTACGGATTCCGATGTAAATAATTTTTTCATTTTTATACCTCCCTAATAAAATAAAAACGCAACTGTGCGGTTAACACAATTGCGAGTAAATACAGCTTACCCCATCTCTCGGTTTCACCGCAGGATTTAGCACCTTGCAAAGCAGGTTGCCGGGCATCACAGGGCCTGTCCCTCCGCCACTCTTGATAAGGATATTTAGTTTTATTAAATATACAATAATCTTGCATTTTTGTCAATGAATATTTTATGAATTTACTTTTAATAATTTACCGATTCGTTTGTATAATATTATGGTCAACAGCGAATTGACCACTGCTTTAAAAGCATTAAACGGAATAATAACAGGAACAATTGAGGCTTCAACTATTTTTTGCGGATAGCCGAAAAAATGAACCGTAAAAATCAGATTCAAAGGTATCATAATCAATATCATACCAATCGAACCCAAAATCAAGCCGATGATACCCCATTTAAGATTGTGCTTGTATTTATATAGGATACTCGCAATCAATACCAAAGTTGATGTGGCAAAAAAGTGCATTACGATTCCGACCCATCCGGATCCGGCGGAAACAGTCATGCCCTGAATCACAGATACGATGAGGGTGAGCAAGATTCCTGCGACGGGACCATATAAAAATGCGCCAATCAATATGGGAATATCGGCAACATCATATTCCAAATAGGATGCACCAGGAATAATAGGAAAATGGATAAACTGGACCAAAATGATAGAGATTGCTGCCAAAAGACCAAGTTTTGCAATTTTGTTGATTTTCATTTTTTACACCTTTCTTTTGCCTTCAAAAATGAAAAACCCTGCTGTAAAACTACAACAGGGTCAGCATGTATAAAAACACACATCTTCTTTCATCCGGACTATACCGTCGGCTTCGGAATCCAACCGAAATCAGCTTTCGCTCGCGGGCTTGTCAGAAACATCTGCTTTACCGCCGGTGGGGAATGATACCAAAGTATTTCACCCCGCCCTGAAGACAACATTAAATTTATATTCAGTATATGCTACAAAAAAACATTTGTCAAGACCAAAAATTGTATAAGCAAATAGGGTTTACAAAATTCGAATTATGAAATATAATTTTTCATATAAAGCATATCAATGAAACAGCAAGTTGAATACAGCAAAAAATGCTTGACAAAATCGTACGGGACTGGTATTATATTTTTACAACAAAGCAGAACTGTTTTCCGTTCTCACCCTGTGAGTTTCGTCTTACAAGGTCAATAAGTCGGTTTTAGCATCTTTATGCTATGAATTAAGGTTTATTGTACGGACAGTTTTCTGTCCGTTTTGTTTGTTTACCGTAAAATCGCATGATTTTACAAATAAATTTTGGAGGTGCTTACCTATCAGCAAAAAGGAACTTTCCATCAATGAAGAAATCAAAGATAAGGAAGTAAGAGTGATTGGTGCAGACGGCTCTCAGTTGGGTGTTATGTCCAGTGCAGAAGCCTTAAGAAGAGCATCTGAGCTTGATCTTGATCTTGTGAAAATCGCTCCGATGTCTGTTCCGCCGGTGTGCAAGATTCTTGACTACGGCAAATTTAAGTTTGAACAGGCCAAAAGAGACAAGGAAGCGAAGAAAAATCAACACATTGTTGATATCAAAGAAATACGCCTTTCTTTGAATATCGACAAGCACGATTTTGAAACAAAAGCAAATCATGCTTTTCGTTTTCTTTCTGACGGCGATAAGGTCAAAGTTTCCATCCGTTTTAAGGGACGCCAGCTGGGCCATCCTCAGATCGGAATTGAAATCATGAACCGTTTTGCCGAATATTGCAGTGAATATTGTACGGTTGAAAAACCTGCAAAGATGGAAGGTCGCAGTATGCTGATGTTCCTGGCGCCAAAAAAAGTAACCAAACCATAATATAAGGAGGTAACTACTATGCCTAAAATCAAAACTCATAGTGGTGCAAAAAAACGCTTTAAGGTCACAAAATCAGGCAAAATTAAGCGTGCTCACGCATACAAATCACATATTTTAAACAAGAAATCAACCAAACGTAAAAGAGCTCTGCGCCAAGGTGCATATGTTGATGATACAAACACATCCGCAATCAAGCGCCTGATTCCGTATAAATAATAGTAAATTAGGAGGATAAACCGTTATGGCACGTGTAAAAGGCGCATTGATGACGCGCAAAAGAAGAAACAAGGTTTTAAAGCTTGCAAAAGGCTATTTTGGTTCCAAGAGTAAATTGTTTAAAACAGCAAAACAAGCTGTTATGAAGTCATATCAATATGCATATATCGGACGTAAGCACAAGAAACGTGATTTTCGTCGCCTTTGGATTACCCGTATTTCTGCGGCTGCAAAATTGAGCGGTATGAACTATTCCACCTTCATGAACGGCTTGAAAAAAGCTCAGATCGACATCAACAGAAAGATGCTTGCTGAACTCGCTGTAAATGATGCAACAAGCTTCGCCGGCTTGGTTGAGCAAAGCAAGGCTGCCTTGAATAAGTAATTGCTGCGCCCGAGTGAAACCATCTCGGGCGTGCTTTTTTGCCATCGGAGGTGTATTTATGAATACAATCAAAATCACCAGCCGTGATAATAAACACCTGAAAGCGGTAAGTAAGCTGCTCTCATCCGCCCGTTTCCGAAAGGAAACAGGCTTATTTGCTGTGGAAGGGCTGAGATTGTGCATGGACGCAGCCGAAACAGGCATGGAGCTTGAAACGTTGTTTTACACACCGACGGCATACAAAAAAAATAAAGACAGTATCGATGGTTTGTTCGGAAAAGCAGAAAGCTGCTATGAGGTTGACGACGCAGTTTTTGCAAAAACCGCGGACACGCAGTCTCCTCAAGGTGTTTTGTGCGTCATCCGGCAAAGACCGCTAACGATGGAGCCGAAACAAAACGGAAAATACATTGCCATTGAGGACATTCAGGATCCGTCCAATCTGGGTGCAATCGCAAGAACCGCAGAAGCTTTGGGTGCGGACGGACTGGTTTTATCCGCCGGCTGCTGCGATGTTTATAACAGCAAAGCCCAACGAGCTGCAATGGGCGCCTTGTTTCGCTTGCCCATGAGGATTGTGGAAGATTTCTCGGGATTTTTGAAAACAGCCTCCATCCCTTCTTTCGCTGCCGTGCCGGACAGCACGGCAACGCCCATCACCGAATGTGATTTTTCTTCCGGTGCAATCGTTTTGGTCGGCAATGAAGGAAACGGACTGAAAAACGAAACAATTTCACTGTGTACTCATACAATAACAATACCCATGAAGGGCCGGGCGGAGTCCTTGAACGCATCCGCCGCCGCAACCATCCTATTATACGAAATGCTGAAGCAGGGAACAACAAACGAGGTAGTTGTTACTTTGTCATGAATGTTAATTTTAATTCTTGCAAAGCGATACAATCACCGAAATTCTCAATTCTGCATTAGAAAAAGGAGGGATTCAAAATGGCCGGAACAGAGTATTGGATATGGCTCCAATCGGCATTGGGCTACGCAAGCCCGAAGCCCATTCGGGTGCTGGAGCATTTTGAAAACGCCGAGGAATTTTATCATGCAGGGTTGGACAGATGGAAGAACACACAGCTATTTACTCCAAAGGAACTGAAAAGCTTAAGAGATACCTCGCTGAAAGACAGTGACAAAATCATTCGCTTATGTCAGCGGAAATACTATAGAATTTTAACACCGGAGGATGAAAATTATCCGAAACGTTTGTTAAGGATAACAACACCGCCGGCGGTCTTATATGTTAAGGGCAGTATGGATGGGATTGACGACGAAGTGGTAGTCACCATGGTAGGGACAAGAAAATCTACCGACCGGGGAAACAAAACAGCTGCAATTTTAGCATACCGTCTTGCACAGGGCGGCGCAATCGTTCTCAGCGGCGGTGCAAAAGGGATCGACACCCACTGCCATCTCGGTGCTCTGGAAGCGGGCGGCAGGACCATTGTGGTTTTGGGCTGCGGTCTTGATTATCCTTATCTTGCAGAAAACCACGGGATGCGATGCAGAGCAGCCGAAGAGGGTGCGGTGATCACCGAATACCAGCCGTCACAGGGTGCTTCAAAATTTTCCTTTCCTCAAAGAAACCGCATTATGGCGGCATTATCGCTGGCTACGGTCATTGTGGAAGCGGGCGAGAGAAGCGGCGCATTGATCACAGCAGATCAGGCACTGGAATACGGCAAGGATATTTTTGTTATTCCCGGCAGCATTATGGACAGGGAATACACCGGCAACAACAAACTGCTTCGTGATGGCGCAAAACCGATTTACAGCGCAATGGACATTTTATCCGAATATATCTGTGAATATCCGCACAGAATGAGTTTAGAACACAGTGCGGTTCCCATTGGTGAAGATAATGTTATTGACGAATTTCCAAAAAATGATATAATAGAAAAAATCGAACGAAAAAAAACCAAAAAAGAAAAAGAGCCATCTGAAAAGACAAGTACAAAGAAAGAAATCAAAGAAGACAACACCGGCGGATTATTTGTAAAACCCACGACACCGGACTTTTTATCGGAAAGTGCGGTAAAGATTTACGAAAGCTTTACAAATTATGAAATGCCTTTTGATATACTATCCAGTAACAGCAAAATACCGGCCTCTGAAGCACTGCGGGCAATCACAGAGCTGGAGCTTTTCGGGCTGATACATGCGATCCCGGGCAACCGATATGCCCTCACAAACAGAAAGGAACGATAAGATGTCGAAGCTTGTAATCGTTGAGTCACCGGCAAAGGCAAAAACAATCAAAAAATATCTAGGGCCGGACTATGAAGTGGTAGCTTCCATGGGTCATATCAGAGATCTGCCGAAATCCAAAATCGGCGTTGATATAGAAAATGATTTTAAGCCTGTATATCAGGTAATGGAAAACAAAGAGGATACTGTAAAAAAGCTGAAAACCATGGCATCCAAAAGCACAATGGTTTATCTGGCAACCGACCCTGATCGCGAGGGTGAGGCGATTTCCTGGCATTTGTGTGAGATTTTGGCACTCAACGAAAAAGACAACAACCGGGTAACCTTCAATGAAATCACAAAATCCGGTGTGAAAACCGGGATTGAAAGCCCCCGTACCATCGACATGGATTTGGTGGATGCACAGCAAGCGAGAAGAGTGCTTGATCGTATCGTGGGTTATAAACTAAGCCCGTTTTTGTGGAAGAAAGTTCGCCGCGGTCTTTCCGCCGGTCGTGTTCAGTCTGTCACCGTGAAGCTCATTGTGGACAGAGAAAACGAAATCAAGGCCTTTGTATCCAAGGAATATTGGTCCATTGACGCCAAACTGCAAAACGGAAAAAGTGCAAAATTCCCAGCCCGGTTCCACAGCAAGGCCGACGGAGAAAAAATAGAAATTGAAAACGAAGATCTGGTAAACGGAATTCTGGCAGCCTTACAGGGTGCGGAATATATCGTTAAATTTGTGAAAAAGGGAACAAGAAACAAACAGCCCGCTCCGCCTTTTATCACTTCAACTTTGCAGCAGGAAGCCTCCAGAAAGCTGAATTATTCCAGCCAGAGAACCATGAAAATCGCACAGGAACTATATGAAGGCGTGGATGTGACAGACATCGGCACCACCGGTTTGATTACTTATATGAGAACCGACAGCCTGAGAATTTCTGACGAAGCCAAGGCGGAAGGTAAGGCTTTTATTTTGGATAAATACGGAAGCCAGTATCTGCACGACAAAGACAGGGTATATAAACAAAAGAAAAACGCACAGGACGGACACGAAGCCATCCGCCCTTCCATTCCATCCCTTACGCCGGACAGTGTGAAGGACAGCCTGACCACCGATCAATACAAGCTCTATAAATTGGTGTGGGAGCGTTTTATTGCAAGCTTGATGTCCGTTTGTGTGCAGAATACTGTCAGTGCGGATATTACGGCAGGGGATTATATCTTTAAGGCCAGCGGTTATTCCGTGAAATTTGACGGATTTACTGCCCTTTATGAAGAAGGAAAAGACGAGGAAAAAGAGGACGAAGGCACATTGCCCGAGTTATCTGTGGGCGATAAGCTCACCCTCAAAGAGTTGACCCCGAATCAGCATTTTACACAGCCGCCGCCAAGATATACGGAAGCAACATTAATCAAAGCACTGGAGGAGTACGGCATCGGTCGACCGAGCACCTATGCACCTACCATTTCAACGGTGATCGCCCGTGAATACGTGGAGCGTGAGAAAAAAACGCTGAAACCAACCCCGCTGGGTGAGGTCACCACAGAACTGATGAAAGATTTATTCAAAAAAATCGTAGATGTGAAATTCACGGCGAATATTGAAGATGAGCTTGATTTGGTGGAGGAAGGAAAAACCCACTGGATCACGGTTTTGAAGAATTTCTATGAAAGCTTTGACAAGACCCTCAAGGATGCAGAAACCAAAATGGATGGAACGAGAGTGAAGCTGCCCGTGGTGGAAAGCGATGTGGTCTGTGAAAACTGCGGACGAAACATGGTTATCAAATCCGGCAGGTTTGGCAAATTCCTTGCTTGTCCGGGCTATCCCGAATGCAAAAACACGAAGCCGATTATAGCCGAAACCGAAGGCTTCTGCCCAAAATGCGGCAAAAAAATGATACAGCGCAAAAGTCAGAAGGGGAAAGTATATTTCAGCTGTGAAACCGGCAAGGAATGCGGCTTTATGACATGGAACACCCCCACCGGTGATGTTTGTCCCAAGTGCGGCAAATCCCTGTTTAAAAAACGGGGCGGTATGCTTGGTTGCGAAAATGAAGAATGCGACTATGAAGTGAAAACAGAACGAAAAAGAAAAACAAAGGCAGAGGAAGAATAAAGATTTTCTCAAGTCTGAAAAGGATTTGAAAGACAATGAAAGTAACAGTAATCGGTGCAGGGCTGGCAGGAACAGAAGCGGCTTATTATCTTGCGGAAAACGGGATAAAGGTTTTGCTCATTGAGCAAAAGGGGAAGAAGCGTTCTCCCGCCCACAGCATCAACGGATATGCAGAGCTGGTTTGCTCAAACTCCCTGAAAGCCATCAGGGAAGACAGTGCAGGCGGCTTATTGAAAAAAGAAATGAGAGCGTTCGGTTCGGTCTGCATGCAGGCGGCGGATTCCTGCCGTGTCCCTGCGGGCGGCGCTTTGGCGGTGAACAGAAGTCTGTTTTCTCTCTATATTACCGAAAAAATCAAACGCCATCCGAATATAGAAATTGTACAGGCGGAGCAAAAGCAAATCCCAGAAGAAGGCTATGTCATTGTGGCAACAGGTCCACTGACTGAAGGAGAGCTTGCTGACGATATCAAAAAGCACTGTGGTGAATATTTGTCCTTTTATGATGCGGCGGCACCCATTGTAACATTTGAATCCATTGATATGAATAGTGCCTTCCTTGCTTCCCGATACAATGACGAGGATGGTGACTACATCAACTGCCCCATGAACAAAGAGGAATACGAAGCCTTTCATCAAGAACTGATTCATGCCGAATCTGCTCCGCTGAACGAATTTGACCACCGTCCGAATGTGTACGAGGGCTGTATGCCTGTGGAAATTATGGGCAAGCGCGGTATGGATACTCTGCGTTTTGGCCCTTTGAAGCCTGTCGGGCTTCGTGATCCCAAAACAGGGCACCGCCCTTGGGCTGTTGTCCAGCTGCGCAAAGAAAACAGTGAAGGTACACTCTATAATCTGGTCGGGTTCCAGACGAATCTACGCTGGCCGGAACAAAAACGAGTCTTTTCTCTCATTCCTGCGCTGAAAAACGCGGAATATATACGCTACGGTGTCATGCACAGAAACACCTTCATCAATTCACCCAAGCTGTTAAACGCCGATTATTCTCTGCGAAGCAATGACAAAATATTTTTTGCCGGTCAGATCACCGGAGTGGAGGGCTATATGGAATCCGCCAGCTCCGGTATTATGGCGGCTGTCAATGTGCTTCGGAAACTGAAGGGTGAGCCTTCATTGATCTTGCCCAAAACTACGATGCTGGGTGCACTGGCTGCTTATATCAGCGATGAAACCGTTACTAATTTTCAGCCCATGGGTGCAAATTTCGGCATTTTAGAAGCGATCGAGCCTCATATCAGAGACAAAAAGCAAAGAAACATGCAATATGCACAGCGTTCGGAAAGAGTGCTGCGCTCTGAGGTCGGGCTGGGCTCGGAACAGTTGCCGGCACCTGTTGGTCCTGGACTATCAAAGGAAGAAGGGCGGTCATAACCATGAAAATCATTGTGGACGCTTTTGGAGGAGACAATGCTCCCAAAGCGATGATAGAAGGCTGCATGATGGCGGTCAAGGAATACGGCGCAAGCATTTTACTGTGCGGCGATGAGGAAAAAATCAAAGCCTGCGCAAAAGAACATAATTTTTCTCTCCACAACATCGAAATCGTCCATTCACCTGGCGTCATGGATGTACATACCGACCCGACGGAGATTTTAAAATCCGATACCTCTATGGCAGAGGGGCTTCGCCGTCTGGCAAAGGGGGAAGGGGATGCTTTTGTTTCCGCAGGAAGTACCGGTGCGCTTTTGGTGGGCGGCACCTTGATCGTAAAGCGCATCAAGGGCATCAAGCGTCCTGCCCTGTCCCCGGTTATGCCCACTGCGGACAAGCCCTATCTCCTGATCGACTGCGGAGCAAACCTTGATGTCCGCCCGGAAATGCTGGTTCAGTTCGGTATTATGGGCAGTGTATATATGAATAAGGTGCTTGGCTGTGAGACCCCCCGTGTCGGATTATTGAACGTAGGGGCAGAAGATACCAAGGGCGGGGAAATGCTGGTGGAAACTTACGGTCTGCTCAAAAATTCACCGGTGAATTTTGTGGGTAACATCGAAGCCCGTGAGGTTCCCGAGGGAGCCTGCGATGTATTGGTCACCGACGGATTTTCCGGTAATATCGTGTTGAAATTAACCGAAGGTGTAGCAGGCTCATTTATGGGCATGATAAAAAAGATTTTCAAAAGAAATTGGATCACCAAATTTGCCGCTATGCTTATTATGCCGGGCTTAAAAGCGCTGAAAAAGCAAATGGACTATACCGAATACGGCGGTGCGCCGCTATTGGGAACCGCCCGCCCGGTCATTAAGGCCCATGGCAGCAGTAACGCAAAGGCATTCAAAAACGCCATTCGCCAGGCAATCCAGTTTTCTGAAACCGGTGTGATTGAAGAAATCGAAGCAATAGTAAATACAAAATAAATAGAAAACCTGCACAAACCGACTGTTTTGCGGTTATTGTGTGAGAAAGAAATGGTCTGAAAATGAAAGAACTCGAACAAAAAATCGGCTATACCTTTCAAAACAAAGGATTGCTCAAAAAAGCGGTCACCCATTCCTCCTATGCCAATGAAGCGAAGGAGAAAAACGGCTCCAACGAACGGTTGGAATTCTTAGGAGACGCTGTTTTGTCTATTATCATCTCCGATTTTTTATATAAAAACTACAACCATCTGCCGGAAGGGGAGCTTACAAAACTTCGTGCATCATTGGTTTGTGAAAAGTCTTTATTCGGCTTTTCAAAACAACTTGATTTAGGAAGCTTTTTAAGACTGGGCAAGGGCGAAAAACAAACCGGAGGCAGTGAACGGTCGTCTATTCTGGCAGACGCTTTTGAAGCTGTTCTGGCCGCCATTTATCTGGATGGGGGAATAGAATCCGCGTCCAAATTCGTTATGGGTTTTGCAAACACAGAGCTGTTAAATACCAAACAATCCGCGTTTATTGACTATAAAACCACCCTGCAGGAAATCATCCAAAAAAACCCGGATGAGAAACCCTCCTATCACCTGACGGGGGAAAGCGGACCGGATCATGACAAAAAATTTGCCGTTGAAGTGAGACTGAACGGTGAACTCATCGGAACAGGGGAAGGTCGCAGCAAGAAGGAAGCAGAACAAGCGGCGGCTTGTGAAGCATTGAAAAAAATTGAATCATGAAGCATGCCAATATCGGAATATTCATTCCCCATCTGGGCTGCGGGAACAGCTGCAGCTTTTGTAATCAACACGCCATCACCGGAAAGATCCATGCTCCCAACCGGGAGGATGTGATACGTGCCTGTGAAACAGCGCTGCAAACCCGAGGGGGGGACAGCGAGAACACTGAAATCGCTTTTTTCGGCGGCAGCTTCACCGCCATCGACAAGGCATATATGACAGAGCTGCTGGAGGCTGCGGCCGTTTACATCAAGGCGGGGAGATTCAGGGGCATCCGTATTTCCACCCGACCGGATGTGATTGACACGACCACACTTCAGCGTTTAAAACACTATGGTGTTACTGCTGTTGAGCTGGGCGCACAAAGCATGGTGGATGAGGGTTTGACCAAGAACAACCGAAACCACAATGCAGAACATGTGGTGGCGGCATCCATGCTGATCAAGCAGCAGGGGCTTGAGCTGGGGCTTCAGATGATGACGGGGCTATACGGCGATACGGACGAAGGTGCGATGAAGACTGCCGAAATGCTGGCGGAACTGGCGCCGGATACCATACGGATTTATCCCGCAATCGTCTTAAAAGGAACGAGGCTGGAACAGCTTTTCTGCACAGGGGAATACAAACCGCAGGGTTTACAGGAAGCGGTCAGCCTTTGCGCAGGGCTTCTGCGGTTTTTTCATGACGAAAGCATTCCTGTGATTCGGCTGGGGCTTCATACCGTTACGCAAGAGGATTATGTGGCAGGACCCTGGCACCCTGCTTTTCGCGAGCTTTGCGAAGGAG
>ERZ778021.3248-NODE-3248-length-12184-cov-6.109902_pt1 | contig 12184 bp, 12 predicted proteins | sample MGYA00375751_ERZ778021 | MGnify/ENA primary metagenome ERZ778021 (study PRJEB29350, sample SAMN05389814) | bioreactor metagenome | isolation source: Thiocyanate stock bioreactor | place: South Africa: University of Cape Town | collected 2013-08-29 ... | reverse complement strand
GGGGTCTTCTGGTCCGTGCTCATGGTGGGCTCGGGGGACGTCGGGTCAGCGACCCAGGATCATGGACTTGGGCCGATCTCCGGGCTTCTTGTCCCCGCCGCCGGAGAGCGAGGGGAGGAGGACGAACGCGAGGACGACCGCCGCGATCGTGAGGAGCGGCATGACGACCCGCTGGGTGGGGCGCCTCAGCTTGTTCCAGTTGTCGATCATGTACTTGATCGTGAACGGCGGGACCAGGAACATCAGGCCGGCCGCCGGGCCTTCGCGGAACGGGATGGCGAGGATGTTCGCCAGGCCGCTCACGACGCGGCCCAGGTTCAGCAGAACCACGGCCTCGCCCCCCAGCAGGGCGAGGCCCCGGTTGTGCATCGTCGCGCCGATGAGCAGCAGCATGATGAAGGGGACGGAGAGGAGGTACGCGAACTCGTTGATCCGCCGGAACAGGCGCTGGACGGAGCCCCACGCCTGCCGCCAGCCGATCGTGACCGAGCCGGCCGGCCCGGAGCCGCCCCTCACCGGGCTGGTCGTCGGGAGCTTCCAGGACGACACCATCGCGTAGGGCTTGGAGTCGCCCAGGTCGTCGTCGATGGGGGGGGCCTTCGGGTCGCGCTTGCGGACGCCCGGGACGCGATCGACGGTCAGCGGAGCCAGGGCCACCTGGCTGCTCATGCGCTCCAGCCAGCCCGGCCCGCCCTCGCCGCCGGCCGGCGTCGCCGCGACCGGGGCCGGCTTCGGCGACGCGGCCGGGACGGTGATCCGCTCGCCGCATCGCTTGCAGCGGCCGGCCTTGCCCGCGGCCTGCTCGGCGACTTCGAATCGCGCCCCGCAATGCGAGCAGAAGAAGATGATGCTCATCTTGTTGGGATTTCCAGGATGCTTCACGCCGTCGGGGCGCGGATCGCCGGTCTCTCGGCCCCGCACGGCGGCTTCGCCCGCGGCCTCGGGCCCCTCCGACCGGACGGGCCCAGGACGGATGATAACGGCACGATTCGAGGAGTGATAGACCCGAGGGGCCCTCCCGGCCCGAATCGCGCCCGGCCGCGGCCGACCTCGGCTCGCGTTAGGGATCGGACAGTGATAACCTGACGGCTTTCGCTGCTTCGAGATGTGAGCAGCGTTGGAAAAGAAATCCGGTGTAAGCCGCTGTTCCCATTCACATGGGGGCATGCGACGGGCAAGTCCATCCGGTGAGCTCAAAACCTTACTCGTCAGCAGAGGCCGAGGACGGTTCACGGCAATGCTGGCAGACGCCCAACTCATCGAGTTTCAGGATGGGGAACATCTCCTCGAAGCGGTATTTCGGCACGCTCGCAGGGGCCTCGGGCTTGCGACCAAAGAGCCCGCAGGCGGCACACTGCACGATCCACTTGCGGCAACGTGGGTCACGCAGGAACCAGCCTCGAGTGCGAGTCTCGTCCCGCATCGTGTCTCGGTTCTCCCAGCATTAAATGACTGCCCCTATCCAATAACCCCCGACAATTCGGGGATCGACTCCGGCAGCGAGCGAACAGACGTACCGGCGGCCCTGATGCTATGAGCAGGCCCTGTCGGCATCGGACAACTCCGAGGCCCTTTGACCCGGTTTCTTTTCCAACGCTGCTCACATCTCGAAGCAGCGAAAGCCGTCAGGTTATTACCGCCCAATTCCTCAGAACAATTCCCCGATCGGTCGCGCCGCGAGCGGATCGTCGGCCAGGCTCGGCCGGATTCCGAGGGCCAGACGGATCGTCGCGAGCCATTCGCCGGGCGAGACGGGCCGGTCGGCGGGCTCGGCGGCGCGGGCGTCGCTGGCACCGACGACGCGGCCCCCCCGCACTCCGCCGCCGGCCATCAGGCCGCTCCAGACCCCCGGCCAGTGGTCGCGGCCGCCGGACTCGTTGATGCGGGGCGTCCGGCCGAATTCCCCGACGGCCGCCACGAGCGTCGTCGCCAGCATCCCCCGCGCATCCAGGTCGTCGATCAGGGCCGAGAACGCCCGGTCGAACGTCGGCAGGACCTCGCGACGGTAGTCGTCCATCGTGCTGAACGGGCGCGAGCCGTGGCAGTCCCACGAGACGCGGTTGAAGACGGTCTCATACATGTTGACCGTCACCACGCGGGCGCCGGCCTCGACCAGCTTCCTCGCCGCCAGGCAACTCCTTCCGAATCGCGTCGAGCCGTAGGACTCGCGGAGCCGTCGCGGCTCGGCGCCGAGGTCGAGGTCCGCGTCGGGGTCGAGGAACGCGGGGCCGTGGCGGGCGTCGAGCCCGCCGGCGGTCTGGCCCCGGGGCATCTGGACCCCCGTGTCGCCGATCGGGCCCGGCACGGCGACGAAGGGCCGCGGCGCCCCCGGGCGTCCGAATCGCTCGGACGCGACCGCCCCGATGTGCGGATGCTCGTCGGTCCGGCTGAGGAGGCCGGTCTGCATCAGTTGCAGGCCCGTCTCGTGGATGGGCGCGCGATCGTGGTGGAGCGAACGGATCAGCGCGAGGCGGTCCATCCGGGCCGCGACCCCGGGGAGGTGCTCGCCGACGCGGACGCCCGGGACCCGCGTCGCAATCGAACCGAACGGGCCGCGGACGTCGTCGGGGGCGTCGGGCTTCGGGTCGAAGGTCTCCAACTGGCTCGGGCCGCCGACGAGCATGAGGAGGATCGCCGACCGCTCGCCGGCGATCGTCGACCCCGGCGTCGCCGAGAACGCGCGCACGCCCCCGAGCCCCAGGGCCCCAAGCCCCACCCCCCCGGCCTGCAAGAACTCGCGGCGCCCGAACCCGTCGCGCCCCTTCAACGACCTACGTCCCGTGTCGCTCATCGCTCGCCCCCTGATCCATCCCCCCGGAGAAACCGACCGGAGCCGATCCCCGCCCAACGTAACCGTCGCGAGCACCGCGGGATAGTGCCTCGCCCGCGCCGCGCCGAAAATCCATTCGGCTATCGTTTGATCGAAAACGACGTGTTATATGATTCGTAATAGATAAATTTTGTTCATTCCTTAGATCCCGGTAAACCTGAGGAAATGGGGGATATCGGTTCAATGGGTGGTCATCAGCCGGTCGATAATCGTGACGGAGCAGGATGCTCGGGGAATCCTGGGTCGTTCATGGATTCGGGTGCGACAGCGCCCCTGAAATATCAAGGAGGAGCCGGTGAGGACCCCAGGCGCGAGGAGAAGTGCGCGAGTTCTGGCGACCGTCGCGGCGATCGCGGCCGTGACGGCCGGGGGGGCGACTGGATGGGCCCAGAGCCCGGGCGCGGAGGCGGAACAGGCGTTGCCGAAGGCGATGGGGGGGGCGACGCCGGGCTCTCAGGAGTCGCGGCTGGGGACGGCTCCGGGGACGGATCAGGGCCCGTTCGGGGTCCAGCCGGGCCAGGATCAGCCGCTCATGGGGGCCGGCGGCGGGACGTCGGTCCCGCGCGTGCCGGCGTCGATCAGCGCCCCCGACGGGGGGCCGACTCCCCGGGCCCGCGCCCTGGGGGCCCCGGAGGCGCTCCCGGTCCCCCGGGCGCGCCTCTACGGGTCGCTCTCCCTCCCCGAGACTGACGAGGCGGAGGCCGTCCCCGGCGGCATGACGCTGGACCAGGCCCTCGACCGGATGATCCAGGAGAACCTGGACCTGCGCTCCAAGTCGCTGGAGATCCCCCAGGCCCGCGCCGACGTCCTGACCGCCAGCCTGCGCGCCAACCCGATCTTCTTCGCCGACAGCCAGCTCATCCCGTACGGCAACTACTCGGACAAGCGGCCGGGCGGGCCGGTCCAGTATGACGTGAACATCTCCCACCCCGTCGACTTCTCGCGGAAGCGGCAGGCGAGGACGGCCTACGCCTCGCAGGCGCTGCGGGTGGTCGAGGCGCAGTATCAGGACGCGGTGCGCGTGGAGATGCAGAACGTCTACACGGCGTACGTCGACGTCCTGTCGGCCCGGCAGATCGCCCGCTACGCCAAGGCGAGCGTGGAGGGCTTCGACCGGCTGATCCGGGCGACCCAGCTCCTGTACGAGCGCGACATCACCTCGCGGGCCGACGTCAGCCAGGTGAAGTCGCAGCAGGAGATCGCGGCCGTCGGCCTGCTGGACGCCGAGGAGAACCTGAGGCGCGCCAAGCGGGCGCTGGGCGTGCTGCTGAACATCCCGCCGGACCAGGCCGAGGCCGTCGAGTTCGACGGGACGATCGAGGACCGCGGGCCGGAGCCGCCCCCGGTCGAGGAGCTGGTGCAGATGGCCCTCTCCTGCCGCCCGGACGTCGTCTCGTATCGGCTGGGGGTCAAGGCGGCGGAGGCCGGCCTGGGCCTGGCGATGGCGAACCGATTTCAGGACGCCTACGTCCTGTACCAGCCGTACACGTTCCAGGACAACTCGCCGTTCACCAACGCCAAGAGCGCCCACTCCTGGGCCATCGGCCTGACCGTCCCCATGCCGGTGTACAACCGCAACCAGGGGAACATCGAGCGGGCGCGGATCAACATCCAGCAGTCGCGGATCGAGCTGGCGAACATCGAGCGCCGGGTCCAGACGGAGGTCGTCCAGGCGGCCCGCGAGTACGCCGTGACCCGCGACATCGTGCGTCGGATCCGGACGGAGATCATCCCGGCCTCGGAGCAGTCGAAGAACGACCGCTTCATCCTGTTCCAGAACAGCGAGGCGAACGTGGTGACCTACCTGGAGGCCCAGCGCGTCCACAACGACAACGTCAAGGCCTACCTGGACACGGCGGTCCGCCACCGGCGGAGCATGCTGAACCTGAACACGGTGGTGGGGAGTCGGCTGCTGCCGTGAACGGGAGCGGGCCGGGCGGACGGCCGCCCGGCCCGCGCGAGCCCGGGAGGATGTCGCCGCTCAGGAGGCGATGAGGTTCTTGACGACCCGCGCCAGCTCGGCGCCGGTGTCGGTGAGGCTGTAGAAATTGTTCTTCCCCTGGCGGCGGGGGGCGATGATGTTGCCGTGCCGCAGCAGCGCCAGGTGGTGGCTGACGGCCGGCTGGCTCTGGCTGAGCTGGTCGCAGAGGGCGCCGACGTGGCGCTCCCCCTCCGACAGGATCAGGATCACCTGGAGGCGGGTCGGGTCGCTGACGTGCTTCAGCAGGATCGAGGCCCGCTTGGCCTGCTGGAACCGCTGGTCGACGGCCTTGGCCGACTTGACCCGGCTCGACGCCGCCTTGGGGGCGGCCGATTTCGGCGCGGCTGACTTGGGGCTGGCTTTGGCGACTGCCATGGCAACATCCTCAGGGGCTGTAGTGGGCTCGGGCGGTGCGACGTCGGGGGCGGCGCCCGGGGCGTGAGAGACCGGCCCGGCGGACGTCGCCGGCGGCGTCCGCCGAGGGACGCTCGCGCGATCGCGCGAACGTATCTCGACGTGGGTGCTTGTCGACATCTTATAGTTCTTTGATTTCTTGTCAATGGAGATCGGCGGCGGTCGGCGCGCGGATCGGTCCATTTGTTGGCGAGAGCGGCGCGAGGCGACGTCGCCCGCCGGTCAGCGGCCGTCCGCGGCGACGAGCCCGGAGATCGTCTTGAGCATGTCCGAGGTCGTCCAGGCGTTGGCCCTGGTCCCGACTTCGAGCCGGGCGAGGCGGCCGTCGGGGCCGATCACGGCCGTGCAGAGGTTGTGGACGATCTCGTCCTTCATCGCCCCGAACGTCAGGCCGAGCGGGGCGGCGATCTTCGCCAGGTCCTCGTGCGAGGCGGTCGCGTAGGTCCAGAGGGGGGGCTTCGCCCCGCGGATCGCGGCGTGCTTCCGCAGGACTTCGGGCGTGTCGTGGTCGGGGTCGAAGGAGAGCGAGACGAGGCGGACCTTGCCGGCTCGGGCCGAGTTGGCCGCGACCGACTGCGCCAGCTCGCCGAACTTGCGGTCCATCGTCGGGCAGAATTCCGGCAGCGGGCAGCGGGTGTAGATGAAGGTCAGGGCGACCGCGAAGCCCTTCAGGTCGGAGAGCTTCCGCGACGCCCCGTCCTGGTCGATCATGGTGAAGTCCGGGACCTCGTCGCCGGGCCGGAGCCGCGTCGGCGGCGAGACGAGGCGGGGGCCGTCCTCGCCCATCTCCAGGACGAGGGGCTTGATCGCCGGCTTCACGACCCCCAGGCCGACGAGGTCGTAGTCCTGCGTCACGCCCGCCTTCGACCGCACGCGGAGCGTCCCCTCGACGTAGTCGCCGGCGTGGAACTCGGAGAAGTCGGTCCCGTCGGGCATGCGGAAGGGCATCGTCATGGCGGGCATGAAGCCCTCGATCTTCTCGTGGCGGATCTGGAGCGACTTCTCCGCCGGGTCGACCTTCTGGACCTCGCCCGCCAGCGGATAGTCCTTCGTCTCGACGGGGGGCTCGGCCTTCGCCGCGGCCGGGGCCGGGGCGGGCGCGGCGGGCCCCTCGACGCGGCCGGAGCAGGCGAGCGCGGCGGCGGAGAGGATCAGCGCGACGGCGCGGACGCCGGATCGGGCGGGTCGCCTGGTCATATGTCGAACTCCGGTCGGGGGCGGGGCGTCCGCTCAGGCGGGGGCCCGGAACGGGAAGTGGTCGTCGAGCGGCGAGGCGGCCAACTCGACGAGGAAGTCGGCGACCCGGCCGGCGCAAAGTTCCGTGTACGCCTCGCCCTTGGCGGCGGTGGCGGCGCGGGGGTCGCCGGAGCCGGAATTCGTCGTCAGCAGGTGCCAGGGGCGGGTGATCTCCACCCAGCCGTTGGCCACCGCCTCGAACCGCGACGGCCGCACGGCCCCCTCGTCGGCGGCGGCGAGGTCCACCAGGTCGGGGAAGAAGGCCAGGCCCATGCTGGTCTCCATCTCGCCGGCGTGGTCGTCCTTCTTGTCGAAGATCTCGGGGCCGCGGTCCAGCCCCACCCGGAACCAGTGGCAGAGGAACAACTGAACCGGCGTCGAGCCGTGAAGCTCGCGGAGGATCCACTTCAGGTCGTTGCCGCCGTGGCCGTTGAGGATCAGCAGCTTGCGGACGCCGTGCCTGGCCAGCGAGGCGACGAGGTCGCCGATCACCTTCGCCATCGTCGACGGGTTGAGGTTCATCGCCAGCGGGAATTCCATCTGGTTCGTCTCGGTCCCGTAGGGGATCGCCGGGAGCTGGACGACGCGGGCGCCCCGGGCGGAGGCCGCCTCGCAGGCCCGCGAGGCGACGACCTCGACCTGGAACGTGTCGGTCCCGTAGGGCAGGTGGAGGTTGTGGGGCTCGGTGGCGCCGAGGGGGAGGACGGCTACCTCGAAGGGGGGGCCGCCCTTGACCTGTCCATAGGTGATCTCGGCGAGCTTCCAGGGGCTCATCGCGCGTCGGCCTTTCGGATTGTTGCGCCGGCGGGTGGGGCGGGGCCGGGTTGCGATTGCGGGTGGGGGGGGCGGTCGGTTACGATGGGGGCGGGCGGCCCCGCCGACCCGGCTTGACCTCTCCGCTCCGTTATCCCGGGATCGGCGTCGCGATGCAAGCGTTCGAGGCCACCAGCCACTATTTCGACCAGGCCGCCAGGCTCCTCGACCTGTCCGAGAACATCCGGACCCTCCTCATCACGCCCGACCGCGAGGTCCGGGTGGAGGTGGTCATCGAGATGGACTCCGGCCGCCTGGGCAACTTCCTGGGCTACCGCGTCCAGCACGACAACTCGCGGGGGCCGTTCAAGGGGGGGCTGCGCTACCACCCCAAGGTCGACGACGACGAGGCCCGCTCGCTCGCCAGCCTGATGACCTGGAAGACGGCGCTGGTCGACATCCCCTTCGGCGGCGCCAAGGGGGGGATCAACTGCGACCCGACCGCGCTCTCCAAGGCCGAGATGGAGCGCCTCACGCGCCGATTCACCGAGAAGATCCACGACGTCATCGGCCCGGTGAAGGACATCCCCGCGCCCGACATGGGGACCGACGCCCAGGTGATGGCCTGGATCATGAACGAGTATGGCAAGTACGCCGGATTCACCCCCGCCGTGGTGACCGGCAAGCCGGTCGAGCTGCACGGCTCGGCCGGGCGCGAGGCCGCCACCGGCTACGGCGTGGCGATCGTCGCCCGCGAGATGCTCGGCCGCATGGGCCGGACGATCGGCGGGTCGACGTTCGCGATCCAGGGTTTCGGAAACGTCGGCAGCTTCACGGCGCGGTTCCTGGCGAAAGAAGGCGCGAAGATCGTCGCCGTCTCCGACGCCTACGGCGGCCTCCGGAACCCGGAAGGGATCGACGTGGAGGCGCTGGCGCACCACGTCTCGACCGCGCGCAAGGTGGTCGGCTTCGAGGGGGCCCGCCCCTGCTCCAACGAGGAGCTGATGCGATCGGAGGTCGACGTCCTGATCCCCGCGGCGCTCGGGGGCGTCTTCGACAGGGCGGCGGCCGAGGCCGTCCGCGCCCGGTTGATCGTGGAGGCGGCCAACGGCCCGACCTGGCCCGAGGCCGACGAGGTCTTCAACGCCCGCGGCATCCCCGTCGTCCCCGACATCCTCGCCAACGCCGGCGGCGTGATCGTCAGCTACTTCGAATGGGTCCAGAACCTCCAGAACTTCCGCTGGCCGCTCGAACAGGTCCAGCGCGAGGAAGAAAAGAAGCTGGTCGACGCCTTCCACGACATCCACGACCTGGCGACGCGCAAGAAGCTCTCGATGCGCACCGCCGCGTTCTACCGGGCCATCGCCCGCGTCGGCCGGGCCCACGCCCTCGCCGGCATCTGACCCCGCCCCCCCTCCCTCACGCCCTCGGCCGACGCATGAAAGACTATCAGACGTACGACAACCCCCTCATCGAACGCTACGCCGGCCGCAAGATGGCCCGCCTCTGGTCGCCGCAGGTCAAGTTCTCCACCTGGCGCAAGCTGTGGGTCGCGCTGGCCGAGGCCGAGAAGGCCCTGGGGCTGAACATCACGGACGACCAGATCGCCGCGATGAAGGGGGCCGTCGACGCCATCGACTTCCCCGCCGCCGAGGCCTACGAGCGCCGGTTCCGCCACGACGTGATGGCCCACGTCCACGCCTTCGGCGACGCCGCGCCGGCCGCCCGCGCGATCGTCCACCTCGGCGCCACGAGCTGCTACGTCACCGACAACACCGACCTGATCCTGACCCGCGAGGCCCTCGAACTCGTCCGCGACAAGCTCGTCGGGGCGATCCTGGCTTTGGCCGACTTCGCGGCGCGGTACAAGGACCTCCCCTGCCTGGGCTACACCCACTTCCAGCCGGCGCAGCTCGTGACGGTCGGCAAGCGGGCGACGCTCTGGTGCTACGAGCTGATCCTGGACCTGGGCGAGGTCGAGCGCCGGCTGGCCGACCTGCGGTTCCTGGGCGTGAAGGGGACCACGGGCACGCAGGCCAGCTTCCTCGCCCTGTTCGACGGCGACCACGCCAAGGTGCGCGAGCTGGACGCTCGCGTCGCCGCGGCGTTCGGGTTCGAGAAGACGTACGCCGTCTCCGGCCAGACGTATTCCCGCAAGGTCGATTCGCTGACGGTGGCCAGCCTGGCGTCGATCGCCGAGTCGGCCCACCGCTTCGGCATGGACCTGCGGCTGCTGGCCCACGAGCGGGAAGTCGAGGAGCCGTTCGAGGCCGAGCAGATCGGCTCGTCGGCCATGGCCTACAAGCGCAACCCGATGCGGGCCGAGCGGATGTGCTCGCTGGCGCGCTACGTCATGAGCCAGGTGCCGGGGATCGCCGACACGGCCGGGACGCAGTGGCTGGAGCGGACCCTGGACGACAGCGCGATCCGTCGGCTGATCCTCCCGCAGGCGTTCCTGGGGATCGACGCCGTCCTGACCCTCTACAACAACGTGGTCCCCGGGATGGTCGTCCACCCGCCGATCATCGCGAAGCACGTCGCCGAGCAATTGCCTTTCATGGCGACGGAGAATCTGCTGATGGCCGCCGTGCAGGCCGGCGGCGACCGCCAGGAGCTGCACGAGCGGATCCGCGTCCACTCGATGGACGCCGCGGCCGGCCTCAAGGCGGGCGGCGAGTCCAACGACCTGATCGGCCGCCTCAAGGCCGATCCGGCCTTCCCCGGGCTCGACTTCGACGCCGTCATGGACCCGTCGAAGTTCACCGGCCGCTCGGCCGTGCAGGTCGACGAGTTCATCGCCGGGGAGGTCGACCCGATCCGCCGCCGCTACGCCGGGCTCGCCGCCGAGGACGCCGAGGTCCGCGTCTGATCGAGCCTCCTCGTTCTCGCGGCGCGCGACGATCGCCTAGATTCCCTTACAAATCGGCGGAGTCGGCCCGGGGTCGGTCCCGGTCCGACGGCCGCCTTCCCGGGGATCGAGGCGGAGGTCGCGATGCGAGCGGAGATTCATCGGCGCGGACGGCGACATGCGGCCGTGGGCCTGGACATGCTGGAAGGCCGCCGGCTGCTGTCGAGCCTGCGCGCATCGTGGGCTTCCCATCACGGCGCGACCGCTTCGGTCCGCCGCGTCGAGGTCCCCCGGCCGACGGCCGACCGTTGGTCCTGGATGGCCGACACCTACTGGTACGTCCCGACGCCCAACCTGGCCGCGGTCGTCTACGAGCCGACCTCGGGCGCGTTGACCCCCCTGGCCGACCAGACCGTCTTCCACATCTCGGGCTATCGCCGCGGCTACTTCTGGGGCGAGACCGTGGCCCAGTTCGGCTCGAACGCGCCGAGCAGTTCCGCCCTCGTGGGGTCGGTGACGCCCCAGGGCCGCGTCCTGCTGTCGTTCACCTCGACGTCGGGTGCCACGACCACGGGCTACGGCGTGATGGCCCGCAGCCGCGCGGGGTGGACGATGGAGAACCAGATGTTCTCAAGCGCGAGCGGCGGCCAGATCGGCCACTGGGCCTACATGGTGCAGACCCGGCCCGGCATGGCGAGTTGGCGTTCGCTCCCGTCCGTCGGCGTCTCGGTGCCGACGTTCCTGTCGAACTACTCCGGGCCGACGCCGACGCCCATCGCCTGAATGATCCTCGACGAACCGGGACGGGCAGGCCGATCGCACGCCGCCTCTCCGTTCGTTCCCGCGGAAAAGCACGACGCCCGGCCGTCGCGAGGGCATGTCTCCCTCGCGACGGCCGGGCGTCAAATTCTCAGGCGGCGGATCGACTTAGACCCGGGACCCCTGGTGCTGGCGGGCCTTGCGGAGGCGCTTCAGCTCCTCGCGACGGCGGCGCTCGCTCGGCTTCTCGTAATACGCCTTGCGACGCATCTCCTTGCGGAGGCCGCTGCGCTCGCAGAGCTTGCGGAACCGACGGACGGCTTCCTGGATCGACTCCCCCGCACGAACCCGTAGCTTCACCACGTTGGTCTACCCTCTTCCCTTTCGATGGATCGGACCGGTTTCGCCCTCCGAACCGGCGGCCGAGGATCACGCATGCGTCACGTCGGCCCGGCGAGGCCGCGAGCGGAGGGGCCGACGGCGGGGCGACCCCGGCGTTCAACCTCGCCTCCAACGTCTTCGCGACCGCACGGACCGGCGGGAAACCCAAAGTATATCCAGGGTTCGCGGCCCTGGCTAGTTCGGGTTCCGGCTCGACCGCGATTTCTCGTCTCGCCTCGGGCGGAGGCCGGTCGGCCGGGCGTCAGACGCCGGCCATCGCGGGTTCGGCGGAACGGCCGGCCGACGCCTTGGCGAGGAGTTCCTCGCGGTAGACCTTGACGTGGCTCGGGGCCTCGATGCCCAGGCGGACCTGGCCGCCCTCGACCTTGACCACCGTGATCACGATCCCGCCGTCGATGACGATCTTCTCGTTGACCTTGCGGCTCAGAACCAGCATGGCATTCCTCCGTGCTCTTGGGCTGTAGCGTCTTGCGATCGGGTGAGCGTCCTTTGCCGGGCCCCGCGATGCGTTCCAGCGTCGTCTGGAGGCCCCCAGCCTTGGTCGCCGGTGATGTCAAGGACTATAAGCACCGAAAGTGCCATCGGTGACTCCCAGGCTCGCGGATTCGGACATAAATCGATTCGGGGATAGGAATAAAAAATTTCTCAAGGTCCCTTGCCGAACGACCGAATCTCTTGTCAAAAGTACAGCGGTTGAAACCTGGCTTCCCAAAATGTCGAATCGCCGCGGCAAAATGGGAACGGCCGGCGGGAACGGGCCCTGGGATGGTCAGTCGCCCGTGCAGCGTGTATCATCGCGTGCGCAAGCCGATGCCCAAGGGGGCGGCCGGCGTCGACCCGACGCTCCAGCAGAAAGCGGATCCGTGCGCGTAGGAATCGGTCACGACACGCATCGCCTGGCGGAGGGCCGTCCGCTGATCCTGGGGGGCCTGCGGCTCGAGCAGGCGCTCGGGCTGGTGGG
>ERZ778021.3245-NODE-3245-length-12196-cov-4.134915_pt1 | contig 12196 bp, 8 predicted proteins | sample MGYA00375751_ERZ778021 | MGnify/ENA primary metagenome ERZ778021 (study PRJEB29350, sample SAMN05389814) | bioreactor metagenome | isolation source: Thiocyanate stock bioreactor | place: South Africa: University of Cape Town | collected 2013-08-29 ... | reverse complement strand
GGGTTCTTTTCCTTTGCCAAGCTGCTGATGCACCGCGATCTGGACCCGGCCAACTGGCCCGAGGGGGCGTTCGACGGCAACCCGCTGCTGGACGGGCTGCTGGCGCGGGGGTTCGCGGGCGATGCGCCGCTGTTCGGCGATCGCGACCGTCTGGACGACCGTCTGGACCCCGCGCAGATCATCCAGGTGATCGACGCCGACGCGTCCCAGACCAAGGTCATCGAAGAGGTCCGCGCGGGCGCCAGTCTGGTCGTCCAGGGCCCCCCCGGCACCGGCAAGTCCCAGACCATCACCAACATCATCGCCGCCGCCGCCCATGACGGCAAGACGGTGCTGTTCGTGGCCGAAAAGATGGCCGCGCTGTCGGTCGTCCATGACCGCCTGACCCGCGCGGGCCTGCGCGACATCTGCCTGGAGCTGCATTCGCGCAGCGCCAACAAGAAGGCCCTGGCGCAGGAGCTGGGCCGCACACTGATGGCGGGGGCGCATGCCCTGCCGCCCGCCGCCGATCCGGCGCGGCTGCGCCAGACGCGCGACCGGCTGAACGCCATCACCGCGCTGCTGCACGACCCGCTGCCGCCCTCGGGTGAGCCGCCCTTTGCCGCGATCTCAAGCATCATCGGGCTGATGGGGCAGGGCGCGCGCCCACCCGCCATTCCACTGGCGGGGCTGAAGGCGCTGGACGCCGCCGCCCGCGCCGAGGCGCAAGGGGCCATCGCCCGCTTTGTCGCGGCGCGCGCGCGCACCGGCCCGCCCGAGGCGCATCCGTTCCGCGGCGCGGGCGCGCTGGACCTGCAGCCGACCGATCTGGCGCGGCTTGGCGACGATCTGCGCGGCGCGCAGGCGGCGCTGGCGGCGGTCGGCGACCGCGCGCAGGTGGCCCAGGCCCTGGGCCGCGATGTGCCGGACACCCTGGATCAGGCCGCGGCCCTGGCGCAGGTGCTGGCGGTTCTGGCACGCGCGCCCGAGGACGCGGCCCTGCACGCCGGGCCGCTGTTGGCCGCTGCGGGCGATCCGCGTCTGGAGCAGGCGCTGCAGGCGGGTGCGGATTGGGCGGCGGCACAGGCGCAGGCGCGCTTCACCCCGGCTGCGTTCGAGATCGACCCCGGCCCGCTGCGCGACGCTCTGGCGCGGGGGGTGGGGTCGGTTTTGGGGCGGATCTTCGGGCCCTATCGCGGCGCGTCGGCGCAGTTGCGCGCGCTGCTGACGCAGGATCTGCCGCCGGATGCGGCGGGGCGGCTGGCACTGGCCGATCAGCTGGTGGCGCTGCGCCGCCTGCGCCGGGCGCTTGCCGATGAGGAGGGCTATCTGGCCGCGACCCTGGGCGGGGCCTGGCGCGGAGAGCGGACGCCCTTTGCCATGCTGGCGCCGGTGGCCCTGTGGCTGCGCGGCTGCGAGGGGTTCGCGGATGGCGCCGCGGTGACGCGGGCGCTGGCGGCGCTGGACGACCCGCAGGCGGCGGGCGAGGCGCTGGATCATGCCGTCCGCACTGCGCGGGGGGCGCTGGCGCAGGTGCGCGACCGCCTGGCGATCGGGGCGGATGCTGCCCCCCTGGGCGACGATGCGGCGCTGGCCGATGCGCAGGCGGCGCTGTCGCAGATGGCCGGGGGGCTGGCGCGCTATGCCGAATGGGCGGATCTGGCGCGGCAGGCCGACACCGCTCGCCGCCATGGCGCGGGCGCGGTCATCGACGCGGTGGCGGCGGGGCATCTGGACCCGCAGGAGGCCGCGACAGAGTTCGCCTATGCCTGCGCCGAGGCGCGCTGGAACGCCGCCCGGCAGGCGCGGCCCGGCCTGAACGAGCTGCCGCATCTGGACCGCCACGATCTGGTGACCCTGTTCCGCCAGCTGGAGACCGAGCGGATCGAGACGACCAAGACGCTGATCCTGTCGCGCCATTTCGACCAGCTGCCGCGCGGCACCCAGGGAGAGATGGGCCTGATCCGCGGAGAGATCGCCCGCCGCCGCGGCCACAAGCCGGTGCGCTGGCTGATGGCGCATGCCGGCCCCATGGTCCAGCGCATCAAGCCGGTGATGCTGATGAGCCCGATCTCGGTCGCGCAGTTCCTGCCGCCGGATGCGATCCGGTTCGACCTGCTGGTCATCGACGAGGCGTCGCAGATCCGCCCCGAGGACGCGTTGGGCGTCATCGCGCGGGCGCGTCAGATCGTCGTGGTGGGCGATCAGAAGCAGCTGCCGCCGACCTCGTTCTTTGACCGGCTGGTGGATGACGCCGACGACATGGACGACCCCGAGGACGGCCCCCAGGGCGCGAACGTGGCCGACATGGAGAGCATCCTGTCGCTGTGCGAGGCGCGGGGCCTGCGGTCGCGGATGCTGGAATGGCATTACCGCTCGCGCGACCCGTCGCTGATCCGGGTGTCGAATGCGGAATTCTATGACGACCGGCTTGTGCTGCCGCCCTCGCCCTTACAGCTGGACCCCGATTACGGGCTGAAGTTCCGCCGCGTGTCGGGTGCCTATGCGGCGCGGGGCAGCGGGCAGGGCCGGGCGGGCACCAACCGGATCGAGGCCGAGGCCGTGGTCGCCGCCATGGCCGATCACGCCCGCCGCTGGCCGGGGCTGTCCCTGGGCGTGGTCGCCTTCTCCAAGGCGCAGGCCGACATGCTGACCGAGATCGCGGACGCCGCCCGCCGCCGCGACCCGGCGCTGGATCCGCTGCTGCGCGAGGGCGGGGCCGAAGACGTCTTCGTCAAGAACATCGAGAACGTGCAGGGTGACGAACGCGACGTGATCCTGATTTCGGTGGGCTATGGCCCATCCGAACCCGACGGCCCGCTGACGCGGATGCAGTTCGGCCCCGTGAACGGGGAGGGGGGTGAACGGCGCCTGAACGTGCTGTTTTCCCGCGCGCGCATCCGCTGCGAGGTGTTCGCGTCCTTTGATCCGGGCGATATCGACCCGGCGCGCACCACGCGGGAGGGGCCGCGCGTGCTGAAGAGGTTCCTGGACTTTGCGCAGACCGGCCTGATCGAGGAACGCCGCCCTACCGGCGCGCCCCCCGACAGCCCCTTCGAGGAGGACGTGGCCCGCGTCATCCGCGATCTGGGCTATCTGGCCGATCCGCAGGTCGGCAGTGCGGGGTTCCGCATCGATCTGGGCGTGCGCCATCCCGACAGGCCGGGGCAGTATCTGGCGGCGGTCGAATGCGACGGCGCGGCCTATCACGGGGCGCTGTGGGCGCGCGAACGCGACCGGCTACGCCAGGATATCCTGGAGAACCTGGGCTGGCGATTCCACCGCATCTGGAGCACCGACTGGTTCCACCGCCGCGAGGCCGAAATCGCCCGTCTGGCGCAGGCCCTGTCGGAGGCGCGCGAGGCCGCCCGCGACGGCATCCGCCCGCGCGGCGCGAACCGGCTGGCCCCCTCCGAACCAGCCCCGCCCCAGCCCGCCGATACGGCCCCCGATCTGGCGCATCTGTCGTTGCACGCGCCGCCCTATCGCCGCGCCGACCTGCCCCCGTCCGAGGCAGGAGAGCCGCATGACCAGCCGACGGCCCTGCTAGCCGATCTGGTCGCCCGGGTCATCGCCACCGAAGGGCCGGTCCATGCCGACGAGGTCGCGCGCCGCATCGCTGCGGCCTTTGGCAAGGCCCGCACCGGCAGCCGCATCAGCGACGCCGTGGCGCGCGCCGTGACCCTGGCGCTGCTCCGCGATGACGCGCTGTTGCGGCAGGGGGCGTTCCTGATGACGCGGACGCAGGCCGACCACCCGCCCGTGCGCGACCGTAGCGCCGAGGCCGGACCGCTGCTCAAGGCCGCCTGCCTGCCGCCGGTCGAGATCGCCGCTGCCGCCCGCCGCGTCGCGCAGGAAAGCGGCGCGATGACCCCGGACCAGATGATCCGCGCCACCGCGCGCCTGATGGGGTTCCAGCGCGTCGGCCCCGAGCTGTCCGAGGCGATCGCGGCCGTGCTGCTGGCCGAGGCGGGGTGACACCCGGGGCGCGGGCGCGGTTTTCGCGCCCGCCCGCGCCGGTCCGCTATTCCCCGCCGCGGCGTTTGGCAGTATGGCAGGCCGCATGCGTGTGGATCTGATCATCTTCGACTGCGACGGGGTCATCGCCGACAGCGAGGTGCTGTCCGCCGAGGTCCTGATCGATCAGCTGGCGCGGCTGGACATCACCGTCACCGCCGCCGACGTGCGCCGCGATTTCCTGGGCCGCAGCTTTCCCACCGTCGCGGCCACCATCCGCGACCGCTTTGCCGTGACCCTGCCCGCGGATTTCGAGGCGACCTATCGCGCCCGCCTGCTGGCCCGCTTCGAGACCGGTCTGCGCCCGACGCCGGGCTTTGCCGCGATGCTGGAAGGGGTGGCGCTGCCGGTCTGCGTGGCGACCTCGTCCAGCCCGCCGCGGGTCGCGCGGACGCTGGCCATCCTGGGGCTGACCGACCGGTTCGGCGCGCATGTCTTCACCGCTAGCCAGGTGGCGCGCGGCAAGCCCGCGCCCGACCTGTTCCTGTTTGCGGCCCGCCAGATGGGCGTTGACCCGGCCCATGCGCTGGTGATCGAGGACAGCCAGCCCGGGCTGGAGGCCGCCCGCGCCGCGGGGATGCGGGTGCTGCACTACACCGGGGGCGCGCATCTGGCCGACCTGTCCGCCCCGGAGGCCCTGATGGACTGGTCCGATTTCCCCGCCCGCCTGGCCCGGATGCAGGTGCCCGCATGACCCAGAACCGCTTTACCCCCGAAACCACCCGCCTGGACGACGCGGCCCGCGCGGGCTGGCTGTACTATGTCGCCGGCAACACCCAGGACGAGATCGCGCGCAAGCTGGGCGTCAGCCGTCAGTCGGCGCAGCGCCTGGTGGCGATGGCCGTCAGCGAACGGCTGGTCAAGGTCCGGCTGGACCACCCCATCGGGCGCTGCATGGATCTGGGCGCGGCGCTGCGCGACCGGTTCGGCCTGGCGGTGGCCGAGGCCCCCGCCCTGCTGACTGGCATCGCCATCGCCGCCGCCGCGCATCTGGAGCGGGTGCTGAAATCGCCGGACCGCCGCATCGTCAGCCTGGGCACCGGGCGCAATCTGCGCGCCATGGTCGAACAACTCCCGACGATGGCCTGCCCGCAGCATGTCGTCGTCTCGCGCCTTGGCAACATGATGGAGGACGGCTCGGCCACGCCCTACAACGCGACGATCCGGCTGGCCGAACGCATCGGTGCGCCGCATTACCCCTATCCGCTGCCCGTCCTGGCGCGCGACGCGGCAGAGCTGGCAGCCATGCAGGCCCAGCAGGCCGCGCGCAACACGATCGACCTGTGCGCGCGCGCCGACCTGTCGCTGGTGGGGATCGGGCAGATGGACATGACCGCGCCGCTGCATGTGGACGGGTTCCTGACGGTCCCCGAAATGGAGCAGCTGCACCGCGCCGGCGCTGTGGGAGAGATCACCAGCTGGGTCTATGACGACCGGGGCCAGGTGATCGACTGCGACTTCAACCGGCGGGTGGCCTCGGCGCCGCTGCCGCGCGGGACGGACCGCCCGGTGATCGCCGTGGCCCTGGGTCAGGCGAAACTGCCCGCGATTCGGGCGGCGCTGATTGGCGGGCTGATCAATGGCCTGGTCACCTCCGAGGCGACGGCGGAACGCCTGCTGGACTGAAAAATCCTGAACGATCCGAACGGTATGGCCCGACGCTGCACTGCGGCGGGGAATGGCCGTTGACAGAATCCTGTCCGCAGTTGAGTATATGCTCATCGGTAGGGCAAATGCCCAATCGCCAAGGGAGGACTACCATGACCACGACATTCCGCGCCCTTCTGGGCGCCACGGCCCTGTGCGCTGTCGGCACCGTCGCCGCCGCCCAGGACAATGTGACCCTGACCATCGCGACCGTGAACAACGGCGACATGATCCGCATGCAGCAGATGACCGCGCCCTTTACCGAGGCGAACCCCAACATCCAGCTGGAATGGGTCACGCTGGAGGAGAACATCCTGCGCGAGCGTGTCACCACCGATATCGCCACCAGCGGCGGGCAGTATGACGTGCTGACCATCGGCACCTACGAGGTGCCGATCTGGGCGGCGCAGAACTGGCTGACGCCGCTGGACGACCTGCCCGAGGGCTATGACGTGGACGATCTGGTCCCCGCCGTCCGCGCGGCCCTGTCGGTCGACGACACCCTCTATGCCGCGCCCTTCTATGCGGAATCGGCGATGGTGATGTATCGCACCGACCTGGCCGAGGCCGCGGGCGTGACCATCCCGTCAAACCCGACCTGGACCGACATCACGGCGGCGGCCGAGGCAATGACCGACCGCGACGCCGAGGTCTATGGCATCTGCCTGCGCGGCAAGCCGGGCTGGGGCGAGAACATGGCCTTCCTGACCGCCATGGCCAACAGCTATGGCGCGCGCTGGTTCGACACCGACTGGAACCCCCAGTTCGACAGCCCGGAATGGCAGGCGACGCTGACCGACTATCTGACGCTGATGAACGAATACGGCCCTCCGGGCGCGTCGTCCAACGGCTTCAACGAGAACCTGTCGCTGTTCCAGCAGGGCAAATGCGGCATGTGGATCGACGCAACCGTCGCCGCGGGCTTCGTGACCGACCCGACGGATTCGACCGTGGCCGACAGCGTGGGCTTTGCCCAGTTCCCCAACAAGGACGGCGTGGACAACCACGGCAACTGGCTGTGGGCCTGGAACCTGGCCATCCCGGCCTCCAGCCAGAAGCAGGAGGCGGCCAAGGCATTCGTCGCATGGGCGACCAGCAAGGAATACACCGACATGGTCGCCGAGGCGCAGGGCTGGCGCGCGGCCCCTCCGGGAACGCGGACCTCGCTCTATGAGAACGCCGAATACCAGGAGGCCGCGCCCTTTGCCGCGATGACGCTGGAGGCCATCAATTCGGCCGACACGCAGAAGGCATCGGTGCAGGACATCCCCTACACGGGCGGTCAGTTCGTCGCGATCCCGGAATTCCAGGGCATCGGCACGCAGGTCGGCCAGACCTTCTCGGCGGCGCTGGCAGGTCAGATGTCGGCGGATGATGCGCTGGCGGCGGCCCAGACCAGCACCGCGCGCGAAATGGCCCGCGCGGGTTATCCCAAGTAAGGCCCCCCGCGCCGCCCCCCGGTCGGGGCGGCGCACCCCATCCCCCGCAAAGGACGCAAGCCATGGCCACCCGCCAGACCGCCGGTCTCGCGCGCCTGATGCGCGCACCCGCCATCATCCTGCTGTTGATCTGGATGATCGTCCCGTTGGGGATGACGCTGTATTATTCGTTCCAGAACTATAACCTGCTGAACCCGGCTGCGATCAGTTGGGCGGGCTGGTTCAACTATCAGTATTTCGTCACCGACCCCGCCTTCATGGCCGCGATCCGCAACACGCTGGTCCTGGTGCTAGGCGTGCTGACCATCACCGTGGTCCTTGGCATCGCCATCGCCCTGCTGATCGACAAGCCGATCTGGGGGCAGGGGATCGTGCGCATCCTGATCATCTCTCCGTTCTTCGTGATGCCGCCGGTGGCCGCGCTGATCTGGAAGAACATGATCATGCACCCGTCCTATGGCGTCTTTGCCGACATCGCGCGGTTCCTGGGCCTGCAGCCGGTGGACTGGTTCGCGCAATATCCGCTGACCTCGATCGTGATCATCGTGGCCTGGCAGTGGCTGCCCTTTGCGACGCTGATCCTGCTGACCGCGCTGCAATCGCTGGACGGCGAGCAGATGGAGGCCGCCGAGATGGACGGCGCGGGCGCGATCAGCCGTTTCATCCACCTGACGCTGCCGCATATGGCGCGGGCGATCACCGTGGTGATCCTGATCCAGACCATCTTCCTGCTGGGCATCTATGCCGAGATCCTGGTTACCACCAATGGTGGCCCGGGCAATGCATCCACCAACCTGACCTATCTGATCTATCGCGCGGCGCGGCTGAATTTCGACATCGGGGGCGCTGCGGCAGGCGGCATCATCGCCGTGATCCTGGCCAATCTGGTCGCCATCTTCCTGATGCGCGCCGTCGGCAAGAACCTGGACTGAGGGGGCACATCATGGCACGCGCAAGCAGCAGACGCAGCAGGATCGGCTATACCATCGCCGCATGGGCGGTGGCCCTGACGCTGTTCTTTCCGATCCTGTACACGATCATCACCAGCCTCAAGACGGAACAGGAGGCGATCTCGGGCTTCAGCCTGATCCCGTCCTTCACGCTGTCCAGCTTTGAGGCGGTGCAGACCCAGAACAACTACTGGAAGCCGTTCACCAACTCGGTCATCCTGGCGGTCGGCTCGACGATCCTGGCGCTGATCGTGGCGATCCCGGCGGCCTGGGCGATGGCCTTTTCGCCGACCAAGCACACCAAGAACATCCTGATGTGGATGCTGTCCACCAAGATGATGCCCGCCGTGGCGGTGCTGGTGCCGATCTATCTGATCTTCCTGCGCACCGGGCTGATGGACACGCGGATCGGCCTTACGGTCATGCTGATGCTGATCAACCTGCCGATCGTTGTGTGGATGCTGTACACCTATTTCCGCGAAATCCCCGGAGAGATCCTGGAGGCCGCGCGCATGGACGGCGCGTCGCTCAAGGACGAGATCCTGTACGTGCTGACGCCCATGGCGATCCCCGGCATCGCATCGACCATGCTGCTGAACGTCATCCTGGCCTGGAACGAGGCGTTCTGGACCATCCAGCTGACCACCACCAATGCGGCGCCGCTGTCGGCCTTCATCGCCAGCTTCTCCAGCCCGCAGGGGCTGTTCTGGGCGAAACTGTCGGCGGCCTCCGTCATGGCCATTGCGCCGATCCTGATCATGGGCTGGTTCAGCCAGAAACAACTTGTCCGCGGCCTGACCTTCGGCGCGGTGAAATAAGGGGACCATCATGGGACGCATCACCCTTGAGGCAGTGACCAAGCGGTTCGGAGAGGTCGAGGTCATCCCGCCCCTGAACCTGGACATCAACGACGGAGAGTTCGTGGTCTTCGTGGGCCCCTCGGGCTGCGGGAAATCCACGCTGCTGCGCCTGATCGCGGGGCTGGAGGACACCTCGGGCGGGCGCATCCTGATCGACGGCCGCGACGCCACCGACACACCGCCCGCCAAGCGCGGCTTGGCGATGGTGTTCCAGAGCTATGCCCTCTATCCGCACATGTCGGTCCGAAAGAACATCGCCTTTCCGATGCGCATGGCGGGCGTGCCGCAGGACGAACAGGACCGCCGCATCACGGCGGCCGCCAAGGCACTGAACCTGACCGATTACCTGGACCGCAAGCCAGGCCAGCTGTCGGGCGGCCAGCGCCAGCGCGTGGCCATTGGTCGGGCCATCGTGAGCGAACCGGCGGCGTTTCTGTTCGACGAGCCGCTGTCGAACCTGGACGCCGCCCTGCGCGTCGGCATGCGCCTGGAGATCAGCGAGCTGCACAACCGGCTGAAGACCACGATGGTCTATGTCACCCACGATCAGGCCGAAGCGATGACCATGGCCGACAAGATCGTCGTGCTGCGCGCGGGCTATATCGAGCAGGTGGGCAGCCCGATGGACCTGTATCGCGCGCCCAAGAACCTGTTCGTCGCGGGCTTCATCGGCAGCCCGAAAATGAACCTGATCGACGGCCCCGAGGCCGCCCGCCACGGCGCCCATACCATCGGCATCCGCCCCGAACACATCGCCGTCTCGCCCACCGCAGGCACCTGGCAGGGCCGCGTCGGCGTCAGTGAGCATCTGGGGTCCGACACGTTCTTCTATGTCGAGGGGACGGGCCTGGCCGAGACGATCACCGTCCGCGCGGGCGGCGATATCGACCTGCATCACGGCGACACGGTCTTCCTGACGCCGGACGCCGCGCAGATGCACCGCTTTGATGACACCGGGGCGCGCATCGCATGAGGCTGTCCGGGAAATCTGCCCTGATCACCGGGGCCGGGCGCGGCATCGGTCTGGAATTCGCCCGCGCCTATCTGCGTGAAGGGGCGCGCGTGGCGATCTGCGACATCAATCTGGCGGCCGCGCAGAAGGCGGCCCAAGAACTGGGCGAAGGCGCCATCGCCGTGGCGCTGGACGTGACCGATCAGGCCAGCATCGACGCCTGCGTGGCCTCGGTGGAGAGCCAGTTCGGCGGCATCGACATCCTGATCAACAACGCGGCCCTGTTCACCGCCGCCCCCATCACTGACATCACCCGCGCCGATCACGACCGCATCATGGCCGTGAACGTCTCGGGCACTCTGTTCATGATGCAGGCCGTCGCGCGGTCGATGATCGCGCGCGGGCAGGGGGGGCGGATCATCAACATGGCCTCTCAGGCCGGGCGGCGCGGAGAGGCACTGGTCGCGGTCTATTGCGCCAGCAAGGCCGCGGTCATCAGCCTGACGCAATCGGCGGGCCTGAACCTGATCGCCCACGGGATCACCGTGAACGCAATCGCCCCCGGCGTGGTCGATGGCGAACACTGGGACGGCGTCGACGCGTTCTTCGCGAAATACGAAAACAAGGCCCCCGGCCAGAAAAAGGCCGAGGTCGGCGCCGCTGTCCCCTTTGGCCGCATGGGCACCGCCGCCGACCTGACCGGCATGGCCGTGTTCCTGGCCTCCCGCGATGCCGATTACATCGTGGCCCAGACCTACAATGTCGACGGCGGCAACTGGCTCAGCTGACCGCCTCATCCGCTGCAATTCCCGGCCCCCCGCGCGCATCCCGCGCCGCGGACCAGGGGCGCTTTGACGAAAGGTCCGATCATGGCCACCCAACTGACCCAATCCGCGCTGGCCGGGCTGCCCGACACGGTGGCGCGCCCCGCCTATGACCGCAGCGCGCTGACCGCGGGCATCCTGCATGTCGGCGTCGGCAACTTTCACCGCGCGCATATGGCGTGGTACCTGGACCGGCTGTTCGCCGAAGGCCGCGACCACACCTGGGCCCTGCGCGGCGCGGGTGTGCGTCCGGGCGACGCGGCGATGCGCGACCGGCTGGCCGCCCAAGACTGGCTGACCACGCTGGTCGAGCTGGACCCCGCCGGCCTGTCCGCGCAGGTGTTGGGGTCGATGGTCGATTTCGTGGCCGTCGATCCGCACGCCACCATCGCCGCGATGGCCGATCCCGCGATCCGCATCGTGTCGCTGACCATCACCGAGGGCGGGTACTATGTCGATGCCAAGACCGACGGGTTCGACGCGGCGCATCCCGACATGGTGCATGACGCAGGCGCGCCCGACGCGCCGCTGACGGTGTTCGGCATGATCCTGGCGGCGCTGCGGGCGCGGCGCAATGCGAGGCATGCGCCCTTCACCGTGCTGTCCTGCGACAACCTGCCGGAAAACGGCCATGTCTGCGCGCGCACGCTGATCGGGCTGGCGCGGGCGCAGGACCCGGCGACGGCCGATTGGGTGCAGGCGAACGTGGCCTTTCCGAATAGCATGGTCGACTGCATCACGCCCGCGACCAGCGACCGCGAACGCGCCCTGGTCCGCGACCGCTTTGGCATCGAGGACGCCGCCCCCGTCGTCTGCGAGCCGTTCCGCCAATGGGGGCTGGAGGACAACTTCCCCCAGGGCCGCCCCGCGCTGGAGGCCGTCGGCGCCGAATTCGTCGCCGATGTCAGCCGCCACGAGCTGATGAAGCTGCGCATCCTGAACGGCGGCCATGCGGCCATCGCCTATGCCTCGGCGCTGCTGGGGCACCATTTCGTGCATGATGCGATGGCGGACGGCGACATCGCCGCCTGGCTGCGCGCGCTGGAGACGCGCGAGATCGTCCCGACCCTGCAGCCCATTCCGGGCGTCAGCTATGACGACTATCTGGCCCTGATCGTCAGCCGCTTCTCCAACCCCGAAATCGGCGACACCATCCCGCGCCTGTGCCTGGACGGGTCGAACCGTCAGCCGAAATTCATCCTGCCGACGCTGCGCGACCGTTTGGCTGTGGGCGCGTCCATCGACGGGCTGGCGTTGGAGCTGGCGCTGTGGTGCCGCTATTGCGAAGGCACGAGCGAGGCGGGCGCGCCCATCGCCCCGAATGACGACGCCCATGCGACCCTGCGCCAGCACGCGCTGGCCGCGCGGGACGATCCGCGAGCGTTCCTGTCCCAGCATGCGATCTTTGGCGACCTGGCCGGCTCCACCGCCTTGGCCGAAGCCTCCGGCGACGCGCTGGCTGCGCTGCGCCGGTACGGGGCGCGGGCGACGCTGGTTGCCTATGCGTCCGGCACGCCCCACCGCTGAG
>ERZ778021.3242-NODE-3242-length-12199-cov-3.202240_pt1 | contig 12199 bp, 5 predicted proteins | sample MGYA00375751_ERZ778021 | MGnify/ENA primary metagenome ERZ778021 (study PRJEB29350, sample SAMN05389814) | bioreactor metagenome | isolation source: Thiocyanate stock bioreactor | place: South Africa: University of Cape Town | collected 2013-08-29 ... | reverse complement strand
GATCTCGCCGTGCTGCGCACCACGCTCAAGCCGTACCTGAGCGCCACGCTGGCGCTGGGCGATGTGCTGCCCACGCAAAGCGTCGGCGTGTTCACCGAGGCCTATGCGGTGCTGAAGAACCTGCCCGACCGCGCCGCCTTGCTCAGCAATGCCATGACCGTGCCCGGCGCGGAGGGCCTGCAGCTGCTCTCGGGCGTGAAGCCCGGTGCCAGCGGCAGCGCGGTGCTCGGCGCCGACGGCCTGTTGCTGGGCGTGGTGGTGGAGCGCGTGGCGGCCGCGCCGCATGCGGGCGGCATGGTGCTGAGCCGCGCGGCCACGGCCAGCGGCGTGACCGGCGCCACGCAGGTGCGGGCGGTGCCGGCATCGCGGGTGCGGCAGTTCCTGCAGCGTCACGGCATCGCCTTCGCGGCCAGCGACAGTCCGCAACTGAGCCCGATGCAATCGCCCGCCGCACGGGCGTCGACCCTGTCGGTCGGCGTGCTGTGCGGCTGAGCTTCCCTTACAGAGAAATCAATGAACGCTCCTGCTTCTTCTCCTAAAACAACGCCTCGCTGGGGCCGCCTGCGCCTTGCGCTCGGCTGGCTCGGCCTGGGCCTTGCCAGCGCCACCGCGCCGGTCGCCGCCACCGCGCAGACGCAGCAGCAGGTGCCGCAGCACTGGATCAGCTACGCCAACCTGGCGGGCAACCAGCTGCAGTCGTCGCTGAGCGACCCCGCCAACGACACCGTGGTGCGCCTGCACGCCTGGATGCAGGAACGCATGCTGAAGGAAGGCCAATCCGCGCCGCCCGCCCCGGGGGTGGGGCGCGTGTGGGTCGCGCCCAGCGGCAAGGTCGACCGCGTGGCCGTCGATTCGCTGGGCGACGCGCAGGCCGACACCGACCTGCGCCCCTTGCCCACCGCGCAGCCGCTGGCAGAGCAGCCGCCGCGCGACATGCGCCAGCCGATCGTGCTGCAACTCACGCTGAGCTTCGTCCCCAACCCCTGACATGGGCAAAAGCGTGCCTGCCCGGCTGGCCGCCCTGGTGACGGCCGCGGCCTGCCTTGCACCGGGGCTGCCGCTGCATGCGGCGATGCCCTGGCCGGCCTCGGGCCTGTCGCAGCTCGTCAAGGCCTACGGGCCGGCGGTGGTGCACATCGGCGTGGAGCGGCCCTCGGCGCCGGCGCGCCGCTTCAGCGACCGCTGGCTGCTGCGCGTGCCGGGCCAGTTGCCGCAGCCGCAGGCCGAGGGCGACGAGAGCAGCCTGGGCACGGGCTTCATCGTCAGCGACGACGGGCTCATCCTGACCAACGCGCACGTGGTCGCGCGCGGCACGCAGATCAACGTGAAGCTGCCCGACCGGCGCGAGTTCAAGGCGCGCCTGGTTGGGCTCGACGCAGTGGCCGACGTGGCGCTGCTCAAGATCGACGCGGCCGGCCTGCCCACCGTGCGCATCGGCGATCCGTCGGGCGTGGAGCCGGGCGACGGCGTGGTGGCCATCGGCTCGCCCTACGGTTTCGGCAATTCGGTCACCGCGGGCATCGTGAGCGCCAAGGGGCGGCTGCTGCCGGGCGCCGAATACATGCAGTTCCTGCAGACCGATGTGCCGATCAACCCCGGCAACTCGGGCGGGCCGCTGTTCAACCTGCGCGGCGAAGTGATCGGCATCAACTCGCGCATCTACAGCAGGAGCGGCGGCTACCAGGGCCTGTCTTTCGCGATTCCCATCGACGCGGCCATGCGCATCAAGGACCAGCTGCTGTCCACCGGCACGGTCACGCGCGGGCGCATCGGCGTGTCGGTGCAGGAGGTGGGGCAGGCGCTGGCCGACACCTTTCGCCTGCCGCGACCGGCCGGCGCGCTGGTCAACTACGTGGAGCCGCGCGGCGCGGCCGACAGGGGCGGGCTCAAGCCGGGCGACGTGATCCTGTCGGTGCAGGGCCGCGAGGTGGTGCAGGCGGCCGATGCGCTGGGCTTCATCGCCGAGCAGGCGCCGGGCGAGAACATCCGCCTGCGCGTGTGGCGCGAGCGTGCCGAGCAGATGCTCGAAGTGCGGGTGGAAGGCTTCGACACGCCGCGCCTGCAGGCCGACGCGGCGCAGGCGCCCTCGGCCCCGTCGCGGCTGGGCTTCGCGGTGCGGCCGCTGGCGCCGGCCGAGCGGCAGTTCCTGCGCGTGGACGGCGGCCTGCTGGTGCAGCGCGTGAACGCGGCGGCCTCGCGCGCGGGCGTGCAGCCGGGCGACCTGATCCTGGCGCTCAACGGCCAGCCCATCGACAGCGCCGAGGCACTGGTGCAGGAACTCGACGTGGCGGACGGCTCGGCGGCGCTGCTGGTGCAGCGCGGCAGCACGCGCATCTTCGTGCCGATCTGCGCGCGGGCGGGGCAGTCGAGCTGCTGAGGCCACAGCGGGAGCGCCGTCGGCGGTCGGCGGCGCGAGTCATTCGAGCGTCACGAAGCGGCCATAGCATCCCGCTTCCACATGCCCCCCGGGCGGCGGCCTACGCCGGGCGTATCGAACTCATGCGGCATGAACCTCCCTTTCTTCTCCCTCTGGCAAGCCTTGCGCTCGCGGTCTGCATGACCCTGACGGGCGCGGATGCGCGCGCGCAGCAGGAAGAAACCGCGGCCGCAAGCAATGCGCGCGTGGCCTTCGACATTCCGCGCCAGCCGCTGCACGCGGCGCTCGAGCAATACGGCCTGCGCACCGGGCTTCCGGTGTTCTTCGATGCGGTGCTGGTGGCGGGGCGCGAATCGAACGGCGTGCACATGACGGCCACGCCGGCCGAGGCGCTGCGCATGCTGCTGCAGGGCACGGGCCTCGTTGCCGACTACACCGGCACCGGATCGACGGCCGCCTTCGTGCTCAAGCCCGTGCCTGCCGAGGCAGTGGCTCAGGCGGCGGGCACATCGCCCGAAGCAACCGACGCCGCAAGGCCAGCCACATCGGCGGACCGCAGCTACGACGGCCTCGTGCAAACGCGCATCTGGGAAGCCTTCTGCGGCAACCCGCGCACCGCACCCGGCGGTTATCGCGCCGCGATGCGCTTCGTGATAGACGGCACCGGCCGCATCGCCAACGCCTTCCTGCTGCACACCAGCGGCGACCGTGCGCGCGACGGCGCCATCCTCGAGACCCTGCGGCAGATCCGCATCGACCGTGCGCCGCCGCCCGACATGCTGCAGCCGTTCACGATGCTGATCCTGCCGCGCTCGCAGACGCCGGGGCTCGAATGCCCGGCGCGCCGCTGAGGCCGCCATGCCCGAGAACGCGCTGCCGGCCCTGCGCAACTTCCTGGTCTCGCGCTATGACGAGCTCAAGCAGCGGCTCGCGCGCCGGCTCGGCAATTCAGACCAGGCGAGCGATGCCCTGCAGGACACCTGGCTGCGCCTCGAAAGCCGCGACGACATCGACGGCGTGCGCGACCCGGCGTCCTACCTGCTGCGCGTGGCCGTCAACCTGGCCTACGACCAGCTCGGCAAGCAGGGCCGGCTGGCCACCCCGGAAGAGATCGACGCGCTGCTCGAAGACGCGCCCGACCCCGCGCCCGGCCCTTCGCAGATTGCCGAAGACCGCTCCGAGATGGCCGCGCTCGCGGCGCTCATCGCGCGCATGCCGCCGCGCCGACGACAGGTGCTGGTGATGGTGCGCTGGGAGCATCTGCCGCAGCGCGAGGTAGCCGCGCGGCTGGGCATTTCTCTTCGCACCGTGGAGAAAGAGCTGAAAGACGCCCACGACTTCTGCGCGGCCCGCATGGGCCGTCCGCTGGCCGCGCCGGAGGCCCATGAAAAATAAAATGCGGTTCCCCGCGACCAGAGCCGTCTTATGGATATGAACATCCGAGCCGAGCCCGACCAGACCGCCCAGGTCCAGCGCGAAGCGCAGGCCTGGCTGCGTCGTCTCGCGTCCGGCGAGGCCACGCAGCGCGACGTCGAGGGCTTCCGCCGCTGGCAGGAAGCGAGCGAGCTGCATGCGCGAGCTTTTGCCGAAGCCAGGCGGCTGTGGAAGGCGCTCGATCCGGCCATCGGCCAGATGATGGCGGCGCAGCCCGCGCTGTTGGCCGAGCACCGGCAGGCTGTGCAGCAAACGGCGCGGCGCCCGGTGCTCGCGCGCCGTGCTTTCCTGGGCGCCGCGGTGAGCGCGGCCGGCGTGGCGGGTGTTGCCGCGGCGGTGTATCCGCCGTTCGCGCTGTGGCCCTCGGTCAGCGAGTGGAACGCCGACATCCGCACCGCCACCGGCGAGCAACGTGCCGTGGTGCTGGTCGACGGCGTGGACCTCATGCTCAACACGCAGACCAGCGTTCAGCGCCAGACGCTCGACGGCCGCACGGTCGGCATCGACCTGATCGCGGGCGAGACGGCGGTCGATATTTCTTCCGCGCAACAGCCGTTCCGCGTGGTCGCGGGCGCCGGCCGCAGCGAGGCGCGGGCGGGCCGCTTCGAAGTGCGTTTTCTCGAAGGCAGCGCCTGCGTCACCTGCATCGAAGGCAGCGTGCGCGTGACGCATGCCATGGGCGCGCGCACGCTGCAGGCCGGTCAGCAGGTGGTGTACGACGCGGCATCGATCGGCGGCGCCACCGGTGTGCAGGGCGCCGACGTGTCGGCCTGGCGCACCGGCGTGCTGGTGTTCCGGCAGACGCCGCTGGCGCACGTGGTGGCGGAAATCAACCGCTACCGGCCGGGCCGCGTGGTGCTGCTGGCGCGCGGGCTGGCCGACCGCGCGGTGAGCGGGCGGTTTGCCATCGCTTCGCTCGACACGGTGCTGGTGCAGATCCAGCGTTCGTACGACCTTTCGGCGCGCTCGCTGCCGGGCGGCGTCCTGGTCCTTAGCTGACGTTTGTGACAGCTTGATTGTTGGCCCCGGTGCCCGGTCAGGATTGAAAAAATTAGCGGTTTTGTTTGCGGTGTCCGGTCTGTCCAGTAAGGGGCACAGATTCTGTGCCTGTGCATTTCATTCTTTACTGGGCGTCAGATGAACACACACGAGGGACACAACAGCCGCAGCCGCAAGCCGGGCGCTGTCGTGCATGCGAGGAGCTGCCGCATTTCGCCGCTGTCGCCGGCCCTGGCCGCGGCGCTGGCCGCCGGCGCGGCCACCACGGCCGCCGTGCCGGCCCATGCGCACCGGCATGCTGCCCAACGGCATGCCCGTGGCCAGCCTGATGAGCCCTGCCGGCCAGCAGCAGCGGGCCAACGAGCAGCTGCAGCAGTCGATCGGCAACCTGAACCTCGCGGCGCGCGGCATCGCGGCGCAGCAGGCGGCGCAGGCCGCCGCGCGCGCCGCCGCGCAGAACGATCCCTCGGTGCCCGACGGGCTGGCCGAAGGCGGCCTGAAGGTCGACACCAATTCGCTCACCGCCGGCTGGCTCAACGCCCGCCCGCTGGGCGGCGACTCGCAGAAGAACGTCGACGGCCGCACCGTCGTCACCGTCGAGCAGACGGCCGACAAGGCCATCCTGAACTGGGAGACCTTCAACGTCGGCAAGAACACCACCGTGGCCTTCGCGCAGCAGAAAGACTGGGCGGTGCTCAACAAGGTGAACGACCCGCAGGCACGGCCCAGCCAGATCCAGGGCCGCATCAAGGCCGACGGCACGGTGATGGTGGCCAATCGCAACGGCATCGTCTTCAGCGGCACCAGCCAGGTCGACACGCGGAACCTGGTGGCCGCGGCCACGCAGGTGGACGACGCGCAGTTCCAGTCCAGCGGCGTGTACGGCAACGGCCTCGCGCCCAACTTCCGCAACGCGAACGGCCGCGTCGAAGTGCAGGCCGGCGCGCGCATCTCCACGCCCGCGCCCACCTCGGCCACGCAGGGCGGCGGCTATGTGCTGCTGCTGGGCAGCGAGGTGCGCAATGCCGGCGAGATCGCCACGCCCAGCGGCCAGACGCTGATGGCGGCCGGCGACAGCTTTTCCATCCGCAAGGGCGTGGGCACCGAAGGCAACCAGGCTTCGACCACGCGCGGCAATGAAGTGGCGGTCACGCTGGCGGCCGACAGCAAGGCCGGCCTCGTCGTCAACACCGGCCTGATCCAGGCGCCCACCGGCGACGTCACGCTGGCGGGCCGCGAGGTGGTGCAGAACGGCGTCATTCTTTCCAGCACTTCGGTGAACACGCGCGGCACGGTGCACCTGGCCGCGGTCGGTACCGCCGGCAAGGTCACGCTGGGCGAGGGCAGCACCACGGCGGTGGTGCTCGACACCAGCGGCACCACCGCGCTCGACAGCCAGCGCACCGCGCTCATGGCGCCGGCCGTGCTGCAGGATGGCCAGAACTTCAGCCTGGCGGGCAACGACCGGCGCGATCTCTCGCGCGTGGAAGTGGCCAGCGGCGGCACGGTGGAGTTCCAGAAAGACTCGCTCACGCTGGCCACCGGCGGCCAGGTGGTGGTCGACGCCAAGCAGCGCAGCCTGGTGCGCGAGGGCGCGCGCATCGACGTGTCGGGCGCGGTGGGCGTGAAGCTCACCATGGAGTCGAACAACGTCAAGATCAACGTGCAGGGCAACGAGCAGCGCGACGCGCCGCTCAACCGCGACAGCAAGAACCTCAACAACAACGACCTGTGGATCGACCGGCGCACGCTGGTCTTCGTGCCCGGCGGCACCAACGGCTACCAGGGCGAGCGCTGGTACACGGGCGGCGGCCTGCTCGAAGTCGGCGGCTACCTGGGCACGCAGGGCCACACGGTGGGCGAGTGGATGGCGCAGGGCGGCGCGGTGAGCTTCACCGGCGGCGACGTGGTCACGCAGCGCGGCTCTAGCATCAACCTGTCGGGCGGCACGCTCGACGTGCTCACCGGCACCATCAACCAGAGCTGGCTCAAGGGCGCCGACGGGCGGCTGTACGAAGTGTCGAAGGCGCCGGGCGACCTGAAGTACACCGGCGTCTACAAGGGCTTCGAAGACGAGCACGTGCGCTGGGGCAAGGGCACCACCGGCTTCTTCTACAACCCGCTGATCGGGCCGCAGAAGCGGCTGGAAAACGGCTACACCGTGGGCCGCGACGCGGGCGTGCTGATCGTCGGCACCAAGGGCGCCGTGCTCGAGGGCGACATCGTCGGAGAAACCTTCCAGGGCGACCGCCAGACGCAGGCGCCGCAGGCCGGGCTCGACGGCTACCGGCAGTCGAGCGGCGCGGCGCCGCAGCGCGGGCAGCTCGTGGTGGGCAGCTACGACGCCTACTTCGACAAGAGCACCGGCACCCTTTACCGCCGGCTCGACCCCGCGGGCATCAAGAACGTGGTGCTCGGCAACACGGCGCAGGCCATTGCCGCGGAGCTCGATCTGTCGACCGCGCTGCCGGCCGAGCGCCGCGACACGCTCTACCTCGACACCGACCAGCTCAGCGGCTTCAGGCTGGGCGCGGTGCGCGTGGCCGCCACCGAGAGCATTGCCGTCACGAGCGCGCTGCAGGCGGGCAACGGCGGCAACATCACGCTCTACGGGCCCAGCGTGAAGGTCGATGCCGACCTGGTCGCGCACGGCGGCAGCATCCAGCTGGGCAACGTGCTCGAGCAGATCAGCAACAACTACCTCAAAGACACGACCTACATCAAGCCGCCGGCCGACGGCCGTGCGACGGTGGTGCTCGCGGGCGGCGCCAGGCTCGACACCAGCGGCCTCTGGGCCAACGTGCTGAAGAACCCGCTCGACGCGGGCGGCCTGGCGTATCGCAACGGCGGCAGCGTGTCGGTGCGCAGCACGGGCGACGTGGTGCTGGGCAGCGGCAGCCTGGTCGATGTGTCTTCCGGCGCGGGGCTCTTGGCCAAGGCAAAGCAGCAGGGCGGCAAGGGCGGCAGCGTCACGCTCGAGGCCGATGGCTTCAACAGCGGCAACGGCCACGTCGTGCTCGACGGCGCGGCATTGCGCGGCCACGGGGTGGACGGCGGCGGCACGCTCACGGTGCAGGCCAACCGCATCGCCGTCGGCGACACCTCGGGCGCGGTGCTCGCCGACATGCTGATGCTCGGCGCGGATTTCTTCGACAAGGGCTTCAGCCGCTATGCGCTCATCGGCAACCACGGCCTCACCGTGGCCGATGGCGCGCAGATCGACGTGACGATGCCGGTGCTCCGCTTCGGCGCGAACGCGCAGGACGTCGCCACCGGCGGCAAGCCGGCCGATGCGCTGGAAGCGTGGACGCCGCCGCTCTACCAGGAAGACGCCGCCAAGGCCGTTCTCACGCAGCGCAAGGGCGCGAGCCTGTCGCTGCAGGCCGGCACCGCGACCACGCAGGCCACGGAGTTGCAGGCGGTGCAGGCCGTGGTGGGCAAGGGGGCTGCCATCAACGTCGACCCCGGTCAGGCCATCGAGGTGCGCAGCACCGGCCAGCTCACGGTCGAAGGCACCCTGCGCGCCAGCGCCGGGCGCATCGTGCTGAAGACGGTGGACCTCGGCGACCTCGAGGCCGACAAGGCCAACGCGCAGGCCCATGCGCGCTCGATCTGGATCGGCGAGCAGGCGGTGCTCGACGTCTCGGCGCGCGCGGCCACCGCCACCGACGTCAACGGCAAGCGCTACGGCCTGGTGCGCGACGGCGGCAGCATCCTGATCGGCGGCGAGATCGACACGGCGCGCGGCATGGCGACCGCGACGCAGGACTTCATCGTCGTGCGGCCGGGCGCGCTGCTCGATGCATCGGGCACGCACGCGGTGCTCGACGTGCCCGGCATGGGCGCCACCGACGTGGCCAGCAACGGCGGCAGCATCTCGCTCGCGTCGTACAACGGGCTGTACCTGGACGGCACGCTGCGCGCATTCGCGGGCGGCCAGCGCGCGGCCGGCGGCACGCTGAGCGTGGCGCTCGACACGCCGGGCCTGCGCCTGCACCTGGACCCGCTGCAGCAGGCGGAAGACCGGGTGCGCCGGCATCGCGTGCTGGTGCTCGGCAACGAGCAGGGCGCGCCCCTGGCGCCCGACACCCTGCGGCCCGGCGTGGACGACGGCGCACTCGAATACGGCCAGGCGCGCCTGGGCGCCGACACGGTGCGCCGCGGCGGCTTCGACAACCTCTCGCTGTTCAGCGGCTCCACGCTCGCGCTCGAAGACGGCCTCGACCTGCGCATGCGTCAGAGCCTGCAGATCTACGCCGGTGGCCTCGCGCTGGGCAAGGGCGCCCCCGACGACGCGCAGGTGGCGCTGTCCGGCGCGTATGTGCGGCTGGCCGGGTCGATGACTTCGTTCACGCGCGAAGTGCTGAGGGCACCCTCCGCCGCGGGCGGCGTGGCGCGCGTGCCGTCCGGCACCCGCCTGACGCTGTCGGGCGACCTGATCGATGTTCGCGACGGCATGGGCTTCGGCGTTGCCGGCAAGGTCGCCATGCTCGACAGCCAGAGCGAATCGCCCGTGCTCGATCTGGCGGCCTTCGGCCAGGTCACGCTGGACAGCACCGGCGACCTGCGTTTCCTGCAGGGCCGGCTCGATGTCGGCACCTCCACCAGCCTGATCGTGCCCGGCAGCCTGACCCTGCGCGCCGCGCAGATCTACCCGGCCACGGGCGTGGTGGCGCTGGTGTCCGCGGGCATGGGCCGGGACGGCAAGTACCGGCCCGACACCAGGCTGCGCATCGAGGGCACCGGCACGACGCCGGCCGTGCCGTACTCGGCCTTCGGCGACCTGACGATGCGCGCCGACGTCATCGAGCAGGGCGGCGTGGTGCGCACGCCGCTCGGGCACCTGACGCTGGGCGACGCGCTCACCACGCAGACCAGGCTGCTGCCGGGCAGCGTCACGTCCGTGAGCGGCGAGGGCCTCAGCATGCCCTATGGCGGCACGGTGGACGGCATCAACTATCTGTACAACGGCAAGCAGGTCACGCTCACCGGCGTGGGCGCGGGCGATAGTTTCAACCGCAACCTGACCATCGGTCTCAGCTTCATGGGGGCCAGCGTGCAGGGCCAGGAGGGCGCGACGCTCGACCTGTCCGGCGGCGGCAACCTCACGGGCACGGGCTTCGTGAGCGGGCGCGGCGGCTCGACCGACGCGCGCTTCAGCCCGCTGATGCAGGTCGGCGCCAACGGCGGCTTCACGTTGCCGGGGCTCGCGACCAACCCGGTGTATGCCGTCGTGCCCGGCGTGCAGCCGGCCGTGGCGCCCACGGGTGCGGAGAAGGGCGCGGTCGATCCGCTCGTGGGCCAGCAGATCACCATCGGCGCCGGCGTGCCGGGCCTGCCCGCGGGCACCTACACGCTGATGCCCTCGACCTATGCGCTGCAGAAGGGCGCCTTCCGCGTGGAACTGAACGGCGCGGCCGGCCTGGGCGCGTCCACCGGCACCCAGGCGATGCGCAACGGCTCGTGGCTCACCGCCGCGCAACTGGGCGTGGGCCGCACCGGCATCGGCGACACGCTGTTCCGCCAGGCCATCGTGACTTCGGCCGACGTGCTGCGCAGCTACTCGCAGTACAACGAGACCAGCTATGCCGACTTCGTGCGCGCCGACGCGCTGCGCGTGGGCGTGCCGCGCGCCATGCTGCCGGCGGATGCGCGCAACCTGCATCTGCGGCTCGAGCCCGGTGCGGGGGCGGAAGCCTTCCGCTTCGCCGGCATCGCCCGCTTCCAGCCGGCCGAAGGCGGCCGGGGCGGCTCCGTGACGGCCGACGGCTCCAGCGCGACGACGGGCCTCGAGGTCGTCGCCGCCGGCGCCCCGGCAACGCCGGGCTTCAAGGGCGTCACGTATGACGCGGGCGCGCTCAGCGGCATGAACGTGTCGCGCCTGGTGATCGGCGGCCTGCAGGCGGCCGATTACGGCCAGGGCGGCAGCGTCGTCAAGACCGGCGACAACATACAAAGCGTGGTGGTGCGCCAGGGCGCGGTGCTCTCGGCGCCCGAAGTGTTCCTTGGCGTGGTGGGCACGGGCGCCGAGTCGGCCCTGAGCGTGGTGGTCGAGCAGGGCGCGCATATCAACACCATCGGTCGGGGCAAGGCGGCCTACGACGCGGCCGACGGCTTCGTCTACGACGCGAGCGGCCAGATGCTGATGGTCTCCAACGGCAGGGTGAGCCCGCTGCCGGTGCCGGCGAGCGAGGGCACGCGGGACAACCGCAGCCTGCAGGTCGGCGTGTGTTCCAGCGCCTCGTGCAGCGGCCAGACCGAGCTGTATTCCGAAGGCACCATCGCGATGGTCACGCCCGACCGCTTCGAGATGGGCGACGCGGTGCGCTACGGCACGCGCCACCTTACGCTGGCGGTGCGCGGCATCAACGTGGGCGACAACGCGGTGCTGGCCGCCGCCGCGGCGAACAACACGCTGCCGCCGGGGCTGGCCATGAGCCAGAGCGTGCTCGACCGCCTGCTGCGCGGCGACCGGCAGTACGGCGCACCCGCGCTCGAGACGCTGGAGCTCAGCGCGAGCGGCGGCGTCAACTTCTTCGGCACCGCCGCGCTGGACACCCTCGACCCCGCCACCGGCAAGTCGACGATGGCGCAGCTGGTGCTGGCCACGCCCGCCATCTACGGCCAGGGCGGCGCGGACGACGTGGCGACCATCCGCACCGGCCGCCTGGTGTGGCAGAGCATGAACACGGCGCCCACCTCGGTGGCGAGCGGCGGCGCGGGCACCGGCGGCGGCACGCTGAACATCGAGGCCGAGCGCATCGAGTTCGGCTACGGCCCCAACAGCCAGCCCAGCGGCCGGGACGACACCGCGCGCCTGGTGCTGGGCTTCGCCGACGTGAACCTGAAGGCCGGCGAGCGCGTGAGCGCCAATCACAAGGGCAGCCTCTCGGTCTACCAGTCGCAGGGCGCTTACGACGCGGGCAACGGCTACGCGTACAGCGGCGGCAACCTGAACATCGTGGCGCCGCTGCTGACGGGCGAGGCGGGTTCGGTGAACCGCATCACGGCCGGCGGCGCCTTGCGCGTGTCCGCGCCTTCGGGTGCGGCGGTTGCCGCCACCGGCGACGCGGCATTGGGCGCCGAGCTGAGCCTGCGCGGACACGACGTGACGCTCGACACGGCCGTCGCGCTGCCCAGCGGCAAGCTCACGGTGAGCGCCGAGCGCGACCTCACCCTGACCGACCGCGCGGTGCTCGACCTGGCCGGCCGCAAGCTGGCCTTCAACGACGTCACCAAGTACAGCGCCGGCGGCGACCTGGTGCTCGAGAGCCTGCACGGCAACCTGCGGCAGGCGGCGGGCTCGGTGATCGACATCTCGGCGCAGAACAACCGCGCCGGCACGCTGAAGGCGATGGCGCTCGACGACGCGGCGGGCGCATCCACCGG
>ERZ778021.3241-NODE-3241-length-12204-cov-3.910528_pt1 | contig 12204 bp, 13 predicted proteins | sample MGYA00375751_ERZ778021 | MGnify/ENA primary metagenome ERZ778021 (study PRJEB29350, sample SAMN05389814) | bioreactor metagenome | isolation source: Thiocyanate stock bioreactor | place: South Africa: University of Cape Town | collected 2013-08-29 ... | reverse complement strand
ACATCGGTTGCACCGGTGGCCTCAGCAGCACACCCGTCCCGGTCACCGCCCGAGGGTAGGCACGTTACAGCTGGCTCAGCGCCGGTAGACCGACCGTGCTCGATGAAGCGGGCTCCGACCGCTGGCCCCGCCGACCGTCACTACTGGTGTGCTGTGCCGTGGCTAGCAGCGCCGGTGACCGCGGCGTTGTCCGGTGACGTCCGCGACCGCGACCGCGATGTTGTCCGGCGCGCCAGCGGTATGGGCGAGGCCGAGCAGCTGCGCAACAGCTTCGGTTGGGGTCTCGGCGTCTCGCAGCACTTCGGCGACCTGGTCGGCGGCGACGACACCGTGGAGTCCGTCGGTGGCAAGCAGGAGCCGGTCACCCTCGCGGACGGTGTGCTGTGCCAGGTCGGGTTCTACGTCGTCACCGGGGCCGACGGCGCGCAGCAGAACGCTGCGCCGCGGATGCGACGCGGCCTCGGCCTCGGTGAGCTCGCCGGCCTCGACCATCGACCGGACGAGGGTGTGGTCGTGGGTCAAGCGGGTCAGCCGTCCGTCGCGGAGCAGGTAGGCCCGGGAGTCCCCGACATGCACCAGCGCCAGCCGCCCACCACTGCAGCCCACCAGGGCAGTGACGGTGGCGCCGACGTCGGGATCCTCGATCTCCTGCGCCGCGGTGGTGACCAGACCGTGCAGGCGCTCGAGCGCGTCCCCGGGCTCGAGGTCACCGCCCAGGTCTGCGACGGCGGCGACCAGCGTCACGCTCACCCGAGCGCCCGACGAGCCGAACCCGTCGGACACGGCGAGATGGTCAGGTCCGGCCGAAGCCCGGTCGAGGTCGACGGGCCGCATCAGGCCGCGGGCACTTCCGGCGGCCGCCTCGAACGTGAGCGGTTGCGTGGACGTTCCCATGTCGACCTCCAGTACGGGGAATGTGGACAGGAGGTCGTGAACCAGGGCCCGGCGGGCGTGGACGTCGCGCTCGGTCTCGGCCCACCATGCGCGGACCGCGTCGGCTGCGTGGGCAGGAGCGAGGTCGCAGACGGCGCGGATGCGGGCCAGTGGCATCCCTGCCCGCCGTAGCCAGGCCACGAGAGTGGCCTGCGCGAGCTGGTCGCGGCGGTAGTAGCGGTAGCCGGTCGACTCGCCGACGACCGCGGGTCGTAGCAGCCCGAGGTCGTCGTAGAGCCGCAGTGCCTTGCGGGTCAGGCCACTCGCCTGGGCGAAGGCACCGGTCGTGAGCAGGTCCACGTCACCTCCACGCCGGGCGCTTCCCGGCGACACGACGACCCTCGGCCCGGCCCCAAGGGCCAGGTCAAGCACGGCGACCCGACCCGACGCGGGAGCCCTAGCAGGTCGCGGACCGCAGCTCCGCTGCGGTGAACAGCGCGGTCATAGTTAGTCCTACGTTGGCAAGTGCCTCGCCGCCGCCTTCTTCTCGATCGACAACGCACAGGACGTGCTCCACTACCGCCCCACGGTCCCGTAGATCGGCAGTTGAGATCGCGACCTGCCCGCCGGAGGTGACGACGTCCTCCACGACGAGGACCCGACGACCCTCGATCAAGGCGCCTTCGGCGAGGCGGCGTGTCCCGTAGGGCTTCGCGGCCTTGCGGACGAACGCGACGGGCAGCCCTGTGGCCAGGCCGAGCGCGGTGGCGATCGGGACCCCGCCCAGCTCTGGTACTTCATGGGGCGGGGCGGGCGGGGCCATTTGTACATCACGCTGTGAGTTGCTGTGGCCAGCGCGCCTAGGCAGGTCGTGCGGGACCGTACGTCACCCGGATGGCCGATTCGCTGCAGTCAAAAGTTCGGCAGGGTAATTCGGGTCTCCGGAACCGCAAAGTTTTTATCGTCCTGCGCATCCGGCCACAAGTCAGCACGCCCTATTCAAGAGCCCATGTGATCACCACTCGGAGGCATTGACTAGATGACTACTGCACGCTGGGTTCTAGCCTACGACGACAGCTGTGGCACCTGTGAAAATATCTCCGAGCTCGTCAAGACCTCTTCACGAGGCGATCTAGAAACCGCCTCATTGTTAAGCAAGGATGTCATTGCATGGCGAACGGAAACGTTTGGCGAAGACGCGCCATGGCTGCCATCACTGTTCCTCCTGGAAGATGATGAGCTAGTTCGAGGTTGGACGGGAAAGAGTATACGAAAGCCCTTGCTGCGTGCAGTCGGAGTACGCAAAGCGCTGTCGATTATGCGCTACCTCGGCGAGGTGCGGCTGGAACAGCGATCCCCGTCCCCTCGCGAGTCAGCGAATGAAGGACGTTCTTATAGCCGAAAAGCGTTCTTGGGCGTCGCAGCCGGCCTGTTGGCTTCGGCCAGCGTCCTCTCGGGTCGTTCGCCAGCTGGCGCTAGCGTTCAGACCTGGGGAGCAACTCAGGACTGGCTCAGGCGCAATCCCGGGCAGATCACGGCAAACTACGATGAACTGATTGCGCAGCCCGAGTATCTCAGACGTGCGATTTTTGGCGAACTATCGCCCGAAGAGCAAGTAGCACTTTGGCGAGAGAATACGTCAAGATTTGTGGCCCGCTACTCCGGCCCTCTGAATGCCGAGCAAAATGCCGTCATTGATCGAGTTCGCTCGACCCTTCAGCCTGGTCTATATAGCTCAGGATCAGTGCCAGAGGCGCTCGATTACCTCAAACTGGACGCTGAAAAGGTATTCGGAGTAACAAGTGCGACTTTGCTTCTTGGCATCCTTGGGGAGCCTGATAGCTCAGACGGCCAGCGGCTGGCGATTCCGACCTGCAGTTGCAATGTTGGAAGTGACTATTGTCCGTGGCGGAACTGCGTGAATGGCGCGACTCTTGGGCGGTGTCAGCCCCCAAACTGCTGTACAGGCTGCGGGACCCTTTATGCGTACGGCTGCAATGGCTGTTGTGGCGGTTGCTGACGTCGCATCCCGAAGGCGCGTCCACTGAGTGAACGATAGGCGATAGTTGCTGCTACTGCACCGAGAACTACAAGACTGAACAGGACTATGCTTGGGCCTGGCCTCGCCAGCCCAAGAACGCCGAGCGCAACCAGGCTTGTACCCAACACCATCAGTTGCAAGGATCGAGCGCGAAGGTCCGTCACCGGACGGCCATGCCGTTTGATCTCGAACGCCCACAGAGTGGAGGGCTTCGGAACGCTTTTGCGCATCAGGGCGATCGTGCCGGAGCTAAGAGTCAACATTCCGAGAGTGGCGATGCCCCACCACCAGATAGCCATGCCGTACTCCCGCTCTCAAGGACGCCAAGAAGAACTGCGATAGATCAAAGCACGTCGTCGCGAGCTTCAACCTCAGGCGCGCCGCTGGTCTCTACTGAGAGGTGTGCCGAATGGGAGCGTTCGATTCACCCACCTGGCCTGGGCTCGATCGGCCGCTCGCCCATGGCGTGCCGATGCCGACTGTCACCCTGCGTGTGGCGCGGAGCCGGGGAGCGCAGCGGTTCTCCGGCTCGTCGCTGTCGACAGTCGCGCCCGAGGGAGCGCATCCGTGGGCGCCGGTGCTGCCGGCGTCTCGGTTCGGCCACCGGTCCACAGCCTCGTCGGCGATGGCTCGCAGGGGCACGGGGTTCGACTCGAAGCGGTACTTGTCGGAGTACTCGGTCGCAGTCGTGCCCGATCGGAGCTCGAACGTGCGAGCTCTCGACGATCCACACGAGTAATCGTGCCTCAGGCACGCGTCGCGCTGTCCCTCGGTCCCGGCACCGCCGTAGCTGAGCGACTCTGCGCCGCAAGCAGTTCAGTTAAGGAAGCCATCCAGCTTGGGCTCGAACGAGAAGCGCTCGGCCCGTTCCTGCTCGGGCAGTGTAGCCAGGCCACGAGAGTGGCCTGCGCGAGCTGGTCGCGGCGGTAGTAGCGGTAGCCGGTCGACTCGCCGACGACCGCGGGTCGTAGCAGCCCGAGGTCGTCGTAGAGCCGCAGTGCCTTGCGGGTCAGGCCACTCGCCTGGGCGAAGGCACCGGTCGTGAGCAGGTCCACGTCACCTCCACGCCGGGCGCTTCCCGGCGACACGACGACCCTCGGCCCGGCCCCAAGGGCCAGGTCAAGCACGGCGACCCGACCCGACGCGGGAGCCCTAGCAGGTCGCGGACCGCAGCTCCGCTGCGGTGAACAGCGCGGTCATAGTTAGTCCTACGTTGGCAAGTGCCTCGCCGCCGCCTTCTTCTCGATCGACAACGCACAGGACGTGCTCCACTACCGCCCCACGGTCCCGTAGATCGGCAGTTGAGATCGCGACCTGCCCGCCGGAGGTGACGACGTCCTCCACGACGAGGACCCGACGACCCTCGATCAAGGCGCCTTCGGCGAGGCGGCGTGTCCCGTAGGGCTTCGCGGCCTTGCGGACGAACGCGACGGGCAGCCCTGTGGCCAGGCCGAGCGCGGTGGCGATCGGGACCCCGCCCAGCTCCAGGCCGGCGAGTACCTCGGTCCCAGCGGGCACCCGGCCCGCAGCCTCGGCCGCGATGGCTCGCAGGAGCTCGGGGTTCGACTCGAATCGGTATTTGTCGAAGTACTCGGTCGCGGTCGTGCCCGATCGGAGCTCGAACGTGCCTGTCAGGTGCGATGTCTGGAAGATGGCCGCGGCGAGCTCTCGACGTTCCACACGGGTCATCGTGCGTCAGACAAGTGTCGCGCTGTTCCTTCCCAGCACTGCCGCAGCGTTCAGTTAATGAAGCCGTCCCAGCTTCGGCTCGAACGAGAACTGCCCGGCGCGCTCCTCGGCCGGGAGCGTCGCCGCGATGCGGCTGTCATCGCCTGCACTGGCGGCCGAACGAGTATCCCGGCCTTCACCCGCCACGGTAAGCACCTCACGCGCAGCCGCAGGCGCTGCACACAGCGTGCGCGCTGACGGGCGCGTCCGGCCACGCATCGGGGGGATGCCCCGCGAGCGAACGTGTTGACCGTTCACTCGACCGCGAAGATCTGCTCGCGCTTCCACCGAGCGCCGCCGGGGAGGATGGCGGGCGTGGACCCCGCCGACACCGCCGAAAACCTGGACCAGGCCGCGGCCGACCTCGGCCCGTTTGTGCTGCCCGTGGACGCTGATCAGCTAGACCAGGCCCAGCGCGACCTGATTTTGAGGATCATCCACCTGCTGGTGAAGTGACGCCGCTCGACATGCCTGCCGCGGCCCGAGATAGTTGAGGGGACTCGGAAAGGGAAACCGTAATGTCATAAGTAGAATTATCGGAACTAAGATCCCGGTGTACTCAGCGGCTCCGACCGCGCGGCGTCTGATCTCGGCGCTGCCTATCCGACTCTACCGTCGCCGCTGCGGCACCTGGCGCCACCAATGCCGCATTTCGCACCACGTCTGCGACTTGCACCGAAAAGACCCTGGCTGCCCGGTTCGCAGGATGAGCAGACGGACCAGCAGAATCGTGTGAGAGTGCTGCGACCAGCGACTCGATGGTCGCAATCTCGGCCGAGAACTGAGGAATGCCGACGGCCCGTAGCTTGTCCTGCCTGGCGGTGAAGTCCGCGAGCTCCTGCGGTGTCACGCGGTCGCGCTCGGCGTGGATCGCCGCCGCGATCGCCGGCGGGCGCACCCACTCGCCTGAAGTGCCCCGCTCCTTCGAGGACGAGGCGCCGGCCGGATTGAAGCCACGACGGAAGACCGCGACGGCGTCCGCCAGCAGCTCGCCTTCGAGCCGGGCCGCGCATTCTGGGATCCGCGCGTACGACAGGGCTGCCTTCTCGGGAACCGACAGTCGGCCGACCCCGCGGTCCTCCACCTGGGTGAAGTAGCGGTCGAGGATCCCTTGGCGACTGATTCCCTCGGGAACGGCGAGCACGAGGAGGGCTACCTGATAGCCGGCGTCCTTGTAGCTTCTCGCCGTAGCGATCACGCGGTCGGGGTCCTCTGCAATCTCGTGAACGAGAGCGTTGAGCCGATGCGCTCGGACGTAGTCCTGGACCTTCGCCATCCACGCCCGGCCGTCAGGCCCGATAGCAGCCGCCATCAGCTTGTCGTCTAGCCGGAGGACCTGTTCATATCGGGGGTGGTAGGGCTTGTAGAGATCACTGTCGACTTCGACGAAACCATCGGTACCGAAGACGTCCCGAACCTGGTCGGCTGTGGCGGATTTTCCGGCGCCTGGTTGGCCGAGGAGTATCACGGCGATGGGCTGTTCTTGCACCGCGACCGGGTCTAGTTCAATCGGGACGATGACCCGGCGAAAGATTCGCTCGTTCTCCTCCGGGGAGAGCTGGTAGCTCTCTATCTCCTGCGATTGGTCGTGAGGATTCAACGGCGAAGTTCCCGCAATTCGGCTTCGAGTTGGGGAACGAGCTCGGCGTAGCGCTCACGCGCGCGGGCGACGGCCAGCTGGTCGTATGCGCGGAGCGACTTTCGTTCCTCGGCGCTGGCCTGTCGTGCTGCCGACCATGCTCGAATTTGGTCGCTTCGTGGGTCAGCCGATCGCTCCTCGACGTCCAGCAGCGATGAGTAGCACCCGATGGCGTGGCCGATTGCCTCCTGCGCCGCTTCGAAGGCCACCGAGGCGGCCGAGTCCCAGGGGCGGGGCTGCAGGCGCGAGAGCAGGTCGTGGGCGTTTGCCGGCGGCCCAGCCGCCGCGTCCTCGTGCATCAACACACCTCCTCCCAGCTGCGCGAAGTTCATCATCTCGGTCTTCTTCTCATCCTGCGCGGTCGTGGGCATCTCTGCAATCACTCTCCGGGGCAACGCGTTCGCAGTCCATATCTGACAGTTACTAATATACAGCGTCAGTCTTCTATGCCTCCGTATGACGAGCGAGGTCGGTGATCCGGCTGTAGTGCAGCTGATGCGCAACCGTGATGGTGCTGGTGGGCCCGTTGCGGTGCTTGGCCAGGATCAGGTCCGTCTCACCGGCGCGCGGGTCGTCGCGCTCGAAGGCGTCGGGCCGGTGCAGCAGGATCACCATGTCGCTGTCCTGCTCTATTGCTCCGGACTCGCGCAGGTCGGACATCATCGGGCGCTTGTCGGTGCGCTGCTCGGGGCCACGGTTGAGCTGGCTCATCGCCACGATCGGCACCTCCAGCTCCTTGGCCAGCAGCTTGATCTGCCGGGAGAACTCCGAGACCTCCTGCTGACGGGACTCGACCTTGCGGCCCGACGTCATCAGCTGCAGGTAGTCGAGGATGATCAGCTTGAGGTCGTTGCGCTGCTTGAGCCGCCGCGCCTTGGCCCGGATCTCCATCAGCGTCAGGTTCGGCGAGTCGTCGATGAACAGCGGCGCCTCGCTGATCTCGCTCATCCGGCGCGCCATCCGCGTCCAGTCCTCGTCGCTCATCCGCCCGGCACGCATGTCGGCCAGCCGGATCCGCGCCTCCGCCGACAGCAGCCGCATGACGATCTCGGACTTGCTCATCTCCAGCGAGAACACAGCGCTGGTCATGCCGTGCCGAATCGAGCAGGAGCGGGCGAAATCCAGTCCGATCGTGGACTTCCCGACGCCCGGCCGGGCGGCGACGACGACCATCTGCCCCGGGTGCAGCCCGTTGGTGACGGCGTCGAGGTCGGCGAAGCCGGTCGGCACCCCCAGCGCGACGCCCCCGCGGGAGGCGATGGCGTCGATCTCGTCCATCGTCGGCTGCAGCAGCTCCTCGAGCGCGGTGTAGTCCTCGCTGGTGCTGCGCTCGGTCACCTCGAAGATCTCGGCCTGGGCGCGGTCGACGACCTCGGCAACATCACCGCCGTTGCTGCCGTCGGCCCCGTGGTAGCCGAGCTGGACGATCCGCGTCCCGGCCTCGACCAGCCGGCGCAGGACGGCCTTCTCGGCGACGATCTCGGCGTAGTAGGCCGCGTTGGCCGCCGTCGGGACCGTCGCGATGAGCGTGTGCAGGTAGGGAGCACCGCCGAGCCGGATCAGCTCGCCGCGCCGCTGCAGCTCGGCCGACACCGTCACCGCGTCGGCCGGCTCGCCGCGGCCGTAGAGGTCGAGGATGCAGTCGTAGACCGTCTGGTGCGCCGGCCGGTAGAAGTCGTCCGGGCGCAGGATCTCGACGACGTCGGCGATCGCGTCCTTGCTCAGCAGCATCCCGCCCAGCACCGACTGCTCGGCCGTGAGGTCCTGCGGGGGCTGACGGTGGTCGGGTGCGGAGAGGACGGGTGGCTCGATCGGGACGGCGCTCATCGGCGGTGCCTCCTGCGCTGCGTTCGAGGTCGGGCGAGGTGTCCCTCGGCGCGGGCGCGCTCGAGGGCACGCTCGTAGGCGGAATCGGCTGGTGCGGCAGTGGCCTCCGGCGCCGGCTGGCCAGACGGCAGCTCGGGCGGGGCCGCTGGCGCAGCGCGCCAGCCGGTCACGAGGGGCTTTCGGTGGGCGGGCGCTGCGGCCTTGTGGTCGGGCGGCGGGGCGTTGCGGCGCTCGCGGTACTCCCGGGCCCACCGCAGCGCGAGCTCCTCGGTGACCGCGGCTGCGGCCGCGGCGCGCTCGGCCGGGGCCAGCTCGACGTCCGCGGCGGTCAATTCGCTGGCGCCGTAGGGCAGCCGGTCCGCCGCGGCCGCGCCGTGCCGTTCGAGCACTCCGGAACGCACGGGCTCCCAGATGCGCGGAGCGGGCACCGGGGTGCCGCCCACCAGCCACCGGCCGAGACGGTGCCTGACCCAGCCCTCAGGGCGCCGCAGTTCGGCCGCTGGGCAGCGTTCCGATCGTTGGGGGCCCCCGTGGGCCGGGGCGTGGTCGAGCGCGTGCAGGACGTCGCTGTTGGTCCACCCTGCCCGCCACAGCGGGCGCACGATCGCGCGAAGGGCGCGCGGACTCACCCGCCACAACGCGCGGTCGGCACGCTTGAGCTCGGCCGCAGCAGCAAGCATCTGACCAGCGCTGACCGGCGCCCGAAGATCAAAAAATCCGGGCCTCTTTCCGTGGAGGCGCGGCCCGTTAGGGCCGTCAATATCGTGGTTGACCTGCGGTTTTGTGCATGAGCTGTGGATGATCTTCCTCGCGCGCGTAGGAACCACATGTTCTCTCTTAAAAGCATGATTTCTGGAGAGGGTTGGGGTCCGGGTTATGGCAGTTGAGGCACTGTCCGCAGTGGTCACGGGGACGCGGAGCTGGTAGACCGCGGCGCGGTTGCCCTCGAGGTGCTGCAGCGCCATCGGCCGGAACTGGGGGGTCGTGCCGCGCTCGAGGCGGGCCAGCCAGCCGAGACGGTGCAGCTCGGCGAGCCAGCTGCTCATGGTGCTGCGGCTCCACCCGGTGGCGTCCATGAGCCGCTCCCAGGTCGGGAAGCTGCTGTGGTCCTCCCAGTCCGCGTGAAGGGCGAGCGTGCGCACGAGCAGCCGCAACCGGGTGGCACAGTCGCGACGTCGCGCGCCGAACCAGGGCGACGTGAACATGGCGCGGGCCCAGTCGTGCGCGGTGCGGGGCAGGGTCGACTCGGGAACGGCGGGCTGGCCGGTCAACTCGCCGGCGTCGGTGTCGCCGCCGCTGGCGAACCAGCAAGGGCCGCAGACGACCGACCGGAGTGGGGTGTTGCGCGCGATCCCGGATCGACGGGCACAGCTAACGCACATCTGCGGGGGACGGTGCGCCAAGACGTCACGCAGGACCAGGTCGACCCGGGACGGCCCGACGACGGCCGGCGGGTCCAGCAGCGTGGTGCGCGGGCTGCTGGTCTGGTCGGGGTGTGTGACGCGGGAGCGTTGTGACGCACCGGGACCGAAGGCTGTGCGATTTTCCGGGCGCGCGCTACCATTGGAGCGCGCAGGCAAGCGTGTGCGCCTCCCTTCGGGGAGGGGCTGGGTGCCGGAGCTGTAACTCCGCGCCCCGTTACGTGGGCCCGTTCCTCTTGGCCGGAGGGACGGGCCCTAACGTTTTCGGGGGTCGTGCTGCACTCAGCCCGTTCTGCAGTTTTCGGCAGGACATAAGGGGGCTCAGGCGGTGCGGTCAAGCACCTCCTCGGCGAGCGAGAGCTGCTTGTTTGCCCGGGTGCGAGGATCGAGACGCTCGATGCGCTTGAGCGCCTCCCGCTGCGCGTCCGGGTGTTCGAGGGCGACGAGCAGCGCCGCGGCGACCCAGTCGGTCTGGCTCGTCGTGCCGCGGGCTTCGTCGACCTGCTCCACGATCTCTGTCCAGACGCGGCCGCCAACGAGCTTGCGCTCGCCGCGGTAGCTACCGGGCCGGGGCTTGTACTGCCGTCTCGTGGGCATGGGCGGCATACTTGCACCTGTAACAGCTAAGGCGGTAGCGACGCGCCGATCACTGCACGGGCTTTCTCCCGCAGCGCGATCGCATCGACAAGTGGCCGCTGACTCGGGCGAGTTGATCTCCATCATCGTCGACCTTCCTGCAGTCGTCGTGGGCGTTGGGCGCCGTACTCGAGACCGTCGCTGATGGTGCGGTCGACCTCGGTCTGGGTGCATCCATCCACCCCCACGTGCACGGCGGCCGCGGCCCTCAGGGCATGTCGGGCGACGTCCTCGGGCAGGGCTCCCCCACCGACGAGCTCGCCGAGGATCCGCGCCGCTCGCAGCAGGGCGTGATGCCGGCGGCCGGTCTTCGCGGCCTCGACGGTCGCGCACTCCGCGCTGACGGCGCTGGCGACGTAGCGGGAGAGGTTGCGGCCGGCGACGGTGCGGACCGTGGCCGGGCGGGGCATGGGTGGCGGTGGCGTCAGCGCGGTGGCGAGCCAGGGCGGAAGGTGCGCGATCGGCCGGCGATTCACGACGCGGTACATGCCACCGGCGCGGTGCGATCCTGCGGCGACGACGTAGCCGCCGTTCGCTCGGGTGTCGATGCGGGGTCCCAGACGTCCGCCGGTGTTGCGGAGGGCCGCCGGATCCGGGACATGGAAGTACAGATGCTCACCGTCACTCGGTGTACGGACAGTATAGGTATCACCTGGGTAGGCTGCTCCGGCTTCGCTCGCGATCCGAGCCAGCAGCTCACGTCCAGCAAGCTCGTCCGGCCCGTCATGCCGAGGGGCGTCGCCTCGAGCCACGTCCAGGTCAACGACCACCAGGCCCTGGCCGGTCACCAGCCCGATGTTGAAGGGCGCCCGGCGAAACCAGGACTCGATCACACGGCCGTCCTGCGTGGCGCGCTCCTGCCAATGCCGAACCGCCGGCGTCTTGCCGAACGGCGCGACGGGGAAGATGGGGAACCGCTCAGCAGCCGTGAGGGCGTCACGGAGCAGCTGCTGCTTGAGCTCGCCGACGTCCACATCGCCTCCTCACCCTAGATCCCCGTCCTGATACAGCTACAACTGTACGGATGCTAGCAATGTCGATCTATACTCGGCCAGGTGCACAAGGCAACCGTCGCAGTCGGGATAGCGCTGGCGGTCGCGATGAGCGCGATGTTGATGCTCGTCGTCCTGATCAGCAGCTCCGACGAGGCGAATGCCGCGCCGGGCATGCCGGGGGTGGTCTGCGCGCCGCCGGGCGGCAAGCCGGGCGACCCGGTAGCCGGGTTCGCCGGGCCTCAGCTGGCCAACGCAGCCGCCATCGTCTCCGTCGGCGTCGAGATGGGCGTCTCGCAGCGCGGGCAGGTGATCGCGGTCGCGACCGCGATCCAGGAGTCGAAGCTGCTGATGTACGCCAACTCGACGGTCCCCGCATCGCTGGATCTCCCGCACGACCGTGTGGGCTCTGACCACGACTCCGTGGGTCTGTTCCAGCAGCGGGCTCCCTGGGGCCCGCTGCAGGTGCGGATGGACGCGCGAGGGTCGGCGAAGCTCTTCTACGCTCGGCTCCTGACAGTCCCGGGCTGGCAGTCGATGCCGCTGGCCCAGGCAGCGCAGGCGGTGCAGATCAGCGCCTTCCCGGACGCCTACGCACGCTGGGAGGAGCCCGCCTCCGCCCTCGTCGGATCGGTCGCCGGGATCGTCTGCACAAGCCCGGGCGCCTCCCTGGCCACCAACCCGAAGGCACAAGCGGTGATCAACCGCGCGCTGTCCCAGCAGGGGGTGCCGTACGGCTGGGCCGGCGGGGACGGCAACGGCCCGACCATGGGCGGCTTCGACTGCTCGGGCCTGATGGTCTATGCCTTCGCCGGGATAGGCGTGACGGTGCCGCACCAAACGCAGGCGATCTGGGCGACCTTCCAGCCCGCCATCACGGACCGCGCGCAGCTCCAGCCCGGCGACATGCTGCTGTTCAGCAGCAACGGATCCGCCGGCGGGATCCACCACGTCGGCCTGTACCTGGGCGACGGGAAGATGGTCCACGCTCCCGAGACTGGCGATGTCGTCAAGACGGTCGCCAAAATCTGGGACTCCCCCTACTGG
>ERZ778021.3237-NODE-3237-length-12230-cov-7.140452_pt1 | contig 12230 bp, 9 predicted proteins | sample MGYA00375751_ERZ778021 | MGnify/ENA primary metagenome ERZ778021 (study PRJEB29350, sample SAMN05389814) | bioreactor metagenome | isolation source: Thiocyanate stock bioreactor | place: South Africa: University of Cape Town | collected 2013-08-29 ... | reverse complement strand
TCCCGCCGTTCTCGAACGTCTCGGGGCGGCCGATCGCGACGCTGATCCCGACGCCGCCGTTCGTTCAGCCGCCGCCGAAGGACGTGCTGCCGGTGAACTACTGGCAGATCAACAAGAAGCTGGTGAGCCTGCCGTTCATGCTGTTCTCCACCGGCTTCGCCATGGCCCTGTACGCGCTGTTCATCCCGGCGTGCGACGTCGCGGGGGCGAGGCTCGGCCTGTTCCGGACTTTGGGCCAGAACCCGCTGGCCGCGTACATCATCCACCACTACGTCGAAGGCGCGGTCCTGGCCGTGACCCCCAAGGACTCGCCGCTGTGGTACTGCCTGACCGCCCTGGCGATCTTCTACATCATCTCCTATGCGTTCGTCCGGTCCCTGGAGAAGCGTAACATTTACCTGAGACTCTGACCCCCGGCCGGCCCGGTCGCCCCCGACGGCGGCCGGGCCGGAGTGGCTTTGTTCGTGGGAAGACCGCCTCTCGATTTTGGTGTCCAAGAGTTTGCGGTAAAAGGGTTTAGGGTCGGTTTCGGCCTGGCTTCGGTCGTCATTTTCGAATGGTCCGATCGCGTCCCCAGCTTCTCCGACTGGTCTTTCGTCACGGCCGAAATTTCGGGCCGCCGTTGTAGGCTGGGTCGAGACCCAGCCCTGAGAAGGCCGCGGCTCGCTCGGGCTGGGTCTCGACCCAGCCTACGAGGCCGACCGAAAAACAGCCGTGACGCAGCACCGTTCCGCTGCGGCTCATGTCGCAAGCACCGGCGCGGACGCCTCGCATGTAAACCTCGTGAACCGTTACGGGTTGTCAAAGAACGCGGAAATCGGACTTCTCTACCCTGTAGTGCGCCATAAATCGGGCCTGGAAAATCGCCGCTGAAGAATTTCGGGCGAAAAGTCTTGCGCAGTCGCGGGTTGTGATTCTGGAAATGTTTTCGAGAGGCCGCGGAGTCAATCGCGGGGCTCGTCGAGGAACGCCAGCGCCTCGGCGACGAGGCGGTCGCGGTCGAGGTCGTGGGGGGCGAGGTGGTCGCTGCGGTCGAGGGTGACCAGGCGCTTGCGGCGGGAGCCGAGGCGATCGAGGAGCCAGGGCGCGCGCGACGGTTCGACGACGGAGTCGAGGCGGCCCTGGAGGATGAGCGTGGGGACTTCGATCGTCGGCAGGGTCGGCGCGACGGCTTCGATCAGGTCGAGGGCGGAGGCGGCGGCGGGGAGGCTGAAGGTGCGGAAGCGGTCGAGCGTCGCGAGGCGGCGGCGGGCGTCGGGGTCGCGGACGGCGGGGGGGCGGCGGGGGAGGTCGGGCGCGATCCTCGCCAGGGCGCGGACCACCGGCGCGGCGCGGAATGGGAGGCGGGCGGTGTGGCGGATCGCCAGGAACGGCGCGATCAGGACCAGTCGGTCCACGGGGCGGCGGCCCGCCAGGTGGAGGGCGATCGTCGCGCCGGTGGAGAAGCCGATCAGGACCGGGGGGGCGTCGCGGGCGAGTTCGTCGAGCCGGGCCTCGGCGGCGGCCACCCACTCGGGCCACGTCGAGGCGGGCATGACGGGGCCGGGGCCGTCGTGGCCGGGGAGCGTGAGGGCGTTGACGCGCCGGCCCGAGGCGCGGAGGGTGTCGACCAGGGGTTGAAGCTCGTAGGGGCCGCCGCCCAGGCCGTGGATGGCCAGGCAGGGCGGGTCGGCGGCGTCTGGCATCGTCCGGGGTCCTCCCGCGGACAGTCTACCGGACTTCGCGACGCCCGGCCCGGGGGCGTCGAGGGTCGAGGAAGTGGGGCCGGGGGATGTCGCTGAGGCCCAGCTCGCGGCGGGCCTGAGGGATGGCCGCTTCGAGGGCGACGGCCAGCTCGCCGGCCGACCGGTAGCGGTCGCGGGGCGAATGGGCCAGGGCGCGGAGGAGGACGGCTTCCAGGCCGGCCGGCAGGTTGGGGTCGACGGCGCGGGGGGCGCGGGGGCGGGCGTTGGCGAGCAGGGGGGCGAGGGCCGGGAGGGGGACGTTGCGGACCGGGTCGAGCCGACGGCCGAGGGTGAGGGCCTCGAACGTCGTGGCACCCATCGAGTAGACGTCGGCGAGGACCTCGTCGGCCGGGGCCTTGAGCAGCCGCTCCGGGGCCATGTACATGGGTGTGCCGGCGCCGTCGCGCATCTGATCGGCCGTGGCGTGGTCGAGGTCGCGGCCCAGGCCGAGGTCGCAGAGGAACGCGCCGAAGGGGGCGCGGCGCTCCAGCAGGATGTTGCCCGGCTTGACGTCGCGGTGGGCGACGCGGTGGGCGTGGACGCGGTGCAGGGCGCGGGCGACGCCGGCCATGACGCGGGCCATCTCCAGGTAATACGCCGGGTCGTCCAGGTCGGCGAGCGGGTGGACGGGCTCGGGGTCGTGGCCGTCTCGGCGCATCCGGCGCTCGTGGATGACGTCGAAGAGGGTGGCGGCCTCGACGTAGGGCATGGCCATGTAGAAGCAGCCGTCGGCCTCGCCGGCGTCGGCGACGCGGAGGAGGGAAGGGCCGGCGAGGCGGGCCCCGCGCTCGGCCTCGCGGCGGAACTGGGCGAGGCGGCGGGGGTTGATGGAGAGGCCGGGGTTCAGGACCTTCAGGGCCAGGAAGCCGCGGCCGGCCCCGCCGACGGCCTTCCAGACCTCGCCCTGCGCGCCTCGGCCGAGGCGGGCGATCAGGCGGTAGGGGCCGATCCGCTGGAACGGCCGCAGCCGGACTTCGCGCGGCCCGGCGGCGGGCCCGGGGATGCTCGTCGCGGCGTCGCTCATCCCCGTCGCGCCGCCCCACGAGCCGGCGTCGAGCGGGAACGTCGCGGTGGAGAAGGCCGTCCCGAGGCCGTCGGAGGTCGCGGGGCGGGTGCCCCGATGCGGCGGGTGGTTCACGGCGATCATGGTCGTCGCTGCGCCTCCTGGATCGTCCCGATGATCGGCCGCGAAGCTCGTCGGCCTCCTGAGTGAACGCTAGGCCGCACCCGAAGGTTCGTCCGGGCCGGCCGCGGGATGTTGCCGCGAGGCATCGCGCGTGGGGCCGGGGCCACGACGCCGGGCGGTGGCGTCGGCCCGCGCGGGCCCTTAGGATGGTTCGCCTGCGAGGCGGACGGGTCGAACGTCGGGATCGGAGCCGGGATCGATGAACGAGCATGCGCGCGACGAAGCGGACGACCTCTACGCCCGGCCGGCCGACGCCGTCGAGGAGGCGCCGCGGACGTTGCTGGGGGCGCTCGGGCGCGTCGGCCCGGGGCTGATCGTGGCCGCGGCGATCGTCGGCACGGGGGAGTTGATCGCCACGACGGGCCTGGGGGCCAAGGCGGGCTTCGCGCTCCTGTGGCTGATCCTGGCGAGCTGCGTCGTCAAGGTCTTCGTGCAGGTGGAGCTGGGCCGGTACGCGATCACCCGCGGCAAGACGACGCTGGCGGCGTTCGACGACCTGCCGGGGCCGCGGCTGGGGGCGTCGTGGGTCTGCTGGCTCTGGCTGTTCATGATGCTGGCCACGCAGGCCCAGATCGGCGCGATGGAGGGCGTGGTGGGCCAGGCGGCGCACATGGCGTTCCCCTCGGCGTCCGACGCCATGGCCGGGGCGATCGGCTCCGTCGTGCCGTCGTGGGGAGAGTTCTTCCGGTCGCGCGAGGAGTACCTCTGGGCGGCGATCACGACGGTCGCGGCCACGGCGCTCCTGCTCTCCGGGGGCTACCGGCGGATCGAGAAGATCACGACGGTCATGGTGGCGGCGGTGACGCTGTTCACGGTGGCGAGCGTGGCCGTGCTGCAATGGACGCGGTTTCGCTTCGGCTGGTCGGAGGTGGCGTCGGGCTTCACGTTCGCGCTGCCGGCCGGCGCGGTGGCGCTGGCGTTCTCGGCGTTCGGGATCACGGGCGTCGGCGCGGCGGAGCTGGTGGCCTATCCTTACTGGTGCATCGAGAAGGGCTACGCGCGGTCCGTCGGCCCGAGGCTCGCGGGGGGCGACGACGCCTGGGTCGGCCGCGCCCGGGGCTGGACGCGGGTGATGCAGCTCGACGCCTGGGTGAGCATGGTCGTCTTCACGGTCGCCACGATCGCGTTCTACCTGCTGGGCGCGGCGGTGCTGCACCCGCAGGGCCTGGACCCCAAGGGCGCCGACATGCTGCCCACGCTGGCCACGATGTACCTGGGCCCGCTGGAGGGGACGCCGCTGGCCCCGCTGCGCGGCGGCGTGCGGGTGGCGTTCCTGCTGGGAGCGTGGGCCGTCCTGTTCAAGACGCTGTATGTCGCGACGGCCGCCAACAGCCGGATGACGGTCGACTTCCTGAACGTCGCGGGCGTCTGGCGGCCGGCCGACGACGCCGCGCGCAATCGCGCCGTGAAGGTCTTCTGCGTCGTCTACCCGGCGATCGCCCTCTCGCTCTACTACGCGATCCGCGAGCCCCAGGGGCTGGTGAAGGCCGGCGGCATGGCCCAGGGCCTGATGCTCCCCCTCATCGCCGGCGCGACGATCTACCTCGGCCGTCGCGACGCCGACCCCCGCGTCGGCCCCTCGAAGCTCAGCGGGGCCCTCACCTGGTTCGCCTTCCTCGCCATCACGGCCGTCGCGGGGTACAGCGTGTACGACCTGGCGCGGAGCATGCTGGGATGACGGGCGCGGTCAGGGGAACGGGGCGTCGAAGTCGTCCAGGGCGGGCTTCTTCTTCGGGACCCAGCCGAACAGCTCCAGCTTCTCGCCCCGGGTGAGACCCGACCAGTCCCTCGTCTCGCGGATCGCCTGGTCCCAGGTGACGCCGCGCAACTCGCGATAGCGCCGGACCGCGGCGGAGGACCCGGCGCGGACGAGGGCGTCGATCTCCGAGATCGCGGCGCCGATCCAGTGGCCCACGTCGGTGTCGGGCAGGTCGCGGAACGGGCCGCCGTCGAGTTCCTCGATGTGCTGACGGGCCAGCTCCAGGCCGTGTTCATCGATGTAGGCCCGGAGGACGGCCGGATCGAGGTGCGACCAGACGAGGCCGCAGGAGAGGCACGACGCGAACGGCTCCCGTGGTGCGAAGCCGGCTCGCGAGGTCCCACAACCTTGCGGCCTCAGCCCATAGCCGATCCCCTGGCTCGTCACGACTTCGATGGGGACGACCTTCTCGCCGCGGCAGGAAGGGCATCGTTCCATCGGACTGGTCCTCACATGGCCCGGGTCGCGACCCGCCGGCCTCCGGATCCGGCGGGCCGCTCGCCGGTCACGGCCGGCTCGCCTCGTAGACGACTTCGCCTTCGATCACGGTGGCGAGGATCTTCGAGGCCAGCACGTCGGCGGGCGGGGCGTTGAAGAGGTCGCGGTCGAAGACGGTGACGTCGGCGCGGAGGCCGGGCTTGAGGACGCCCGTGCGGCCTTCGGCGAAGGCGGCGTAGGCGGAGCCGGCGGTGAAGGCGCGGAGGGTTTCCTCCAGGCTCATGCGCTGGTCGGGGTGCCAGCCGCCGGGCGGGAGGCCGTTGCGGTCCTGGCGGGTGAGGGCGGCGTAGAGGCCCCATTGCGGATCCACGACCTCGACGGGGAAGTCGCTGCCGAAGGCCACGGGGACGCCGCCGTCGAGGAACCAGCGCCAGGCGTAGGCACCGTCGACCCGGCCGGGGCCGAGGCGGGCGTCGGCCCATCGCATGTCGTCGCTGGCGTGCGAGGGCTGCATCGACGCGATCACGCCCAGCTCGCGGAAGCGGGCGACGTCCTCCCTGCGGACGACCTGGGCGTGCTCGATCCGCAATCGCGGGTCGGTCGCCGTCGGCACGGCCTTGCGGGCGGCGGCGAAGGCGTCGAGGACCAGGGCGTTCCCGCGGTCGCCGATCGCGTGGACGGCGATCTGCCAGCCGTTCTTGAGCCCGGCGACGGTCGTCTCTTCGAGCGTCTTCGGGTCGATCAGGAGCAGGCCCTTGTTGTGCGGGCCGTCGGCGTAGGGGTCGAACAGGAGGGCGCCGCTGGAGCCCATCGCGCCGTCGATGAACAGCTTCACGGCTCGCATCTCGAACCGGCCGCCCGGGGCCCCGGCGACGGGGGGCGTGGCCAGCGACTCGGCCTCCCGGCCGCCCGGCGGCGAGGCCATCGCGTAGCAGCGAAGCTTCAGCAGCCCTTCGCGGTCCAGCGCGCGGAAGACCTCGGCCTCGCGGCGCGAGACGCCCGCGTCGTGGACGCCGGTGAGGCCGCGGGCCAGGATGTGCTCCTGGGCGGCGAGGACCCGCGCCCGGATCTCCTCGCGCGAGGCGGGCGGGACGACCCGGCCGACGAGGCCCATCGCCCCGTCGATGAAGACGCCGGTCGGCGCGCCGTCGGGATGACGGTAAATCTGGCCGTCCGACGGGGGCTGCGTCGCGGCGTCGATCTTCGCCCGCTTCATGGCCTCGGTGCTGGCCCAGCCGGCGTGGCCGTCCACGCGCGCGAGCCACACCGGCCGCCCCGGCGCTGCGGCGTCGAGGAGCGAGGCGTCCGGGTACGCCTCGCCGGGCCAGAGGCTCTGGTCCCAGTTCGCGCCCAGGACCCAGGCGTCGGCCGGCAGCGCGGCGGCGTGGGCCTTCACCCGGGCCGCGACCTCGTCGAGCGACTTCACGCCGCGCAGGTCGAGCTGGCGGAGGCTGGCGCCGAGCGATTCGATGTGGCCGTGGGCGTCGACCAGGCCGGGCGTGGCGAGCGTCCCGGGGGCCTCGATCACGCGGGTCGACGGGCCTTTCCAGCGGAGGGCGTCCGCCCGCGAGCCGACGGCGACGACCTCGCCGCCGCGCGCCGCGAGGGCCTCGGCCCACGGCCTCGCCGGGTCGCCGGTCCAGATCCGGCCGGGGATCAGCACGACGTCGGCCGGGCCGTCCTCCTTGAGCTTCAGGGCGCGGCCGGGGAGCTTGTCGTCCTTCGCGGGGAAGGGAGGGAGGACGCCGTCGGAGATCACGGCGACGCCGTTGACGAGGACGAACTTCGCCCCCTCGGCGTATCGCTGGGGCTCCTCGAACGTGGCCCTGTCGCGGAACGTCTTCGGGTCGAAGACGACGAGGTCCGCATACGCGCCCGGCCGGATCACGCCGCGGTCGACGAGGCCCAGGATCGAGGCCGGCAGGCCGGCGTTGGCGCGGACGGCGTGCTCCAGCGTGATGACGTGCTCATCTTCCGCATAGCGAATCTTGCGCGGAAAGGTGCCGAACGAGCGCGGGTGCGGGCGGGTGTCGTCGATCTTGCCGCGGGCGCCGCCGTCGGACGCGGTGGCGACGAGGTCGGACTTCATGACCTCGCGGACCTCGTCCTCGCTCATGCTGAAGTTGATGGCCTGCGTCCCGCCGTGGCGCTGGACGTCCAGGACGATCTCCAGCGGCGTCGTCCCCTCCTCCTTCGCGATCGTCTCCAGGTCCTTGCCGATGCGGCCGGGCTTGGGCGCGTAGCGGGCCAGCCGGATGGCCGCGCCGCCCATGCGCTCGTCCAGGGCTTCCTGGATGGCCGCGCGGAGCTTCGGGCCTTGCTCGGGGTCGTCGGCCATCCGGGCGAACTCCTCCTTGCTCACGCGGACGGCCCAGTGGGGGACGACCATCGCGCCGAGCGACGTGCTGGAGGCGATGTAAGGATACTGGTCGGCCGTGGCGACGCGACCGGCGGCGCGGGCGGCGGCGATCTTCTTCAGGGCCTCGGCCGTCTTGCCCCAGCTGCGCCGGCCGCTGGCCTTCAGGTGCGAGACGTGGACCGGGACGCCGGACCGCTCGCCGATCGCCAGGGCCTCGTCGACGGCGTCGAGCAGGCCGGACTCCTCGTTGCGGATGTGGCTGGCGTAGAGGCCGCCGTAGCCGCGGACGAGCTTCGCCAGCTCGACCAGCTCGTCGGTGCGGCCGTAGCGGCTGGGGACGTAGATCAGGCCCGTGGACATCCCCCACGCGCCGTCGTCCATCGCCTTCTTCGCCAGGGCCTTGAGCTTCGCCATCTCCTCGGCGGTCGGCTCGCGGTCCTCCACGCCCAGCACGGCGCGCCGGAGCGCCCCGTGGGGGATCAGGTGGACGACGTTCGAGCCGGCCCCGGCCGCGTCGATCGCGCGGAAGTACTTCTCGACGTCGATCGGCCCGGAGCCGCAGTTGCCGGTGACGATCGTGGTGACGCCCTGGGCCAGGTAGTTGAGGTTGAGCCGGCTGTTCCCCTCGGCGATGTTGTCGTCCGAGTGCGTGTGCAGGTCGATGAACCCCGGCGCGACGACCAGGCCGGTCGCGTCGATGGTCCTGACCCGGGCCATGCCGCCGAGGTCCCCCACGGCGACGATGCGGTCCCCCTTGATCGCGACGTCGGCCCTGAACCGCGGCGAGCCCGTGCCGTCGACGACCGTGCCGCCGGCGAACACCACGTCGGCCGGGGCCTCGTCGGCCGCCGCGGGCCCGGCCGTCGCGACGGCCAGGATGAAGATCAGGATATTCCGGTACGCCTTCATGATCATGCCGCGGTCCTCTTGCATCTCGATGCGACCCGACCTCCGGCCCTGGCCCCGGCGGGCGGTCCCCCGAGCTTACCGGCGTCGTCGCGGACTCGCCAGCCGACCGCGCCGGCGGGTGTGCCTTTGGGTTTTGGCGAATCGCGTCGGGAGTCGGGGGGGCCATCATGACGGCCTTCCCCCCTCGCGGGGGAAGGTGGCCCGCAGGGCCGGATGAGGGGGACGACGCGCGATGGGGCCGCCGGATCTCGCATCGGCCCGGACGGGCGGGCCGTCGAATGCCGACGGAGCCCGTGCTCCGCGTCCCCCTCATCTGACCGCTTCGCGGTCTGTCTTCCCCCGCGAGGGGGGAAGACGTCGAAAGCCGACCGCCAAATCCCAAAGGCACACCCGCGCCGGCCTACGAGGCGGCCCGGGCGTCGGGGAGCGGGGCGACGGCCGCCGGCGCGGGCGCGGCCGGCCGGGGCTTCGGCCGGCGCAGGCGCTCGCCCAGCGTGAGGCAGGCGGGGAGGAGGACGAGGTTCCCCAGCGTGCTGCCGGACGTGGCCACGGCCACCATCGTCCCGAAGTTGACGAACGGCTCGAACTCGCTGGTGCGCAGGGCGAGGAAGCCCACGGCCACGGCCAGGCTGGAGAGGAGCACGCCCGGGCCCGACACCGCGTAGCTGGCGAACAGGCTGCGGCGGAAGCCCTTCGTCCGGCGCAGGCGGTGGTACTGGATCAGGCAGTGGAACGTGTCGTCCACGGACAGCCCCAGCGCGACGCTCGCCACCAGGGCCGTGGCGATGTCCAGCTTGATCGACAGCCAGCCCATCAGCCCGAGGACGAACGCCACCGAGATCAGCGTCGGCAGCAGGGCGAGGACGGCGAGCTTGAGGCTGCGGAACGCCAGCGCGAGCATCGCCAGGATGCCGAAGGCCGACCACGCGAACGTCCCCCACTGGGTCGCCACCACGCCCTCGGTCGTCTTGGTCATCAGGTACGACAGGCCGGTCAACCGGGCCCCGTCGCCGAACTCGGCGCGGGCGGCCTCCTCGGCGCGGCGGAAGATCGACGCCTTCACGTCGGCCGGCTGCTGCTCCAGCAGGCGGACGAGGATCCGCGCCTCCTTCGCCTCGGGGTTCCAGAAGCTCCGCAGCAGCCCAGCCTGGGGCGACGCCTCGATCAGGTCGAGCTTGCCGGCCAGGACGCGGGCGCGGGCCTCGGGGTCGAGCGCGGCGATGCGGCCGTCGGGGTCGAGGACCGTTGCGACGGAGAGCACCTGGGCGACCGCCCCGGGCCGCTCGGGCGCGAGGCCGCGGATCGCGCCCTCCACGCGGGCGAGCTTGGCGACGGCCTCGGGGTCGAGCCCCGATCCCAGCGGCGCGACGAGGTCCACGACGCCGATCCCGCCCAGCTTGGATTCGACCGTTTTGTAGTCGCGCACCACGCGCGTCTCGGGCCGGAACAGGTTGATGTAGTTGGTCTCGTAGGTCAGCCGGAAGACGCCCAGCGACAGCGGCAGGGCGACGACGGCGATCGCGGCGAGGACCGCGACGGGGCGGCGGTGGACGGCCAGCGTGAGCCGGTCCATCGCCGCGGCGACCCGCGACCGCGATCCTTCGCGGACGGGGACCTCCATCGGGAACGGCGGCAGCATGGCGACCGGCGCCAGCAGCATCACCAGCACCGCGGCGGTCAGCGTGCAGGCCCCCAGGATCGCGCCGAACTGCCGGATCGGGACGACGTCGCTGGTCAGCAGCGCGAGGTAGCCGATCGCGCCGGTGACGGCCGTCCAGAGGATCGGCGTGGAGACCGTGCGCAGCGTCTCCACGGCCGCCGCCCGCGCGGGGAGCCTGCGGCGGTCGTCGCGGAAGTGGATGGCCAGGTGGCTCGCCGCGGGCATGGTCAGGACGATGATCTGGGCGACCAGCGGCCCGCCCGAGAGCGACAGCTTGACGCCGAACATGTGCAGCAGCGTCTCGGTGGCCAGCCAGACCGCCCAGCCGGCGGCCATCGGCACGATCGCCCACCAGACGCTCCTCACGGCCGAGAGCGTCACCAGCGCGATCAGGGCCATGCCCACCGCCGCGAGCCGGCGGCCGTCGATCTCGATGGCGGCGAAGCCGTCCGCGAGCAGGGCCGGCGGGCCGACGACCGCCGGCCGCGGCAGGCCGTGCCGCGCGGCGAAGGCGTCGGACCTCTCGCGGAGGGCGCGCACGGTGGCGATGACGTCGTGGTCGGCCGTCTTGCGCAGCCGCGCCACGATCGCCGTCGAGGTCGCCGACCGGTCGACGAGCGTGCCGACGAACAGGGGGTTCGTCGTCAGCCGCTCCTTGATCGAGGCGAGCCGGGGGGCGTCGGCCGACCGGATCGCGCCGCCGACGGTCATCTTGTTCGACTTCAGGTCGATGTTCTTGACGGCCGACCGTGCCGCGTCCATCGCGGCCCGGCGGGCGAAGGCGGGGAGCCGGTCGACGGCCAGCAGCGCGTCGTCGAGCGCCCAGGCCAGCGGCATGGCGTCGATCGACTCCACGCTCGACACGCCCGCGATCTCCGCCGGCGCGACGGCCGCGGCCAGCTCGGCCGCGCGGTCCATCCCCGCGGCGCTCACGACGTCCGGGTCGTCGTAGACGAGGAAGACGAAGTTGTCGTCCCCGAACGTCGCCGCCGCCTGCTGGTACGCCTTCAGGTCCGGGTCGTCGTCCGCGAAGAACGACGCGATGGATTGCTCATACCCGACGTGCTCGCCGAAGACGGCCAGGTACGCCAGCAGCGCCAGCACGGCCGCCCCGACGACGTAGCGGGAGCGCAGCAGGAGTTCGATCACGGCGTCCAAGATCCTTCTCGGGTGGTGTTCGCGCCGGCCGTCTCCCTGACCTGTGGCCGCCGCTGAAAGGGCCCATTCTACCAACCTCCGAGCCGATCGGGAGCGCCGGGCGGGGGGGCGGGGCCCACCGCCTTGAAGGGGCGACTGCACCCAGGCATGATGGCCAGGGTGATTTCGATATCGACCGCACCGAGTTGGAGGGGGCATGCCTTCGGCCTCGTTGATCCTCTGGCGGAGCGACAGGCTCCCGCGTCTCGCCGAGATCAACGGGCAATGTGCCGCGGCCTCGGCGGCCTCTCCGCCGAATCCTCGATTGATCGAGGAAAATTTGCGCGGGTACATTTTGCTGATATCCGCCCATTTCCAGGGCTATTGCCGCGACCTCATATTCGGAATCGGCCCAGGTCGTCGCTTCCAAGGTGAGGCCGAGCCTCCGTCTCCTCGTCCAGGAGCAGTTCACCGCCCATCGGAAGCTCGACCAGGGGAATCTGAACATCGACAACATCAAGAAGGACTTCAATCGGTTCGGCTTCGAGCTTCGGATGGCCCAGCACGACCCGGCGAACCACGCCCGGCTGGCCGATCTCAGGCGGCTGAACGAGTGGCGGAACATCGCCGCCCATCACGGGGCCGTGCCGGTCGCGGGCGTGCCGACTCTCGCCACCATCCGAGGCTGGCGAGACGCCTGCGACCTCCTCGCGGCGTCGCTCGACGAAATCATGTACAATCAGCTTCGCAGGATCCTGAAGCGACGGCCCTGGGTTCCCTAGAGGATGGAGGTGGGCGATGGCCGATGGCGAGCGTCCCGAAGCCCGCGCCCCGCTCGCGCTGGGCGACTACGTCCGGATCAAGCACTCCGCGGGGCTGGTCGGGAGGATCGTCGAACTCCGGGGCGGCCTGGGGCCCGACGGGGCCCTGGTCTATCGCGTGCTCGTCGATCGCAAGCCGGTCCCCTCGCACGTCGAAGTCCTCGGCGATCAGCTTGAAGTCGCGGCGGCCCCGAAGCCGAACCCTCGGCGAAACGTCCGGCCCGGGGCCTGACCGCC
>ERZ778021.3235-NODE-3235-length-12239-cov-4.687295_pt1 | contig 12239 bp, 10 predicted proteins | sample MGYA00375751_ERZ778021 | MGnify/ENA primary metagenome ERZ778021 (study PRJEB29350, sample SAMN05389814) | bioreactor metagenome | isolation source: Thiocyanate stock bioreactor | place: South Africa: University of Cape Town | collected 2013-08-29 ... | reverse complement strand
ACCACCGCCTCGATCAGCGACAGCGCGTGGTCGGGCGCCCGCATCAGCGCCGAGCCGCAATAGCCGCCGGTCACCTTCTTGGCCGGGCAACCCATGTTGATGTCGACGACGTCGGCGCCCTCGCCCACCGCGATGCGCGCGCCTTCCGCCATCCAGCGCGCCTCGCGGCCGGCGAGCTGTACGACATGCACGGGCACGTCGGGCCGGCGGATGCGCGTCGTCGATTTGTCACGTCCGCGTGCGAGTTCGCCGCTGGCGACCATCTCGGAGACGACCAGCCCGGCACCGTGGCGGACGGCGCGGGCGCGGAACGCCTCGTCGGTGATGCCCGACATGGGCGCCAGGAAGACCCGGTTGGCGATTGCGAGGGAGCCTATCGCCAAGGGGCGAGCAAGCGGTGAGGTTTCGTTCATGCGCGGATGCTGGATATGCTCAAAAACAGGGCACGATCATTGTCTGCACAATCCTTAGCCATGTTCCGGATTTTGTGCAACTGCGAAAAGGCGCGATGCGGGCTGGCCTTGGCGGCGCGCACGCCCTATTCGTCTGCGACGCAACGCGCAAGGAGATGGCGGTGACGGCAGCGCGCGGGGAGATTGCGGCGGTGATCGTGGCGGCCGGCCGGGGCGAGCGGGCCGGCGGCGCGACGCATGGCCCCAAGCAATACCGCATCGTCGGCGGCCGGCCGGTCATTCGCCGCACCATCGAGGCTTTCGCCGCTCATCCGGGGATCGGCCGTATCGTGGTCGCCATCCATGCCGACGACGACGCGCTGTTCGCCGCTGCCGCCGGTGACCTCGCCGCGCGGGTCGCGGTCGTGCATGGCGGCGCGACGCGGCAGGATTCCACGCTGCGCGCGCTGCAGGCGCTGGCCGAGGCCGCGCCGCAAGCGGTGCTGATCCATGACGGCGTGCGGCCCTTCGTCGACCGCGCCCTGCTCGACCGCGTCGTCGAGGTCGTGGCGGCGGGCCACGGCGCGCTGCCCGCCCTGCCGGTCGCCGACACGCTGAAGCGGGCGGCCTCGACGGATATCGCGGGCACCGTCGACCGCGCCGGGCTGCACGCCGCGCAGACGCCGCAGGGCTTCCCCTTCGCCGCGATCCTGGCCGCCCACGAGGCGGCGGCGCGCGCCGGCCGCGCCGACTTCACCGACGACAGCGCGATCGCCGAATGGGCCGGGATGAAGGTGCGCCTCGTGCCCGGCTCGCCGGACAATCTGAAACTCACCTGGGCAAGGGACATCGAGATGGCGGACGAGCGGCTGGCGCCTGCCGGCTTTCCCGACGTGCGCACCGGCAACGGCTACGACGTGCACGCCTTCGAGGCGGGCGAGGCGGTGACGCTGTGCGGCGTCAGCATCCCGCACGACCGCAGGCTGTCGGGCCATTCCGACGCCGATGTCGGGCTGCACGCGCTGACCGACGCGCTGCTCGCCACCTGCGGGGCCGGCGACATCGGCACCCACTTCCCGCCTTCGGACCCGCAATGGAAGGGCGCGGCCTCGCGCATCTTCGTCGAGCACGCGGCCAAGCTGGTGCGCGAGCGTGGCGGCCGCATCGCCAGCGCCGACGTGACGCTGATCTGCGAGGCGCCGAAGATCGGCCCGCACCGCGCCGCGATGGTGGCGGCGATGGCCGGCATGCTGCGGATTTTGCCCGATCGCGTCTCGGTCAAGGCAACCACCAACGAGAAACTGGGTTTCATAGGTCGCAGCGAAGGCATCGCGGCGATCGCGACGGCGAGCGTCGTCTATCCGGGAGAGGTTCCAGCATGAGTGAGCCGGGCGTCGGGGAAGTGAAGGAGCCGCAGGTCGGCGAGCTGGCGGACGCCTTCCTCAAGGCCTGCGCCCGCCACAAGATTCTCGCCGCGACCGCCGAAAGCTGCACGGGCGGCCTCATCATCGCCGCCATGACCGACATTCCCGGCTCGTCCTCGATGGTCGACCGCGGCTTCGTCACCTATTCCAACGAGGCCAAGATGGAGATGCTCGGCGTGCGCGCCGAGACGCTGGCGACCTACGGCGCGGTCTCACGCGAGACCGCGCTGGAGATGGCCATGGGTGCCCTTGCGCGCTCCCGCGCGGGCATCGCGCTCGCCGTGACCGGCATCGCCGGCCCCGACGGCGGCAGCGCGCAGAAGCCGGTCGGCACGGTGTGGTTCGGGCTGGCGCTGAAGGGCAGGCCCGCACAGGCGGAGCTCCACACCTTCGACAATCGCGGCCGCGACTACGTGCGGCGCCAGACGGTGCGGACCGCGCTGTCGCTCGCGCTCGCCGCGCTCGAAAAGGCCTGACGCAGGGCCGCTCAAATCCATCCGCCGAAAAGCCGACGGCGCCACACGGGCGCCGCCAGACTGCCTGGATGGAGGTCGCTCGTCAGGCGGCGCGGGTGGCGCCGCCGAAGCCGCGGCGCTTGCCGCGGAAGCGTTTCCTGTTGCCGGACTTGGCGCCCTCGCCGGCCTTGGAAGCCGGACGCGGAGCCTCGCCGCCGCGTGCATGCCCTTCCGTCTGCTGGTTGTCGCGCATCTCGCGATAGGGCACGCCGCGGCCGTGATCGGCCTTGGCATGGGTCGCATGCGGCTGCGCGGGCTTGGCGTGCGCCGGCTTCGCATGGGCCTGCCCCGGCTTGGCCTGCGGCCGGGCCGGCCTGCCGTTGCGGTTGCCGCCCCTGCCCTGCCGGCGCTCGTGCTCGGCGTCGCGGCGGTCGTCGTTCGCCGCGATCTGGCGGTCGGCGGCGGTCTTTGGCGCCGGGTCCGGCTGGTCGAGATAGCTCGCTGCGACCGGCAGCTTCATGCGGATCACCCGCTCGACCTGGCGCAGCTTGGCGTTCTCGGTCGGGTCGCACAGCGTCACCGCGATGCCGGAGGCACCGTTGCGGCCGGTTCGGCCGATGCGGTGGACGTAGCTCTCGGCCTCGTCCGGCAGGTCGAAATTGATGACGTGGCTGATGCCCGGCACGTCGATGCCGCGCGCGGCGATGTCGGTCGCCACCAGGATGCGCACGGAGCCCTCGCGGAAACCGTTGAGCGCGTTCTGGCGGGCGTTCTGGCTCTTGTTGCCGTGAATCACGGCCGCCTCGAAGCCGTCGCGGGCCAGGTCGCGGGTAACGCGGTCGGCGCCGTGCTTGGTGCGGGCGAAGACGATCACGCGCTCATAGGCCGGGTCGGCCAGCATGTCGGACAGAAGCTTGCGCTTCTGCTTGGTGCGGGCCATCACCACGGACTGGACGATCTCGGCCGCCGTCGTGCCCTGCGGCGCGACCTCGATGCGGACGGGATCGCGCAGCAGGCCGCGGGCCAGCTCCTCGATCTCCGGCGGCATGGTCGCCGAGAACAGCGCCGTCTGGCGCGCCGGATGCGTCGCCTTGGCGATCCGGCGCACGTCGTTGATGAAGCCCATGTCGAGCATGCGGTCGGCCTCGTCGAGCACCAGCCATGTGGTCTCGGAGAGATCGACGTCTCGCTCGCGCACGAGGTCGGTCAGGCGGCCGGGGGTGGCGACGAGGAAGTCGACGCCGGGCTGGACCTTCTTCACCTGGCTGCTGCGGGAGACGCCGCCGAGCACCAGCGCCGTCGAGATGTGGGCGCCGCGGGCGAGCAGACGGATCGTCTCCTCGATCTGCACGGCGAGCTCGCGCGTCGGCGCCAGGATCAGCGCGCGGGCCGTGCGCGGCTTGCGCCTGGAGCCGAGCGCGATGATCTTGGACAGGATCGGCAGCGCGAAGGCCGCCGTCTTGCCCGAGCCGGTCTGGGCGACGCCGAGGACGTCGCGGCCGGCCAGGTGCGGCGGGATCGCCTCGACCTGGATCGGCTTGGGGTCGGCAAAGCCGGCGGCGTGGGTGGCCTTGAGCAGCACGCCCGAAATGCCGAGATTGGCGAAGCCGGTCGGCTCAATGTTGTTTTCGTTGGTCAATTTAAAGCTTTCGTGTTGTCCGGCCCGCCTGAGCGAGCCGCGACGTGAGCGCTGCGGGGCGCAACCCGCGCGCGTGATTGTTGGGAGTGGACGACAAGACGTGCGGCCCTCGCCGCCTGGCTGCGCTGTCGTGCCGCCGCATCATGCAGCGGGCTTTCCGCCCGTCAGGCCGGAGCCGAGGGCGAAGCAGACGCAACCTGTTCCTTCGGAAAAGCCGGTTCTTACCGGCCCATGCGCCTTGTGGGGCTCATATGGGCTGCTTCGGCCCGAAATGCAATCCACAAATGTTGCGGCGCAAAATGATGGGATGGTCGGTGACCCCAAAACGGGTCTACGCGGCGGCCTCGGCCAGCTCCATCAGCTTCAGCACCGTGTTCCAGTTGCGTGCCGTGTTGGCGACCCCGATCAGCTTGTCGAAGCGCTCGGCCATCTTCGACGTGCCGAAGCCGTCGGGCGTGTGCAGATAGGCGACCGTGCCGACGATCTCGATCCTCTCGCCGTCTGCGGCGTAAGCGCGGATCTTCTCCACATTGGCCTGCGCCGGCGCCTTCTCCAGCACGGCCGCATGCAGGTATTTCGGCACGTCGAGGGCCTGCGGGAACGGATTGTTGGCGATCAGCACGCGCCATTCCTCGGCCGTGACGGCGTGGATGTCCTTGTCGAAGCCGAATTCGCGCCGGCAGATTTCCGCGATCCTCTCGACCGCCTTCTCGCGCCCGAGCCGGCTCTTCAGCACGGCGTTGCCGCTGTTGATGTAGGTGGCGACGTTGGCGAATCCGGCCTCCGTCAGCTTCTCGCGCAACGGCTTGACCGGAAGCTGGGTCGCGCCGCCGACGCCGCGGAACAGGACGATGAATACCGGCATGGGCATCCTTCCTTGCGCTCGCCGGCCGGGACCGAGGCCGGCTGCGGCTTGAAACGGCCGCGTCGGCCCGGCTATTGCATATCGGCGCGCGCGAGGCCACAGCCTGCCGCGCGACCCCGCCGGCAGCGCCGGCAGCGAAACGAGGCAAGCCGTCCGTGCACTACCTGGCAATACGCGCCGCCATCCACGTCGCCTCGGTGTTCGCCATCTATCTGTGCTTCGCCATGCTGATTCCGGCGGCGGTCGACCTCTATGCCGGCAACCCGGACTGGCAGGTCTTCGCCTTCTCGGCGCTGTTCACCGGCGGGCTGGCGCTGGCGGTGGCGATGGCCACGCAGGGGCGGCCGCCCGTGCTGTCGTCGCGCTTCGGCTTCCTGCTCGTCAACCTTCTGTGGCTGACCACCTGCATGGTGGCGACCGTGCCACTCTACATGTCCTCCTTCGACCTCGGCATCGCCGACGCGTTCTTCGAGGCCGTGTCCGGGCTCACCGCCACCGGCGGCACGGTGCTGACCGGGCTCGACCACGCGCCGCCCGGCATCCTGATGTGGCGGGCGCTGCTCAACTGGATGGGCGGGCTGGGCGTCATCGCCTTCGGCATCTTCGTGCTGCCCTTCCTCAACATCGGCGGCGTCTCGTACTTCAACATCGAATCGTCGAGCACGGACGAACGGCCCTTCGCGCGGTTCTCGACCTACGTGTTCTGGATGATCGCCATCTACGCCGCGCTGACGACGGCCTGCGCGATCCTCTACGTCACTGCCGGCATGGGCGGCTTCGACGCGCTCACCCACGCCATGTCGACGGTCTCCACCGGCGGCTTCGCCAACTACGACGCCTCCTTCGCCACCTACAACGACAGGCCGACGATCCTGTGGATCGCCACCGTCTTCATGTTCCTCGGCGCGCTGCCCTTCTCGATCCTGATCCTGTTCATCAGCCGCGGCCGGCTGGACGCGCTGGCCGACCCGCAGATCAAGCTGTTCGCCAGCTACCTGCTCGCCTTCATCCTGGCGGTCGCCATCTACATCCGCATCTGGTCGGACGAGCCGTTCTTCTTTGCGCTGACGCACGCGGCCTTCAACCTGACCTCGATCATCACCACGACCGGCTTCGCCAGCACCGACTGGAACGCCTGGGGGCCGTTCGCCATCGCCTGCGCGTTCGTGGCCACCTTCCTAGGTGGCTGCTCGGGCTCGACCACCGGCGGCATGAAGGCATATCGCTTCCTGATCCTGTTCGAGCTGCTCGCCAACGGCCTGCGCAAGCTCATCTATCCCAACACCGTGCTGTCGGTGCGCTACGGCGACCGGCCTGTCGCCGACGACACGCAGCGCGCGGTCGTGCTGTTCATCGCCGCCTTCTTCGTGCTGTGGGCCGTCATCACGGTTCTGCTGTCGGCGACGGGACTGGACCTGCTGACGGCGGTGACGGGCTCGCTCGCCTCGATCACCAATGTCGGCCCCGGCTTCGGCGACGTCATCGGGCCGGCCGGCAACTACGCCTCGGTGCCGGACGCGGCGAAATGGATCCTGTCCTTCGCCATGCTTCTCGGCCGGCTCGAGATCCTCGCCGTGCTGGTGATCTTCACGCCGGTGTTTTGGGAACGCTGACAGCGGTGGATTTCCCCGCCATTCGCGGCTATGGCCTGCGTGGCGGGGTCACGATGGCGGTGCACGATGCGGCTCAATGCCGGCGCGGTTCTCCTTTTCTGCCTTGCGCTTGCCGCCTGCGCCGGCCCCGGCGCGCACGACATCCTCACCGACGCGGCCCGCGCCGGCGCGGTGCAGGCGCAGCGCTCGCAGCGCGTCTACATCGCGACCACGCGCCAGCCGGCCCAGCGCCCGGCCGAAGTGTTCGGCCCCGACCGCTCGCAGCAGCTCTCCTTCGCCTATGCCAACATCTCGGTCCCGCCCGACCGGCAGCTCGGCGCCCGCGCCCGCCCCGCCTCCGGCAAGCCCGACCCGCGCATCCACCTCGTCGCGACCAGCGTCGGCCTCTATCGCGACGCGCACGGCTTCGAGGACGCGGTGCGCGCCGACCTGAAGCGCTCCGGCGGCCGGGCGCTGGTCTTCGTGCACGGCTACAACAACCATTTCGACGATTCGGTCTACCGGCTCGCCCAGCTCGCCGAGGACGCCCGCTTCACCGGGACGGCAGTGCTGTTCAGTTGGGCCTCGGCGGGCCGCGTCCTCGACTATGTCTACGACAACAACAGCGCCAGCGCCGCCCGCGAGGAGCTGGAGGAGACGATGCGCATGCTCGCCCGCAACGGCGCGACCCGCATCGACCTCGTCGCCCACTCGATGGGGACCTGGATCGCGGTGGAGGCGCTGCGCCAGCTCGCGATCGCCGGCAATCCGGACCTCGGCGGCAGGCTCGGCGACGTGGTGCTCGCCTCGCCGGACATCGACATCGACGTCTTCAAGTCGCAGATGCTGCGCATCGGCAAGCCGAAGCGGCCCTATTTCGTGCTGGTGTCGGGGGACGACAAGGCGCTGCGGCTGTCCTCACTGATCGCCGGCCAAAGCCCGCGCGTCGGCGAATATGCCGACGCGCGCGACCTCGCAGACTACGGCGTGATCGTCGTCAACATGTCGGACCTGAAGGCCGGCGACCGGCTCAACCATGCCAAGTTCGCCGACAACCCGCTGATCGTGCGGCTGCTCGGCAAGCAGCTCGCCGACCCGAACGCGTTCGAGGGCACGAGCACCGACGTCAGCGACGCCATCAGCCTCGTCGCCCGCGGGCTCGGCCGTGCCGTCGGATCGGCGGCCGAGCTGGTCATCACCGCGCCGGGCTCGATCCTGAAGGTTGCGGTCGGCGGCTGAGGCCCCGATGTCACCGGCCGGACCTGGACTCTGGCTTGTAGGCGGACAGGAACCTTGCGAGCTCCTCGAGCGACTTTCCCGTTCCCATCGTCATCAGGCTGAAGCGGCCGTAGCCGAACGCCCGATTGGCTCCCGCGAGGATGCGGATGGGCAGGCTCGGGGCCAACGGTCCCGTGATCGTCTCGTCGACCTCGTACATGATCGCCGCCCCGCGGAAATAGACCTCATGGCGCCAGGACAGCGCCCGCCACGGTATGAGCCTGTCGCTGACGCCGGCATCGCGCAGCCCGTCCGGCCCGATGGTCAGGAGCGGACCCTTGATCCTGGCGCGGTCGAAGGTGAGGACCGCGAGCACCGTCCCGACTGCGGCCAGGAACAGGCCGAGCCCGACCATGATCGCGACGAACCAGCCCTCCTCGCCGAAGAAGGCGCCATAGGCCGCGAAGGCGAGGCCCAGGACGGCTTCCGCCGTCCAGAACACGCCGAAGGCGCGGACGACGAGAGGGCTGTTGGGAACGACGAGCGTTGGCGGGAGCGGCTCCGTCTGCCCCATCTGATACGACCTCGATGCCGAAGGGCGGGCCGGCGCGGCGCTACAGGAACAGGTCGACCTTCTCGAACCTGGTCACGTCGATGATGCCGGCGTCGGAGATGCGCAGCTCGGGGATCACCACCAGCGCCAGCAGCGAGTGCTGCATGTAGGCGTTGTTCAACGTGCAACCCATCTGCCGCATCGCCTCCGTCAGCTTCGCGGCCTTGGCCGCCACCGTCTCGGCGCGCTCGTCCGACATCAGGCCGGCGATCGGCATCTCGACCAGCGCGAGCTGCCGGCCCTTCGACACCATGACGACGCCGCCGCCGACCTTGCCGAGAATTTCGGCGGCAAGTGCCATGTCGGCCTTGTTGGTGCCGACGACGATCATGTGGTGCGAATCATGCGCCACGGTCGAGGCCATCGCGCAGTCCTGCGTGTAGCCGAAGCCGGAGACGAAGCCGTTGACCACCGCGCCGGTGCCGCGATGGCGCTCGACCAGCGCGATCTGGCAGACGTCGTTGCGGCGGTCCATTTCAACCAGCCCGTCCTTGACCGGCAGGTCGGCCTCCAGCGCCCGCGTCGGCGCCTGGTTCTCGATCACGCCGATGACGCGCACGCGCACCTCGTTGGCGCCCTTGGGCGCCGGGATGTCGAAATCGGACGCCGTCAGCTTGCGGCCCAGCCGCACCGTGTTCTTGGCCTTGGGCGGATAGGGATAGGCGGGTACGTCGGTCGTCAGCTTCCCGGCCGCCGCGAGCTTGCGGCCGTGGGCATAGACCTCGTCGATCACGAGCCCCGGCAGGTTCGAGACGATCAGGAAGTCGGCGCGGCGCCCCGGCGCGATCGAGCCCAGCTCGCGCTCCAGCCGGAAATGCTCGGCCGTGTTGATCGTCGCCATCTGGATCGCCGTCACCGGCTTCAGGCCCTGCGCGATCGCGTGGCGGACCACGCGGTCCATGTGCCCCTCCTCGACCAGCGTGCCGGAATGGCTGTCGTCGGTGCACAGGATGAAGTTGCGCGGGTCCAGCCCGCTCTCCGTCACCGCCCGGATCTGGCTGGCGACGTCGTACCAGGCCGAGCCGAGCCGCAGCATCGCCTTCATGCCCTGCCGCACGCGCGCGATGGCGTCCTCGGGCCGCGTGCCCTCGTGGTCGTCCTCCGGCCCGCCGGCGACATAGCCGTGGAAGGCCAGACCGAGGTCGGGCGAGGCATAGTGGCCGCCGACCGTGCGGCCGGCCTGCATCGTGGCGCGGATGCCGCCGACCATGGTCGGGTCGTTGGCGGCGACGCCCGGGAAATTCATCACCTCGCCGAGCCCGATGATCTGCGGCCAGGTCATCGCCTCGGCGACGTCGGCCGGCGTGATCTCGGCGCCGGCGTGCTCCAGCCCCGGCGCCGACGGCACGCAGGACGGCATCTGCACGTAGACGTTGATCGGCGCGGCCACCGCCTCGTCGTGCATCAGCCGCACGCCCTCCAGCCCGAGCACGTTGGCGATCTCGTGCGGGTCGATGAACATCGAGGTGGTGCCGTGCGGAACGACGGCGCGGCAGAACTCGGTGACGGTCACCATGCCGCTCTCGACATGCATGTGGCCGTCGCACAGGCCCGGCACCAGATAGCGGCCGCCGGCGTCCACCACCTTGGTGCCCTTGCCGATGGCGTGGCTCGCGTTCGGCCCGCAATAGGCGAAGCGCCCTTCCGCGATCGCGATGTCGGTGCCGGGGATGATCTCGCCCGAATGCACGTTCACCCAGCGGCCGTTGCGCACGACGAGATCGGCAGGCCGCCGCCCCATCGCGACGTCGACCAGCACCGGCGCCACCTCCGCCCAGGGTTTCGGCGCCGCCGACACGTTCTTCTTCGCCATGTGGGATCTCCTGACTGCGGCGACTGTGCCAAGCCCGCCGGCAAAATACCAGATGAGTCAGCGGGGTTGCCGAACGGCGCCAACTAATATATTACATATATCAGATAGGGACGAAACGGACGCCGGACCAGCCATCAAGAGCTGGCCCGGCCACAGGGGAGGACGATGGCGATGAACGCGGGCGGAACGCGAGCGGACCCGGACGGCGACGGCCGCCGCAGGCGTCCGCAGCTCGACGCGGGCGCCCGGCGCGACCGCGACCGGCCGCCGAGCGCGGCCGCCGTCATCCATTCGCGCATCCGCGGCGAGATCGTCTCGCTCGCCCGCAAGCCGGGCGAGCCGCTGTCGGAGAAGGAGATCACCGAGGTCTACGGCGTCAGCCGCACGCCGGTGCGGGAGGCGATCCTGCGGCTTGCCAACGAGGGGCTGGTCGACATCTTCCCGCAGTCGGGCACCTTCGTGGCGCGCATCCCGCAACGCGCCCTGCCCGAGGCGATCGTCATCCGCATGGCGCTGGAGGAGAAGGCGGCGCGGCTGGCGGCCGAGCGCGCCACGCGCAGCCAGGTCATGGGCCTTCAGGCGATCGTCGAGCAGTTGCGTGAGGCGGCGGCGGCCGGAAACCGCGAGGGCTTCCATCAGGCCGACGAGCATTTTCACGCGGCCATCGCCGAGATGGCGGGCTATCCCGGCATCTGGTCGCTGGTCCAGCAGGTGAAGGTGCAGGTCGACCGCTACAGGCGCCTCACCCTGCCGCAGGAAGGCCGCATGCTGCGGGTGATCGAGGAGCACCAGGCGATCGTCGACGCCATCGCGGCGCGCGACCCGGACCGCGCCGCCGCCTTCGTCAGCGCCCATCTCGGCGCCCTGATCGCCAGCCTCGACGACATACGCGACGTCAACCCCGACTATTTCTCAGGAGCCGAAGATGCGGATTGACGTGCGCCACCACATGCACCCCGAGGCGGCGCGCAACGCGGGCAGCGCCGAGCTGCGCCGCGACTTCCTCGTCGAGACCCTGTTCGTGCCCGGCGAGGTCCACCTTACCTACAGCCATGCCGACCGCATGGTGATCGGCGGGGCGCAGCCGCTCGGCGCAGCCCTCACGCTCACCGCGCCTGCCCCGTTCGGCGTGGCCGACTTCCTCGAGCGGCGCGAGCTGGCCATCGTCAACAGCGGCGGCCCGGCGCTGGTATCGGTCGCGGGTGCGGCGCATACGCTCGACCGGCTCGACGCGCTCTATGTCGGCATGGGCGCCGGCGAGGTCCGTCTCGCCAGCGCCGATCCGGCCGATCCGGCCAAGCTCTACCTCGTCAGCGCTCCGGCGCATGCCGCGCATCCCGTGCGCCGCGTGCCGTGGGGCGGCGGCCGCTCGTTCGAGCGGGGCACGGCCGGCGAAGGCAACATGCGCACCATCTGCCAGGTGATCCACCCCGCCGTCTGCGCCTCCTGCCAGCTCACCCTCGGCATCACGCTGCTGAAACCCGCCAATTTCTGGAACACGATGCCGACCCATACGCATGACCGGCGCTCGGAGGCCTATCTCTACTTCGACCTGCCCGAGCCCGCCCGCATCTTCCATTTCATGGGCGAGCCGCAGCACACCCGCCACATGGTGGTCGCCAACGAGCAGGCGATCCTGTCGCCGGGCTGGTCGATCCATTCGGGCGTCGGCACCTCGAACTACGGCTTCGTCTGGGCGATGGCCGGCGACAACGTCGAGTTCGACGACATGGACATGGTGGCCATGGAGGAGCTCCGGTGAGGTATCATCTGGAGTTCGCCGATCTGTGGCCCTACTGGCCGCAATTCCTCGCGGGCGCGGTGACGACCATCGAGTTCACCTTCGTCGCCACCGTGCTCGGCCTCGTGCTGGGCATCCTCGGCGCCATCGCGCGGCGCAGCGGAACCGCATGGGTTCGGGTGGCGGCGGGCGGCTATGTCGAGCTGGTGCGCAACACGCCGTTCCTGATCCAGATCTTCTTCCTCTATTTCGGCCTCGCCTCGGCGGGCCTGCGGCTGCCGGTCTTCGCCGCGGCGGTCCTGGCCATGGTCATCAATGTCGGCGCCTATACGACCGAGATCATGCGGGCGGGCATCGAGGCCGTGCATCCCAGCCAGATCGAGGCGGCCGAGGCGCTCGGTCTTTCGACCTTCCAGATCTACCGCGACATCATCCTGCGGCCGGCGCTGGAGCGCGTCTACCCGTCGCTGACCAGCCAGTTCACGCT
>ERZ778021.3226-NODE-3226-length-12278-cov-5.102921_pt1 | contig 12278 bp, 11 predicted proteins | sample MGYA00375751_ERZ778021 | MGnify/ENA primary metagenome ERZ778021 (study PRJEB29350, sample SAMN05389814) | bioreactor metagenome | isolation source: Thiocyanate stock bioreactor | place: South Africa: University of Cape Town | collected 2013-08-29 ... | reverse complement strand
TTTTCCTAAAATCTCTCTAGCTGTTTCAGTAGCATTTCATATTATATCACATTACTGGAATATTTCAAGGAATAAATATAAAAGAGCGGATGTTTCACGTGAAACATCCGCAGCCTTATGAATTCTTTTTGGGTATTTTCAGAGTGTATTCAATGTGAGTTTCTGTCTCCTTTTTTATGGATTGTGCATCCAGACCCGATTGCTTCATCATGTCAATGGCACGGTTGATGGTGTTCAGAAACAGCCTTACATCCCGGACAAAAATCTGTTTGCGTTTCCCCTTGGGTGTTTCTGTCTTTGTCATCAGCTTCGCAATATAACTTTCTGTTTCTGCCACATTCAATCCCTTCAGGATGATTTCATTCAGCACCTGATCCCGCGTTTCATGATCGGGCAGCACCAAAAGTGCTCTTGCATGGCGTTCGGTCAGCTGCACTTTTGTAATTCTCTCCCGCTGCTCCTTACTCAGCTTTAACAACCGAAGCTTGTTTGCCAGTGTGGATTGAGCCTTTCCCAGCCGTTCGGCTGCCTCTTGTTGGGTGATGCCCCATTCGCAGATCAGATTATAAATTGCCTCCGCCTCTTCAAAATAGGTCAAGTCCTGGCGTTGCAGATTCTCAAGCAGCGACAGCACTGCAGATTTCCTTTCGTCCACATCCAGCAACACACAGGGTACTTTTTGCAGATTTGCCATCTTAGCCGCCCTCAGCCGCCGTTCTCCGGAGATCAGCTCGTAGGAGCCTGCTTTGTTTTTTCTGATGGCAATGGGCTGTATGATTCCATTCTTCTTTATGCTTTCAGACAATCCCTGTAGCTCATTTTCATCAAACAGGGTTCTGGGCTGGCTGGGATTTGCCACAATGCTGTCGGGTGAAAGATATAAAATGCTTTTTCCTATTCGTGTTTTAAAAATAGTTGCCATATTACACAATCCTTTCTTTGATTGATCAGAGTCGTATCGGTGGATTACGATTGCCAATTATACATGTAGTAGTATGCTCTTTGCAATTTTATACCATATATTGGGATAAATCCAGTATTATTCATCGCATTCCTCGACATGCCGGCAGCCGATCTTCCGACTTTTTGTAGGTGTTCCTTACAATTTGTCAAACGAACAGGATTGTTCTGAAAAATAATAATATTTTACTATACAAGTCTGTTTTGTTGTGTTACACTGTGTGTAAATTTTGGGGGAGGTCTGTCTATGAAATTGTGCAAGGGTATCAATATCGGCGACCATTTTGAAGTCAGGAGAAAGCCCGGAGAGGATTTTATAAACCCGGTGGGAGATTATTATTTTCCTATTATTAAGGATTTGGGCTTTGATCACATTCGTCTGCCAGTCAGATGGTCTCTGTATACACGAGATGAGGATGACTATCAGATCGAAGCGTTCTTTTTGGACGCTGTCACCCATACGGTAAAATCTGCTTTGGACAACGGATTTACTCTCATTTTAAATGTCCATCACTTCATAGAAATGTCCGAGGATGCCCTGGGGAACAAGGAAAAGCTATTTGCTATCTGGGAACAGCTTTCGTTCGTTTACAAGGACTATCCGCAAGAGTTGATTTTTGAGGTGATGAACGAGCCGCAAACGGGGGTCGATTCGGGATTGTGGAACGAGATTCAAAACTGCTGTGTGGAAATCATCCGAAAGACCAATCCAACCAGAAAAATCATGATCGGCGGCACCTTCTGGAATTCCTGTGAAGGACTTGTTTTGTTAAACCCTGTTCCCGATGAGAACTTGATTGCCACCTTCCATTTCTACGAGCCTCATTCTTTCACCCATCAAGGCGCTCGATGGTCTCCCGAAAATTATGGGTTTAAGGATGTTCAGTGGCTTGGAACAAAAGAGGAAAGAGCTTATGTTACAAACGTGCTTACGAAGGCCAAAAACTGGGCAGAAGAACATCATATGCCGGTAAACATGGGCGAGTTTGGTGCATATAGCACAGGTGATATGGCTTCCCGTGCGCGATGGACAGAGCATGTCAGGAAAGAGGCAGAACGGCTGGGTATTTCCTTCACGTATTGGGAATTCTGCCACGGCTTCGGGATTTACGACAAAGCCACCAAAACCTTCCGCCAAGAGCTGGTTCAAGCCTTATTGGGCTAAAAAACGGCTGCATCTCATCTAGATGCAGCCGTTTTTATTTACTTTATTTTATCAAGATAAATCAATAACACAGAAATATCTGCCGGACTGACACCCGAAATACGACTGGCTTGACCGATACTGTAAGGCATAACTTTTGCTAATTTTTCAACAGCTTCCTTCCTTAGTCCCACTACATTGTGATAATCAAGCCCTTCCGGGATTTTTCGTTCCTCCAGCCGTTGCTGCTCATTGATATGAGCCAGCTGGCGTTTGATATAACCGGCGTATTTGATTTCCACCTCGGCCTTAAGAAATATTTGCTCCGCCAGCTGTGGTCTTGTTTCATCAAAACGCTTTATATCCCTGTGACTGATTTGCGGACGGCGAATGAGATCGGCCAGCTTAACACCCGATGCAACGGGGGATGTTTCACGTGAAACAAGCAGCTCATTCAACGCCGCCGACGGCTTGATGTAGGTGCTTTCCAGCCTCTTGATCTCCGCTTCTTTTTGTCTCAGCCGTTCAGAAAACCTCTGCCATTGCTCATCGTCGATCAAGCCGATTTCTCTGCCGAAGGGCATCAGCCGTTCGTCTGCATTGTCCTGACGCAGTAACAACCTGTATTCAGACCGGGAGGTCATCATCCGATAGGGATCTGTGCAGCCCTTGGTAACCAAATCATCAATTAGGGTGCCAATGTAGGAGCTGGAGCGCTGCAGAACAAAGGGCGGAAGCCCCTTCACTTTTCTTGCCGCATTGATGCCTGCCACCAGTCCCTGTGCTGCGGCCTCTTCATAGCCCGAAGAACCGTTAAACTGACCGGCACCATATAAACCGCTGTGGGCGGTGACCTCCAATGTCGGCTGCAAGGCGGTAGGGTCAATGGAATCGTATTCAATGGCATAAGCGTTTCGCATGATCTGAACCTTCTCCAGTCCCTTTACGGTTCGGTACAGCGCAATCTGCACCTCTTCCGGCAAGGAGGAGGAAACCCCCTGAAGATACATTTCTTCTGTTTGCAATCCACAGGGCTCAATGAAAATCTGATGGCGCTCTTTGTCGGCAAAGCGTACAATTTTATCTTCAATGCTGGGACAATACCGGGGACCCACCCCTTCGATTTGCCCTGCATACAAGGGAGAGCGGTGCAGATTTTCTAAGATAATATCTTTGGTCTTTTCGTTGGTCCATGTGATGTGGCAGACGACTTTGTTTTCTCCCGGTGTTTCGGTGTTATAGGAAAAGGGTGTGATGGGATCATCCCCCTCCTGAATCTCCAATCCGGTAAAATCAATGCTTCCTCTATTCACTCTGGCCGGCGTGCCGGTCTTAAACCTGCGTAAGGGCAAACCCAACGTTTTCAGAGCTTCTCCAAGACGAGTGGCAGGAAACATACCGTCCGGACCGCTGGGATAGGATACCTCTCCTACATACACCTTGCCGGTCAAAAATGTGCCTGTTGCAATGATTACCGTTTTTGCATGGTACACCCCGTTGAGATGGGTGGTTACTATCCATTCTTTTCCATTCTTGTCTATTTCTACGATTTCCGCTTGTTTCAATTCCAGATTTTCTTGTTTTTCTAAGCAGTACTTCATATAGGAGGCATAATTGCGACGATCGATCTGGGCACGAAGGCTGTGAACAGCCTGTCCCTTCCCTGTGTTCAGCATTCTGCTCTGAATGAAGGTCGCATCTGCCGCTTTCCCCATTTCGCCACCCAGTGCGTCAATCTCGCACACCAAATGCCCCTTTGCAGTTCCACCGATGGACGGGTTGCAGGGTAAATTGCCCACAGAGTCTAAATTCATGGTAAACACGATGGTTTTACATGAAAGCCGTGACGAAGCAAGGGCAGCTTCAATTCCTGCATGTCCTGCACCAATCACGATTACATCATATTGTCCTGCATTGTATTTCATGGTAACTCCTTATTTCCCTACACAGAAACGGCTGAAAACTTCATTGACTACCGTTTCACTTGCTTTTTCGCCGTTTAGCTCCAATAGTGCCGTAATGGCTTCCTCCAGCTCAAATCCCACAATATCCAGCATCTGCCCGGTCTTATATTCATTTTCTGCCGCTGTAACTGCTTGATTTGCCTTGATCACACAATTTTTTTGCCGTTCTGATGCCAAGATAGCTGCGTTTGGATCTAAAGCTGCAAGTCCTGTTGTTTCATTGACTGCCACTACCAATTCCTCCAGCCCCGTTCCCTTTGCAGCTGAAATTTGAATGGTTTTAAAATGCTTCACACTATCCATATCCATTTTGACGGGCAGATCGGTTTTATTGATGATGATAACAGATTTTTTGTCAGCCAAAAGAGCTAAAATTTCCCGATCGTCGTCTGTCAGCTCCTCGCTGGCATCAAATACGGCAAGGATGAGGGCCGCTTCCCTGAGCCGTTCCTTTGCCCTGTGGACACCAATGGATTCCACCGTATCTTCCGTGTTGCGGATCCCGGCAGTATCAGACAGCCTTAAAAAAACCTCGCCCAGCTTTACCGTTTCTTCTATCACATCTCTGGTTGTTCCTGCAATATCTGTTACGATAGAGCGTTCACACCCGGACAGTAAATTCATCAGGGTTGATTTTCCCACATTGGGTCTGCCAATGATGGCACAGCTGATGCCTTCTCTCAGAACCACTCCGCTGTCAAAGGTGGAGAGCAGCCGGTTCAATTCTTCCTTTGCTTTTCTCAGGTTTTCTTCAAACAAAGTGAAATCCATATCCGGCAAGCCTTCGTCAGGAAAATCCGTGAAAGCGGATATGTGAGCGGCAGCAACGGTGAGCCCTTGGGTTATTTCCTGTATTTTATGATACAGTGCTCCGTTTCTGGCTGTGTTTGCTGCTTGCAGTGCCTGCTTTCCTCCTGCCGAAATAATATCCATGATTGCTTCTGCTTCTGTCAGCGTCAGCTTTCCGTTGAAATAAGCCCGTTTGGTAAATTCCCCCGGTTCCGCCAGCCTTGCACCCGTTGACAACACCGCCCGCAATGCTTTTTTTACCACAAAAACACCACCATGTAGGGAGAATTCCACAACATCCTCGCCGGTATAGCTTTTTGGCGCTGAAAATACAAGCGCAATGCACTCGTCGATTTTCTCTCCATTTTCTTTGAGCAATCCGTAATGTGCCGAATAGCCCTTCGCCTGTGACAAAGACGCCCCCGAGGGGGAAACAAAAAGCTGATCGGCTATTGCTTTCGCATCATCGCCGGAAATTCGGATGATTCCGATTCCTCCCGGTGACAACGGCGTCGCAATCGCCGCAATGGTCTCATTCACTAGTACCACCCTTTAAACTACGGATTTCCCATGAAATCAAGGGAACTTTCAAAACCCTTAGGGGACAACCATCCCCCTTCCTGTTCCGATCCGTTTACTATTGCCGCTTTGTGAACAACGTCCGGATACAATAACAAAGCGGAGGAAATCCTCCGCTTTTCGTTGTTATTTATCAATACGCCCATACAGCGGAGCGTTGTTAATATCCTTCTTTGGTTCTCGTTTATTGTTTTGAAAGCTTTGGTTGCTGCGATTGTTGTTATTGCCTCTGTCCCGCTTCTCATAGCCCGGTCTATCTTTTCTCGGGGTTCCGATGCAGACACGTCTGTTTTCGTTTTCCCCGATGGACCAGCTGGAGGCACCGTTGATTTCCTGCACTGCGGTGTGGATGATCCGGCGCTCGTAGGAGTTCATGGGTTCCAGCACAACATTTTTACCGTATTTGATGGCTTGTTGTGCAGAACGGCGGGCAATGGACTGAAGGGTCCCTTCCCGTTTTTCCCGATAATTCCCGGGATTGATGGTAATTCTGTTATAATCGGCTTCGCCCTTGTTGGCGACCAAGCTCACAAGATGCTGGAGCGCTTCCAGGGTATCTCCTCTGCGGCCGATGACAATTCCCAAGCCTTCTGCTTCAATGTCAAATTCAGTACCGCTTTCGGTCTTCTTTTTGGATAACGTTATATCGGTAACACCCAACTGCTTCAATACCGCCAACAAATAGGTTTCTGCAGCATCGGTATTGGCCGGGGAAAGGGGAACTTTGCTTTCTTTTTTCTGCTCTGCCTTTTTCTCCGGTTTTGCTTTGAATTCCTTTTTCTCAACCACCGCGGGTGCTTGTACTTCTTTTTCATCCGGTAGCTCGATATATGCTCTTACCTTTGCAGCGGCACCGCCAAACAAACCAAAGGATTTCTTTTGGGGCAAATCAATAATTTCAAACTCGATGTTGTCATCTTCTCTGGCACCCAACAATAAAACAGCTGCTTCTTTTGCCGCATCTATGGTGCTCCCGGTCGCAATCGCTTCTTTTATCATGTTATCCTCCATTCTGTAACAGCGCTCTGCTACGTTCGGTTTTCTAGAATCTCTTTGTCAGCTTGGTTAGTTCTTGCTTTCTGCGTGCAAGACCCTTTTCCAAAAAGTCCGTTGCCGTAATTTTGTCTACACTGTAAAATTTATTGACAACCATTTGTACTCCTGCCAATACAATGTTTGAACATGCCCAATAATAACCCAACGCACCGGGGAACTGAAACGCCATCCACAAAGACATTACCGGCATTAATAACATCATCATTCCCATAGAGGAACCTGCTTGTGGATTGGTTTTCTTGGTTGCCTGCATGGTGATGACAGAGGAAAGCATGGCTGTTAAAAACGAAAAAACCGGAATCAGCCAAATGGGATGAAATGCGTTAATGATATCGGTGCTGAATTTTGGTGTCTGTGCAAGATCAATTCCGAATAAATCAAAATTCAGTGTTTTATTATGAGAAGAGCCCAATACCACCTGGTACACGCCCATCAGAATCGGCAGTCTGATCAATAAAGGCAAGCAGCCGCCTGCCATATTGACACCTTCTCTTTGATACAGTGCCTGCATCTCAGTGTTGTACTTCATTTTATCGCTGCCAAACTTTTCTTTCAGCGCATCAAGTTTTGGCTTCAACAGTGCCTGCTTGGACTGTGATTTTTGCTGCTTGATATTCAACGGAAACAAACAAGCATTTACGAGTATCGTAAAAATGATGATTGAAACCGCATAGCTTCCGAAAATATCGTTGAAAAACTCCAGCAGTATTTTCAACGGGAAAACAAGCATATTAAAAAAATCGTTCATTCTGGACCTCATTTCTTCGGCGATCACAAAAACTAATACAGAAAATCCGTTTCTCGCCGTTATAAGGATTTTCTGCTATCGGCATATAAAACAAATTAACCCTTTTTCTTTGGCGGAACAGGGTCATAGCCCCCTTTGTGAAACGGGTGGCATTTTAAAATTCTTCTTACAGCCAGCCAGAATCCTTTGAGTGTTCCATGGGTTTCGATGGCTTCCACGGCATACTGGGAGCAGGTTGGAACAAAACGGCAGGATGGCGGCTTGTGAGGTGATATTTTTTTTTGGTACAATCGGATCAAAAAAATCAATAATTGTTTCATAGGAACCATTCCTTTCTCAGTTCGGAATGATACCGGCAGCCAAAAGCTGCTTTTTGATGATGGGAACAAGGGCAGTGCTTTTCATAGTAACAGCCCTTGTTCTTGCAACAATTACAATGTCGGCCGGATTTAACATTTCCGGCAACAGCTGTCTAACGGCTTCTTTAATGATTCGCCTCACTCTGTTTCGGACAACGGCGTTTCCGATTTTCTTACTCACCGTTATTCCAATACGACAAAAGCCCGCGCGGTTTTTCATTGTATAAACTACCAACGCAGGGCAAACAAATGATTTTCCTCTTCTGTAAAGACGGCGATAATCATTATTGCGGTTTAAAACCATCATATTTGTCAAAAAATTAACCTCTGATTGATTAATAGGTCAGTTGCTTTCTGCCTTTTCTTCTTCTGCGCGACAAAACTTTTCTGCCGTTGCGATCAGCCATACGCTTGCGGAAACCGTGTTCCTTTTTTCTGTGTAATTTCTTCGGTTGGTATGTTCTCAGCATTCAAATTTCCTCCTCTCGGGGTACAACCTTGCAAGATAGCATTATATAATAAAATAACGGCACCTGTCAACAACAATTTTGTAAACAAAATTTCGTCATATTGATACAATTACTCCCTATCTTACATTATATAGTGCCCTTATAAATTTTTATTTAATTTTTTTACTATATATCGTATTTTTGTTTAAAAATGCGAAAAAGAAAATTATTAACATTTACTTGCAACAAAGTTTGAAATGTGGTAAAATTACATGTAAAAGTTTATACCGCAAGCATGGCTTTTTTTATTTAATCAGGAGGAATAATAGATGGAGTCCCTTAACGAAGTTTGGTCACATATTTGTGATTACACCAAAACACAAATATCGGAAGTGGCCTTTAATGTCTGGATAGATATTTTATCCCTCGTTTCCTTGGATGCGGGAGAAGCAACTCTTTTTGTCAGAACATCATTTCAGAAAAAAATCATCAAAGAAACCTATTATAAGTTGTTGGAAGACGCCTTTTTTGAGGTATTGAAATTCAATGTTAAAATCAAGATCGTAACCGAGGAAGACATGCCTACCCCCGAAACGCTTCCCGCTGATACAAGTCATGATTATGAATATACCTTTGAAAATTTTATTGTGGGTCCCTCAAACAGATTTGCTCATGCCGCATCAGTTGCCGTATCCGAAAACCCTGCCATCACCTACAACCCGTTGTTCATACATGGTAACTCAGGGCTTGGCAAAACACATCTTCTCAATGCCGTTTGCAAGCGTATTCACCAAAAATTTCCGCAAAAGAACATTGTTTCTGTCAGTGCCGAAAATTTCACAAGAGAGCTGATTGACTCCATTAACCGGGGCAATATGGCAGAGCTGCGGAACAAATACAGAACTGCTGATGTATTACTTGTGGATGATATACAGTTTATCGCAGGAAAAGAGTCAACGCAAGAGGAATTTTTTAATACCTTCAATACCCTGTATCAGGATAAAAAGCAAATGGTGCTCACCTCCGACAGACCGCCGAAGGATATTGCCACTTTGGATAACCGTATCCGTTCCCGTTTTGAGCAAGGAATCATTGCCGATATTCAGCCCCCTGATTTTGAAACCCGTGTGGGCATCGTGGAACGAAAAGCACAAATGTTAAAATTCAACCTGCCGGAGGAAATTGTTTTTTACATTGCCGAGCAGGTAAAAACCAACATCCGTCAAATTGAAGGCGTGGTAAAAAAACTACAGGCCTATACCTTGTTGGATAACGAAATGCCAACCATCGGTGTGGCACAGAATGCCATCCGGGATATCAGAAATGACGATCAACCGGAACCCATTACCGTTAAAAATATTATTAGCGAAGTTTCTCGCACCTATGCAGTATCGGCTGAGGATATTCTTTCGAAAAAGCATGATGCCCCTTTTTCCTATGCAAGACAAGTCGCCATGTATGTGGTCAGGGAAGTCACACAGATGTCCGTGGCTCAAATCGGAACGGAATTTGGCGGACGGGATCATTCCACGGTTGTATATGGCATCCAAAAAATCAAAAACCTGATGAAAAACAACCAAAAAGAGCGGGACACCATCAATGATATCATCAAAAACATGCAAAACAGATAGCTGTATTTTCAACAAACCTTTCAACATTCCACAGCTTTTTTTAAACAACAGTATTGAAAACTTATCCACAACTCTATTTATTAACAATTCTCTCATTTATATTTAACAATGAAAATACGTCATAAATCCTTTTATCAAACCTGTTTTGGAAGTTTTACGGATTTTCAACACCCCTTACTGTTACTACTGAAAATATAGTTATAGTATTTGCTTTTTTCTGCGGATTTTTAATTTATTTTTTGAAATCAGCTTTTGTGGGTTAAATAAAAAACAAGCGGTGAAAGAAAGGAACGGTCACCAACATGAAATTTATTTGTAAGAAAACGGATTTGAGTGCTTCTGTCGGAAACGTTCAAAGAGCGGTTACTTCAAAATCATCCTTACCGGCGCTGGAAGGAATATTAATGCGTGCAAAGGCCGGTGAGCTTGTGATGTCCGGTTATGATCTTGAACTGGGCATTACCACAAAAATACCTGCCGTCATTGAAAAAGAAGGCGCAATCATCTTAAACGCGCGTCTGTTCAACGATATTGTCAGAAGATTGCCGGACGAAAACGTTTCTGTTGAGGTGGATGAAAAACTGATGGCAACCATCAAAAGCGGTTCTTCCGAATTTTCCATTGTAGGCATTCATGCCGACGAATATCCGGAGTTTCCTGCCGTCTCTGACGGAGAAACCGTTGAGCTGCCGGAAAACTTGATCAAAAGCATGATCAACCAAACCATCTTTGCGGTTGCGGTGACGGATGAAAAGCCGGTTCTCAAGGGTGTTTTGTTTGACATTGAAAAAGACAGCATCAAATTAATTGCAGTGGACGGATACCGATTGGCACTGCGCAGCGAAAAAATTCTCAACGAAAAAACAATCAATTTTGTAGTGCCCTCCAAAACCCTCAGCGAGGTTGTGAAGCTATTAAACGACACGGAAGAGATGATTACAATCTCTGCGGGAAAGCGGCATATTATTTTTATGATCGGAGATTATTTTATCGTTTCGAGACTTCTTGACGGTGAATTTCTTGATTATAAAACAGCGATATCTTCTTCCCGGAATACCGTGGTAAAAATAAATACCAGAAGTCTGATTGACAGTGTGGAACGATTGTCCTTACTGATTCCACCCCAGCTGAAAAGCCCCGTCAGATGTATTTTTTCTGACAATATGCTGAAGGCCTCTTGTGCCACAGCCATGGGAAAGGCATATGACCAGCTTCCCTGTCTGGTTACCGGCGACAGAGTGGAGATCGGATTTAATAACAGATATTTATTGGAAGCGCTTCGTGCTACCGAATGTGATGAAATTCATATCGAACTGAACGGCGCTCTACTCCCCATGAAAATCGTACCCACCAACGGAGACAATTTCTTGTTTCTTGTTTTGCCTGTGAGACTAAAAAATGAAGCATAGAATCACCATCGAAACAGAATTTATCAAAATGGATTCTCTGTTGAAATATGCCGGTATCATCATGAGCGGCGGCGAAGCAAAGGAACTGATCACAAAAGGAGCAGTAACGGTAAACGGGGAGGTATGCACCATGAGAGGAAAAAAAATTCGCAGAGGGGATACCGTCTGCTTTGCGGACGAAACAATTGAGGTGTTATAGGTGAAGGTTTTAAGGTTATCCTTAGAAAACTACAGAAACCTGACCCCCACAGTGCTTTTCCCCCATGAAGGCATCAATGTGATTTACGGCAACAATGCCCAGGGAAAAACCAATCTCATCGAAGCCCTTTGGCTTTTCTGCGGTCAAAAAAGCTTCCGCGGCTCCAAGGACAGCGAATTGGTCGCTTTTGAAAAGGAAGCTGCCAGATTAAGATTACAGTTTCACAGCGGAGACAGGGATCAAACAGCAGAGATTAAAATTACAAACAAGCGGGATTATATCCTGAACGATATCCCTCAGGCAAATACCCAAAGAATTGGGGAGAGCTTTTGTGCGGTGGTGTTTGCACCCTCCCACCTTTCTCTCATCAAGGACGGACCAAAATCGAGACGGCAGTTTTTAGATACGGCCATTTCCCAATTGCGGCCCTCCTACCAAAAAAACTTATCCGGCTATCAACGTGCCGTCATGCAGAGAAATGCCATTTTGCGGGATGTAAAAGCCCATTCCGAGCTACTGGAAATGCTGGAGGTTTTTGAAGACCGCATCGCTCTGACGGGAGCAAAAATCATTTCTCAACGGCAGAAATACTTAGAAGCCCTCTCCAAGGTAGCGCCGGAGATTTATCACGGCTTGTCCCGGGGCAAGGAAACCCTGGAGATTGCCTATAAAAGCAGCATTGAAAACGGCAGCGAGCCGGAACAGCTCCGTGAGGCGCTGAAAGCCGCCCGGGCGGAGGACATGCACACCGGCATCACCGGCGTAGGTCCCCACAGGGATGACATTGATTTTATGATCAATTCCCTCTCAGTAAAAAGCTTTGGTTCTCAGGGACAGCAGCGGTCTGCGGTGCTTTCTATGAAGCTTTCCGAGGCAGAGGTGTTAAAACGTTTTTCCGGGGAGCACCCCATCGCCATTCTGGATGATGTGATGAGCGAGCTGGACAGCGAGCGTCAGGACTATATCTTTAACCACATCAAAGGCTGGCAGG
>ERZ778021.3224-NODE-3224-length-12283-cov-3.695617_pt1 | contig 12283 bp, 12 predicted proteins | sample MGYA00375751_ERZ778021 | MGnify/ENA primary metagenome ERZ778021 (study PRJEB29350, sample SAMN05389814) | bioreactor metagenome | isolation source: Thiocyanate stock bioreactor | place: South Africa: University of Cape Town | collected 2013-08-29 ... | reverse complement strand
CTCCGCCGGCCGCCCGTGACGGGAGACGCCGATCACGTTGAGGCCGAGGAGCTTGGCGTGGCGGGCGACGGAGCCGCCGATGCTGCCGACGCCGATGAGCAGCAGCGTGCGCCCCGCGATCGGGCTCGCATAGAGCGACGTCCATTGCCGCCGCTTCTGCTGGTCGACGATTGCCGGGACGCGGCTGTGCAGCATCAGGATGGCCATGAGCCCGAACTCGCCCGCGCGGCTCGCGTGGATGCCCTTGCTGTTGACCATGGTGATTTGCGGCGGGAGCCAGTCCATCGGCATGAGATGCTCGACGCCTGCGCCGATCACATGGATGAGCCGCAGCTTCGGCGTTGCACGCGTGGCGTCGTCGATCCGCACGTCCCAGCCAACGAGCGCCTCGGCGTCCGCCGCAGCGGCGGGCCAGTCGTCCTCGCCGAGGCTGTAGGTCGTCTCGACATGGGGTGCGAGCTCGGGGTGGGCGGCAAGGCCGTGGGCGAAGCGCTCCGGCGTTATGCTGAATATCTTGGCTGCTTCAGGGGTGCTCCAGACTGTGTTTTTGACGTGAACGTGGACGCGCCGCATAGATTCCTCCGAATGCGTGTCGTTTTTAATGATCCGGGCCTTTCCGAAACCGGACTACGGCTGGCCTCAGCGCCTCGGCGGTGCGCGCGCCGGCTCGTCCAGCATGGCCTCGAGGCCACGCACGACAGCGGTGCTGTCCTGATCGCCGAACCCCAGTGCGCGCGCCAGCTGGAACAGTTCGGTCGCCGCATTCGCAACGGGCAGCGCAAGCCGTGTCGTCTCACGCGCAAGCCTGGCGGCCTGATGGATGTCCTTGTGAGCCAGCGCAAGGCGGAACTCGACATCGTCAAAGGCACCGGCAAAAACCTTGGGCACCATCCACTGGACGATCGGGCTGTTCGAATGCGAGGCCGACAGCATCCTGAAGAACGTTTCAAGATCCAGCCCCGAAGCCTTGGCGAACGCGATCCCCTCGGCGACTCCGGCGACCTCGATCCAGCCGATCATGTTCTGGATCAGCTTGGCGGCATGCCCCTTTCCGATGTCGCCGAAATGGTAGACTTGGCTGCTGAAGGCCGTGAGCAGCGGGCGAATGCCGTCGAGGATAGCCGGGTCACCGCCGGCCATGACAGTCAGCGTTCCGGCATGGGCGCCCTCGACGCCGCCAGTGACGGGCGCGTCGATGAAGCGGCCGCCCGCCTCCTCGAAACGCTGCGCCAGGCGCCGGGTGTCTAGCGGATAGCATGTGCCCATGTCCACAGCGAGATATCCGGGCGCCATTCTGGCCGCAATGCCGGCGCTTCCGAACAGAACCGACTCGACCTCGTTCGAGGTGGGCAGCAGCATGAGGGCGATTTCGGTCGACGCGGCGGCCTCGCCGGCGTTGGCGGCTTCTCTGGCGCCTTCCGCCACGAGCCGCTCGATCGAAGCGCGGTTGCGATGGGCGACGACCACAACATCGTGCCCCGCCGCGAGCAGGTGCGCGGCCATGGGCTCCCCCATCAGGCCCAGCCCAAGGATGGCAACCTTCATCGTCCGGCCTCCGCCGACGCAGGCTGGGCATTGACATTCACGCCCATGTACCGGTCGAGAACACCCGCCGGGACGACCTCCGATGCCCTTCCATGCCACTTCATCTGGCCTTTCTCCATGATGTAGGCCTGGTCGCATATGCTAGTCACGAGGCCGATATTCTGCTCGACCAGAACGACGCAGACGCCTTCTGCCGCCAGCCTGCGCACGATGTTGCCCACTTCCGTGACCAGGCGCGGCATCAGCCCTTCGGTCGGCTCGTCCATGAGGAGCAGCCGGCAGCGCATCGACAGGCTGCGGGCGATGCCGACGAGCTGCTTCTGGCCGCCGCTCAACGTTCCGGCAGCCCGCCCGAGCATCGGCTCGAGTTCAGGGATCATGGCCAGGATCTCGTCGAGGGGCTTGGGCCTGGCCACGGCGTTGGCTGCCACGGAAATGTTCTCGCGAACCGTCAGCAGCGGAAACACGCGCACGTCCTGCGGCATGTAGGCAACGCCGAGCCGGGCGATGGCGTCGGTCGTCATCCTGGCCGTGGGCTGGCCGAGGATCGTCACCTCACCCGATGTCGAGGCATCGAGGCGCATGATCGACTTCAGGAGCGTCGTCTTGCCGGCGCCGTTGCGGCCCAATATGCCGACGACGACGCCTTCGGACGCCGAGAACGTGATCCCGTGCAGGACGTGCGCCTTGCCGTAGAAGGCATCTAGGTTAGTAACCCGAAGCGGATCCAAGATAGATTTCCCTGACTAGCGGATTGCTCAGGATCGCGTCGGGCGTTCCCTCGGCGGCAACCTTGCCCTCTGCGAGCACGGTGATGCGATCCGCAGTGCGCATGACCACGGACATGTCGTGCTCGATGATGATGATGCTGATGTCGCCCCTTATGCGCGTGTTGATGAGCTCGATCATCCTGTTCGTCTCGGCGATGCTCATCCCCGCCGTCGGCTCGTCGAGCAGCAGAAGCTTCGGCCGCAGCGCCAGCGCCATCATGATCTCGAGAACGCGCTGGTCACCGTGCGAAAGGGTTTCGACGGTGCGGTCGGCCATGCCGCGAAGGCCGAATTGCCGCAGAAGCTCGGTCTCGCCGCCCTCCTCCCGCCGCCCGCAACTGCGCAGGGCGAGCTTGAGGTGGTCGTCCACAGTCATGCCGCGAAACAGGCTGCTTATCTGAAAGGTCCTGGACAGCCCGAGTCGCGTGCGGCGTTGCGGCGAAAGCGCCGTGATGTCCGTTCCGCCGAGAAATATCCGTCCCGTGGTGGGGCGGAAAACGCCGCTCACCACGTTGACGAAGGTGGTCTTGCCCGCCCCGTTCGGCCCGATTATCGCGCGACTTTCGCCCTTGCGTATATTCAGCGACACGTCGCTCAATGCACGGAAGTTGCCGAAGGTCTTGCCGACGGACCCGACGCTGAAGACGGTGTCGTCCATGCTCGGCGACCTCATCCGGCCTTTGTGAGGTCGACGTCGGCGTCGTACAGGGTGAGATCGCGCGGAACGACCTCGGACTTTACAAGCTGGCCGCCCTGGACCCGGACAAGATAGAGGTCCATAAACGCCTGATGGTCCTGGGGGCGCATGGTGATATCGCCCATCGGGAACAGCGGCCCCTTCGCATAGGTCGGCACGCTCTCGGCATGCTTGATCAATGCCGCGGTGTCCGCCTTGCTCTTCCAGCCGCTCTTTTCGACGTTCTCTTTGAGGAAGCCGAGCGTCTGGGCGATACCGACGAGCATCGACGAACCGGCCACCTTGCCGCTGGCGGTCTCGATGCCGTTCTTGTCGATGCCGAGCGCCTCGTAGATAGCCGGCATGTGCGTCCCTTCCAGATCCTGCAGCCTGACGGGCGCGAGCTCGTTACCGTAGACGTCCTCGCCCGCCTCGCGCAGCTCGCGGTAGTCGAACAGCGAGAAGCTGAGCCCGGCCAGCACCATCTTCTGCGAAAGGCCGGCGCTCCGGATCGTTTGCAGCACCTGCAGCGTGTTCAGCACGGGAATGTAGATGCCGTCGACCGAGCGATCGAGCTGGCCGATATAAGGGAAGAGGTCCTGGGCATCCATGGGCAGCGCGACGGGCTTCGTCACCTCGCCGCCAGCAGCCTCGATACCCTTCGTCCACCAGTCGCGCTCCGACTGGCCCCAGGCATAGTCGACATAGAGGATCGTCCACTTCTTGCCCACCACGTCGACATATTTGCGCGAGGCGCCGATCGACTCGGCCGCGGAATTCGTCGTCAGGCGGAACTGATAGGGCACGGCGTTGGGCCCGCTGGTCGTCACCGCTCCGGTGCTCATCGTCAGATAGAGCGTCTTGCTCTCGTTCGCCAGCTTAGCGCTTGCCAGTGCCACCGAAGACAGTTCCGACCCGATGATGAAGTCGACGTTTTCCTTCAGCATCAGGTTCCGGAGCTGGTCCACGCCCACGTCGACGTCGGATTTCGTGTCAACGGTGACGAGCTTGACCGGGCGCCCGGCGATGCCGCCGTTCTGGTTGATCCAGTCGCAGAGCTTGGTTGCCGCCAGGTTGCGCCAGTAGCCGGTAGCCGCATCCCAGCCCGTCAGCTCGCATTGGTGGCCGATGACGATCGGGTCGCCGGAGGGCGCGGCAGCGAATGCACGGCCCGCCATGCGCGGCAGGACAGTAGCAGCGGCAGCCGCGGTGGCGAGGCTGGACAGCAATGCACGTCTAGAAATCGAAACAGTCATAGCGCATCCTCGGACGGTTTGGTTAGGGGTTGACTTGCTGCGGCCGCAACGTGCCCCCGCTTCGGGGCGTCCTTGCTGCCGCGACGAAAAATACCCGGGTGGCCCAGCAGTCCCATCAGCCCGTTGGGCAGCCACAGCGCGATGAGCACCAGGATAACGCCCACGAAGAAGTCGCTGCGGTAGGTCCAGCGGGACAGGACCTCGGTGGCGACCTGCACGAGCAGCACGCCGAGCGGCCCGCCGAACACCGAGGCGATGCCGCCGACGGCCGCCCACATGATCGCCTTGAGAGACATGAACAGGCTGGCGATGTCGGTAGTGACGTGCTGGGACACCACCGCGTAGAGCGAGCCCCCGAGACCTGCGACCGCGCCCGACGCACCGAAGACGACCAGACGGTACGGGCCGGCAGCGTAGCCCAGCACCTGGGCCCGCATCGCATTCTGCTGCACGGCGCGCACCACGCGCCATGTGTGGGTCTGCGAGACGAGCCACAGCCCCAGAAGCAGCGCGGCGAGGATGACCGTGCCAAGCACGAGCGTCGTGCCGTTCGGCCCGGCCTCCACCGGGAGGCCGAAGATGTGGAAGTCGACCTTCGGCAACCCCCGCCCGTCTGCGCCGCCGGTCAGCGCGGTCGAGGCGTTGCCCAAGAGCACCCCCATGACGGCGACGATGATCGTGGCGATGGAGGCGCCGTTGCGCGACATCTTCAGCACCAGCGCGCCGAGCAGCAGCGCCGCGACGAAGCCGGCGACGCAGCCGGCCAGCAAAAGCAGGACGAGATTGCCGCCTGTCGGTTCCGCAAGCCAGAGCGTGGTGTAGGCACCGACTCCGAACAGGGTTGCCTGGGCGACGCTGGGAACGTTGGCGTAGGCGTAGGCGATGGTGAAGCTGACAGCCAGCAGCATCCAGGTGACGCAGCGCGCGAGGAACCCCGTCCAGAACTCGCCGAGGACGAAACCCGCGGCGAGCATGACGACGAGCACCGCAAGCGTGAAGATGAGGTCGAACCTGCCATCCCTCATGAGCGCCCCCCGAAGAGCCCGTGCGGGCGCAGCACCAGGATCGGCAGGGCCAGCGCGATCGCAGCGACCTCCGCATAGGTAGGCGTGATGAATACGCTGAGCACGCCGCGGCCGACGCCGATGATAGCCGCCGCCACCACAGCGCCGCCCAGATTGCCGAGACCGCCCACCACGATGACGATGAACGCGGCGCCGAGCAGCGGCATTCCCATCTGGTAGTGGACGATGGTCATCGGTGCTGCAAGGACGCCGGCGAGGGCCGCGAAATACGCGCTGAGCGCAACGATAGTAAGATACACACGTTCGACCGGCACACCGCAGGCCATCGCCAGGGTGGCGGACTGCTCCACGGATCGAATCCAGACGCCCATCGAGGTGAAGCGCAGAAATGCCCAGAAGGCGACGAGGATCGCGGCGGCGATGGCGGCGGCGACGAAGCGGTAGAGAGGGTAGTAGAACCCCAGGAGCGCGATGGAGCCGCCGATGGGTGGTGAGATGGTGCGCGGCGCTCCGCCGAAGAGGGCGAGTTGGGCATCCGTCAGAATGAAGAGCAGACCTGACGTGGCGAGCAGGCCGACCATCATGTCCTTTCCGATGGTGTGTCGCAGAATTGCCTTGTAGACGGGGATGCTTGCAGCCGCGACCAGCAGCGGGACGATAAGGAAGGCGAGCCAGAAGTTGCCGACGAAATCCACCGCATACCAGGCGAAGATGGCGCCGGCGGCATAAATCGCCCCGTGCGCTATGTTGAGAATGCCAAGGAGCCCGTAGATGGCGTTAAGCCCAAGCGCGACCAGGGCGACGAATATGCTCCACACCAAGCCGTTCATGACCTGGAAGGTCAAGGATTGCCAATCCACAGCTACCCCCTTGAATGGACGGACGCTGAATGGGCGGAAGAGCGCGACGGGCGCATGCCCGGATCATCCCGCGACGTTCCGGCCTGTTCGCTTCGAGGCCTGGACACGCCGCAGCGGCCGGTGCCGGCAGACGGCTTGCCTGCATGAAGCCGCAAGGTCATGGCCGGCGGTACCCTGAGGGTACAGGAGTTCGAAAACGCGGCCCTCTCGGACCTGCCTTTGTGGACGTCATGTACTTCTCCCATTGATGTGGATGGTAGGCTACGCCAAGCAAAGTCGGCAATGGTGGCTGTGGTCACCATAAAAAGACAGGCAGGTTCCTCCTCTCGAATCCGACGATGGCCAAGTTGTCGCAAACAGCGGCCGGCAGGCGGTGCAAGGTCGTGTTTCGGCGAGGCGCCGCAACCCGCCGGGCGGCTCATGCGACGTCCATTGAGGCACGCCGCTGAGGCCATCGAGAGATCAGCGGCCTTCCTGCTCGACGATGCGTTCGTAGCGATCCAGCAGCGGGTTCTGGCTGCCGCTCGCCATCTCGTGGCGCTCATCGAAGTCGAACAAGGACCGTGAATAACGCACGATCGGCGCCACCCACGGAATCCGCTCCCGCTCGTAAGCCTGCAACGCAGGCTCCACATCCTCGTGCGCGTCAATCGCCGTGCTCAACGCGATGACATCCTCCAGAGCCTGATTGGCCCCCTGCGCCATGCCCGGCAGCATCGGGTGAGCGGCATCCCCCATCAAAGTGATGCGCCCCCTTGACCAGTGGGACAGTGGCTGGACGAACTCATGGAGTTCGTTCCGGAGCATCGAGGACTGTTCGGTGGCAGCGATCAGGCTCGGCACGGCACTCCCGTCCCAGGCGCTGAAATGAGCCCGGGCCTTGGCCGGATCATCGGTAATACCCCTGGCGGTCGCGTACCAGTAGGCGCGCCCCTTGCCGATCGGGAGATAGCCCAGGTGGCCGTCACTGCCCCAGACCTCGCCCTCCGAACGCGGGTGGACATCGACGTCGGCCAGATCGAACAGGCCACGCCAGCGGGTGAGCCCATCCGAGCTGAACTCCTGCGGGCCGAACAAGGCCGTGCGCACCGCGGAATTGATGCCGTCGGCGCCGATCAAGATGTCACCCTCGGCCGTTGTCCCGTCTGCAAAGCGGCAGGCGACGTCGTCGTGCTGCTCGATGTCCCCCACCTTCCGCCCGAGATGCAGCCGGCTGCGGCCGAGTGCGTCCACAAGCATCGCGCTTAAATCCCGCCGGTACACCCCGGACAAAGGGGCACCGAAACGATCAGGCCAATCGCGAAGGTCATCGACCGCGACGACATTTCCATCAGAAGAAAAGGTTCGATAGTAATCCAGGCTGGCCGAGATTTCCTGATAACGGGCTTCAAGCCCCAGCTTCCGCAGCACACGCACGCCATTCGGCCAGAGATTCAGGCCGGCTCCAGCGACGCGCAGCTCGCTGTCCTTGTCGAATACACTGACTTCCCACCCCATTCGCACCAGTGCAATCCCGATGGAAAGTCCGCTGATGCCCGCTCCGCAGACGAGTGCATGCTTCGTCATGAAATAGATCTCCAGTCGCTATTCGAAGCACCTGCGGCATGTTCACCCTGTGCGCAAGTCACCCGGCAATCGCCCACGGCGCCGCACGCCGCCCCACGGCGCGATGATGCGAGCCTGTCCTTCAGGCGCGCCGATGTCGAGAGTTACCATGGTCACCATCGGCAGTTCCTTGTCCTCTCATCCAGCCGCCTGCATGCTTGCGCCAGCCCTGCGGAAGGCGCCGGCATCATAGCCAGATCGCCTTCAAGGCTTGGCCTAAGAGACTTCAGCCGTCATCGTCATCCTCCAAGGTCGGACTCTGCAAGAAGCCGCAGTCCGCCGCGACCACAAGGGATGGAGAATGCCATGTCGAATGCCGGAACCTTCAGCGCGGATGCCTTTTCGGGACTTTTGCACGCTGGAACGGGCGGTAGTTTCATGCGGACGCGGCAAGTGCCGCCCGAAACCGAGGCGCTCAAGGCGGCGAACGTGACAGCCGCTTTCGTAGGCTTTCCCTGGGACGCCATGTGCATCAGCCGCACCGGCACCAATTATGGCCCTCGCGCCATTCGCGAGGCTTCGGATCAGTTCAGCTTCTTCAGTCCGAACCGCAACATCGACCTTGAAGATCACTATACCTTCGCCGACTGCGGCGACGTTCCCGTGGTCCCCGGCTCGGCCGAGCGCACGATGAACCTGGCTGAGCAGATGCTGGACCGCATTCTTGCCTCGGGCGCGATGCCGATCACGCTTGGCGGCGACCATTCGATCACCATCGGCTGCGTCCGCGCTTTCCGCAAACGGTATGCCAATCCGGGCCTTATCCTTGTCGACAGCCATTTCGACACCGCCGAGGATGTCGGCGGCGAAAGGCTGTCGCACTGCTGCCCGATCAGCCGCGCCGTTGACGCCGGCTTCGACCCCGCCAAGATCGTCATTATCGGCACTAACGGCTGGATGAACCCGCGACGCGAGCTGGACTACATCCTGCAGAAGGGCATCACCCTGATGCCGCTGGAGGAGGTGATCGAGAAAGGACCGGTCGCCGTGGCGCGCGAAGCGGCCAGAATCGTCGGCAAGGATACGGACAGCGTCTATCTGACCTTCGACATCGATGCCATCGACGGCGCCTATGCGCCCGGAACCGGCGTGCCGGCCCCCGGCGGCATGACCTCGCGCGAAGCGATAGCGCTGATATCCGAACTGGCCAAGGTGGGAATCGGCGGCATGGATCTGGTCGAGGTCTCGCCGCCCTACGACCATGACGGCATCACGTCGAGGCTGGCGGTGCAGCTGATCCTCGAGGCACTCGCCGGAAATGTGCGCCGCTGAGCCTCCCGGCTCAGCCTTCCCGCCGGGCGGCCAGGGCCCCCCGGCGCAGGTCGCGCAATTGGGTCGACCGCAGCGGGTGATCCGCGGCGGGCGCGAGGATTTCGTCTGCCGCGGCATGGAGGAATCGCTCCCCGCGGCATCCGGCGCGTGCCGCGTCCATGCCGTCGAAGCCGACGATGGCGCTGCTCCCGATGAATTCGAGGTCGCCGTCTTCTCCTGCCATGTTGGCATACACCACGGCTACGCCATTCTCGAGCGCCCGCGCCCGGACCAGCGTGGTCGTCACTTCGACATAGGGCGCCATGTTGGCCGTAGGGGTGCAGATGATCTCTGCCCCAGCGCGCGCCAACCCGCGCGAGATTTCCGGAAACTCGATGTCATAGCAGATGGCGAGCCCGATCCGGCGGCGCCCCATCCGCACCACCGCGAGATTCTCCCCCGGCGTGAATATCTGCGGCTCTACCTCGCCAAAAAGCTGGATCTTGCGATGGACGCCCACCACGGCTCCGTCGGCGTCGATCGCCACGGCGGAGTTGTAGGTCCTTGCCCCGTCGCGCTCGGGCAACCCGACGATCAGCCCGACACCTTCAACCCTGGCGATCGAGCGCAACCGCTCGACCGACGGGCCGTCGAGCGGCTCGGCCAGATCGCGCAGGTCGGCGCCGAGGTTGTAGCCGGTGAGAAACAGCTCCGGACAGCAAAGGAACTCGGCCCCCACCGATGCGGCAATTCGTGCATATTTCGCGACCGTGGCAATATTGGCGGACTTATCCCTCGCCTTCGGCAAGGCTTGTAGCAAGGCGGGCATGTGATATTTCCTCTGGCAGTTTGGAATTCACTTTCAGAATGAATTGTCTGTGGTGAGGAACAAGATGACTGCGGTCACCCAACCTGTCGGGCGACAGCGGCCCCGCGGCAGGGGAAGCACGGGCGGCAACGGCAGCGACCGACCCTTCCTGCACATGCTGCCGATCGACCAAGTCTACAGGGAGATCAGTTCCCTGGTCCACGCCATCGGCACGGCGACCTTCTACGACACGCTTTCGCGATTTTTCGCCCGCGCCTTCAACTGCAACCAGCGGCTGGTGATGCGATACAGCATCTATGACCGCCCCGCCTTCGTCGTGAATCATTTCCTGAGCGAAAGTGCGGTTACCCTTTATCTCTCCGGCCTGTACCGGATCGACCCGATCCAGGATCTCGCCCGAAAGAGCCGCGAGCCGAAAGTGGCAAGCCTGAGATCGTCGAACGAACTGCTGGCCGACGACGAGCACTACCTTTCCGAACTCTTCAAGATGGCCTTCATATCGGATGAACTCGCCATCCTGCTGCCCGCGCCGGGCGGGGTCACGATTGCGGTCTGCTGCGAGAAAGATTCTTCTTCCTTCAGCGAGGCGGAGATCGCCCACGCGGAGGCTATGCTTCCGGCGATCGTCTCTATCCATACACGGCATCTGGACGAGATGATGCTGCGTGCGATGCGCAAGCTGCCGGATCGCGGATCCTCCCCCCTGATGGGCGAAGCCTATCTTATCCTCGACGCGCAGGGCCAGCACGTCTTTTCCTCGGCGCCGTGGGAAAACCACTTCGCCACCAACGCCGAGCTCATCGAAAGAGTGAAGGACGCACGCGCTGCCGGACAGGATTTCCTCTCGCTCGAATCCGGCCACATCCTTCATTGGGAAGAATGCGCGAGCAGCATGTCCATCGCCCCGGGCGGATTGCTCATCCGGCTGGAGGAATTCAGCGAGGCCCCGGTCTCGCAGCCCAGCCAAAACATGATCGAGTTGTTCTGTCGCGTCCGGCAACTCACGCAGAGGGAGTCCGACATCGTCAACCTGATCCTGCAAGGCTTTCCCAACAGCAAGATTGCCGAGCGGCTCAATATATCGGCCGGAACGGTGAAGAACCACCGCTGGCGGCTGTACTACAAGCTCGACATCACCACCGAGCGCGAATTGCTGCTCCTGTTCCTGTCGGATATTCTGGCTTCCTGAAGGCGCACTCCCGCCCTGACGGGAGCGAGCATTTCCCGGCAGGCGGGGCTGCGGTGCCGTCACCGCACATGGGCATTCGCCGTTTCGCAGGCCGGCCGTGCACTATACTGTGGGACGCATCCCCAACGCCGCGAGCAACCTTGCGAACGTTCCCCTTTTCTTCCCTCTGCCCGGCTTTGCACCGAGCGGAACGGCAATGGGCTTTGCGCTGAATTGCGCCGCCAAATGATCCGCCTGAACGATGAACCGCGCTATCATTCGGGGTTGCCTACCGTATGCGGATGTCCCAATGGAAGAAGCGCGGCCGGCAGCTTGTGTCGTCGGCAAGATGCCCGCGGGCGTCTTCGCCATCGTCGATGTCATCTGCCTTGTCGCAGGCGCGTGGGCGCATCTGCACCGCGCGTTTCAGCACGTCAAGAAGCGGAGAGCTATTGCGAGAACGCTCCGAGTTGGCTTCGGACGTCAGGACAGGCATCGGCACGATCCTCCCGTTCTTCTGATGCCGAGCTTGCGCGATGCGGGCGCTTCGCAGCAAGAATGACTGCGGTCACTTCAAACGATGGCCGAGACTGTCACTGCACCGGAATGCCATCGACCCAAGTGCCGGCAACCCGGATCGGGCCGCTCGCGTGGGGCAGTTGCTCCAGCAAGGTGAAGTCGGCCTGGCGGCCCGGCATGATCGTGCCGGCCACGTGGTCGAGGCCGCGGCGGCGGGCCGCGTCGCGGGTGACCGCGCACAGCCGGCGCTTCACCTCCGATGGACCGGAGCCATTTCCGCTCTGAAGGCCGAGTTTATGCAACGGTGCCTCGCCACCGCATTCGATGGAAAGATCGACAGGCAGTTCGGCAAGGGCCGCCAGATGGGTCGCATCGGGATCGAATCCTATTTCCATGCGGTGGCGTATCGGCTGGTTCACCCCGTCGCGCTGCAGGCGGGCGCAAATCTGCACGGCAGCTTCTAGCTCATGCGCATCGCCCGGCGTGAAGACCAGACGCCAGCCAGCCCGGCTCAGCGACAGGGCTTCGGCCTGCATCTGTTCGGGCTCGTCACCCGCGTCGATCAGGGCTGCCTGCACCCTAAGCATCTCGGGCCGGGCCCCGGGCGGCAGCCTGCCGTCCCATTCGGCGCGCAGGCGGCGATGCGCCACCGCCTCGATGCGCATCTGCCGTTTCCCGCCCGCCAGCGCGGCGGCCGCCTCGACCTCCTCGCGGCCGGCGAGCGAGCCCATCGCATTGTCGACGACGAGGGTAAAGCCTTGCTCGCGTGCGGCCGCGAC
>ERZ778021.3223-NODE-3223-length-12289-cov-4.226336_pt1 | contig 12289 bp, 15 predicted proteins | sample MGYA00375751_ERZ778021 | MGnify/ENA primary metagenome ERZ778021 (study PRJEB29350, sample SAMN05389814) | bioreactor metagenome | isolation source: Thiocyanate stock bioreactor | place: South Africa: University of Cape Town | collected 2013-08-29 ... | reverse complement strand
GGGAACCGCCATCAGCGCCACTCCCGGTTGCCGCGCCCCGCCAAGGTGCGGACAGCGCGCCATTTCTCGATCAGCGCGCTGACCCCAAAGGGCATCGCATGGCTGCCCTTGTCCTGGCTGCGGTCATCGTAATACCGCGCGGCCAGCAGGATCACCGCCTGCGCCAGATCCGCGGGCACCTGCGCCCAGACATCGCCGAACCCCGCCAGGAAGGTCACCGTGACCGATCCCCGACGCGGCACATGCGGCAGGATCACGCCCGTGGGCAGGATCATCGGCCGCTGTACATCCGGCACCAACCGCCACCCTTCGACCGGCAGGGCTGTGACGATCCCGTTGCCATCGTCGATCTCGATGCGTTCGACCGAATGCACCGGGGCCAGCGGCAGCGACTGGCCCAACCTGTCGCGCCAGTCGTCCAGCTGCATCCGGAACCGCCGCTTCAGCAGCACCTTGCCGGTGCGGCCCTCGATCGTGGCGATCGCGGCACGCAGAAAGCCCGCCAGCGCCGCCGTCTCTGCGGCGTCCTCCGGTCCTTCGAACCCCTGGGCCAGACGCAAATGCGCGCGCAGGGCGGCCACCGGCAGCGCCTCTGCCGCAGGCGGCGTTTCCTCTATCAGCATCATGTTGCGAACCTCCCGTCGTGCCGTCCGCATGTTCCACCTGGTGCGAGGCCCCCGAACGGGGCCCCTCCTGCGTTTCAAGCCTGCGGAATCAGGGCGCGCCCCGCGCCAGCCATCAGCGCGCGCGGACAGTTGCTAAACCGGAATGCCCGGCACCTGACGCGCCCCTTCCTCACCCGATCCCCGCGGAGATCAGGCGAAGCGCAGCAGCTTGACGGCGCGGAAGTCGGTGACCCCGCCGCCGACACGCTTGGTGGCATAGAACAGGACATGCGGCTTGGCGCTGAACGGATCGCGCAGCACCCGCAGGTCGGGACGCTCGACGATCGTGTAGGCCGCGCGGAAATCGCCGAAGGCCACCGCAAAGGCGTTTGCGGCGATGTCCGGCATGTCCTCGCTGATCACCACCGGATAGCCCAGCAGCTGGGGCACCTGGCCCGCGGTCAGCGCGTCGCTCCACAGGAAGCGGCCGTCGGCGTCCTTCATCTTGCGGACGCGGGCGGCGGTTTTGGAGTTCATCATGAACGAAGCGTTCGCGCGATGCTGAGCGCCCAGGGCATAGATCAGGTCGATCAGGCAATCCATCGGCGCCGCCGCCGGGAAGTTGCCCGACAGGCCGGTGTTCACGAACCCGATCTGCGCGCCGGTGGCGGTCGCATCCGCCGCGGTGGGATAGGACAGAAAGCCGCGCGGCTTGTCCACGCCGTCGCCGCGGACAAAGGCGAAGGCCTCGGCCCGCGAAAAGCGGTCCGCGATCCGCTCGGCCAGCCAGCCCTCGACATCGAACGCGGCGTCGTCCAGCAGGCGCTGGCTGGCCTTGGGCATGGCCGACAGCTCGTGGACGGGGATCGCGATGCGGTCCAGCTGCGAATTCGCGGTCTCGACGCTGGCCGCCTCGGTGGCCCAGCCCGATGCCATCTCGCCCTTCTCGACCAGCACCTCATAGACGCTGCCCTCGATGGTCACCACATTGGCCAGGCGGCGCAGCGAGGTGGTCGAGAACAGAGAGTTCTGCACCGTCTGCGCGACCTGGGGTGCGGCCAGAAAGCCGCCGTCACCGGCAACCGATAGGGCCTTCTCCTCGATCGCCAGGCCGCGCAGGCCGTCGTCGTCGCCATGGCGCAGATAGGCGTTGAACGCCTTCTGATGGGGCACCTCGACCTCGGCCGTAGCGGACAGGGGCGCGCGGCCCCGGATGGCGGTCTTGCGGTCGATCATGGTCATGCGCTGTTCCTGTGTGTTGAGCTTGGTCTGAATGTCGTCACGAAAGCCCTTGAGTTCGTTAACGAACCCCATCATGGCTCCCTTCAGGTCGGCGGGCATGTCGCCCCCGCCCGCGGCCTTCACCTCGGTCATGGTCGTCTCCTCGTTTGGTGATCGGGGCCGCGCCCCTGTTGCCGGACGGCCCCTCGGGGCAGGTCCGAACCTGTGGACGGACCGGGCGCGCCCGGTCCGAAATCTCATGCGCCCCGCAGGGCTTGGGCCGCCTGGTGGAACAGGGCCGCGACCTCGCGCAGCTCATCCGTTTCCTTGCGGTCCACCTTGGCCTCGGCCAGCATCGGAAAGGTCACCAGCGACACCTCCCACAGCTCGACCTCGGCCAGAACGCGGCGCCCGGCCTTGTCCCGCTCGGCCCGCAGCGTGCGATAGCCGATGGACAGCCCGTCGATCGCGCCCGCCTGGATCAGGGCTGCGGCCTCGCGGGCCTGGGCCACGTCGGGCAGCAGGCGGCCCTTGACCCACAGGCCCTTGCCGTCCTCGCGGACCTCGTCCCAGACACCGATGGGGCGGGTGGGATCGTGCTGCCACAGCATCCGCACCTTGTCGCCGCGCCCCGCGATCCGCGCCAGGGACGCTCCAAACGCCCCCGGCAGCACCGCGTCGCCGCCCTGATCGGTCAGGCCGAACAGGCTGGCATAGCCCTCGATCACCTGCCCATCGGACAGGACCGGCGGCCCGCCCGTGAACTTCACCTCAAGTCCCGGAACCATTCGTCACACTCCCTTCGGCGCAAATTCCAAAATTCCCTGGATGGCCTGGGTCAGGATCACGGCGACCACGCCATAGACCGTCATCCACAACCGCCGCTCCAGGCCCTCGATCATGGCCTCGATGCGCTCGAGGCGCTTCTCGACCTGGCCGAATTGCAGCGCCATGATCCGCTCCTGCGCCTCAAGACGCGGGTCGTGCCACAGCCCGTCCTTGACGAAACGCGACCCCTCCATGCCTCACGCCCCATCCAGGGGCGGCAGGCCCAGCAGCGCGCGCTTTTCCGCATCCGTCAGAAAGCCGGCGCCGCTGATGCGCGCCCATTGCTGGTTGCGCTCCTCGGCCAGGGCGGGGATCTGGTCCAGATCGGGCCGCAGCTCGATCTCGGCGCCCAGATGCTCGGACAGCCACCACGCGACCGAGGCCGTGACCCGCGTCACCAGCGGCAGAACCGTCAGGCGATAGAACGCCCGATGCGCCTCCGCGTAATTCGCATAGGTCGCATCGCCGGGAATCCCTAGCAGCATGGGCGGCACGCCAAAGGCCAGCGCGATCTCGCGCGCCGCCGACAGCTTGGTCTCGTGGAACTCCATGTCGGACGGGCTGAAACCCATGGGCCGCCAGTCCAGCCCCCCCTCCAGCAGCATCGGGCGTCCCGCATTGCGCGCGCCCTGATGGTTCATCTCGATCTCGCCCACCAGGCGGTCGTACTGCTCGGGGCTCAGCACCCCCTGCCCGTCGACACCCTTGTAGATGATCGCGCCACTGGGCCGTGCCGCGTTGTCCAGCAGCGCCTTGGACCAGGCGCTGGCGCTATTATGCACGTCCAGCGCCACGGCGGCCGCCTGCAGCGGCGACAGACCATAATGGTCGTCCTGCGGATGGAACGCCTTGACGTGGCAGATCGGATCGGGGCTCCCGGTCATGTCGAACCGGTGCTTGCGCCCGCCCACCGCATATTCATAGGCCACCGGCCAGCCATCCGCGCCGGGCACCGCGCTCATGCGGTCCGACCGCAGCACGTGCAGCTCTTCGGGAACGCCCGACCCGTCCAGGCCGACCGCCTCCAGATAGCCGTTGCCCGACAGCAGGATCTGCCCGAACAGCGCCTCGAACAGCTCGGCCCGGCCTTGTCCCGGATTGGGCCGGCGCAGCAGGTCCAGCACCGGATGCACCTCATAGCGGTGGTCGCGATCCGCGCAGATCATCGGCACCGCGGCCGCCGCCTCGGCGATCAGGCGCACGCTGCGAAAACCGACCGGGTTGCCCATGAAGCCGCTGCGCGTCAGCGTGCCGGGGTCGCGCGCCGACCAGACCGGACGCCCCGACCCGCTGGCGAATGCCACGACCCGGCCCGTGGCGCTGGCCTTCCTCTCCGGTGCGGGGGATGACTTCTCCTCCCGCGAAAACAATCGAAACGCCATGCTCGCCTCCATGCCTCAGCCATGCGAAAGGGCCGCCCCCTGCGGGACGGCCCTTCGTCGGTCCGACCTCTCGGACCCGGTTACAATCGCCGCATCTGCGGCCTGCGCCACCCGGCGGCGGGTTCTATCATCAGCTCGTGGATGGCCCAGACCAGGGCATCCAGCCGGTCGGGGCTGCCGCGCCCCTCGAACCCGCGCACCGTCATCTGGCACAGCTGGTCCTCCAGCGCGCCCAACGCGCCCTTCAGGTGCTTGACGCGACCCTGCTCGTACAGCGCCGCGACAGGCTCGGCCCGCAGACCCTTGCCCCGCGATGCCCGCAGCGCCTTGAAGGGCACCAACGGGTCGATCTGGCGCACCACGCTCTCGACCAGATCGCCACCCTGGTTCACCTCGGCCACCAATTTCTCGGCGCCGTGGCGATCCATCGCGGCAATTGCGGCCCGGGCCCAATCGGTCGGCCCGCCCCGGACGCTGGCATCCTCCAGCACATAGGCGCGCCAATCCTTGGGCTCGCCCTCGGTGACGACGCCCGCCACCACGATGCCGCATTCGTCGCTGGCCCGTCCCCCGGTGACCGAGGGGTCGACCGCGACGACGATCCGGTCCAGCTTGGGCACAGTGGCCACCCGCGCGCCTTCCAGCATCGCCGTCGTCCACAGCGCCCCCTCGACATCGTCCAGCAGCACGCCATCCAGCTCCTGCCGCCCCAACCGGGTGCCGCCATAGCGGGTCTGCACCTCGGCCAGGAAACTCTCCGCCAGATAGGCGCGGTTCGCATCCGTCGGTGCATGGGTCACCACCGTGCTGGCATTCCCCAGAATGCGCTTGAGCACACCGACATTGCGCGGCGTGGTGGTGACGACCTGCTGGGGATGCTCTCCAAGACGCAGCGCAAACTGCAACATGTCCCAGACATCCTCGGCCTTCTTCCACTTGGCCAGCTCGTCCACCCAGGCCGCATCGAATTGCGGCCCGCGCAAAGCCTCCGGCTCATGCGCGCTATAGACGGTGGCCGTCGCACCGTTGGCCCAGACCAGACGCTTGCGCCCGGCCTCCCAGATGGGCCGACGATCGGGGGGCGAACAGGCCAGGATGCCGCTCTCGCCGAAGACCATCACCTCGCGCACCTGGTCGAAGGTCTCTCCGACCAGGGCCACGCGATGACACTTGCCGGGCGCCGCGGCCGTGGGCCCCTCGACCAGGCCGCGCACCCATTCCGACCCGGCGCGGGTCTTGCCCGCGCCGCGCCCGCCCATGATGACCCAGCTTTTCCAGTCGCCCTCGGGGGGCAACTGGTGCGGCAATGCCCAGAACTCGAACAGCCAGGGCAGGCTCATCAGCGCATTCTCCGACAGGCTGCCCAGAAAGTCCTCGACCTCATCCGGCCCGGCGGAGGCAAGCCAGGCGGCGCCCGATCTCGTCTCTTGCTGCGCCAAGGTCAAGGCTCCCCCCTCCGACGCCGCCCGCGATGTCCTTGCGAAGTTTGTCAACCTTGATCCTTTCCGCCATCAGCAGCTGGACGGCCTCGCGGACCGTCTTTGCCGTCTCCATGGCCTTTTTCAGCTTGGCGGGGTCCAAGTCCCCCGATTTCAGCGTCTCAAGCTCGGCCTGATGTCCCCGCAGGTCCTTGACGTAATCCCAGAACAGCCAGCGCAGGACGTCGATCTCGTCCTCGCCCTCGGCTATCTCGGGCATCCGGAACCCCGCCTTGTCAGGCTGGGTGCCAGTCACGAAAGGTCCTTCGGTTTCCCCGACCCCGCCCCACTCCATATCGTTCATGCGATCTGCCCCGCCTCGTGTCCTGTCCGCACGAGCCAAGAAACGAAAAAGCGGCCCTAGGGGTCACCCCCCGGCCGCTTGCCCACCTCTTCCAGCATGTTTAAGTTCTACCTTGGGCCGTTCGCAAAGTCAACGACTAAACCTGGGCGTGCATTTCTCTGGCGCAAAACCCTGTCGGAACAAAGGCCTGACACGCGCAACACCCCCTGCGCACGCCGCGCAACACCCCCGGGAATCACCCCTTGGCGGCGGCAACAAAGGCGCGGATCAGCGCAACATCCTTGACCCCCGGCGCCGATTCCACGCCGGAACTGACATCGACCACGGGCGCCCCGGTCAGGCGCACGGCCTCGGCCACGTTGTCCGGCGTCAGCCCGCCCGCCAGCATCCAGGGCCGCAACCACCGCCGCCCGACCAGCAAACGCCAGTCAAAGGCCAGCCCGTTTCCGCCCGGCAGATCGGCCCCCTTGGGCGGCTTGGCATCCACCAGCAGCATGTCGGCCACGACCCCGTAATCGACCAGCTGCGCCAGATCGTCGGGGCCGGACAGGCCCACGGCCTTCATCACGGGCAGGCCGGACAGTGCCTTCACCTCGGCCACCCGCGCCGCAGACTCGTGGCCGTGCAGCTGGATCACATCCAGCGCCCCGGTCGCCAGAACCTCGGACAACAGCGCATCGGTCGGATCGACGAACAGCCCGACACGCGCCACCCCCGGCGGCACATCGGCCACTAGACGCGCGGCCTGCTGCGGCGTCACCGCCCTCGGCGATTTCGGAAAGAACACGAAACCCAGAAACCGGGCGCCCGCCTCGACGGCCGCCGCCACATGCCCAGCCTCGCGCAACCCGCAGATCTTGACCTCGGCCAAGGTCAGCGCACCGCGGGCAGTGTCGTGGCCGGTGCGGCGTTCGGCTCGTCCAGAATCGCCAGAACCTCGTCGCGCGGGGCGGCGTGGCGCTGGCGCAGCTGCCCGACCTCGCCCTCCAGCCGTGCGACCTCGGCGCTGTGGCGGCGCGCCTCACGGCGGATATGCCCCTCGCGCAGCCATTCCCAGATCAGCCCTGCCAGCATCCCCAGTGCAAAGGCCACAAAGATCACCAGGAACAGCGGCAGGGTCACCGACCAGGTGCCCCCCAGATACTGGCCGAAATTGGCCGGAAAGGCCGACAGCGCGACCGCCTCGCGGTTCGCCAGGGCCACGGCCACCAGCACCAGCGCAAGCGCTGCGACAAAGATCAGACGGATGAAACGCATGAGGGTTCCTCGGTTGCAGCGGGCCGGTTCAGGGGGTCACGCATCGCCGTTCAGGCGATCGCGCAGCAGCTTGCCGGTCTTGAAAAAGGGCACGTGCTTTTCCTCGACCTCGACGGATTCGCCGGTGCGCGGATTGCGCCCCGTGCGCGAATCGCGCTTCTTGACCGAGAAGGCACCAAAGCCGCGCAGCTCGACCCGATCTCCGCGGGCCATCGCGTCGATGACCTCCTCAAAGATGGTGTTCACGATCCGCTCGACATCGCGCCGGAACAGGTGGGGATTTTCGTCGGAGATCTTCTGGATCAGTTCGGACCGGATCATGCTTTCCCCCAAATGGACGGGCTTTCCTGCCGTGGCCGTCAGGCCGCGCAGATGACAGGACAGCGCCTTACCGTCCTTGCAAGTCACGATCAACGCCCGACAGAAGTCACTGGTTTCATAGCGTTGCCAGCTTTGTCGCAGAGGCGCAAGACGCTTGGCGCAGCCGTGATCGGGCGGCGGCAAGAAAAGGCCCGCCCCGGACGAACCGGGACGGGCCAAGGTCTGATGGGGCGGACCCGATCAGCTGTTGCGGTTCAGCGCCGCACCCAGGATGTCGCCCAAGGACGCGCCCGAATCCGAGCTGCCATAGGTGTCGATCGCCTCTTTTTCCTCGGCGATCTCGCGGGCCTTGATGGACAGACCCAAACGGCGGGTCTTGGTGTCCACGTTGGTGACGCGGGCATCGACCTTGTCGCCGACATTGAAGCGCTCGGGGCGCTGGTCGGCACGGTCGCGGGCCAGATCGCTGCGGCGGATGAACGACTTGACGCCGTTGAACTCGACCTCGATGCCACCCTCTTCGATCGCGGTGACCTCGGCGGTGACGATTGTGCCACGCTTCACGCCATCAACGGCCTCGGCCATGTTCTCGTTTTCCAACGATTTGATGGACAGGCTGATGCGCTCCTTCTCGACGTCCACGTCCTGGACGACGGCCTTGACCGTGTCGCCCTTGCGGAAGTCCTGGATCGCATCCTCGCCACGGGCATCCCAGCTGATGTCCGACAGGTGAACCATGCCGTCGATGTCGCCGTCCAGACCCACGAACAGACCGAATTCGGTGATGTTCTTGACCTCGCCTTCGATGACGGTGCCGGTCGGGTGCGTTTCGGCGAACACTTCCCACGGGTTGCGCATCGTCTGCTTCAGGCCAAGGGACACGCGGCGCTTGGCCTCGTCGATCTCCAGAACCATCACTTCGACTTCCTGAGAGGTCGAGACGATCTTGCCCGGGTGGACGTTCTTCTTGGTCCAGCTCATTTCCGACACGTGGACCAGACCCTCGACACCGGCTTCCAGCTCAACGAAGGCGCCATAGTCGGTGATGTTGGTCACGCGGCCCTGATGGACCGACTCGATCGGGAACTTGTCGGCAACCGTATCCCACGGATCGGCCTGCAGCTGCTTCATGCCCAGGCTGATGCGGTGGCTGTCCTTGTTGATCTTGATGACCTGGACCTTGACGGTCTCGCCGATCGCCAGGATCTCGGACGGGTGGTTGACGCGGCGCCATGCCATGTCGGTGACGTGCAGCAGGCCGTCGACGCCGCCCAGATCAACGAACGCACCGTATTCGGTGATGTTCTTGACCACGCCGTCGATTGACTGACCTTCGGTCAGGTTCGCGATGACTTCGGCGCGCTGTTCGGCGCGGCTCTCTTCCAGAATGGCGCGACGCGACACGACGATGTTGCCGCGGCGACGGTCCATCTTCAGAATCTGGAACGGCTGCTTCAGACCCATCAGGGGGCCGGCATCGCGCACGGGGCGCACATCGACCTGCGAACCGGGCAGGAACGCGACAGCGCCGCCCAGATCGACCGTAAAGCCGCCCTTGACGCGGCCAAAGATGGCGCCTTCGACGCGCTCTTCGCTCTCGTAGGCCTTCTCCAGACGGTCCCAGGCTTCCTCGCGGCGGGCCTTTTCACGGCTGATCGACGCTTCGCCGCGGGCGTTCTCGACGCGGTCCAGATAGACCTCGACCTCGTCGCCGACGCTGATGTTGGGCTCTTCGCCGGGATTGGCAAATTCCTTCAGATCGACGCGGCCTTCCATCTTGTAGCCGACGTCGATGATGGCCTGACCTGCCTCGATGGCAATGACGCGGCCTTTGACAACGCTGCCCTCGTCGGGGGTGTCAATCTCGAGGCTTTCATTCAGAAGGGCCTCGAACTCCTCCATAGTCGCTTTAGCGCACATGCGTATGCAGTATCCTTTGTGTCTGTTTTCCGGCCTGACGGTTGGCTCCGCCGGTCTTTATGATGCCCGTGGGGCAACGCCAAAGGGTCGCGGCGTGACGCCCGACCCGATGGAAAGCGGTCTGTTCTGACCATGTCGCCCGTGTGACTGCGGTCCCCTTACGCCGGATCGGCGTGAAATTCAACGCCTAAACGCGCCGCCACACGCCCGACGCCCGGCTATAGCGGCTGACCTCGGGTTCGCGGAAATCCGTCTCCGCCATCGGCGCGACATGCCGCTCCAGGCACAACTCCGGTCCCTCGATGCGCATCAGCGCGAATTCGTTCTGCCCGTCGCTGATCCGCGCGCACAGCGCGCTGCCCGACTGGATCTGCAGCACGCGCGGATGCCGCCCCGTCTGCAGCAGCGCATCCACCGCCCAGCGATGCAGGTGACCCGACAGGACCACCTGCACGCCCGACGCCTCCAGCCGGTACAGCGCCTCGTCGGCGCGCCGCGCCGGGGCCTTGGTCACCTCGGGCAGCTGCTGAAGCGGGTGGTGCAGGGCGACGACATTCGTACCCATCGGATCGACATTGCCGATCGCGCGGCCGATCTCTCCGTCGCGGATCTTGCCGCGCTGCCAGGCATAAGGGTCGGCGCTGTTGATCGCCATGACGCGCACGTCATCGGCCCGCGCCACGGGCGTCAGCACCGGCCCGAAATGCCGCCGATAGCCCGCAAAGGGCCAGAACATCCGCGCCAGGGGATTCCACAGCGGCACGTCGTGATTGCCGGGCATGCAGATCAGCGGCGCCTCGATCCGGTCCACAAAGGCGCGCGCCTCGCGCATCTGCGCCTCCAGCCCCCGATGAGTGATGTCGCCGCCCACCACCACCAGGTCGGGGCGCAGGGCCGCGATGCGCGCCAGCAGCGGCTGGACCAGCGCCTGGCGGTGAAATCCGAAATGCAGGTCGGTCAGATGCAGGATGCGCGTCACGACGGCTCAGGCCTCTGGCCGATCGGTCTTGCTGACCCCGTCGTGCGGCAGCAGCACGCGCAGCCCGTCATGGCGCACCTGCATGCGGAACGGGCTGTTCAGCACCGTCTTTTCGCCGTCATGGGCCACCAACTGGCGGCGCTTGGGCGTCTCGATGGTCAGCGCATCCGTCAGGATCAGCTCGAAATCGTCGTCCTTGGCGCTTTTGCCCATCGCCATGCGCAGGGCCGACCGCATCAGCGGCAGGGGCCGCTTGGCCTTGGCGATCAGCACCGCGAATTCGCCGCGCCGGATCTGCGCCGCCCCTTCCAGCCCAAAGCTGTCCAGCTGATAGGCACTGCGCGCGACAAAGACCAAGGCGCTGGTATGCCGGGTCTCCTGCCCGTCGACGCGGGCCACCAGGTGCATCGGGCGGCGCAACCGGCGCAGCGCGACAAGCACCGACCAATAGGCCGCCAGCCGCGACCGCCCCCAGCGGCGATAGATCCCCTCGCGCGTCTTCAGGATCTGCGGATAAGCGCCCAGGCTGACATTGTTCAGAAAGATCAGGTCGTTGACATCGCCCACGTCAACCGCCTCGACCCGCGCGTCCAGAATCGTGTCCAGCGCGTCGTCGATGGTCTCCCCCACGCCCAGATCGCGCGGGAAATAGTTGAACGTGCCGCCGGGCAGCACGCCCATGATCACGTCCGTGCCGGTCAGCGCGCCCGCCACCGCCGATTGCGTGCCGTCCCCCCCCGCGGCAATCACCAGGTCATAGCCCTCAGCCGCCACCTGGCGCGCCAGCGCAGGCAGATCACTGCCCTTGCGGCTTTCGCGCAGCCGATAGCTGCCGCAGGCGGGTGCCAGCCGTTCCTTCAGCAGGGTACGCAACTCGGCATGCTTCTTCTTGCCCGATCCGCGATTCATGACGACGCAGACATTCGCGTCGGCCAGATCGAACCGATCCGTGGTGCTTTGCATGGACAAGGGGTCTCCCGGGACAGCGGTCATGTGTCGGGACCAAACACCCGAAGCCCGCGCCGGGTTGCATCCTCAGATCAGCCGCGCCGCCGCCAGTGCCGACGGTTTCAGCCCCTGCCCGCCCTCCTGCACGAATGCCTGCAGCTGTGCCCGCATCCGCGGCTCCCAGAAATCGCGCAGATGGGCTGCGATCTTGTCGGGCGCATCGCCGGGCTGAGTGTCAAAGAACGTGGCGATCTGGTTGGCCATCAGGACCATCTTGTCAGGCGACATGGGATACCTCGGCGCGCAGCCGTTGGGGGTGAGAGAACAGATCGAACCCGTCACCGCGGGCAAAGGCCGCCAGCGTGATGCCCGCCCCCTGCGCCAGGCGCAGCGCATGGGCGGTGGGGGCCGACACCGCGATGATGACCGCGCCCCCGGCAATGGCGCATTTCTGCACCATCTCGGTCGACACGCGGCTGGTCAGCACGAAGGCCCCCGTCCCCGCATCGACGCCCTGCCGCGCTATCGCGCCGATCAGCTTGTCCAGCGCATTGTGCCGCCCCACATCCTCGCGCGCCAGCACGATGCCGCGCCCGGGCACCAGGAACCCCGCCGCATGGACGGCCCGCGTCCGGTCATGCAGCGGCTGCCAGGCGCGCAGCGCCTCGGTCGCGCCGGCGATCTGGCCCGCATCCAGCACCGGCCCCGCATCACCCAGCTGGGGCAGCGCGCGCACGGCCTCGTCCAGGCTGTCGATGCCGCACAGCCCGCAGCCCACCGGCCCGGCCATGAACCGACGCCGCGCGGCCAGCGCCTCGGTGCGGTCCTCGGCGATCCACATCTGCGCCTCCAGCCCCTTGGGGTGGGCTAGAACCTCCAGCCGCTCGATCTGGGCGGGGTCGGTCACGATCCCCTCGGTCAGCGAAAACCCCACCGCAAAATCCTCAAGGTCGGCGGGCGTGGCCATCATCACGGCCTGGGTCGAGCCGCCCTAGACCATCGCCACCGCCGTTTCCTCGGGCAGGGTGCGGGTCACGGCGCTGGTG
>ERZ778021.3220-NODE-3220-length-12314-cov-5.160290_pt1 | contig 12314 bp, 16 predicted proteins | sample MGYA00375751_ERZ778021 | MGnify/ENA primary metagenome ERZ778021 (study PRJEB29350, sample SAMN05389814) | bioreactor metagenome | isolation source: Thiocyanate stock bioreactor | place: South Africa: University of Cape Town | collected 2013-08-29 ... | reverse complement strand
TTCCCTGGGGACCTTGGGGACCAACTGCGCCGACTGCGCCTGTCGCACCCGTGGCACCGGTATCGCCTTTGTCACCCTTTATGCCTTGGATTCCCTGGGGACCTTGGGGACCAACTGCGCCGACTGCGCCTGTCGCACCCGTGGCGCCGGTATCGCCTTTGTCGCCCTTTATGCCTTGGATTCCCTGGGGACCTTGGGGACCAACTGCGCCGACTGCGCCTGTCGCACCCGTGGCACCGGTATCGCCTTTGTCGCCCTTTATGCCTTGGATTCCCTGGGGACCTTGGGGACCAACTGCGCCGACTGCGCCTGTCGCACCCGTGGCACCGGTATCGCCTTTGTCACCCTTTATGCCTTGGATTCCCTGGGGACCTTGGGGACCAACTGCACCGGTCTCGCCTGTCGCACCGGTCGCACCGGTATCGCCTTTGTCGCCCTTTACACCTTGATTACCCTGCGAACCGGTTGCTCCTGCTTCGCCGACTGCGCCTGTGTCTCCTTTTTCGCCCTTTGCGCCTGTAATGCTCTGCACATTCGCATTGGCAGGCGTTGTTTCGGGGTTACAACCACTCAGTACCGATGAAATGAGAAGCAGTACCAGTATGAGGGCAACCCAACGGGAACTTTGTTTTTTCATTCGTATGACCATCCTTTCGTAAATCCTGGGACTTTGCTAAAACCATTGATATCAATTGTGCTTGATAACCTCTATATCCTTGATGGAAATTTGATCAATGACCGATTGGTTGTATGTAATCGTGCATTGTTTCTTCCATTGCTCCACCAATGCTTCAAAAGCGTCTCCTTTCATGGAAAACAATGCTTGCCGGCGGAGAATGTCCGTATAAACAGCGGCATCCACAGCGGAATATTTTTTCATAATATAAAGACCGTGCTCGGTTTCGATGAGCTTCACATCTCCCACGTTCATGGCAAAAGCGGTTTCTTTGTATTTGGGGACGGCTGTGTAATCATCGGTGATGATATATCCGTTCGGTTATTGCGTCATAGAAGTGTCCTTATTGTAGGTAATAATCAGTGAATCAAAATTATCATCCCCGCCGGTTTTTGATGCAAGCGCAAGCACCGTTTGTGCCGTGTCGCGGGCTTTGGTTTGTTCCTTTTTGGGAAGAGCTGCACCTTGGTCGCCCGTCAGCGGAATGAAAACGCTTTTGATCCGGGCATGCTGCTTGGCATAAAACGCATCCACATCGGCGCGGGGAACACCATACACACCGATTTCTCCGAAATAATAAAGAAACACCGATTCAAAACGGTCATAAGCCTCGTAAGCAGCCAGAACATCCCGATAATCGATTCCCTGTTTTTTCAGGGCGGCTTCCATTTCCTTTTTTCCGTTGTATCGTTTTTCTTCGTTTCCCATGTTGGTTTTCCGAAGCTCGTTTTGCCCTTCGGTGAAGGAAAGACCCAGCTTGTTGAACTCATGGCGAATGGCCTCGTCACGGATCAGACGGGACAACACCCAGTCATCCACTTCGTCACCATAAAGGGGAGAACCCTCGGCTTTGCGGTAATTCCAAACATCCTTTTCGTTCCATCCCTCATAGTTTGCAAGAATGGATTCCTTTTCCACCATCAAAGAATAACGATACATTCCCTGGGTGATATTGTTGTTGTCTACCCGTGCAACGGCCTTGTTCGCAGCCGGGCGGAATAAAAAAAGAATGGCCGCTGTCAATCCCAGCACGATAACCGCAAGGATGAGCAAAGACACTGCCTTTTTGTTTTTTTTTGCTTTGTACCCGATGGGTTTTTGTTTCAGTATTTCTGTTTCTTCCGGCTTATTATCCACGAACATCGCACCTTTTGTTGTGTAAAGATTTTGTTATCATTTCTGATTAGTATACAATAAATGAGAGGGAATTGGAAGCTTTTTTCGGGAATTAATTGTATTTATAATATAAAAAGGATGATTTTCTGCTTTTTCACCTGTAAAGCTAGCATTATAAAAAACGGCAATCCTCACTCCCTTATTTCCCATCCTAACAAGAGCCACAACAAGAAGGGGAGCTATCTGCCCCCCTTATCGAAACCTTACTTTTTATAAATGCTTTTTGCGTTCACGTCATACAGCGCCGCCATTAACATCCGGGTGCCCATTTTATACCCTTCGGCAAAGCTGTCGCATTCCACAAGGGATTCAAGGCTTAAGATGCTGGAGATCAGTTCCTCGGCTTTCGCCTTGTTGTGTTCCCCCAGCAGTTGATACACTTCTTCCTCCAACCGGCAGAATTCATGAATGTTCTCTGCATACTCCGATCCTTTTTCAAAGGTACGGTTGGCAAAATCAATGTTGCCCTCATAGATGTTCCGAATCACATTTTCTTCCCGTTCTATTGTTTCCATACTGTTGACCATCCTTTCATAAAGTCAATTACGGTTAGAAATCGTTTCTTTTAACCGATGGTAATTGACTCTGTGTTTAATTCCGCTCGATACTTGAAAGTAAACCCAACGCATGATATAATGATTTACGTTGATTGCCTTCGTGTAATCGGCGGTTTGGGAGGCGGCTACTACTTTGACGAGGGAAGAGCCGCTTCCTTTTACTTATTTTCGGACAAAAGCAATTGTAACCCCTGTCTGACAGCTTCCGTTCTGGAAACATTGTGTTTCTCACAATATTCAATCAGACTTTGATTGGTTTCTTCATCAAATCTGATTTTGATACTCATGTTTTTGGGGTTTTCCGCTTTTGGCCTGCCTGTCCGTGGACTCAGTAGAATCACCTCACTTTATGTACCCACAAATATATTGTATATTATGTACTCCGTAAAGTCAAGTGTTTTTTTGTCCGCTTGTTTGATTCCGCCCAACACTTGAAAGTAACATCAACGTATGATACAATATTTACGTTGATTGCCTTCGTGTAATCGGCGGTTTGGGAAGAGGTGTTTTTGCTGTCGAGGCGTGCACCCTTCCTATCATTTTTTCAAGTCGTCATACCGACGATGGATACTGTCGCGAACAAATTCCGAACGGTTAACTTTTTCAAGCTCACAGCATTCGTCCAATTTGTTCAAAGTATCCTTGTCCATTTTCACCCGTAGCATAAAGGTTTTTGGACTGTCAGTAGGGCGCCCCAGCTTTTTGTCTGCCACGAATTTACTCACCTCGCTTTACGTAGCACCCAAATAGATTATAATATACGTAGCACCTAAAGTCAAGAGTTAATTTACCCTTTTGTTTGATTCCACCCGATACTTGAAAGTCACACTAACGCATGATATAATGATTTACGCCAGTTGCCTTCGTGTAATCGGCGGTTTGGGAAGAGGTGTTGTTGCTGACGAGGCTAGCACCCTTCCTTTTACTTATTTTTGAAACTGTTATTCAGTTTGGCATAGATGACATCAATGCCTTCTCTGACAATCTCAGACCGTGTCTTCCCGGTTTGCTCACAACAAAAATCAAGCTTACTGAGTTCTTCCGCTGTCATTTTTGTTTCCACTCTCATTTGCCGTGGATTCTCGGAAATCGGTCTCCCAGTCCTCGGACTCAATCCATCACCTCACTTTATACCCGTACGTTAATTATAATTGATATACGGATAAAAAGTCAAGTATTAATTTTAAGATTTATAATAGTAAGGAGGGGTGAAATTTCACCCCTCCTTACTATTATAAGAAATTTGGATACAATTCATCTATTTATATATGGCTCTTCCATAGATGTATTCATGCGCAGTTGTATTTTTTAAGCTTATTATGTCTATAAATATTCTAACTCGTTTCTTGTTTTGGAACAATAAATTGATTGTTGTACTACTCTACCTTTTCAATAAATACACTCCCATTCATAAAATGGATTAAAATCGCTGCGCCTGAGGCAAATAGAATTTCGTGGGATAATGTTTGGTCGTCTACCGGCAAAAACTCATCATATCCCCAATCATCCATACCTTTCAACGCATCGTTGCCTTCTTTTTCGTTATAATCCATACAGAATTTTTTGATTCGTTTGTAGGTTATTTTATAGATCTTACTGTCATTGGTAACATAAATTTCTAAGGAAACCGGATTTTTTAACCCATATTCTTTGTGATTTAAAAACATGTTTTTGATTCTATAATCATGAAAACCGTGATTTTTCATATAAATTTTCAAAAACTTCTTTGAAAGCCTTGGCTTTATGGATTCAAAAATCGGCGTGTATTCCTGCATGTTTTTGTCCCATTCCGCCCATGCTTGGTTACGTTCTGCCTCTGATCCCTTATTTATCGTAGACCATAAACTATCCGTAAAATATTTCACGCAATTAACCCTCACTTTATTGATGCGATACCATTATTATACAACCAAATAAACCTCAAATCAATCATTTGAGAAAAATATACATAGGTCATAATAACGGCATTTATCAGACCTAAACTTCTCACATCTGCCCCACTCATCCCCCTTGACAAATATCACCACAAAAGAGTATGATTAAGCCAAACAACAAGGAGGGTGCGGGGATTGTCGAAATATATTGTGAGCAATAGTGTGAGGGCGGAGCGGTGTGAGGCGACGGAGATTGAGATTTATTGTTACAATGAAGCCGGGTGTGTTTCTTATCCGTCCTTTGAGGAATATACAAGAGCGGAAAAGGGTGAAAATTGCACCGTTTGGATCAACATGGACGGGTTGGCGGACACGGAGCTGATCCGGTCGGTTTGCCAGCGGTTCGGGATTCACGAGCTGGTGGTGGAGGATATTTTTCATACCTCCCAGCGGGCGAAAATCGAAGACCACGGGGATTCTATCACCATCCTTGCAAAAATGATGTATTACAAGGACGGGGAGCTGGTCAACGAACAGGAAAGCGTTTTCATCGGCAAGGATTTTGTGATTACCGTGGGGGAACGGCGGGGCGACGTTTTTCAAAAAATTCGGGAGCATTTGCAAAACAGCGAATCGAATGTAAGAAAAAACAAGGCGGATTTTCTGGCTTATCTGCTGCTTGACAGCATCGTGGACGGATATTTTGACGTTTTGGAAACCTTGGGAGACAGGATTGATGAAAGCGAGGACAGTCTGCTTTCCGACCCGGACATGGAAACCCTGCACAGCTTAAAGGAAATCAAAAAAGACCTGCTGTATCTGCACAAATCCATCTGGCCCCTCCGGGACATTGCCCTGTGGCTGGAGCGGGACCGTTCCACCGTCATCAGCCCCGACATCAGGGAATATGTCAGAGATTTGTATGACCATATCATGGGTGCCATTGACACCACGGAAACCTTCCGGGAGCTGGATGCGGGTCTTCGGGACCTGTATCTTTCCAGCGTCAGCAACAAACTGAACAATGTCATGAAGGTGCTGACGATCATTTCCACCATCTTCATTCCCCTGACCTTTATTGCCGGGGTCTACGGCATGAATTTTGTGAGTATGCCGGAGCTGACATGGAAATGGGGCTATGCCGCCGTGATGGCATTGATGGCCGTCATTGCTGTTTTGATGATCATGTTCTTTAAAAAGAAAAAGTGGTTTTAGGTTACCCGATGCATTCCAGCATGAGCTGCATTCCGTCTTTGAAGCCTTCCCGGTAGTATTTTTCATAATAATAGCTGTTTTCCCTATAAATCTCGCCGACGATGTCATCCATGTCTTTCTCCAGTTTTGCCCGAAGGGAAGGATCGGAAATCCCAGTGAGCGTTTCGTCGAACCGATCCAATTTCTTTGATACATCGATATCGTGGTCATCCAAATACCGCCTGTCTTCCTCACTGATGACGGACTAGTCGTCTATCTTGTATCGATAAATCGCTTCCGTACCAAATTTACCCTTCATTGTTACCATCCTTTTCATCATTTTACAGTTTTTCAGACAGTATAGCACAAACCAATTTGAAATGATGATTATAGATAAATATTATCTATAAAAATCGGTTTTGCGATAAGACTGTTGATAAAACAAAGGACAAAGGGGGACGGATTGCCACACCAGAAAGCCAACTTTGTTGGCTCGGCGGACTGGGTTGCAATGACGCCGGGGTTTCTTTGCGGTGTTGCGGGAATGCTGTGTGCTATCGGTAGACGGATAAGGCAGGCTGATAATAAAGCGGTTCTTCTATATGGCGTCATTGCGAGCGTCATAAACCATTCTGATGAATGGTCGGGCAATCCGTATCTCTACAACACAGGGACAAAGGAAAACGGATTGCCGCACCAGGTCTGCGGACTGGTTCGCAATGACGCCGAGGTTTACTTTGCAGTGTTACGGGAAAGCTGTGTGCTATCGGTAGACGGATAAGGCAGGCTGATAATAAAGCGGTTCTTCCTATATGGCAGTCAAGCCCCCAGAGCGTCATTGCGAGCGCCAGCGTGGCAATCCGTATCTCCACGGCACAGGGACAAAGGAGGACGGATTGCCGCACCAGAAAGCCAACTTTGTTGGCTTGGCGCACTGATTCGCAATGACGCCAAACGGTACGTATTATGGTAAAAGTAGACCGATGTAAGAAACACACCATCATGTAGGGGCGTATTGCATACGCCCCAAAAGGGTGATTGGGATGGAAATGGCAAATAGAAAAAGCATGAGATTAAAAGGTTACAATTATCATTCGAAGGGAATCTATTTTATAACAATTTGTACTCGGGACAGAAAATGTGTATTTGGCAAAATTGAAGCCGAAACAATGGTGCTCAATTCATACGGGGTTATTGCACAAAAAGCGCTGTTGGAATCTGCGGAGATACGGAACAATGAAATAACGATAAAAAACTATGTTGTTATGCCCAACCATGTGCATTTTCTGATTGAAATTGTTGACAATGGCAATGATGATTCGGGCGTATGCAATACGCCCCTACGGTCTCCGTCAAAGACAATCGGAGCAATTGTGAGGGGAATAAAGGGTTCAGTCACGGGTCAAATCGGTTTTCAGGTCTGGCAGCGTGGTTATTATGACCACATTGTACGAAACGAAGATGATTACAATAAAATCTGTGAATATATCAGCACCAATGTTGTAAAGTGGGAAACGGACAGATTCAATCCAATGTAGGGGCGTATTGCATACGCCCAAAAAGACAGACAGTAAAAAGAATTGCCAGCAACGCACCATTATGTAGGGGCGTATCGCATACGTCCGCCAATCCGCTAATATAAACAAAAAATCGCCGGCGATGCCGACGATTTTTTATACTCCTCCACCGATTGATCTTATGTTCTTTCTTTGATTTCGCCAATGATGCGGTCGCAGATGGCGTCGGCTTTGGTGAAATCCATCGCCTTGCCATAGTAATCTTTCAGCCGGTCATATACCGTGTTGGCTTCTTTTGCAATGATTGCTGTGCCGGCGATCAGTTCTTTCACCGCTTTGCGGTTAAAGTTCATTTTCTGGCGGCGTTCATTGAGCAGCTTGGTATTGGTAAAACGGCGGGAATGAATCCTGCGTGTGGCGTTTTTGATGGGATGGTAGCAGTTTGATGTGCAAAATCCGAGGGACAGGGACGGGATGATGAGATGCTCCAGCTTTTCGTTGGGCGTGATGGAGCAGGGGCAGGTGATGATGTCATGACCGCTGTCGAGAGCGGCGGCACGCAGCACGGAAATGATGATGCGGGAGGCGGCGCAGTTTTCATCCTCCAAAATAAACACACGGTCACAAAGACTGTGTACGGTATCTTCTAAAATAATATGCCCCTGGGGGGTAATGGAGCTTAGAAACTGGATGGCTTCCTTGCCTTTTATGAGCTTGCGGGGACCAAACTCTTTTCTGGCTACGGACGAAGCAAAGCAAGCGGCCTTGGCGGCGTCGGTACAGTCCAGAGCAAGGCGGTAATTGTCATTGAGCAGCGAACCGATGGCGGCGGTATATCTGCCGGCACGTTCCCGCAGCATGGTACATTCCCGGTCGGTTTTCAGGATTTCCTCACGGTTTTCTTCCAGCACATGAAAATCCCAGCAGTCGCCCATATTGACAATGGTTTCGCAAACGCCGGGATGCTTGGGTTCGATGCTGTGAGGCTCTGTACCATCCAGCACACAGACCTTCAATTCGGGAATAATCACCGCATCAAGACTTTCGGGGTTGCCGCAGCAGGGACCCAGTATGATCTGATAATCCGATGCGAATTCGTCGGCTATTTTTTTCATTAAGGTTGATTTTCCGCTGCCCGGTCCGCCAATCAAAACATAAGCCCGCCAGCCTTCCTCAGCTCTGTAGATATAATCAAATCGAGAAAAATAACCCTGAGATGCGGTTGATCCGAAAAAAAACTTAGGCATACTGTCAAGCTGTTTCATATATTCCCAACCTTCCGAAATATGAACCTGCCCCATAAGGACAGTTTCATCTCTTTATAATCAACCCATTCTATGTGAGGGGTCTCGTCCATGACACTAAAAAACAATAAAAAAGCGGTGAAATCGATTGATTTTCACCGTTTTTGGTTCGTTTTATTGAAATTTATGCATTTCCGAGGACTTTTATCATTTCCGCCAGGGTGGGTCGGGACAGCTCCAAAAAGGCACTGTTGTTGAAATCATACAAGGTATGGGCATCGGAATTGATGAGAAACCGTGCTTCGGACAGTGCCGGGTAGCTGGCTGTCAGAGCGGACGGATCCGCTTTCGGAGTGATTTCGGCGGCACGAAAATGATAATCCGGAGGGAAATCGCCGAACACCGATAAAATGCTGTAGGACGTTCGGTCAATATGAGCAGGAAAGCAAAAACCGCCGTAGTCTTTCATCAGCTCCTGCACCCGGTCAATGCTGATTTCTGTGGCATTGATCAGAAGCTTTTCTTCGGTTCCTATGATCTCGTCGTTTTTGTCCATGATGATTTGCCGGCCGAACACCGCTTCCTCATTGAGAACCGGCGGCAGCTTCCCCGCCACGTATTTGTCAAATTCCATGGCTCCGTCCAAAGACGAAAACAGGCAAATCATATGGATCTCCTCTTCGGTGGTCAGCTCCATGCCGGGCACAAAGGATAGCCCGTTTTCTGCCGCAAGCGCCATGATGGCAGGGCAGTTTTTGGTGGTGTTATGGTCGGTCAGGGCGAGCAGGGACAGCCCGTTTAAAAGTGCCATGTTGACGATGTTGTTGGGCGTCATTTCCTCGTCACCGCAGGGGGACAGGCAGGAATGAACATGCAAATCATAATAACACCGGCTCATGAAAGCAGATTTCCTATCAGCAAGGAGAGCTGGAAAGAGGTTTTGTCACTCCCGATGACGGGAAGACCCAGCAGATCGGCTTTTGTCTTTGCATCATGGTCCAGCACAGCGCCTTCCGAAAGCAAGATGCAGGAAATATCCGACAGGGATGCCACCGCAACGGCGTTGATGTTACCCATGACCGTAATGAGACAGTCGCCCTCCCTTGCTCTTCCGATGATCCAGCTGAGCAAATCACAGGTATAGCCCCCTGTGACGGGATGTTCCGTTCCGTTTGCACCTGCCAGGATGCTGCCGCCGACCGCCTTGCATAATTCTTGTACCGTCATATTCATTCTCCTGTTTCTGTGTAGCAATCCCTGTTAGATTTCTGTCAGCTTTTCCGCAAGGGATTCGATTTGTTCTCTTAATTTATATACGCAGTCCGTTTCCTTGGCAAACCCACGGACGATATCCTCTGACAGGGTACGGCAGGTAGGGGAACCGCAGGAGCCGCAGTCCAGCGACGGCAAATGCTCGCAGAGCTCGTCAATCTGGTTCATCATGGTAAAGGCAACGTCAAGGTCCTCGTGCAGCTTCATGACCGGCGCCGGTTCAATGGGCTTTGAAAACACAAAGTTTTCAGGGATGCTGTCTTCCGGCAAATGATTGCGTGCCACCGGCAGATATTTTCGCAGCAGCTGAATTCTCGTTTTGGCAACATAGGGGTTTTCCACCGTCAAAACACCACCCACACAGCCGCCGGAGCAGGCGTTCAGCTCGATAAAATCAAGGTCGTTAAGTTTGTCACTTTCCACTTCTTCCAGCACCTTGATGACATTTTCGATGCCGTCGGCTCCCAGATATTTTTCACGAATCAGAGAAGAAGCCTCGCCGCCGCTGCCCGCCCAGCTGACACCGATGATGCCCGATTTTGCCAAGGGCTCCGGGTCGTCGATTTTGTTGATGTAATGAATGAGCTTCGGATAAATTTCTTTCATGGACAGTGCGCCGTCCACCGAGGAGGTCTCGCACCCGATGGGACGCTTGATATCGGTGATTTTTGCCGGACAAGGGGAAATGAAAAACACGCCGATTTTATCTTTTGATAAGCCGGTTTTCTTTGCCGCCTTTTCTTTTGCCATCCGTGCGGCAATCTCCATGGGGGAAAGAATGGGCAGAATGTTTTTGCACAGGGAAGGAAACCTTGCCCGGATCAGCCGTTCAATGGCAGGGCAGGCAGAGGAGATCACCGGCTTTTTGATCTTGCCGTCGGCAATCATGATCCGGGCGGCTTCCGAAACAAGCTCGGCTGCTCCCGAAACCTCAAACACACTGTCGAAGCCCATCATTTTCAGCGCTGTCAGCACATAATCAATATCCGTCAGGTTATTGACCTGACCGTACAGCGACGGGGCAGGCAGGGCGATTTTATAGTCGAAATTCTCTATGATATCGATATGGTCGGAAACAGCCTTTTTGGCATGGTGCGGGCAAAGACGAATACATTCCCCGCAATCGATGCACAATTCGGAGATGATTTTTGCCTTGCCACTGCGCACACGGATCGCCTGGGTCGGGCATCGGCTGATACAGGTAATGCAGCCCTTGCATTTGTCGGTGTCAAGGGTTACAGAATGAAAGCTTACATCCATTTGACTCAACCACCTTGAGCGGGTACGCTCTATTTAATGTGGACGGAAATAAAAACCGTTGTCCCGACGCCGACGGTAGAGTCGATTTTCATTTCGTCCGTATATTTTTTGATGTTGGGAAGACCCATTCCGGCGCCAAAGCCCAGAGAGCGGACATTATCCGGCGCGGTGGAATACCCTTCCTGCATGGCAAGCTCGATATCGGGAATGCCCGGACCGGTGTCCCGGAGCCACAAATCGATTTTATGTAGGCTGACCTCCACGTCCACCGTGCCGCCGTTGGCATGAATGACCATATTGATCTCCGCCTCGTACATGGCGATGGTCACCCGACGGATGATTTCCGGGTCATATCCGATTTGCTTCAGGGTTTTTTTCAGCGAGGTGGAGGCTTCGCCGGCGCTTGTGAAATCGTCGCCGGGGACCTCATAATGAAATTTCAATACATCGTTCATTCTCTGTCCTGCCCTCCGCGAAGCCCCTTTTCATACAGCCTTCCGCAAGCCACAAACATCCGCAGGGGTGTTTTTAGCAGAACAATCCCTCTTTCCTTGCCCAGCTCAATCACCTGCTCGTTGGGTTCCTTGCCCCGAACAAAGACAATGCAGCGCATATCCATCAAATCAGCGGTCCGAACCACCTGGGGATTGATCAGCCCCGTCAGCAAAACAGACTGATCCTTGACAAAGGCCAGCACATCACTCATCATATCCGACCCGCAGGCGGAATGCAGCTCAATATCCAGATTGTTTTGACCGCAAATAATCTCGGCTTCAAGAATTTCAACCAATTCTCTGATTTTCATAGGAAACCTATCCTTTCCATCATAAAAAAACATAAATTCAAATAATTTTTTCTGTTGTAATTACAATTATTATAGCATAAAGCCACTCAAAAATCTAACATTAAATATTGCATTCAAAATCCTTCTGAATAGGAAGAATTTTCACTTTACAAACGGGGGAAAAAGGAGTATAAATAAAAAGAACAAATGTTCCAATTTAAAAACAAAGGGGGATGCAGTTGTGAGAGAGCGTGTGATTTTGCATTGCGATTTGAATAATTTTTATGCGTCGGTAGAATGCCGTGACCATCCCGAATTGGCACCTTTTCCCGTTGCCGTCTGCGGAAGCACGGAGGAAAGGCACGGCATTGTGCTTGCCAAAAACCAGAAGGCCAAGCAGTACGGGGTAAAAACAGGTGAAGCCATTTGGGAGGCTAAGCGAAAGTGTCCCAAACTGATGATCGCCCACCCCCATTATGAGCGGTATTTGCATTTTTCAACCATGGCAAGAGAAATCTACAAAACCTATACGGACCGTATTGAGTCCTTTGGCATCGATGAATGCTGGCTGGATGTGACCGGCAGTGAAAGACTGTTCGGCAGCGGTCGAGACATTGCAGATACCATCCGAGAACGGATAAAAAACGAAACGGGGCTTACGGTTTCGGTGGGGGTGAGCTTTAACAAGATTTTTGCAAAGCTGGCGTCCGATATGAAAAAACCGGACGGGACGACCGGCATAGCCAAAGAAAGCGTCCAA
>ERZ778021.3217-NODE-3217-length-12322-cov-7.393087_pt1 | contig 12322 bp, 11 predicted proteins | sample MGYA00375751_ERZ778021 | MGnify/ENA primary metagenome ERZ778021 (study PRJEB29350, sample SAMN05389814) | bioreactor metagenome | isolation source: Thiocyanate stock bioreactor | place: South Africa: University of Cape Town | collected 2013-08-29 ... | reverse complement strand
CCGCGTCGGCCTTCGGCCTCCTCGCAATGACGTGCCAAAAGATGCGCGCCGCGTCGCCTGCGGCGCCTCGCAATGACGTGCCAAAAGATGCGCGCCGCGCCACCCCATCACCGTCATCGCGAGGCCGCAGGCCGTGGCGATCCAGGGCGGCGCTTGCCGTCGGTCACCGTCGTCTTGCAGGCGCGCGCCACGCCCCAGCCCACCGCCGCACTGGATTGCCGCGTCGGCCTTCGGCCTCCTCGCAATGACGTGCCAAAAGATGCGCGCCGCGTCACCCCATCACCGTCATCGCGAGGCCGCAGGCCGTGGCGATCCAGTCGGATGCGCCACCGCGCAGCGCGTCAGCGCTCCATCACCCGCGCCGGGTTGCCCACCACCGTGGCGCCAGGCGGCACGCTTTTGGTGACGACGGCGCCCATGCCCACCACGGCGCCGCGGCCGATCACCAGCGGCTGGCCGGGCTGGCCCTGGCGCAGCACGGCGCCGGTGCCGATGTAGGCGTGGTCCTCGATCACCACGTTGCCGTTGCAGCACACGCGCGGCGCAAAGGTGACGAAGTCGCCCACCACGCAGTCGTGCGCCACATAGCTGTAGATGTTGGCGTGAAAGTGCCGGCCGATGCGCAGGTTGCTGGTCAGCGTGACGAAGGGGCTGAGGATGGCGCCTTCGCCCAGCCGCACCTCGTCCATGCGCACCACGTTGGCGGCGGCCACGCTCCAGGCGCGCACGCCGTCGTGGGCGCAGCGTGCGGCCAGCTTTTCGCGCACGCAGCTGTTGGCAATGGCCAGCACGGCGTGGCGCGCGGCGGCCGGCTGGGCCAGGAACTGCGCGTAAGTGAGTACGCGCTGACCATTGACCTGCACCGGCCCGCCGGCCGCGTCGTCCACGAACACCAGCCGCTCGGCCGCCACGCCGGCCTGCGCCAGTTGCTGGCGCGCCAGCGGCATCACTTCGCGGCCGTAGCCGCTGGCGCCGTAGACGGCATACAGGTCGTGGGGGTTCATGGGGGTCGAATCACTCCGTTATTGATAGCTGCTGGCGCTCGCCACGCAAGCGTCAGAGGCCGATTTCATACATATTCTTGCAGGTGGCCGGCAAAGCGCGGCATGGTGGCATCGCCCGCTGCGCTGATGCCCTCGCGCACCAGCCCTCGATCAGCAGATAGACCGAGCTTGCTGACGCTGCCCGACCACAGCCAAAACAGTACAAGCGCGCTGCTCGTCATGAACCTCATACAGCACATGCTGCCCGAGCAAGCTGATGCGGCGCACGCCTTCGCCGTATTCGGGGGCGGCTTCGTACAGGCGAGGATAAAGGGGGCAGCTTTTCCGTACTGCCGAGCAAACGCTCGCACAAGTCGAGCGCCTCAAACGGCGTCGCCTGTTCGGCCACATAGTCGAACAGGGCTGCAATGTCTTCGTGGGCGCAAGCGCTCCATTCAACGCGGTACATCACCCAGCCGGTCAAACCGCGCTTGCAGGCTGGCGCGCACCTCTTGTGTTGTCATCCGCGGGCGCCGATCGGCCCGCGCGGCGGCCACCTTGCGGCGGATCCATTCGCCGTGCTGCGCCTGCGCCAACTCCTCGTCGGCCAGGCGCTGCAACAGCACCACCTGCCGCGCGCTATGTCCTTGCGGCAGGCTCTCGGCGAGCTCGCGCAGAAAATTGGCGTTCTCGTAATGAATGCTTGTGGTCGGTGCCATGGCATGTGCTCCTTGCCTGCTGCGTCAGGGATTGCCGGTGAATTTTCCCATAGTCGCCTCGCCCGCCGCGCTGATGCCCTCGCGCACCAGCACCTTCCTGACCGTCCGCCACAGGATGCTGATGTCGAGCGCCAGCGACTGATGATCGACGTACCAGACATCCAGCGCAAATTTCTCTTCCCAGCTCAGCGCGTTGCGCCCGTTGACCTGCGCCCATCCGGTGATGCCCGGGCGCACGGCGTGGCGGCGCGCCTGCTCGGGCGTGTACAGCGGCAGATACTCCATCAGCAGCGGCCGCGGCCCCACCAGGCTCATGTCGCCGCGCAGCACGTTCCACAGTTCGGGCAGCTCGTCCAGGCTGGTGCTGCGCAGAAAGCGGCCAAAGGGCGTCAGCCGCTCGGCGTCGGGCAGCAGCGCGCCGTCGGGGCCGCGGGCGTCGGTCATGGTGCGGAACTTGACCATCTGAAACGGCCGCCCGTGCCGGCCGGGGCGCACCTGCCGGAAGAACGCCGGGCGGCCCAGCTTGCGGCGCACCAGGAGGGTGAGCACCAGCAGCGGCAAGGCCAGCAGCAGCAGGCCCAGGGCGGCGGCGGTGAGGTCGAACAGGCGTTTCATGAAGCTGCAATAACGATAGCTGCTGGCGCTGGTTGGGCGGGCGCTGTGGGCGGTTTTGGTTGTGATTTTACGCGGGGCGGGGCTGGGGTGAGGCGGTGACTGGCGAAGCGCCGCACTGGATCGCCACGGCCTGCGGCCTCGCGATGACGAGGGTGGGGATGCGGCGGTGACGATGGATGGCGGCGCGGGGGCCCGTGCCGCCCTGCCCAGTCCCGGCCAGTCCCGCCCCGCCCCGCCACGTCCCATCCCGTCATTGCGAGGAGGCGAAGCCGACGTGGCAATCCAGTACGGCGGTGGACGGGCACACGGCGCGCACCAGCCTAACGGCAGTGTCTGGCAAAGCGCCGCACTGGATCGCCACGGCCTGCGGCCTCGCGATGACGGTGATGGGGTGGCGCGGCGCGCATCTTTTGGCGCGTCATTGCGAGGAGGCCGAAGGCCGACGCGGCAATCCAGTGCGGCGGCGGGCTGGGGCGCGGCGCGCGCCCGCAAGACGACGGTGACCGACGGCAAGCGCCGCCCTGGATCGCCACGGCCTGCGGCCTCGCGATGACGGGATGGGGGTGGGCGCATCGGCGACGATGAATAGTGCTGGCGACATTCAAAAACCATAGCTGCTGGCGCTCGCCCCACAAGCGCTGGAACCCAAAAACACCCTCAACTGCCGCCGCGCGTACCCCCCCGCCGGCGGGCCGCCGCCAGGCGTTCGAAGATGGTGCCAAACCGCGCCGCCCCGGCCGCCAGCGACAGGTGTTCGTCGTAAAAGCGCCGCGCCTGCCGGCCCATGGCGGCCAGTTCCTGGGCGCCGGCAGCGGCCAGGCGCTCGGCGGCGTCGGCCAGGGCCTGAGCGTTTTCGGATTCGACCACCACGCCGCCGCCCGACTGGCGCACCAGCTCGGCGGCGTCGCCGTCCACCCCCATCAGCAACGGCCGGCCGGCCGCCATGTAGGCCTGGGTCTTGGACGGGATGGTGATCTCGAACAGCGGGTCCTTGCGCAGATGCACCAGCAGCGCGTCGGCGGCATTCAGGTAGGCGCCCACTTCGGTCATGGGCACGGGTGGCAGAAACAGCACGTTGTCCAGCTGGCGCTGCGCGGCCTGCGCCTGCAGCCGCGCCGCCTCCACCCCGCCGCCCAGCATGACAAAGCACACCCGCGACGCGCGCACCCGCAGCAGCGCCGCCGCTTCCAGCACGGCATCCAGCGCCTGGGCCTTGCCCATGTTGCCGGCAAACAGGATGCGAAAGCGCTCCGGCCCCGGAAAGGCCGCCGGCAAAGCCCCCTGGGGCGCCGCCAGCGCCGATTCGTCGGCCCAGTTGTAGATGACCTCCAGCTTGCCGGCCGGCACGCCGCGCTGGCGCAGCAGGCGCTGGAAGCCGGGCGACAGCACCACGATCTGGTCCACCCGCCGATACACCCAGCGGCACACCGCCGCCACCACGCCCAGGGCGCGGGCGTTGTTCAGCATGCCGGTGGCGCGCAGGGTGTCGGGCCACATGTCCTGGATGTCGTACACCACCGGCACGCGCCGCAGCAGTCGGATCAGGCTGGCCGTGACGCCCACCGTCAGCGGCGGGTGATAGGCATAGATGACGTCCGGCCGGCGCAGCATGAACAAGCCATACAGCAGCGACGACGCGGCAAAGCTGGCGTAGTTCAGCACCCGCTTGATGGCCGACTGGTCGTGGTTGGGGTACAGCGGCAGGCGGGTGACCTGCACGCCGTCGATCCGCTCGCGCTGCAGCCACCTGATCTTGTAGCCGGGGTACAGCTTGCCCCCGGGGTAATTGGGAAAGCCCGTCACCACCTCCACCTCGAAACCCTGGCGCACCAGCTCGCGCGCAAAAACCATGCCCTTGAGCGTCGGCTCAGGGTCGAACCACTGCGTCAGCAGCAACACACGGGTGGCCATCGGTCAGTACTTCTTCCACACCACCCGGTTCACGTAGTCGGTGTAGCTGTGGATGATGCGCAGCACCTTGTCGCTCACGTTGGGCATGCTGTAGTCGGCCACCGGGCGAATGCCATGGGGGTCGCTGCGGTCGTCGCCGCGCGGCTGGGTGGCCAGGATGGCCAGGCCCTGGCGCACGCGGTCGACCTCCAGGCCCACCATCATGGCGGCGGCTTCTTCCATGCCTTCGGGCCGCTCGTGCGCCTCGCGCAGGTTCAGGGCCGGAAAGTTGAGGATGCTCGCCTCTTCGTTGATGGTGCCGCTGTCCGACAGCACGGCCCGCGCATGCAGCTGCAGGTGGTTGTAGTCGTGAAAGCCCAGTGGCTTCATCAGCCGCACCAGCGGATGGAACTGAGCGCCCGTGGCGTCGATGCGCTTTTGCGTGCGCGGATGGGTGCTCACCACCACCGGCAGGCCGTGGTCCTGGGCCACAGCGTTCAGCACCGCCACCAGCTTGGCAAAGCTGCGCTCGCTCTCGATGTTTTCTTCCCGGTGGGCGCTGACCACAAAGTAGCCCTGGTCCGCCAGCCCCAGGCGTTGCAGCACGTCCGAGGCATCAATTTGCGGGCGGTAGTGCGCCAGCACCTCGCACATCGGGCTGCCGGTCTTGATGACCTGGTCGGGCGGCAGACCCTCGCGCAGCAGGTAGTCGCGGGCGATCGTGCTGTAGGTCAGGTTGATGTCCGCCGTGTGGTCCACGATGCGGCGGTTGATTTCTTCGGGCACCCGCATGTCGAAGCAGCGGTTGCCGGCCTCCATGTGAAAGATCGGCACCTTGCGCCGCTTGGCCGGAATCACGCTCAGGCAGCTGTTGGTGTCGCCCAGCACCAGCATGGCCTCTGGCGCCTCGGCCAGCAGCAGGCCGTCCATTTTGGCGATGATGGCGCCAATGGTTTCTGCCGCGCTGCCCACCGCGGCGTTCAAGAAGTGGTCGGGTTTGCGCAGCCCCAGGTCGTCAAAAAACACCTGGTTCAGCTCGTAGTCGTAGTTCTGCCCGGTGTGCACCAGCACATGCTCGCAATGCTCGTCCAACCGCGCCAGCACGCGCGACAGGCGAATGATCTCGGGCCGGGTGCCCACCACGGTCATGACTTTGAGTTTTTTCATGGAAGTCCTGGAAGGCGGCACCAAGGTCCGCCGATTCTTCTTTTTTGATAGCTGCTCGCGCTTGTCAACAAAGGGCTGGCGCCTTATTCGACCCAGTTTTGAAGCTGCAGGCCCGGCACACGCGCAAACTCCGACAGGTTGTTGGTCACCAGCACCAGGCCGCTGGCGCGCGCATGGCCGGCGATCATGGCGTCGCAAGGGCCGATGGGGGTACCCGACCGCGCCAGGTAGGTACGGATCTGGCCCGTGTGCGCGGCCGCAGCGGTGTCGTAGTCCAGCACCTGCAGCCGTGCTGCGAAGCCTTCCACGTCGCGCCAGTTGCGCTGCGGCTGGGCAGATTTTTCGGCACCGTAGAACAGCTCCATCAAGCTGACGGACGACAGCGCCAAGCTGCCCTGGTGGCTGGTGAACCGTTCGCGCGCCTGTTGGGGGCGATTCTTGATGACGTAGATGACGATGTTGGTGTCGAGCAGATAACGCAGCATGCCTACAACGCCTCGCGCTCTTGCGGCGCTGGCTGATCGCGCTCAGCCATGAAATCGTCGCTCACGCCCTCACCGTCGAACCACGAGTCCCACGCCTGGCCGGCCGGCACCAGCAGCCGCGCGTTGCCCAGGGCAATCACGTCCACCCGCTTGACCGAATCCGGCAGCGCCACCTGAACCGGCAGGCGCACGGCCTGGCTGCGGTTGCTGCGAAAAACACTGGCTTGTTCCATGCGCGACCTCCATTCAATGCGACGCCCCGAGCAAGGATGCGCCACGGGATATGCCTTGAGTATATCCCGCGCTCACACCGGGCACGCAAACGTATCCGGCCTTTGCCGGTCGAACACCTCGTTGGCCCACAGCATCACCACCATCTCGTCTTGGCCGATGTTGGTGATGTCGTGCGTCCAGCCGGGCACGGTCTCGACGATTTCGGCCTTGTCGCCGCTGGTCAGCAGCTCGTGCACCTGGCCGGTCTGCATGTGGCGAAACTTGAAGCGCGCCTGCCCCTTGATGACCAGGAACTTCTCGGTCTTGCTGTGGTGGTAATGCCCGCCGCGCGTGATGCCCGGGTGCGCCGTGAAGTAGCTGAACTGGCCGCAATCCGGCGTCTTGAGCATCTCGGCAAACACGCCGCGCGGGTCGCCGTACATGGGCACGGCGTAGGCGAACGACTCCACCGGCAGATAGCTGACGTAGGTGGCGTACAGCGCCCGCAGCAGGCCCGTGCCCACGCGCTCGGTCGTCAGCGTGCTGCGGCTGTCCTTGAAGCCCTGGATGTGCTGCGCCAATTGGCCCACGGTGGCGGTGTACTGCGGCGTGACGGTGGCAAAACCTTCGGCGTCCAGCGCCGCGTCGGCACCGTCAATCAACTGCACGAAGCGATCGATCACGTCGTCCACATCCACCAGCGTCACCGGGGCCGCCGGGTCGTTGATCTGAATCGGCAGGTCGCGCGCCAGGTTGTGGCAGAACGTGGCCACCGCCGAGTTGTAGTTGGGCCTGCACCATTTGCCGAACACGTTGGGCAGCCGAAACACATGCACCGGCACGCCATGCGCCCGCTGCAGGGCCAACAGCGCATCTTCTGCCGCCCGCTTGCTTTGCCCGTAGGGGTTGTCGCGCGCGGCCTGGGTGGACGAGGTGTACACCACCGGCACCTTGCGGCCCGTGGTGGCCGCCACGCCCGCCACCGCGTCGCACAGCGCGCGGGTCAAGTCGGCGTTGCCGGTGACGAACTCGGCCGGATCCTGCGGCCGGTTGATGCCCGCCAGGTGGAACACGAAATCCACCCCCTGCAGCATGGCGGGCAGCGCCGCCACCGCGTGGTCGCGGGTAAAGCACACCACTTCCACATCCTTGCGCTCGGCCAGGTGCAGTTGCAGGTTTTGGCCCACGAAGCCGTTGGCGCCGGTGATCAGTATTTTTCTCTGTTCCATGCTCATTCAAGAAGATTGATTCATGAGTAACGAGCGAAGTCGCCCGATTCGCACAAGGCATACCCCTGCGGATTGCGCGACTGCCAGCGCCAGGCGTCGGCCATCATCTCGGGCAGGCCGCGTTCGGCCTTCCAGCCCAGCTCTTGCAGCGCCTTGGCCGGGTCGGCCCAGCACTGGGCGATGTCGCCCGCGCGGCGTGGGGCCAGCCGGTAGGGCACGCGGCGGCCCGACGCGGCTTCGAACGCGCGCACGATCTGCAGCACGCTGTAGCCCTGCCCCGTGCCCAGGTTCCACACCTGCCAGCCGGTGCGGGTCTGCAGCGCGTCCAGCGCCTTCAGGTGCCCTTCGGCCAGGTCCAGCACGTGGATGTAGTCGCGCACGCCGGTGCCGTCGGGCGTGGCGTAGTCGCCGCCAAACACCGCCAGCTCGGCCAGCTTGCCCACCGCCACCTGGCTGATGTAGGGCAGCAGGTTGTTGGGGATGCCGCCTGGGTCTTCGCCAATCAGGCCGCTGGGGTGCGCACCCACGGGGTTGAAGTAGCGCAGCACGCCCACGCGCCAGCGCGGGTCGGCGTTGGCCAGGTCGGCCAGCAGTTCTTCCACCATCAGCTTGGATCGGCCGTAGGGGTTGGTCGGCCGCCCGGTGGGCGTGGCCTCGCTGATGGGCATGTGCGCCACGTCGCCATACACCGTGGCCGACGAGCTGAACACCAGCCGGAACACCCCCGCATCGGCCATGGCCTGGCACAGCGCCAGCGTGCCGGCCACGTTGTGGTCGTAATAGCGCAAGGGCTGGCGCACGCTCTCGCCCACGGCCTTGAGGCCGGCAAAGTGCAGCACCGCATCGATGCGATGCCGGCCGAACAACTGGCGCAAAACCGCGGCGTCGCGCACGTCGCCCTGCACGAATACCGGCGCGCGCCCGGCGATCTGCGCCACGCGGCGCAATGCCTCGGGCGAGCTGTTGCACAGGTTGTCCAGCACCACCACGTCGTGGCCTGCCTGCAACAGCGTCAGCACGGTGTGCGAGCCGATGTAGCCGGCGCCGCCGGTGACCAACAGGGTTTGATTCATATCAAAATTGGTAGCTGCCAGCACTTGCCACATCAGCGCTAGCAGCTGTTTTGACGCCCAATATCAAGCACGGTGAGCGCAGCCTGAAAGCCCCACCCCTCCAGCAAGCCCCAATAGTCGCGTGCCCAGTTGACAGACCGATGATTTGGCTGCGCCCTGGATCACCGCAATCAAGCTGACAAACGGTAGCGCCGCTTGAACCGACAAGCGGGCCGGCCAAAGAGCTGGGATGAAGTCGAACAGGCGCTTCACGCTCACCGCCTCTGCTCCGCGCACACCGCATCCAGCACCGCCGCCAGTCGCCCCGCCAACTGGTCGAAACCGTGGTTCTGCTCCACGTACTCGCGGCCGGCGCGGCCCATGCGCTGGCGCTCGGCCAGGGGCATGGCGGCGATTTGCGCGATCGCCTCGGCCAAGGCCTGGGGCTGGCCGGGGGCGACGGTCAGGCCGGCGCCGGCTTCGGCAATGGGGTTGTTGGAAGCGCTGGACGCCATGACCGTCGGCCGCTCCGCAGCCAAATAGTCGAACAACTTGTTCATGCTGATGCCAAACCGGTACAGCCCTGGCAAGTCGAGCACCGCAATCACGAACGCATCGGCCTGCGCCGCCAAGGCCGGTATCTGTGCCTTGGGCACGGGCGGCTCAAAAACCACATTGCGCAGCCCCAAGGCCTCGGCCTGCGCCACCAGCGCGGGCTTGAGCGGGCCATCGCCGATCAAGCGCAGGCGAATGTGTTGCCCGGCCGGCATCTGCCGCAACCTGGCCATGGCCTGCAGCACGTTGTCGAGGCCGTTGGCTTGGCCGTGGGCGCCGAAGTACATGAGGGTAAACACACCGTCTTGCGACTGCGTGGCCGGGGCCGCCCGGGGAAACAGCGACAGATCGACCCCGTTGGGAATCCAAACAACCCGCTCTTTGGCAATGCCCAGCGGCACGATGTATTGCCAGGCCTGGGGCAGCAGCACCACGGTGCGTGCAGCGCGCCGGTACAGCCAGCGCTCCAGTCTGCGCAATACCCAGGTGGCGGGCGCGTCGTCGCGCAGACGCCCCATGTCCACCAGGGTTTGCGGCCACAGGTCGCGCACCTCGAAGACAAACGGCACCTTGTAGCGCCGCGCCAGCAGCGCCCCGGCAACGGCAGCAAATGGGTGCACGCTGGAGCCGATCACCACGTCGGGCCGCGGCAGCCCCGCCGTGGTGCGCCTGCGCAGCGCGGCCCAGGTGTAGGCCAGCATGTTGCGCACCCGCCCGCCGCCGTTGCCACGGTAGCCGGGGGTGTTGATCCACAGAAAGGGCACGCCCTGCAAGGTGTCAAGCCGCTGCGCCTGGTGCGCGGCCAGGCGTTGCTGGCCCGAGGCATGGTCCACGCTGGCAGCGATGATCGTGCCTTGCCAGCCATGGGCCTGCAGATGCTCGGCCAGATGGAAATGCCGCGTGCCGCCCGCCCCGCCAGGTTCTTGCGCGTAGTGGTTGAGGATCCAGACGTGCTTCATGCGCCTATCAAGCTGGGCCAAAACATCAGCTGCGTCAGCATGCGGCTATCGGCTGATATCGCCAGCAGGCCGCCGTAGTACTGGCGGATGAATGCCTGATCGGCCCCGCTGCCCGATTGGGCCATGTGGTACAGCTGGCGGCCCAGTTCGCCCAAAACAGGCCGATAGCGCGCCCAACTGATGTAGCCGCCGGTGGCAAACGAATCCGACAGGCCAAATGGCGGACGGCCCGCTTCGCAATACGCCGTGCCGTTGTCATACGCCACGCGATACCAGCCGTTGGCACCACTCCAGTAATTGGCAAACAGGGGGTGCTGCCGGTCACCGTTCCACACCTTGCCCACCAACTGCGCCGCAAAAGCCTGCGGCAGGTTCTGCGCGGGCAGCACATCGAGCGCCAGGGCATACACAGCTTGGATCGCCTGGCGGTTGTCATCCAGCGCGGCCAACGCATGCACCAAGCGCCGCGCATGGCTGATGTCCCAGCCCAGGCCGGGCACCACAGGGACGTCGCGCGGGCTCACCTGCAACTGGGCCTTGCGCCTGCCGTCTGGCTGCACGGCGCACAGTGCCGGCGGCGTGGCTCCGTCGTAGCCCGCGTAACGGTTGTCGGCCAACAGGCGCCAATAACCGCTGTCGATGTCGGCGCCCAGCGCCCCGCCGGTTCGCGCGACCGGCGTGGCGTGCAAGGTGATCCGGGCCTTGAAGAACACCAACGCATCGCGCAAGGCGCCGCCCAGGGCCTGACGTTGCGCGTTGGTCAGCACGGGCCGGCGTGCATCGATGCCAGCCAGGTTGGCGTAGATGTCGATCATCCACAAAGGCTTGTCGGTAAAGAACAAGGCCGAGCTGCCGTCCTTCACGTCGCCAGGCTGCGCGCGAGCGTTGCGCAGCCAGTCGGCCCGCGCCTTGGCGTCGCCCCAGCGCAGCAAATGCTGCGCTGCCACTTGTGCCGTGGTGGCCACGAAGGGGTGTTGGCGCGTGGCGGCATCGCTGCTGGCAGCCATCATCTGTGCCAGGTGGCTCATCAGCCCCAGGCCTTGCGCGCTGACCAGCATCACCTCGGTGTTGACCAGCCGGTTCTGCGTGTTGCAAACCGCGCCGCCGCGGCAAACCCAGGCGCGCTGCGCGCTGTCACCGGGCAGGGGCCCCAGCTGGTCGAACACCGGCATCAGGGCATCGGCCATTTGACGCATGCGCTCGGGCCGCTGGCAGCGCTCGGCCAGCGCGGCCAGGTTGTCGAAGAACGTCTGCATGTCATACAGCGCATAGGTATCGCCATTGCCCTGCAAGCGTTTGGCAATCAACTGATCGCGCAAAAACGGCAGCCCGCGCTGCTGCCACAACGCCCAGGTGTCAGCCTCCAGCGCGCCGCCGCAGGCAAATGAACCCTCGGCAAGCTTGGGTGCCGGGCTCACCGTCTGCACGGGCGGCGGCAAGGTGCAGGCGCCCAGGGCGAGCGCCAGCAACGCAGTCAACAACCCGCGGCAGGATCGACGTTTGAGTGTCATGGTGAAGATTTAGGTTTGATTCTCGTCATTGCGAGGAGCGAAGCGACGCGGCAATCCAGCCGCAGCGCACCCAGCGCCACAAACACCCCATCACCACGCCGCCACACCCTTCGTGGGCGACCATGGCACGCAAAATACTCCAATACTCATAGCTCCTTGCGCTTGCTGTTCAATGGCTGGAGACCAATATGCTTCATATTTTTGACAGTCCGGCATACAAGTCCAGCAGCTTGGCTTCTTCAATGCCCCAGTTGTAGGTCGACTCCACCGCGCGCTGGCCGTTGCGTCCCATGCGCTCGGCATCCTGCGGATGCGTGGCCAGGTAGTCGATAGCACGCGCTATCGCTACCGGGTCGAGCGGATCGACACACACGCCACAGTCGTTGCCCTCGACGATCTCGCGCCACAGGGGAAAGTTCGAAGCGATAACGGGCACACCTGCTGCCATGTACTCAAACATCTTGACCGGCAAGGCATCGATGTAATTGATCACCGGGTGCAAGGTGACCAAGCCTGCCATGGAGCGTTGCAGCACATCTTGCACCCCGCCTCGATCCAGCCAACCCCGAGTGTCCACCCGCTTCCAGCCAGGGGCCGCCTGCGCGCTGGCTTGCACTTCGACTTCAGAGAACCGCCCCGCCAGTTCCAGGCGCGCGCCCGATTGCACCAGTGCCATGGCCTGCACCACTTCCAAAATGCCACGAATCTTGGCAATGACGCCCACGTAGCACACTTGGGACTTCTTGTGCGTCCAGTCGATCGTATTCGTGACCAGTTCGCCCAGCAGCGGAAAGTTGTTGATGTCCACCGAGCGCACGCCCATGGCCAAGTATTTGTCGCGTATGAAGGGCGTGGCCGCCACCACCGCATCCAGTCTGCGGCAAGCCCAGCGCTCGTACGCCGCGAACCCGTGCGAAAGCGCCTGGCGGGCCGGCCCATTGAGA